>Ga0364874_10267_pt1 | contig 30179 bp, 24 predicted proteins | sample ExccelAu500001D4_2_FD_206922 | JGI IMG/M metagenome (GOLD analysis project Ga0364874, IMG submission 206922) | Enriched cells from Trout Bog Lake Hypolimnion, Wisconsin, USA - BchlTB.Aug07.5000.01.D4 | ecosystem: Environmental > Aquatic > Freshwater > Lake > Hypolimnion/Profundal zone | place... | reverse complement strand
ACAGCGAGCGCGCCATCCAGGTGAACATCTCGATCATGCGGGCCTTCTCGCAACTGCGGGCGCTGCTGGCCACGCATGCCGACCTGGCGCGAAAACTGGAGGAACTGGAGAAGAAATACGACGGCCAGTTCCGCGTGGTGTTCGAGGCTCTGCGCCAACTCATGAGCCCGCCCGAGCCACCACGGCCGCCGATCGGCTTCGAACCTATCGAGCTGCTGACTGAGGTTCCTGATGCCATGTAAATTACTATACGATAGACTTGACTTTGTAATATTTTGGAGTCTATTTTATGCGTATGAAGACGACCTTTGATATTCCCGACAAGACGCTGGAAGAGGCCATCCGGTTTGCCGGAGCCAGGACCAAGCGCGCGGCCGTGCTGACGGCGCTGGAGGAATTCAACCGCCGACATCGCATGGCGCATCTGGCGAAATCATTCGGCACGTGCCGGCAGATGATGACCATGCAGGAACTGCACAAACAGCGGGCGAAGGGGTGAACATGACTCTGATCGACACCTCGGCGTGGATTCATTGCCTGCGACCGGAAGGCGATCCTGCGGTTCGCGCCCGGGTCCAGGGACTGTTGGATGCCGGGGAGGCGGCCGTTCATTCTCGGCACGGAGTGCGATGTGCTTTTCGTGAAGGGAAGCGCCGATACGATCGTGCGCAAGGTGGATGCGTTTCTGGAGGTTGGTCGCGGCAGCGGCTGCGGGTGCGGATGCTGCCGGCCGACCTGTGCGGCGTGAATGCGATAAGGAGGGTTGACAACATGCAGACAATCGAGAGTCTCAGTCAGGCATTGATGAAGGGGCGTGCGGCAGAGGTCAAACAGCTTGTGGAGAAGGCGCTGGCCGAGGGTGCCGCGCCCGCGGCGATTCTGACCGAAGGGCTGCTGCGGGGGATGGGCGTCATTGGCGAAAAGTTCAAGAAGAACGAGGTTTACGTGCCGGAAGTGCTGATCGCCGCGCGCGCCATGAAGGCAGGCATGGAGGTTCTGAAACCCAGGCTTGTCGCCGCCGGTGTGCAGCCCGCGGGCACGGCGGTCATCGGGACGGTCAAGGGCGATTTGCACGACATTGGCAAGAATCTGGTCGGCATGATGCTTGAGGGTGCCGGCCTGCGGGTTGTGGATGCCGGCATTGATGTGTCGCCGGAGAAGTTTGTGCAGTTGGCCAAAGAGAACAATGCGCAGGTGGTCGGTGTATCCGCGCTGCTCACCACCACGATGACCAACATGAAGGCCGTTGTCGTTGCGATCAAGGATGCAGGCCTCAAATCCAGGGTCATGGTCGGCGGCGCGCCGGTGACCCAGGCGTTCAGCGACGAGATCGGTGCCGACGGCTATGCCGCCGATGCAGCCTCGGCTGCCGACCTGGCCAAGAAGCTGATTGCGGCGTAACGGATTTGCTGCGCAAATCCGTTTGATTTGCCGAGCCCCCCGGGTGGAAACGCCCGGGGTTTTTCTATGTTGAGGGGGCGTGGCGGCAGCGGCAACAGAATCTTGATCGCCACCAACTGCCGTCAACTGCTCCGTATAGGCTCAATCCGCGTGTGGCGATGGGACTTTCACCAGCCCTTTGGCGACGCGCTGGCGCACGGCCTCGTAGAGCAGGATGGTGGTGGCCGCCGCGACGTTGAGTGAATCGGCCTGGCCGAGCATGGGGATGCGCACGCGCAGGTCGGCGGCCTGCATCCAGGCATCGCTCAATCCGTACTGTTCCGTTCCCACGACCAGCGCCACGTTGCCGGTGAGGTCAACGTCCGTGTGCAGTTTGTCGGTGTGGGGCGTGGCCGCGAGGATGGCGAACCGGCGCTCACGCAGGAACGCCAGTGTTGCGGCGCTGTCGGCCTCGACCACCGGCACGGCAAAGAGCATGCCGGTCGAGGCGCGCACCACATTGGGGTTGTGCAAGTCGGTGCAGCGGTCGCAGACGATCACAGCCTGCACGCCGGCGGCGTCGGCGCTGCGCAGGATGGTGCCGAGGTTGCCGGGCTTTTCAATGGCCTCGGCGACGATCACGAGCGCATTGGGCGGCAGGGCAAGATCCGGCAGGGAGCGGCGGAGTTGCGGCCCCACAGCCAGCAGCCCCTCGGGGCGCTCGCGGTAGGCCATCTTCTCGAAGACGATGGCGCTGCAGGCGATGATCTCTGCGCCGAGGCCGCGGCAGCGCTCAATCAGCGCCGGTTCGTTGGTACCCTTCAGGAAGAGCTCCTCGCAAAAGAAGAGTTGCTCCGGCCGGTAGTGGTTGTCGAGGGCACGCTTCAACTCGCGGTACCCCTCGACCAGCATGAGACCGAGTTCGTCGCGGTGCGGCCGCTGCCGCAGCTTCACGACGGTTTTGACCTTTGGATTGGCTGGACTGGTGATGGTTAGTGCGGCGGGGATCATGACCAATAAACCTCTTAAAACTGAGTCATCGCCATTTCCATGCGCACCAAATTCGTGCCTTCGTGTGAAAATAAAGGCTAACGTATGTTTCAGGAAAAGGCCCTGTTGCTCGTGCGGGGGTGTATTCTTTGGGCTTTTCGGAACCCATCCGAACGATATAGTATGCCCCCCACAGCGTCAAGCAAGGTGCGATGACGACTGTCCGGTTGGACCGGAAAGGGTTTGCAAAATGAATCGAGTCATACAAATGCTGTCCGTGTTGCTGGCGCTGGTGGCGGGTGGGGCGTTGCGCGCGGCGGACGTGGCCACGAATGATGCGCCGTCCGCCTGGTTGCTGGATGGCGTGGCCGCGCAGGTCGGAGGCGAGACAATCACCATTTCCGAGGTCATGAACGAGATTCGCAACAGCGCCTGGATTGAACTGCCCCGGGAGGAGCGCGAGAAAAGCCTCCGCAAGCTGTACGGCGAAACACTGGATGCCTTTATCAACCGCCGCCTGATCCTGGCAGCGGCCAAGGCCGCGGAGCTGAAGCTGCAACCCTGGGTCATTGCGGATCGCATCCGGGAGATCACCAACAACCGGTACAAGGGGAACAGCACCCTGTTGCAGGCGGACCTGACCGAGCATCACATCAACTATGAGGAATGGAAAAAGAGCGTCGAGGAGGAGATGATGCTCATGGCCATGCGTGCGGAGAACGTGGACAAGCAGGTTTCGGTTTCGCCGCGCGATGTCCGGAGCTATTACGAGACCAACCGCCAGGCGCTGGTGACCGGCCCCCGTGTCCACCTCAGCCGGATCACGCTGCAGGAAATGGCGGGCAAGGATGCAACGCTGCAACAACTGGGCGAACAAGCGCTCAAGGAGTTGGATGGTGGCGTCGACTTTTCCGCCGTGGCGATGAAATACTCCCAGGATGATGCGGCGCCCAAGGGTGGCGACCGGGGATGGGTTGACCTGGATGACCTGGCGCCGGCACTGGTCAAGGCGCTGGCCACACTGAAGCCGGGCGAATACAGCCGCCTCGTGACGCTGGGTGAAAAGGGGTATATTCTGAAGAAAGTGGAGGAGAAGGGCGCGGCCCAGCCTACATTGGAAGATGCCTGGGTGCAGATCGAGCGACGCCTGCGCATCCAGAAATCCGAGGCGCTTTACCGTGAATGGACCGCACGTCTGCGGCGCAATGGTTATGTCAAAGTCTTTGAGCTGCCCGCCACACCGACCGGACGCTAGCAACCAGCCGGGAGGAGCTTGCTGGCCGGACGGTTGCCAGTCAGGGGAACGCCACCGGTCGCATGGGAACTTGCTTGCGGCAGACGAATCATGAAGAACGAAGCCCCCGGCATCAATCTCACAAGCCCGGCTCAGGTGCGGGAATGGTGCCAGCAGCGGGATTTTCACCCCAACCGGACGCTGGGGCAGAACTTCCTGATCGATCGCAATATTCTCGACGCGATTGTCGATGCCGCCGGGGTGCTGCCGGAGATGCGCGTGCTGGAGATCGGTCCGGGGCTGGGCGTGGTGACCGCCGAACTGCTGCGCCGCGGCGCCTCTGTCGTGGCCATTGAAAAGGATCACCGTCTGGCAGCCTGGCTGGGGGAGTCGCTCGGCCGAGATGAGCGCCTGCAACTGTTCGAGGCTGACGCGCTGGAGGTGGATCTTGACACACTGTTGGCAGCCGGCTTCGACGCCATGGTCTCGAATCTGCCGTATTCGGTCGGCACGCGCATCCTGCTGGATGTTGCCATGCATGCGCTGGCGCCGCGCGTCATTACGGTGACGGTGCAGCTCGAAGTTGCGGAGCGTCTTGCCGCGCAAGCCGGTGAAGATGCGCGTGGTCAGGCCGGCGTGTGGCTGCAGCGACTCTATGATGTGGAGATTGTGCGCGTCATCAAACCCACCTGCTTCTGGCCCAAACCCGAGATCTCCTCCGCGCTGGTGCACCTCATTCGCCACGACCGGAACCCCTTGTCGCCGGAAGAATCCGCGCGCTACCTGGAATTGACGCGCCACGCCTTCATGCACCGCCGCAAGCAGCTCGCCGCCGCGCTGCGACATGCGCCTGCGCCGCTGAATCAGGAAACCGCCGTGATCCAGGAAATGCTGGTCGCCTGTGCTGCCGACCCTCGCGCCCGCGCCGAGGAGCTGGATGTGGCACAGTGGTGCGAGCTGGTGCGGCTGTGGCCGGACCGTAAAGAAAAGGTGTGAAGTGTCGTGCGCCCTCGTGGCGCGAAAGCTCCATGCGATATTTGACAGAATTCCATATTTACGATATGGTAAACCATATGAAAACAACGCTCAACATTGATGACACAACCATGCGTGCTGTCAAGAGCGAGGCTGCCCGCCGCCGGCAGACGATGTCGGAACTGGTCGAGGCTGCGCTGCGTACGATTGTCCTGCCGCAACCATCGACGGTCAAGTTGTCGCCGCTTCCCGTATTTAGCAGTGGCGGACTGCGTGTCAATGTGGCCAACCGTGATGAGCTTTACCGTGTGATGGAGGGGTAGTCGTGTTCGTGGTGGACACCAACATCCTGATCTATGGTGTGGATGCCGATGCGCCGGACCATGCGCGCTGTCGGGCATTGCTCGAACAGTGGCGATTGCAGACCTCGCCCTGGTATCTGACATGGGGGATCGTCTATGAGTTTTTGCGGGTGGTGACGCATCCGCGGGTGCTCAGACAGCCCTTTACCTCCGCGCAGGCATGGTGTTTTCTGGATGCCGTGTTTGCTTCCCCGAGCCTGCGGGTTCTGGCGGAAACCGACCGGCATCGCCATGTGGCGGCGGAGGTCTTTGCCGAGATACCGTGCCTTTCCGGAAACCTTGTGTTGGACGCACACACTGCAATTTTGATGCGGGAGAACGGCATCAAGACCATTTACACGCGGGATTCGGACTTCAATCGGTTTTCATTCCTTGATACGGTTGATCCGATCACGGACCTCCGGCGCACCACAAAGAGATCCGTCCGGCGAAGTCCGGGACGGTGATTGCAGGGAGTGGATGGATAAACGGTTGCTTGAACTTTTTGATCACGGTGCCAACGCAAAAGGATCGTCCACGTGTCAGTCCGACAGAAACTTGCCTCCTTGGCTGCTGTGAGTCTTCTCGTGGCAGGGTGTTCTGTGGCTGCTTTGCCGCCCTATTCCATGGCGATCACGTTCAGCGGGTATGCCAACAACGGATCCCTAACCAATTTTCCGGCATTGGTGGTGTTCAGTAACGGAATGTCGCGCGGGTTCAGCTACAATGGATTCCTAAACCCCAGCGGGTATGACCTGCGGTTTTGGACCAACAACAATCTTGCTGGCATGGCGTTGAACTACGAAATCGATTCCTGGAGCAATAACGGGATTTCGTATGTGTGGGTGCAGATCCCGGTGCTGACCAGCAACGAGACGATTTGGGCATCATGGGGGAATTCGAGTGATCACGCACAACCGGCGTGCTCGACGAACGGAGCGGTGTGGAACAATGGATACGCGGCGGTATGGCATCTCGGAAGTGGTGGCACACTGTCCGGCAATGACGCGACCACCAACAGGAATACGGGGACCACGATCTCCGCAACGGCCACGACCGGCATGATCGGTGGTTGCGGAAACTTCGTAAAAAACAGTTCGCAGCGTCTGACAACCGCCGCATCTCCCGCCTCACTCATGATTACATCCAATCTGACGATCGAAGCCTGGATTAACGCAAGCAGTTTCTCGGCGGTGGGACGGTGGGATAACACGATTGTTGGATGCGACTACGAACCTCAATCCGGCTACGTTTTGCGGTGTGGAATGACGCCGGGTGTCCTGAGTTTCACATTTGGATTGGGAAGCTCCTGGGGCGAAGCGTATGAGTCCTCCGGTACGATGGCCGCCGGCGTCTGGTATCATGTGGTTGGGCGTTATGACTCGCAGACCGTGAAGATCTATGTTGATGGGAAGGAAATGGCGTCCGTGAACCAGACTGGAAGTATTGCCGGCTCATTGCCCAATGGTTTAAGCATTGGCGCTGGGTACAACACGGGTTCCTGGTCCCGTTATTTTGACGGCATGATTGACGAGGTTCGCATTTCCAGTGTTGCCCGTTCCTCCAATTGGGTATGGGCATGCTACATGAATCAGGGATCGAACAGCGTTTTCAACACCTACGGACAGGTGATTCGCACGCGCGGGGAAGGCGTGTTCATCCGGTGAACTTGCAACGCAATGCCAGGGGAGCCATTGCTCCGGACCCAGGACGACTTAACTTGTGTTTACGGGGCCCTGCATTGGCTCTGTTGGATTGGGACGCATGACCCCACAAACTGAAGAACTCACCCCCATGATGCGGCAGTACCGGCGGATCAAGACCGAACTGCCGGACGGAGTCATCCTGCTCTTTCGGCTGGGCGATTTCTACGAGATGTTCTTTGAGGATGCCCGCGAGGCGGCCCCGATCCTGGGGGTGGCGCTGACCCAGCGCGCCGGCGTGCCCATGTGTGGCGTGCCGCATCATGCGCTCGACGGCTACCTGGCCAAGCTGATCCGCGCCGGTCGCAAGGCTGCGGTCTGCGAGCAGATGGAGGCCCCGGCCGGTGCCAAGGGAATCGTGCGGCGCGAAGTCACACGCGTCGTCACCCCCGGCACCGTCACCGAGGAGAATATCCTCGACGCCAGCCGCAACAACTACCTCGCCGCCATCTATAAGGGGCGTGCCTGGGGCCTGGCGTTGCTCGATCTCTCGACGGGTGAGTTTACGGTTGAGGAAGTCACAGGCCCCGACGCACTGCGCGACCAGTTGCGTCGTGTGTCGCCGAGCGAATGCCTGGTCGGCGCCGGCCAGAAGGACGATCCAGCCGTGGCCGGTGTGCTTGCCGGCGCAGGCGTTTCCGCTGTGACGGAGATCGAGGACTGGACCTTTGCCTACGATGCCGCCTATGACCTGCTGGTGCGCCACTTTGCCGTGCATTCGCTGGAAGGGTACGGCTGCGAAGGACACGCCGCGCTGGTCTGCCCGGCTGGCGCGCTGCTGCATTATGTGCGGGAGGATCTTCACCATCAGATCGGCCACATCCGCACACTGCAACGGCGGCAGGCGGACGATTACCTGGTGCTGGATGAAGCCACCTGCACCAACCTCGATCTCTTTCCCGGTCGCGGCAAGCCTGCGCACGCCACGCTGTTCGGCGTGCTCGACAGCACCCGCACGCCCATGGGGGCGCGTCTGCTGCGGGCGTGGTTGCTGCGGCCGCTGCGCCGCGCCGGGGCCATCACGCAGCGCCTGGATGCCGTTGCGCTCCTGTCACAGCAGCGCGCGCTGCTGGATACCCTGCGCACACAACTGGCGGAAGTGCGCGACCTTGAACGCCTGATTGCGCGCATTGACACCGGGCGTGGAAATGCCCGCGATTTGCAGGCGCTGGCCAGGTCTCTGGCGCCGGTCCCGGTGCTCCGCGAGCGTGTGGCTGCGGCCAAGGATCCGCTGCTGACCGAAACCGCCGGCCGCCTGCAGCCGTTGCCGGAACTCGTGGCGTTGATCGACCGCGCCATTGCCGAGACGCCCGCCATCGAGATCAAGGACGGCGGCATCATCCGCCCCGGCTACCATGCGGACCTGGATGAACTGCTGCGTCTGGGTTCCGAGGGGCATGACTGGCTGGCGCGCTACCAGGCGCAGGAGCAGGAGCGCACGGGGATCAAGACGCTGAAGGTGCGGCACAACAAGGTTTTTGGCTACTACATTGAAATCTCGAAAGGGCAGGCCGCATCTGCGCCGCCGGAATACGAGCGTCGCCAGACGCTGGTCAACGCGGAGCGCTTCATCACGCCGGAACTGAAGGAGTACGAGCAGAAGATTTTTGGCGCGCACGACCGCGCTGTGGCCCTTGAGTACGAGTTGTTCTGCGGTATTCGCGACCAGGCTGTGGCGCACGCCGCGGCGATCCAGGCCACGGCGGATGCGCTGGCGCGGCTGGATGCGCTGGCGTCGCTGGCAGACCGCGCCCTGGCGCTGGGCTACGTGCGACCGGAGATCCACACCGGCGACGAGATGGTGATCGAGGATGGACGCCATCCGGTGATCGAGCAGCTTCCCGACGCCGAGCGCTTTGTCCCCAACGACACGCGCATTGACTGCCGCCGCAACCAGGTGCTGCTGCTGACCGGGCCGAACATGGCCGGTAAATCCACCTACATCCGGCAGGTGGCGCTGATTGCCATCCTCGCGCATGCGGGGTCGTTTGTCCCTGCGCGCAAGGTTCGTATGGCGCTGCTGGACCGTGTCTTTACGCGTGTCGGGGCAGGGGACGATCTGGCGCGCGGCCGCAGCACGTTCATGGTGGAGATGCAGGAGGCTGCCAACATCCTGAACAATGCCACGCGTCACAGCCTGATCGTGCTCGACGAAATCGGCCGCGGCACCAGCACGTTTGACGGCATCAGCATTGCCTGGGCCGTGGCCGAATACCTGCACAACACCGCGGCGGTCAAGGCCAAGACGCTCTTTGCCACGCACTACCACGAACTGACCGACCTTGCGCTCACGCTCTCCGGTGTGCGCAACTACACGGTCCAGGTGCGCGAGCATGGCGACAGCATCGTCTTTCTGCGCAAGATCATTCCGGGTGCGGCGGACAAGAGCTATGGTATCCATGTCGCGCGCCTGGCCGGCATGCCCGGCGAGGTGATTGACCGCGCCCGCGAAATTCTCTCCAACCTCGAGGAGGGTGAACTCGAAGCCGGCATGCCCAAGCTCGCGAAGAAGAGCCGCAAGCGCGGCAATGGGGATCATCCGGGGCAGTTGACGCTGTTCGGGGAGTGATGCTGGTGTAAGATTTCCCTGTCGGCCTGCATTTGTCCCGGCAGGTGCAACCCTACCGCCAACGCAACCCCCGCGCCTCGCACCTTTGGTAGTTTTCGACCCGGCAAATCGCTTCGCCCGCATTTGGTGCGACAACTGCCAGATCAGGTTGTAGCCCAGAGCTCGCAGACCGCAGGGAGGTTTACTGCCAGCAGAGCAAGCGGGCGACCGGTTTCTGGAATGATTAGCCGGTTATTGGACTTCCAGTTCCTTGTGCGTGACTACGCAGCAGTCTATTATTATCGAACATATCTGACATAACGTTCTCGGCATGATTCCGGAGATCAACAGATGAAGAACAACACATATCGCCTCTTCCAGTTCTGCGGACTGGCTCTGGCCATATCCTGTCTGCCGGTGATGGCCGCAGACCATGCAACCGGAAAAATGCCGTTTGTCGCCGCGCTTTTTACCGATAATATGGTCCTCCAACGCAACCTCGACATCCCATTCTGGGGATGGACGACTCCCGGCCAGCAGGTGACTGTCAGTTTAAACGGCAAAACCGCCCATGCGATTGCCGATCCCAACGGAAAATGGATTGCCAGGCTGGGTACGTTCAGTGCGGGCGGACCTTACACGGTCACGATTGCCGGGGCAGAGACCGTAACACTGACGAATGTGCTGATTGGCGACGTCTGGATCTGTGCAGGTCAGTCCAACATGGAGTTCAAGTTTGGGCGATTAGGGCAGGTTGAATCCGCCAATCCGCAGCTGCGTCTCTTTGTGACGCGGTGCAATGTGACAGTAACGCCGCAATTGACCACACAGGGGAAATGGGGTGTATGTTCACCCGAAAACATCAACAAATTCTCGGCTGTCGGTTATTATTTCGGGCGAAAACTTCAGAATGACGAAAAGGTGCCTGTCGGTCTCCTCGAGACCACTTTTGGTGGCACTCCGGCCGAGGCATGGACCAGTATTGAGGCGCTGGGTGCAATTCCTCATTTCAAAGCTGCGGTGGATAATCGGATATCGGAAAGGGCCGTCCGTGATATCGATGCCTGGACTGCCCGCCAGGACCTCGCATCTCCCACGGCGAAGGCGCTCATTGATCCCCAGTTCGATATCTCCAACTGGAAGACCATCCCTGTGCCATCCCAATGGAACGACAGTAACATTGGGAGGCTCATGGTGGGAACAGCCTGGTTTCGGAAGGATATCGATCTGCCGGCAACCTGGGCGGGCAAAGGCGCAGAACTGCACGTCGGTGTGGTGTATGATGTTGACGACACCTTCGTGAATGGAACAAGGGTAGGTGGGCTAAACGCGTTTGACGGTTGGGACACACAGCGCGTCTATCCCGTGCCGGTGAACCTGCTCAAGGTTGGGAAGAATACGATACTTGTTCGTGTTGCGAATATCGCCTGGTACGCCGGAATCTGCGGCAAACCGGAAGACTTGAAGCTTGTCGTTCCCGGCGACTCGTCCATCACTCCCATATCACTGGCCGGGGATTGGAAATATGGCGCGGTTGACCGCTGCCCCGGCGATGCTGGTCCTGCTGCGGTGTCTACGATTTATAACGGAATGGTTGCTCCGCTGATCCCTTATGGAATTAAGGGCGTTGTCTGGTACCAGGGCGAGGCCAATGCATGGCCGCCCACGGCGACCTTGTACCGGACGCTCTTGCCGACCATGGTCCAGGACTGGCGGCGACGTTTCAATTGCGGCGACTTTCCATTCCTCATCGTCCAGCTTCCGGGCTTTGGCGATACCCATGACCAGCCTGCCGATACATCGTGGGCGATCCTTCGGGAATCACAGGCTATAACTGCCCAAACGCTGCCCCATTCGGGTTTAGCCGTCACCATAGACATTGGCGAAGCGAAGAATCTTCATCCCAAAAACAAACTCGATGTGGGGGAGCGGCTCGCACTCGTCGCAGAAGCTACCGTCTACGGACGAAACGTTGAATCCTCCGGCCCGGTTTTCCATAGCGCGACGGTCGAGGGCAGGGCGATCCGGCTGAACTTTGATCACGTGGGTGAAGGATTGATGACGAAAGGCGATGCGTTGAAAGGCTTTGCCATTGCCGGTGTTGACGGCAAATTCGTTTGGGCGGACGCAGTTATTGACGGAAAAACGATCATCGTCTCATCCCCGAAAGTCGAGGCGCCGGTCAACGTCCGCTACGCCTGGGACGACTTTCCAATCTGCAATCTGTTCAATAAAAATGGGCTGCCGGCAATGCCGTTCCGGACGGATGTGCCGGCAACTTTGCCTTAATCAAGATGCCTGATTTTCGGTCGCAGGGGAACCGGCTCCGCCTTAAACGCCAAACCCGTCGGGCAAACCGGCAATTTTCGAAAGCCAGCCCACGTAGCGCGAAAAGGAAATCGGCGGTTTCCCCAGCAGGTAGTGGTTGCCGTATTTGCGACCATCCAACGCCCACTCGATCAGGAAAAGCCGGTGCTCGCCGTGGCTGACGCGAATCTTCCCCAGCACAACGTTCTCATTGGACTTGGCCGCAAAACGTCCTTCCAGCAGCCGAGTTCCATGACACCGAAATACGGATGCCGGCCGCAAACAACATAAGGCGTCTGCTGATTGAAAAATTGCGCCTGTTGCTTCAGATCAGCGATGAATTCCCTGGACACGGCATTTGGGTCGGGCCATGGATATTGGGCCAGATCATCCACGGTCTTGCCTGCGAGCGGATGCCCGACCATTTCGTAATGATGTCCATTCCACCGCGAAGTAATGCCCCAACAATCCATCACCTCGGTTTGTGAAATGCGCCGGGCCACCTGGCTCGATGGCGTGAGTATCCCGCCAACGCCGCGGATGTCTGTGTCGAGTGCGCGCAAAGCGCTCCCGATAGATACTCATTGGATTGCCCATCCTGGTACGACGCAGGTGCGAGGGTTCAGCGAATCACGCTTCCGGTATCCCTGCGTTACAAATCAAAATCCGCCCGAACCCTTTTCTGCCGAAGTAGCAAACCACTCCAGTTACTGCCAGGCATCAAACACAGCCGCAATATTGGCTGCCGGATCCTTGATTCCCCATTCGCATTGGGCAATCACGCCGCCTTGCCCGTGATCCAGCGCACGCCGCACCCGTCGTACGGCATCCTGCACCTGGGCGGGCGTACCGAATGGCAGTAGATGCTGCCGGTCGATCTCCCCCCAGAACGTGATCTTGCCCCTGTATTTTTCGCCAAGATCCTCGATGTTCATGCAGAACAACTGGCTGTTCACAGCATCCACACCGATTTCGATCAGATCCGGATAGATCGCCTCGATGCACCCGTCCGAGTGAAAGAAGGTGAATTTTCCGGCCTTGTGCAGAATCCGACAGTATTCCGCATACAACGGCTTGAAGATTTCGCGCCACATGGCCGGTGAGATCAGGAGTGCGGTTTGCGATCCCCAATCGTCCATGAAACTGACCCCGTCCACCGGTGTTTGGGCCCACATCTCCATCTCCCGGATGTAAAACTCGTGGAGCTGTTCCAGGAGTTTCAATACGGACGGAGTTCCATACGCCAGATCCACCAGGAGGTTTTCCGTGCCACGCAGAAATTGCAGACGCTCAAAAGGTCGGACATGCGTATCGACCTTCACAAATTGCGTTGCCTGTGCGCAATGGGCATCCACCCCGGAGAGATCCGCCTGGTCGAGGAGTTCCCACGGCAGGCGGTATCGGGCAATGGCGGCGTCATCATTCAGGATCGGCACCTTGATCTCGCCCACCACGCCAGGTTCGGCATTGGTCCAGCGCACACCCCATTCATCCACATAGTCGCCCACCTCATGGCACGTCCCGCAGGCACGTCCCGATGGCCCGTAGGTTCCGCCAGATCCCGTAAAATCCGACGGGTATGCAACGTTCATGCCTTCCAGTTCCTTCCAGCGAAACTTGCCTATACCGGGCAAAGCCCAGAGTTCCCTCGGCGCACGGTCCGGATTCTGAAGCTTCAATGCCCGCGTCACGCGTTCACGACTGGTCATGTTTCATTCTCCTTTGCAATTCGGAGTACAGTCTACGATATGTGATTATGTATTGCGTCTGTGATTAACCTTAGTACAATATTACACATGCGTCCGAAATTCAGACTGCGGCAACGCGAGCCGAACGCCATGGCCATGGTGTTCAATCTCAAGGAGTTTGGTTTGCCGGAAGTGCCGCTGCTGGGGGTTCACAAACAGCTTCGCGCACGGCCTGGATTGGAGGCGCATATTCATGCGGGTGCCATGGAAATCTGTTACCTGGTGAGAGGTGAACTGATTTTCAGTGTCGCAGATAAGGACTATTCCCTGAAGGGGAATGAAGTCTACTGGACGCATCCGGATGAAACCCACGGATCCGGACACCATGCCTATGACAAGAACCTCTTGTTTTGGACGCAAATCGTGCTGCCGAAGCACCCCAAAGCCTTTCTGGGGATGACGGGAAAGGATGCATGGCCCCTGGTGCAGAAACTGCGTTCCCTGCCGTTGCGAAAATTCCGGGGGCACCGGAAGCTGAAGGGGTTGTTTGAGGAGGCGTTGCTGTTGTGCAGGAAGCAGCCTTCCGATCTCCAGCACATGGCGCTGGCCGCCATCCTGGTGCAGTGGCTGGTCACAGTAGCTGAATCCGCTTACCGCAGCGTGTCGGCACCAACCACCCCTGACATCCAGCAATCCGTTGGGCTCATCGAAGAAAAGTTTGCGGAGACGCTTTCGGTTGGTGATCTTGCAAACGCCGCCGGACTGTCTGAATCGCGATTCAAGGGGAAATTCCGCGAACAGATGGGGGTTCCGCCCGGCGAATATGTCATGCGAAAGCGCGTTCAGCGCGCACGGGAACTCCTGCAAACAACCCGGATGCCCGTGACCGAAATCGCCTACAGCCTGGGTTTCTCCTCATCCCAGTATTTCGCAAACGTTTTCCGGCGTTTCATGCTGATCACACCTTCCGAAGCCCGCAAATCCTGACGTGAACTCGCGTCACGGGGTGGCGCCTCCAGCAAATTCACGCGCAGGTTCCCATGGCATGTCGATTTCCATGCTGGCGGGGAACTCGGGCAGACCGCGGGCGCCGGACCTGAGCAGCGAGTCCATCGAACAGGTTGAATAGAAAAACATGTTCATCCATATTGCGATGGGGTTATTATTCGCACGTAATTTTCCGGGGAATAGGAGGCACACATGAATGGGATGCGGTCTGTTTTGAAAGCGGGCAACTTGTTGATTGTCCTCGTAGCCATGATGTGGGTTACGGTGGCTTCAGCCGGATTGTACAGTACATGGGGCTATACGGTGCCGATCCGCTTTGCCGGTTATGGGGCGGCCGAGACGTTGACAAACTTTCCTGTATTGGTCGTGTTGTCGAACAACTGTTTTTCGGGATTCAACTACAACCAGTTTCAGTCTGGCTCGAACGACTTGGCGTTCACCTCGGATCTGGGCGGCTTTACAAACTTGAATTATGAGATCGAAGCCTGGAATACGAATGGCGCATCCTATCTCTGGGTGCAGGTTCCGACGCTGACCGCCAACTCCAGCATCGAATTGTGGTGGGGTGCCACAAACCAGAGTGCTCCGGCTTGCGTTGCGAACGGGTCAACCTGGTCCAACGGCTATCTGGGCGTCTGGCACATGAAAGAGGGGGTTGGCACCGTCCTGCACGATTCAGCCAGTACGAACAACGGCACACTGTACAACAGCCCAACCTGGACCAACGGGGTGGCGGACGGTGCTGTGGCGTTCGACGGCGTCAGCCAGTACGCCACCATGGGCAACCCTGCAGCCCTGCAGCCCCAGTATCCATTCACGGCCTCAATTGTGGCCAAGAGCGACTTGACGACGAGTCTCATGTTCATCACGGATTGCGCCACCAACGGAAATGGACAGTATTCAGGATTTAATGTTGGCCTGGATGCGACTGGTCATATCCTTGCGGCGACCGGCAACAATGCCGGCAACAACGGTCCCGGCTTTCGGGATACGTTTGGCACAACGGCGGGCAACCTATTCTCGGCGAATGTCTGGCACAACATCACGGCGGTCTTCAACAGCGCCAGTTCGTTCCAGATTTATCTCGACGGAATGCCGCAGGCGGGGTCGTTATCCGGAACCCAGTTCAGTCCGGTCTATTCTCCGACCAACCAGTTCCGTCTCGGCATCGTGTGGAACATGGCCGGTTCTTCCCAGAACACCAACTTGTACTATCGGTACCAGGAGGATGAGGTTGAACTCTCGGGCGTGAGCCGCTCATCCAATTGGATCTGGGCGTGCTGGATGAACACGCTCTCAAACGCGGTCTTTCAGAACTACGGCGCGCTTTCGCATCCGTTGTGGCCGGTCATTGCCAACTTGGGCGCCGCCAACGTGGCGGCGGGCCTGACGCAGGTGAGCGGAACCCTGCTGTCCACTGGCGCCTCGCCCACCACGGTTTATCTGTATTGTGGCACCGCGGATGGGACGACCAACCCGGCGAACTGGCTCGCCTCAGGAGGTGTTGTCAACCTGGGACAGTTGCCGCAAGGCGCGGCGTTTACGAACCGGTTGCTCGACCTGAACGCCGGCACGACGTACTACTACAATTATATGGCGAGTAATTCCACCGCCATGTCGTGGGGTTCCGCAACGATCTCGCCTTGGTTCACGACACCGTTGTTGAACTTGCGTTTTTGGGGATATAGCGCCCCGGTTCGGTTCTCGGGTTACAATCAGGCCGAGACGCTGACCAACTTCCCAGTGCTGGTCGTGTTGTCGAACAACTGCTTCCAGGGGTTCAGCTACCACCAATTTCAGTCCGGCTCAAACGACCTAGCGTTCACGGCGGACGCGGCAGGCCTCACAAACCTGAACTATGAGATCGAATCCTGGAACCCCAATGGCGTTTCCTACGTATGGGTTCAGGTTCCCGCGCTGACCATCAACACCAGCATCGAGGCGTGGTGGGGGTGCGCCGGTCAGGGTGTTTCGGCCTGGACGACGAATGCATCAACCTGGTCCAACGGCTATCTGGGGGTCTGGCACATGAAGGAGGGGGCCGGCGCTGTTCTGCACGATTCAGCCAGTACGAACAACGGCACACTGTACAACAACCCAACATGGACCAACGGGGTGGCGGACGGTGCCGTGTCGTTCGACGGCATTAGTCAGTACGCCACCATGGGCAATCCGACGGCCCTGCAACCCCAGTATCCGTTCACAGCCTCGGTCGTGGCACAGAGCGCCACCACGACGAATATTGCATTCATTGCGGACTGCGGCGCCGGCAGCAACGGCGAATACTCCGGCTTCATCGTCGCCCTGAACTCCAGCGGCGCGATCGCCGCGCAGACCGGCAACAACCTGGGGAATAACGATCCCGGCTTTCGGGATACGTTCATCACGTCTGCGACCGGGCTGTACACATCGAACACCTGGCACAACATCACGGCGACGTTCAACAGTTCAACGCAGTACCTGATCTACCTCGACGGTGTACTGCAGGCGGCCACGAAGTCCGGGAACACCTTCAGCCCGGGGTACGATGCCACCACCAATCAGTTTCGCCTGGGCATTGAGTACAGTATGGGCGGCTTGGCGCGAACGAATTTCTACTACAAGGTCCAGTTGGACGAGGTCGAATTGTCCGGTGTTTCCCGTTCATCCAACTGGATCTGGGCCAGTTGGATGAATACCGGTTCCAACAGCACGTTCCAGACCTATGGTGCGGAGAACCATGTGCATCCGTCCGGTTTTACCATCATGTTCCGGTAGCCAGGGCGTTCCGTCGACGCCCGCTTTGGGGAGTCGGGGGCAAGCTTGCCGCGCAATATACAAATTCACCGCCCTTGCGCTTAACGCAATTCTCATTTGAAGCCCACAATTTTCGCACACCTTCGCGGTAATTATACACCGTATTTTCGGGTGGGTTGTAATTTGGGCGTTTACGCGGGAGGTGTGTTAATGGCTCCAACATCACGGGGTGTCATTCTCCTGGCTTTGTTTGCCAATGCCGCGTGGGGCGCGGTTCCGGTCATTACGACGCAACCAAATGCCCAGACTGTGACGATTGGCAGTCGGGCAACCTTCACAGTTGTGGCCAATGGATCACCATTGCCCACGTATCAATGGCAGAAAAATTACGTCAACATCCCTGGAGCCGTGGGATCGAGTTACACGACGCCGGGTCTGACCCTTGCCGACAACAGCACCACGTATGATGTGGTGGTCCAAAACTGCTACGGCTCGGTGGAGTCCAAGATTGTTCTTCTGACCGTCAACAATGCGCCGACCATCAGCGTGCAACCGGTCAACCAGACCGTTTATATCAATCAACAGGCAACTTTCAGTGTTGTGGCGACAGGCACCCCTGCGCCCACGTATCAGTGGCAGAAGAATTACGTCAACATCCCCGGAGCCGTGGGATCGAGCTACACGACACCGTGCATGACCCTTGCCGACAACAACACCGGGTATGATGTGGTGATTAAAAACTCGTACGGCTCGGTGCAATCCGTGACCGCACTGGTGATCATCAACAACGCGCCGAACATTACGGTACAGCCGATTAACCAGGCCATTCTGGTCGGCAAGCAGGCCACCTTCAGTGTTGTGGCGACCGGATCACCCGCCCCCACGTACCAGTGGCAAAAGAATTATGTCGCCATTCCCGGCGCTGTTGGTTCCAGTTATACAACGCCGTGCCTGAGCCTGACGGATAATAATACCGCCTATAATGTGGTGGTCAAGAACTGCTATGGAACAACCGCCTCAATGGCGGCATACGTGACGGTGAACAATGCCCCGGTGATCACGACCCAACCTGTCAGTCAGACTGTTTTCAGCAACGGGAGAGCCACGTTCAGCGTTGTGGCGACAGGCACACCCGCCCCCACGTACCAGTGGCAGAAGAATTACGTGGCGATTCCGGGCGCCGTGGGCGCCAGTTATACAACGCCCTGCCTAAGTTCGGCGGATAACAACACCGCCTATAATGTGGTGGTGAAGAATGCCTGGGGTACGGCGGCTTCCTTGGCCGCGTATGTAACCGTCAACAATGCCCCGCAGATCACCGCGCAGCCCTACAATCAAACCGTGACCGTTGGCACAAAAGCCACATTCAGCGTAACCGGCATCGGCAATCCGGCGCCGACCTACCAGTGGCAGAAGAACTTTGTGAACATCCAGGGCGCAACGACCCCCAGTTATACCACGCCAGCCGCAATTCTGACTGACAACGGAGCCATTTTCACTGTGGCACTGAAAAATGGATCGGGGGCTGTAACCTCATCCTATGCCGTATTGACAGTTTTAAATGCGCCCATCATCGTCACCCAACCAGCCAGTCAGACCGTGCCGCTCGGTCACATCGCTTCATTCAATGTGGTTGTGACGGCGGTACCGGCACCGACCTATCAGTGGTATCGCGGTGGTGTGGCCATTCCGGGTGCTACCAGCGCCAGCTATACACTGCCCGCGACGACCATGGCGGATGAAGGCGCTGTTTTCTACGTGGTGATCCACAACTCCCAGGGCACTGTGACATCCGCAAACGCCCTGTTGACGCTGTCCAATAATTATTACTCCGCCACGTCCGTGCTGGCCAGTCAGCAGTGTCTGGCGCCCGGCGATTCCCTCGTGTCGCACAACGGACAGTACCGGTTGCTGGTGCAAAACGACGGCACAGCCATTTTGCAAAATAATGGCGCCACAATCTGGTCCACCGCACTAACCTCTGTCTATACTGGTTCCCAGGCCGTGGTTTACGGGTATGCGGCTGCAAATCCAACCAACAACTGGTCCTCGTTCCAGGACAGTTACTTGGCCACCATCAATAATCCGCCGCTGACCTTGAACCCGGCGCCCATGCCGATCGTGCTCCTGAATAACCCCTTTGCGACAATAACCGGTCCGGTGATGGGACCGGCGGTTCCCACCACTCCCAGACCGCCCCAGGGGCTGCTGATGCAGGTTGACGGTGATCTTGTGCTGTACGGGCTGAATGGTCAGGTGCTCTGGAGAAGTTGCACGTGTGGCGCTGGCCCCATGCAATTAACGCTTGCCGACAACGGGGAAATGATCATCTCGTCGCCAACCACAGGAGAAGAGTTCTGGTTTAGTGGCACCGGGGCAGGCGCGGTTGCCGCCGGAACCAAGGTGGTGACACAGACCGGTATCCTGCCGATAGAGTCTTTGCATCCTGGTTCCATGGTATATGCCTTTGATTCAATGAATGGCAAAGGCAACGCCTGGGAGCCGGTGGTGAGCATTGTCCCCAGCAGCGTACCGGACATAATCGAGATCACCACCGCGTACAACGACGTGCTGCAGGCAACACTGGAGCAACTGTTCCTGACTCGGGATCCGACCAGCGGCGTGTATTCCTGGTTGACGGCAGCGCAGTTGACGGGACAATATCTGCTCTCCGCAAATGGGCACCTGAATCCCGTCAGCAGTGTGCGGGTGTTGCATCAGTCCACGCCAGTGTACAGCCTCACGGTCAGCAACTATCACAGTTTCTGCGTTGGGCCACATGCCATCATCGCACATAATAAGGACGCTTCGGTCTCGGCGGATAATTTCGCCGACCGGGTTGCCCATGAAACGCAGATGGCGGTTTTGCGCGATGCAGTCCAGGAGTTTGATGCGTTCGGCATTGCCATCTTGACCGGAGGCAGGGTGAACTATGAAGAAGCCCTGATTGGCGTCAAAACGTTGGACTTTGCGTGGGACGTTTCCCAAGCCGACGACAAGGAAGCGGCGGCCATGTGCGGCGCCGCCGGAGAGATCATGGGCCCAGTGGCAGAAGCGGTCTGCGCCTCGGTTCCGGCCGCAACCGTGGCGCAACCATTGGCGCCGAATGTGACGGTTGTCGATACTCCGCCAGCTTATACCGGGGATCTGCCCGGATATACCGTGCCAGTCAATGACATCGAAGCCATCAATTCCTTCTTTTACGACAGCGCATTCAGGTTGTTGCCTGAAAGTCGGGATGATTACTATGACATTTATGATGATCCGGATTTCCTGTTTAACTTCGATCCTGGCTCTCCCGGCTTTGACGATTACGACCTGTCGGATGACGGCGGCGGGGATGATGAGTGATCGACAGGCTGGATCAGGTTGAATTTAATTTGACACGCGGGAGCCGCTCTTTCACACTCCGCCGACATGTCCACCATCATTCCGGTTCCTCCCCAGATTCGTGCCCTGTTGTTCGACTGTGACGGCACGCTGATTGACACCATGCCGCTGCACTGGCAGGCCTGGCTGGAAACCCTGCATGAATTTGGCGTCGAAGTTTCCCAGGAGTTTCTGTATGCCTATCGTGGCGCCACGGTGACGGACATCGTGGCGGCGGTCAGTCGCGCCACCGGCAAGACGATTGATGTGGCGGCATTTGTGCCGCGCAAGCAGGGGCGTTTTCGCGAGCTGCTGCCGGGGGTGCGCGAGATTGCGCTGGTGGCGGATGTGGCGCGTGCGCACCATGGACGACTCCCCATGGCCATTGTCTCCGGCGGCTGCCGCCGCAATGTCATTGCCTCATTGCAGGCCACAGGGCTGGAACAATATTTTCCCGTGGTCTTGACGTCCGACGACCCTTTTCCCGGCAAGCCTGCGCCGGATTTGTTCCTGGAAGCAGCCCGCCGCCTCGGTGTGGCACCGGAACGGTGTCAGGTTTTTGAGGATGGCGATCTGGGGCTGGATGCGGCCCGCGCGGCAGGCATGCTGGCCACGGATGTGCGGGGATGCATCGGGGGGTAAGCATTTGACTTCTCGTGCCACAGTGGTACCATCTTGGAGTTTTTGGCCGCTCGGCGAAATAAAGGGGGGGATATGAAGCAGTTTTTAAGGGTGTTTGCGCTTGTTGCAGGTTCAGGGCTTTTGATCGGTGTGCAGGCATTGGGCCAGGGGAGCCTTACGCCGCCCGGTGCGCCAGGCGCGACCATGAAGAGCCTGACCGATATTTACCAGCGGCAACTGCTGACGGAGCCGCGTCTGCCCATCACCAATGTGCCGTATACGATCTCCCAGAGCGGGTCATACTATCTGACCACAAATTTTGTCAGCGGACAGACCTGCATATCCATTACCGCCAGCAATGTTGTGGTCGATCTGATGGGGTATACGCTCTCCACCACAAACCTAGCCTCCACGGTGCTGCTGTCCGGAGTGACCAATGCGCCGCTTTTACACACAGTTGTGCGCAACGGTGTGATTCGCGGGAGTTATTATGGGGTTAATGCCCGGAACGTGGCAGGATGCAATTTTGATGGGCTTTTGATTGATGGATGTTCCTATGGGATCTACCTGGACTGTTCGAATGGCGGACAACTGCTGGACAACGTGCTTTCCGGCTGCCGGATCAGCGGGTGTGGCAATAACGGGTTGGTGTTTTACGGTTCTCCCAATGGGATCATCCGCGGCAATGTTGTTGAAGACTGTCAGGTCATCAACGGCGTCGATCATGGCTTTAGCCTTGTTGGTGGCGAGATTTCAGGCAACACCTTTCGTAATTGCCGCAGCACCTGCAATGCGGGGTTTGGTTTTTCCATCGACATTTCCAGTGGGGGCAGTTGCAGCGGCAACCTGTTTTCGGGTCTGATCCTTTTCGGAAATTCGAACCACGCTTTTGCTGTTTCCGCGCAGACGAGTGGCCGTTTCAGCGATAACACGCTGTACGGCTGCACCATTTCCGGGAACGGCAATTACGGCATTTCGCTGTATGCCGAGTCCAGTGGCACCTGCACCGGCAACCGGATGGAGTCGTGCATTGTCAGCCGGAATACGGTTGATGGCCTGGTGCTGGACGGGAGCCATAGCGGCAATTGCAGTAAAAACACGATTTTGTCTTGCAGCGTGGTGGACAACAGCCACTATGGCATCCGGTTGGACGGCAGCAGTTCCGGGAAGTGCAACGACAACACGGTGCAGAATTGCATGGTTAGCGGCAACGCACAGTGCGGTATCCGGTTGGATGGCTCCACGAGCGGCCAATGCAATGGCAATTCTGTGCAGGGATGCACGGCAGACGGCAATGGGGCTGATGGCATTGAAATCGATACCGCCATGGACAACCGGGTGCAACAGTGCCGCTGCAGCCGGAATACGTATAATGGGATCTGGGTAAAGGCCGCCCAGCGGAACCGGATTGAGGACAACCAGTGCTGCGATCAGCCGGGAACGTATTGCGGCATCACGAGCGGAGCTTCCTGCAGCAACAACTGGTTCCTGCGCAACATCTGTGCCGGCCAGACCAACAATTTCAACTTGGCGACCAGCGATATCTACGGCCCAATTGTGACCAATACGGGATCGCTCTACGTTACCGGCGTGGCGGCGCATGCCTGGGCCAACTTCGAACGGTAGGAATTGTCCATTCCGGAGAGATTAGGTTGGGGGAGCGGATGCGACAGGTAGTACTCCAGAGCGTTGTCGTGGTGATTGCGTTGGCGGCTGTGGCTTGGGGGGGCACGAACACCACCATCGATTCTTCACATGCGTATGCCTATGGTGCGAATGTGGGGTGGCTCAACGCACGCGGGGATGTCACCAACGGAGCACTTATCGGGCAGTACTACTGCTCCGGATGGATGTACGGCGCAAACATCGGCTGGATCAGTCTTGGTGCTGGTACACCGACCAACGGGTATGCCTATGGCAATGCTGTGACGAATGATTATGGCGTCAACCATGATGGCGCTGGAGCGCTGAGCGGCTATGCCTGGGCGCCGAACATCGGCTGGATTACATTTGAGCAGACCTATGGTCAGCCGCGGGTGGACCTGTTGACCGGCAACCTGAGCGGGGCCGTCTGGGGTGGCAATGTTGGCTGGATCAGCCTGAACAGTACTGACGCTGTCGATGGTTTCTGCCTCAGCAGTACCAATCTCTATTCCGGTCCGGATTCCGATGGCGATGGACTGCCGGATCCGTGGGAATACGCGCATGCCGGCAACCTGACCACACTCTCCGGGCTCAACAACCACGACGCGGATCATGACGGGCAGACCGACCTGCAGGCGTACCTTGCCGGCATGGATCCGCTGCGCAGCAATGGTCCGTTGCGCATCGTTTCGCTGGTGCTGAGCGCCACCACCAATTGGGTCGCCACGTGGTCTGGCCAGCCGACGCGGGTTTACACCCTGCAGCGTGCCACGAACCTGTTGTCGAATGATTGGCTCGCTGTCTGTGGCCCGGTAACCGGCACCGGAAACATGATTGGGCAGGAGGCGGCAGGCGCTTCCAGTGCGCGTTTTTACCGTGTTTGCGCAAAGATTCCGTTGAGCCCGTAATCGAGCAGGTTGATGAGACTTCACGACCAGAACTGAAATCGCCATGAAGATGCCATTTCTGATATCTTCTGCCATTACCGCGCCGTAAGGAGCCTGGTGGCTGCAGTTGCAGGCGTTTGTGGAGTTGGTGACAAGAGAACAGGAGCACGCATATGACAGCATCTTCCAGTGATGAATCCAGGGTCTATTCAAAAGTTGACTGGCGGCTGATCCCATTCCTCTTTCTCTGCTACATCCTGGCGTACCTGGACCGGGTGAATGTGGGGTTTGCCAAGTTGCAGATGTGCAAGGATCTTGCGCTCAGCGATGCCGCATTTGCCACCGGTGCAGGGATCTTTTTCATCGGTTATTTTCTGTTCGAAGTGCCGAGCAACATTCTGCTCAAGAAATGTGGTGCGCGGGCCTGGATTGCCCGCATCATGGTATCATGGGGAATTGTCTCGTCGGCCATGATGTTTGTGCACAGCGAGGGGATGTTTTACGTCATGCGCTTCCTGTTGGGCGTGGCAGAGGCGGGCTTTTTCCCGGGCATCATCTTCTACCTGACGCTCTGGTATCCGTCGCGGCTGCGCTCGATGCGGACCGCGCTCTTTGTTTCCGCGATTGCCGTGGCCGGTGTTCTTGGTAATCCGCTTGAGGGTTTGATTGTGGACACCATGCACGGGAAGGGGGGGCTTTCCGGCTGGCAGTGGCAGTTCATGCTCGAAGGGATCCCATCGGTCCTGGTGGGGTTCAGCGTGCTGTTTTACCTGGATAGCGGCATCCAGGAGGCCAAGTGGCTTACACAGGCGGAGAAGGATCTGCTGACGGCAAATCTGGAGGCGGAGGACCGCCACAAGACACAGGCCCGTGTCCGCGATGCATTCCTGAGCGCCAAGGTCTGGGTGTTGTGCGCAATCTACTTTACCCTCATGATCGGCCTGTACGGCATCACCTTCTGGCTGCCAACGATTGTCCGGGCCTTTGGCGTGACGGGCTATTTTAAGATTGGCCTGATTACGGCCATTCCGTACCTGGTCACGGTGGTCGGCATGCTCCTGATCAGCCGGAGTTCCGACCGCACCGGTGAGCGTCGCCTGCACTACACGCTCAACGTGACCGCCGGTGCGATTGGGCTGGTGCTCAGCGGTGTTTTTGCCGGGAACCCGGTGCTGGCGATCATCTTTTTGTCGATCGCGATGCTGGGCGTCATCGGGTCCATGCCGGTCTTCTGGCCGATTCCCTCTGCTTTTCTGGCAGGCACCGCATCGGCGGCCGGCATCGGCCTCGTGAATTCAGTTGGGAACCTGGGCGGATTCATCGGCTCGAATGTGCCGGTCTGGATCAAGCCATTTTCCGCCGATCCATCGGCGGCACTGTATATCATTGCGACCGTGCTGTTCCTGGGCGCGCTGCTGGCGTTCTTCCTGATCCCGAAAAACCTGTATGTCCGGGTTGGGCAGCCATCGACATCCGATATCAACGCCCCCCGGAGGTGAGTTCTGCTGGTATCCCCAGGCAGATAATCGAGCCGTCGCAGAGTGAGATCAGGACACGGCCATCGCGGTCGATTGCAAGGCGGTTCATCACCGGTTGCTCGGGGAGGGGAACGGTCCACACCTTGACGCCGTCAACGCGGTTGAACCCGCTGGCGTAGTAATTCTTATTGATTTCGTACGCGACCACTGCCTGGTTTTTGGTCAAGGCAAAGGAGATTGGTGTCAGGGGTTCGGTTGTCCATGTTTTAGTCTCATCCCATTGAGGTGGTTGCACCTTGGGTGCGTTCGGGTCTGGCTTGGGTGCATTCGGATCTGGTTTTGGCGGCGGAGCTGACCGCACGGCCAGCCATGTCAGCAGTTGATCAACCGGTACGGCGGTCAGCATGCCGCTCACGGCCTTTGGCGGCATTACGACCAGATCCGAGTCCCATGCTGGCAGCATTGTGCTCTGCTCGTTCATGACTACGCGTGCGCCGGTCCCATCCGCGGCGCAGGCTGTCAGGGAGCATCCGCCAAGCGGATTTCTCAGCGTGTCCTGTGTCTCGCTCAGGCGGCGACCGCCTTGCACGATCCACTTGTTGTTGAAGACGCCGACTTCGCTGGAAAACTGTCCGGCGCCAGCCGGTCTATAATTGCCGGTCTGCAAATCAAAAACACCGGGATAGGTTGTCATGCTGGGCAGCCACAACCGGCCGAGCCCTGCGGCGGCGACCCCATCGCAACTGTATCCGCCGCCATTCTTCAAGTCTCCCGCATCATGTTTCTCCCAGCGCACGTGACCGCTCTTTGCGTCGAGCGCATAGGCATGAATGCCATTCTCTTTCTGAAATCCGGCCACACAGTACGCTACGTCGTCCTGAACCACCACGCCCGAGATGACCGGCCAGGTGCTGATCAGGTGCCCGAACCAGAACACACGCCGGTCGATCGGTCCGGCCTGGAATTGCCAGAGCGCATGCCCCGTTGCGGCATCCAGGCAGTAGACGCGGCCGTCGCCACCGCCGATGAGCACACGTCCCTGCCAGAGGGTTGGTGGCGCGAACAGCATGCCGCCTGTGGCGAATTTCCAGATCTCTTTTCCGGTCGCGGCTTCCACGCAATGAACAATTCCATCGGGAAGGCCGAACCAGACGCGCCCGGCCGCCGCCACCGGTGCGGTCGGCAGGAAGTCCGCGGAGAGACGCGGCCCGAAGGTGGTTGGCCAGAAGTTGGTGTATGAAATGGCGCCTGCGGGTATCCGACGCCAGAGCAGATTGGTTGGCGACCCCATGGTTGCTGTGGTAGATGCACTGCGTTGCGCATCGTGGCGGTAGGTTGGCCAGTCGGCATCGGTGATGGTCAGCGCAGCTGGTTCCGTCGTGTCCAGCAGGGTGACACGTTCATTGGCGTTGGATCGAGCGGCGTGCGGATCGAAGCCGCCCGCCGATGCGAGGGCACGGTAGCCTTTGACCTCGTAGGTGCATCCGCACTCGGACGGCACGGTTACAATCAACCCTTCGGCAATGATGGAGCCCACGTCGCAGGGGGATTTGATGTCTTCATTGCGAATGCGTTTTCCGGTTGCGAGGTCCATTACCGCGCCGAAACAGGTGATCAGGTAGCCCGGGACGGCTGTTGTCGGGCCGCATCCGGAGCTGATGAACCCCGGTGATTTGGCTATTTTGTTTCCGTTTGTCAGGGTGATTGCCCCGCTGCGGCCAAGAAAAAGGCCGTCGATCGCCAACGCCGTGAGAGCACGGTATGAGCCGGGATCTGACGGCCCCACCCAGAGTGTGCGGCCATCCGTGCGTGACAGCACGACCGTGTTGGTGACCCACTTGGCACGCAGCAGCAATACCTCATCCAATGCCGACAGCACCGGTTGGGATACCAGCAACTGGCTGACAACCTTGGATTCCGGTGTGCGAAAAAGCTCCTGAATATTGGCATCCGGATTGGTCCAGACGACCTTGCCGGTGTGCAGGTCACGGCAAACCACGCCAGCCCCCGGCTCCACGGCATACAGGTGTTCGTCACGCAGTGCCAGCATGCGTTCGTCGATGTCGCCCGCTGCTTCGGCATGCCAGAGTTCCCTGTCTTTGCCCAGGTCATAGACCGACAGCACGCGCCCGGTCGGATTGTTGGCAATGGTTTGATAGGCAATGGGGATAACCTGGTCCAGGTCTCCAGCCAAGATTGCGAGGAGTCCGTTGGCGGATGCGATCCACTTGATCTGGCCATCCGGTTTCGGCCCCGCAATGCGGCCGCGTTCGGCGCCGGTTGCGGCATCCAGGCACACCACGCTGTTGCTCTCCACCAGATAGACCGTGTTTCCTTCCGCAACGATGCAGGACCGGCCCGGCACATAGCCGCCATGCGGCACTTTTGTGTTCTCCGGTGCCGGGTGTTCCCCGCGCTGCCAGAGCACAATGCCGTTGTGCAGGCTGCGTGCGGTCAGCGATACCCGCGTCGATGCATTACGGCTGCCGCGCAATGTGAACATGCGGCCATTTGCGGCAACGACTGTTGTGCCCCAGAACCCCTCCTGCCTGGGCATTCCCCACCATTGCGTCAGGAAGGGTGGCTGGATTGTGGTGTCGCTGGAAACCTGCGAATTCTCGGCGCCATGCAAGCGGTGCGACCATTCATCGGAGCCGGCCGGCAGGTCGGCTCGCAGCAGCACCCACAGACCGGTTGCGTCGTTGATCACCGTGGCGTGAGGCAGATCCTTCACCCACGACCGCAATGTTTTTTCGGGAAGTCCACGCCCAGCCTCTTTGGTACGCCCCAGCATTGCCACGCCACATCCCGGGGAGAGTACCCGCAGGATGGCTGTGCGCAGTTCGGGTGTCAGATCTTCATCGCGAAGATGGTCCGCCACCAGCAGGTCAACAAAACGATCCGCGTACGGAAGGGGTGTCTTGCCGGACTCCACATAGAGCGAGCGCCCCAGCAGGCCTGCTGTTTCGCCTGCATCGCGCAGTTTCGTGACAGTTTCCGGTGTTGCGGACTGCGCATGCACCACAAACGCAGGGCGCCTGGCCAGTTCCGTGATCAACCCGGCGTCTGTTTTGTCTGCCAGCGGAAAAGAGCAGAATCCGCCGGCAACACCGGTTTTTTCCACCAGATCATCAACCGTGATGGCGTGCAGCACGCCAGTCAGGAACAAAACAGGAATCAGACAGCGGATTTGTTTCACCCAAGCACCACACGTTTCTCAATGCCCTGCCGCACGATGGACGCGTCTTTCGTAGGGCAGGGCGGTTGCACCACAAGTACATTCTACCGGCGGAAACAGAAAATATTACCCTTTCGGTCGATGAAATAGAAGACACATGTGTTCTGATCGTAGGCCCACCAGGCATATTCGCCGGGCACTGATTGCACAATCGCCTGCCAGGTTTCGCCTGCATCGGTGCTTTCGTAGGCTGCAGTCGGGGTAAAACCAAACAGATGGCGATCGCTGTCGCCGCGGACAAGAGGCTGGCAAAAGGCAGGTGCCTTGGGGATTGCGCGCCATGTCAGGCCGCAGTCGGCACTCACGAAAAGTTCGGATCCGGCCACCTTGTAAAGATAAACGCTCTTGCCTGCGCGGCTGAAAAACAACCCCGGCGGCCAACCGCCGGGATTGGCAAACAGAATTTGAGCGGCTTGATTCCAATTCTCGCCCAGATCGGTGCTTCGCATGACGGTTCCCGTGGCGCCAGTGCGGAAACACTTCAAGAGAACGCCATCTCCCAGATTCAGGATGGATGTGAGCTTCTCGCCGTCATCGGAAAGCTTCTTGTAAGTCAGGCCGCCGTTCGTGCTGATGGCGGTCATGCCGTAGGTGTGATGGACTTTCGCGAAGATTGTGTGCGGGTTGGCGTTCCAGTCAACGGAAAGCCAGTCGGTCCCCTGCTTCTCGGGAAAACTGGCGGTTGACTCAAACGTCACGCCATCCAGGGATCGGACACCAAAGTTTTCCTTGGATCTTGCCCACCACCCGACCGCATAGATGCCTGCGCCAGCGGGATTGCAAGCGACGGCGCCGAGCGGCAGGACATCGTAATGTCCCTGATCCACGCGTTTGAGCAGGCCGGTCTTCCAGTCATAACGCCAGAGCCCTGTGTGGGCAAAGGAAAAGACGGTATTGCCGGCATTGTCGCAATTCACCGACAAGCCCGGCTCAATCGGCTGCATTCCCAACTCATCCAGTTTGCTGAAAATAGCGTCGGAAATGTTGCTCCATGTGCCTTTTGCGTCGCCCAGTTTGCCGATGTTGACCTCCCCGGTGATTGGGAAAACGTGCGCGTGACTTCTGTCAGTTTCCCATCGCGTGCCATCGGCCGCAACGAAGGGATCGGCGCTGCCGCAGCGAACATGGATGTTGCAGGCCGGGCCGAGGATTTCCAGGCCATAGACGACGGGCACGCGAGAGATGATGATTTTTCCGTTTCGTGCCGCCACTTCAACTTCCTTGAACATGGCCGCCACATTGACTGGAATATTCGTGTCCTTCTGCCCGGGCACCCAGATTGCGATATCATTCGTAATCCCGACACCGTTGACCGCTGCGACCAGAACACCGTTGGTCAGCTTAACACCCGGATCCGCCACCAGAAAATGCAGACGAACCTTGTATGTTCCATCGGGTACGGGGAATTGATACGACAGCAGTCTGGGACGGTACTGGGTGAGAATAGCTGCAATTGGACTTTTCTGCAGTTGGGAATCCGGTGCGAACGGCAGTGGCTTCGGGATCCAGTTGACATCCTGCGTATACACAACCCAGGTGGAATCGGGTGTGGCGGCGGCATTTGCTGCCGTGGATGATGGGGTTGTTTCCGCCATTAGTGTGCTGGCCGATGCGATTGCCAGGCACGACAGGATCAAGTGTGCGACATTCGCTCGTATGCGTGGGTTCATGATGCCTCCTCTGTTTTTTGTCACTAGCAGCCTGTCGGTCCACGGTTTGTGATGGAAGAAAGCTAAGTCCGACAGGCTGCTAGCCTGTTCGGCAGGCCGTCGACCTTAATCCATCCACTCAAGGTTCCGCTCGATACGGGATATGCGGCGTCGGGTGTTGCGATCCAGGTGCTGTTGAAGTATTGCCCCACACCCACCACCGCATTGTTGGTGCTCACGTTGCCCGCTGAGGTTCCATCGTAGTGATTGGTCGTCGAGTCAATGGCATTGGTCTGGCTCAGGTGCCAGACCGCGTTGAATCCATTGGTCCACGTCGTTCCGTTTGTGGTGCATACAGGTTGAAAGTTGTACGCTGAAGCTCC
>Ga0364874_10264_pt1 | contig 30406 bp, 27 predicted proteins | sample ExccelAu500001D4_2_FD_206922 | JGI IMG/M metagenome (GOLD analysis project Ga0364874, IMG submission 206922) | Enriched cells from Trout Bog Lake Hypolimnion, Wisconsin, USA - BchlTB.Aug07.5000.01.D4 | ecosystem: Environmental > Aquatic > Freshwater > Lake > Hypolimnion/Profundal zone | place... | reverse complement strand
CAGATGCGCAGAGCTTCCGTGTCTATCGCAAGCAATATCGCGGAAGGATATGGCCGTGCTACGAAGGGCGAATATGTTCAGTTTCTGGGCCACGCTCGCGGTTCGTGCTCGGAGTTGGAAACTCAGATTGTCATCGCGAAGAAGCTGGGGTACGGTGCCCCGCCGAGTCTCGAATCAACCGAGTCCCTTTGCGACGATGTGGGCCGTCTTCTCGGGGCGTTGATAAAGTCGATACGATCAAAGCAGGCGCTGGGAACTTAGCCCCTTAGTCCCTTAGTTAGGAGCTGTACTTGAATATCTTGTTTGTCGGCGACATCTTCGGCAGCGCGGGGCGCAGAATCGTGCATGAGCACATTGAACATGTGTGCCAGGCAAACGCGGTGGACCTTGTCATCATCAATGCCGAGAATGCCGCTGGCGGCTTTGGCGTCACACCGCAGATTGCCGATGAACTCTTCGATCTGGGCGCGGATGTGCTCACCACCGGAAACCATGTGTGGGACAAGCGGGAGTTGATTGACTACCTGAAGTCGGTCCCTGCGGATAGCCAGGAACGGCCCCGCCGCGTGCTGCGGCCGGCAAATCTGCAACCCAGCCTCCCCGGCTACGGCGTCTTTGAAGGGACCACCCAGGGCGGCGTTGATTATGCAGTCATCGACCTGCAAGGCTGCGTCTTCATGAACACCACCAATGACCCCTTCCATGCCGCCAATGCCCTGCTGGCGACCATCAAGGCCAAGGTAATCGTGGTGGATTTCCATGCCGAGGCAACCAGTGAGAAGGTCGCCATGGGCTGGCATCTGGATGGGCGCGTGACCGCGGTTCTTGGCACGCATACCCATATTCCCACCGCCGACCAGCGCGTGCTGCCGGGCGGAACCGCCTACCAGACCGATGTGGGCATGAGCGGCCCCTACGACAGCATCATCGGAGTTGAAAAGGACCTGGTGCTGCACCGGTTTCTTACCGGTATGCCGGGAAAGTTTGAAGCTGCAAAAGGAAACCCCAAGATGTGCGCCGCGCTGGTAACCTGCGACCCCATGACCGGGCGCGCCACCGCAATTCAGCGCATCATGCTCGGGGAGTGATTTCTACCACCGTTTGAAAGATTTTAGCTGCGAGAGGCGGCTGTGCTTTGGGGCCTCGGCCTCCGCCACCGGCTTGCCCGCAATGTTGTCGATGGTCGCGGGCAACAAGGGGCCTTTAAGCTCTCCGCTGCCCTCAGGCACCATCTTTGCGGCCAGTTGCAGCGTCGGCACGTGGGTAACCTTCAGCAAGGTGCCCTTTCCATTGAACGTCAGCGCCCAGGCCATGGGATGCGGACGCGCCTCAAAATCAGTAAACCGGATGACAGCGCCGCCGTCGTAGGGAATCTCCAGAACCGACGATGAAATGGTGGCAACAGGCTGCTTTGATGAAGTTTCAGCAGCCGGCTCAGACTGGGGATTGGCTCCAGCCAATGCCGCGTAGCACAGGCCCGTACCCAGCCAGCCTGGATTCATTTCCGCGCGCTCTTCCTGTCGGATGTGATTGAAAACTGAAAGCGTGAGCGAATTGATGGGCGCTGGGGAGAACAGCGAATAGCCCCGGCGCTGAATGGGGATGAGACGCACCCTGCCCTCGCCGCTGCGTGGAATGGAAACCGAAAACACGCTCGTGTCGCCAGCGCCATCGTTACGCATGAATCTCAGAAACAAGTGGTTGGGCAGTGCCGGGCACACCAGTTGCCCATAGCTCCACTTGCCCTGGTTGAACTCCAGATCGGCAAATCCGGCACGCTCGGCAATTGAAGACTCGGCGCCAGCCTCCAGAAGACGGTCCTGCTGTGTCATCTGTTCGGCAGTACGGAATTCAATGGAAGGCGAACGATCCGGGAGCCCTGATTCCGCTAAAAACGGCAGCGGGACCACGTGGGATGGAACAAGTTTGATTACCAGATGGCTGGCCGCAATATCCTGCGTTGCCTGGCCATCCGCGTGGGCGCCGATGGCGAAAATTGATGCTGCTGCAAACACGATGGGGAAGATTTTAGATAGTTCCATGCTGCCGATAGACTACCACTGCCTGGGGTCAATCCCCGCATCCGCTGCTGCCGCGAACAAAAAGGGCAGCCTGAGACAGGCTGCCCTCCAGTATCCCAGGAGTGGGACCTTGCGTAAGGATCGTCTTCGAAACGGCTGAACCAGCCGGTCCATGCATCCGCAAAACCGGCCGATTAGTGCGCCGGGTGATGTGCGGCTGTTGGCTTGTGAACCGGAACGACCTTCTTCTTCTCGAACTGGATAAAGCCGTCACGAAGCATGATCTGTGCGGTAGCAGGCCGTGTAGCCGTGGCCGGAACCGGTGTGAACGTGTCGTAGGTGGCGTCCAGCTCGGTAGCAGGCTGCAATTTGAATTCAAAGCCAACTGCCGGGATGTCCTTATCGTCGAGAGGCTTCTTCAACGTGACGATAAAGTCTGCGGACTTGTTGTCCTTGGCGTCTTGCGTAACCGCAACCTTGATCACCGTGGAGGTGGCTTCAATCACCACTCCGGGGACCGGGGTTGCCTGGTCCTTCAGCAGTGCCCAGAGCTTGTCGGAATCATCCTTCACGCCGTTGGCCAGGATGAATTCCTTGTCTTCCAGGTTCAGCTTGGTCAGGTCCGGTGTCTCAGCCACAACCTTGTGAGCCAAATCAGCCGGTGTGGGCGCGGGCGCAACTGTCACCGCATCGGGCTTGAAGAGGGTAGCCGCGGCAGCCGCCTTCAGGGCGTCCAAACCGTCCAGGCCGCCGTGGAAGCGCTTGTACCAGTACTCGAGCTTGGGCTCGATCTGCGCCTTGTAGGCCGCAGGCGCAAAGTTCCAGGCGCGAGCATAGAACCAGGCCGCCTGCACCATGTCGCGGGCATCGGGCTTGGCATAGGCCTCAGCAAGTTGAAGCGTGTCCACCAGGCCGGGACCAGAGGTCGTTGCGGCCAGCGGATAAAGCATCAGCTCGGTGCGGTACTCGGCGATAGCAGCCTTTGAATCCTTTTTGGAGAGGATGTCGTCCAGTGCAATGGCAGAGTGGAAGGTCGGATAAGCGAAGCCGGTCAGTTTCTTCCAGTCCGCATCGGAAACATCGGCGCCCTTCGTAGCCGCAAGGCCCTTCTGTGCCAGGGCTGCCGCGTCGTCGCAGGTTTGAGCGTCGCTGGTCTTGCCGCACTGGCTCTTCTTGAGCATCACAGAGATGACGATCGCCTTCATCGAGTTGGGATCGACCTGAAGCAGGCGGCTGGCCGCGCTGAGTTCATGGTCAGCGTCGCCCTTGGCCTGGTAGCAATCGATCATCTGGTCAAGAACGGCTTTCTTGACGACGCTCTGCGGATAGGAGGTGAGAAAGCCTTCCAGTGCCGAGCATTTGGCGCCTGGATCGCTTTGTGTGGTTGCCACTTGATAGGCATTGAACTCGGCCGGATCCTTGATGGTGATCTGGTCCGAATCCTGTGCTCGCAGCGTGGGCGCGAAGACGAGGCTAATACCCGCCATTGCCATCACCGATGCAAAGACTAACTTCTTCATTCAGTGCTCCTGGGAATTGCCAAAATAGAAATCAATACTCACACACATGCTCGCGGATTGTGCACCGTTCTCAGCGGCATTCGAGTGCCGGGGGGTGACGGATATTACGATACCACGGCTTTCAATACAGTGTTGGAAGGATTATAGAAAGCCCCGCCCCCCATGACAAGCAAACTTATTTGGGAAGGCCTCTATCTCCCACATGCTGCCAGCCGCTGGCGCCCTCCGCATGCTTCCAGAGCTTGCTAAACGGTTCGGCTCACGGGCAAATCCCCTCCACCCCTGAACCTCTGACAGTATCCACCCACTCCGCAAGTCTAACGGATTTTCGTGCCTTCAGGAGGGCCGCATCGCTCTGCAATTTTCCTGTCGTGGCGCACTGGTCAACCGGCCTCGGAAAATCCCTGAAAAACAGCCCCTACTGCAGCAGCCGCACCAGTTCCACCTGTTCCGCCAGGAAGGCGTCATGCCCATGGTCGCTGATCATCTCCTTGTAGTCGGCTTGGACGCCGGCGGCGCGTATGGAATCCGCAAACTGGCGCACCTCCACGGCCGGAAAAAGCCAATCCGAGCTGATGCCCACAAAACTCAGCCGCGCGCGGATTCGCCCAAATGCCTCCGCAGGCGAGCCATGGCCGCGCATCGGATCCCAGGTATCCATCGTCCGCAGAATGGCCAGGTAGGAGTTGGCGTCAAACCGCTCAATAAACCGCTGCCCTTGCAGGTCAAGGTAACCGGCAATGTCGAAGCGCCCACCGATCAGCCCCCCGCCCTCGTCGTTCATCCCCCAGGGATTTTCGCCATTGCGATTGGGATTGCGGCCAAACCGCTCATCAAAAAGCGGCGCGGATTTGTAGCTGACCATGCCTATCTGCCGGGCCAGCGAGAGCCCCTGGCGCGGCGGCCGATTGGGCAGATACCGCCCGCCTTCCCATTCCGGGTCATGTTGGATTGCTTGCCGCTGCAGGTGGTTCAGCGCCAGCCCCATGGCGGAAACCGGCGCAACGCCTATGATCACCGCCCGCTCCACACGTTCCGGCTGAACAATGGTCCAGTCCAGGGCCTGCATGCCCCCTATGGAGCCGCCAAGCACAAGGCGCAGCCGACGGATACCCAAAGAATCCAGGAGCCGCGACTGCGCCCGTACATTGTCTCGAATTGAAACCAGCGGAAAATCCGGCCCGTAGGGTTCGCCCGTCTCGGGATTTACTGAGCCAGGACCCGTCGAGCCGTAACAGGAGCCCAGCATGTTGATACAGATTACAAAGTCGTGCTCCAGAGAAAGTACCGCGCCCGGCGCAAAAATCTCTGGCCACCACGAGCCTACAAGCGCCGAGCCGGTCAGCGCATGACACACCAGCACCGCGTTGTCCCGCGCTGCATTCAGGCGGCCATATACCGCGTAATGCAGCGTGGGATTGGCCAATGTACAGCCGCACTCCAGCATCAAGTGCTCGTCGAGCACAAAGTCGCCTTCGTACGTTGGCTCCAGAGTCTTTGAGCCGGCTGGCGCGGGAACATTCCCGTTTCGCGTTTCGGTCATCTCATTTATTGTGCAGCAAGACCCTGGGTTGTGCCGGCGAAAGCGTGACCGTTGGCACCCTCGATGGCCTGATCCAGGTCAGCGAGAATGTCGCGAATGTCCTCGATTCCCACTGAAAGCCGCACCAACTCCGGCGTTACGCCAGTCCCAGCCTGCTCCTCGACTGAAAGTTGCTGATGGGTGGTTGACGCGGGGTGAATCACCAGGGACTTGGCGTCGCCAATGTTGGCCAGCAGCGAGAACAGCTTGAGCCCGTCAATCAGCTTCTTCCCCGCCTCAAATCCGCCCTTGATACCGAAAGTCACCAGCGCGCTCTGCCCCTCAGGCAGATACTTCAACGCCAGCGCATGATACGGGCTCGACTCCAACCCCGGATAGTTGACCCATTCCACCCCCGGATGCCCCTCCAGATGCCTTGCCACGGCCAAAGCATTCTCTGAGTGCCGCTCCATGCGCAGGTGCAAGGTCTCAATGCCTTGCAGCAGCAGGAACGCGCTGTGTGGCGAAAGCGCCGCGCCCGTGTCGCGCAGGCCCTGCACGCGAGCTTTGAGGATGAACGCCACCGGCCCGAAGGCCTCCGTATAGGAGAGACCGTGGTACGAGGGGTCGGGCTCGGTAAAGTTCTTGAAGCGCCCCGAAGCAGCCCAGTCAAACTTGCCCGAATCCACAATAATGCCGCCAATGGTGGTTCCGTGGCCGCCCAGGAACTTGGTCGCCGAATTGATCACAATGTCCGCGCCCCACTCGATCGGCCGCACCAGTGCGGGCGAGGCCGCCGTGTTGTCGATAACCAGGGGCAGCCCGTTCTCATGGGCGATAGTGGCGAACTTCTCGATATCCAGCACATCGAGCTTGGGGTTGCCCAGCGTCTCGGCATAGATGGCGCGGGTTTTGCCGTTGATGGCCGCGCGCAGGCCGTCATAGTCGTCCGGGTCAACAAACCGCACTTTGATGCCCAGCCGCTCAAATGTATAGCGAAGCAGAGTGTAGGTGCCGCCGTAGAGCGAGGTAGTGGATACAATCTCGTCTCCCGCTGAAGCCAGCGTGGTCAGGGCCAGGGTCTCCGCCGCCATGCCTGAGGCGGTGGCCAGCCCCGCCACTCCGCCCTCAAGAGCCGCCACCCGCTTTTCAAAAACATCCGTGGTGGGGTTCATGATGCGGGTGTAGATATTGCCAAACTCTTTCAGCGCAAACAGCCGTCCCGCATGGGCGGCGTCCTGAAATACATACGACGCGGTCTGGTAGATCGGTACTGCGCATGCGCCTGTCGTCGGGTCGGGCACCTGGCCTGCATGGACGGCAAGAGTGGCAAACTGCGGCTTCTGTTCTGACATGGTGAACTCCTTCAGGTTCGATTGGCTTGATGGTTGTGGCACGGCGAAATTCCAACGGGCCAAACCGGAAACTAAAACGGCCCGCATCCTGTTCAGGACCCGGGCCGCTGGACTTCAAGATCGGTTGCGCCTAGCGCAAGTGCCGCTCAAGAGCCGCGCGGAGGGGTCCGCAGGCCATGTGCATACACATACACAGGTCCATGGCCGCAATTCCGCATTTCCTTGAGTTCAGCATTGTTGGCAGTATCGATGGGCGGCGGTTAGGCTGTCAAATACACCCCGCATCCGGAACACCCCAAAACTCCCCTGCCCTTCCTCTACTCCCCCGCCTTCCACACGTACGCCCCCGGCTGCGGCAGCCCAATATGCGCCAGCACGCGCTGAACAAACTGCCGCGCCATCTCCGTGGAATCGGTGGGGCGATTGTAGAAGGTGGGTATGCACGGAAAGATGGTTGCCCCGGCTTCGGCGGCCAGCGTCATGTTGCGCAGGTGGACGCGGTTGAAGGGCGTCTCACGCACGCACAGGATCAGCGGGCGGCGCTCCTTCAGGGTGACGTCGGCAGCCCGCGAGATAAGCGAATTGGCCAGTCCGTTGGCAATCGCCGCCAACGTTCCCATCGAGCAAGGCAGCACGATCATGCCGTTCGAGGGATAACTGCCGCTGGCAACAGACGCGCCGATGTTCGTATCCGAGTGCTGCACGGTCTTTACCGCAGCGGCGCCAAGCAACTTCTCCAGCAGGTCGTTGCGTCCGTTCAGCCCCAGTTCCTCGGCCAGCACGCGCAGCGAGTTCTCTGAGGGCACAAAGTGAACGCGGCTCACCCGCTCGTCCGCTTCCAGCGCAAGCAGCAACTCGCGCCCAAAAACCGCGCCCGATGCGCCCGTAAGTGCGACGGTTAGATTCATTCTGCTCCGAGTTTCTGGCTCCCAGCGTTCTTACACTGATGCCAAAGAATACTACGGCGTCGAGTTAGCCTGCTTCGAGTTCCCTGCGCGCCGCCGCCTGCCGCGCAGCTTTCTGCTCATGCATTCGCGCCTTAGGTACACCCTCTTTTAGCATTCGCTCGCGCAACAAGCACAACATTTGTCAGCTCGCGCAACAAGCACAACATTTGTCAGCTCGCGCAACTGGCACAATGTTTGTCAGCTCGCGCCACAAGCACAACATTTGTCAGCGTACGCTCGCGCCGGAGGCGCAATGTTTGTTAGCCCCGCGCTTCAGCGTGGGGTTTGGTGCAATCAAGATCAAAGTGAGTCCCGTAGGGACGACGCCCGCCCCGTCAACCGAACACATAACGCTCATCGTACTCGATTTCACAATTGCGCAGGAGGGCAACAAATTCTTCTTCAAAGTTGCGCTTGCGGTGATGCTCCTCCTGATTTTGAATGTACCTCTTCACGACCGGTACATGCGACGGGCTCACACTGAATGCGCCATAACCTTCCTGCCAGCAAAAATCTTGCCCCATCCACCGCGATGAGCTTCCCTTGAGTTTTTGAACGGCTTGGGCAAGGGAGTGAGACGCAGGTAGCACAAAGAGTAAATGGATGTGATTCGCCGTTCCCCCCGCGGCGATGAGAGTAAATCCCTCACCGCGGGCAATGCCACCCAGGTAGGCATGGAGTTCGGATGCGCGTTCCGCCGGGATGCTGGGGGCACGATCCTTGGTGCTGAAGACGCAATGAACGATATTGTTCGCGTACGTATGAGACATAGGCGCCGTCCCTGCGGGACTCCCATTCTACAACCGTGAACTGTTCCCCACGCTGAAGCGCGAAACTACCGCACGCTTGCGCCTACGGCGCGGGATTCGTTGTCAGGTTCCGCCTTACCTCACTCCCCCAGCACCCGCCTGAAGATCGCGTCCACATTCCCCAACTGCCGCATGTAATCAAAGGTCTTCGCCAGCTTCTCCGGGCTCAGCAGCCCGGTAATCGCAGCGTCCTTCGCCACTTCGTCGCGGAACACCAAATCCTCTTTCCACGAACGCATTGCATGGCTCTGCACCAACCGGTACGCATCCTCGCGCATCATCCCCGCTTCGGCCAGGTCCAGCAGCAACTGGCCGCTGAAAATCAGCCCGCCGGTGCTCTCAAGATTCTTCCTCATCCGCTCCGGATACACCAGCAGGCGGTCGATGAGGTCCGTGGTCTTGGCCAGCAGGTAGTCAACCAGAATCGTCGAGTCCGGGAAGATAACCCGCTCCACCGAGGAGTGCGAAATGTCGCGTTCGTGCCACAGCGCGATGTCCTCAAACGCAGCCTGGGCGTTGCCGCGCAAGACGCGTGCGAGACCGCTGATCTGCTCGCTGGTGATGGGGTTCTTCTTGTGCGGCATGGCCGAGGAGCCCTTCTGCTTCTCGCTGAAGTACTCCTGCGCCTCGCGCACCTCGGTCCGCTGCAAGTGGCGCACTTCAACCGCAATCTTGTCGAGGGTGCTGCCGATAATCGCCAGCGTCGAAATGTACGCCGCGTGCCGGTCGCGCTGGATAACCTGCGTCGCTACCGGCGCCGGCTTCAGGCCCAGCCGCTCGCAGATGCGCTCTTCGTGCTCAGGCTTCAGATGGCCAAATGTGCCCACGGCCCCAGAGAGCTTGCCGACGCGCATATCCTCCGCCGCGGCGTCAAAGCGGGCCAGGTTGCGCTCCATCTCGGCGTACCAGTTCAGCAGTTTCAGGCCAAACGTGGTCGGCTCGGCGTGGATGCCGTGCGTTCGTCCGATGGTGGGCGTGTGCTTGAACTCGACGGCGCGGCGCTTGATTACCGCCAGCATGGCCGTGAGACCGGTGCGGATAAGCCCTGAAGCCTCCTTCACCTGCAATGCCTGCGCCGTATCCACAATGTCGTTCGAGGTCAGCCCGTAGTGCAGCCAGCGGGACTCGGCATCCAGGCCCTGCGCCTTCAAGCTCTCAGCCACCGCCGTGGTAAAGGCGATTACGTCATGCTTCACCTCCGCCTCAATCTCTTGAATGCGGGCGACAGAGGCGCTGGCCTTGGTCGCGATGGCCTCGGCGGCCGCGGTGGGAATCACCCCATCCTCAGCAAGCACCGTGCTTGCTGCCGACTCTACCTGCAGCCAGCAGCGGTATTTGGATTCTTCAGTCCAGATGCGGCCCATCGCCGCGCGTGTATAGCGTTCGATCAAGGACGTACTCCTTGCCAGGGCCTTGTTTTTGCGCCCGTGTCAACCTTTGATTGTACGAGGAGAAGGCTCTCAGCCGCGCGGAATCCCCAGCTTCTCGTGCAGCTCATTCACGAGCAGGCCCTGCCCCGGCTTGTAGGGCTGGAACCACTCGCCATCGATCACAAGCTGCGGAACCGCCCGCTTGCCCACATGGCGCAACACCTCGGCAGAGGCTTCTGGATCGCTGTCCACGTCGATTTCTGTGTATTCAATGCCGTGGGAGTCAAGGAACTGCTTGGCCATCCGGCAGTCCCGGCACCATGAGGTGCTGTAAACCTGCACTTTCATGCTTTTATTCTACTGTTCCCCGGCTGCTACCATCTCGTCATGACCGCACAGGAGATCAGGGAATTCCTGAAGCTGGAGCCGCATCCCATCGAGGGCGGCTGCTTTCGCCAAACCTATGTTTCCCCCGGAACCGTGGAGCTGCCCCAGGGCGTCAGGAGCCAGGGAACCGCCATCTACTACCTGCTTGAGGCGGGCACATTCTCTGAGATGCATGTCCTCTCCTCCAACGAGATATTCCACTTCTACCTCGGCGACCCGGTAGAGATGCTTCAGCTTTATCCCGATGGCAGTTCCGCCGTTTTCACGCTGGGAACGGACCTGGCGGCTGGCCAGCATGTGCAGTTGGTCGTTCCTGCTGGGGTGTGGCAGGGGACGCGGCTGCTGGCTGACGGGAAGATGGCCCTGCTAGGCTGCACAGTGACGCCGGGCTTCGACTACGCCGACTATCGCGGCGGCAGTTTTGCAGAGTTGGCTGCCAAGTGGCCTGCCGAGGCAGAGCGAATCAGGAAGCTGACAAGGAGCTAGTGTCCTGTCTCTGAAATCCACAACCAAACCGAGACCGCCATGCTGAGTGAACGGGGCTAGTTACCCCATCCTCGCCACGCTCTTGTTTTTGTGGCTTGGGTGGGATACAAGCTTTTGCGTACTATTGCCCCGCACCGGCGCATACTGTCTCTATGTCCAACTAAACCCAACCCAGCCTGCTTCCACTGCCACCCGGTTCAAACTGTCAGGTATGTGCCCGGTCCGTACCGTTGAACATCCCCCCCCACCCCCTGGCCCGGAAAAGCCCATTATTCAAGCCCACCCATCCGGTAGGTGGCTCTTTTTCAATAACTTGCAAATCATCCTACTAACTAATTAGTAACACCTCACCCTACAAATACGTCACAAATCAGCCCATTTTTTGCCCGTTTCTGGGTCAAAATTGCCTGTTTTTGTCTGTTTTCGGTCGCTGCTTCAGTCGCGCTCCGCTAAGCTAATCTGCGCTCTCTGAAAAAGCTCCGCAGCAACTCAGCCGACTCCTCGCCGAGAATTCCCTTCTCCAGTTCCATCTGGTGGTTAAGCTGGGGATGGTTCAGCACTGAGAGCACTGAACCGGCTGCGCCAGCCTTGGGATCGGCAGCGGCAAATACCAGGCGGTCGAGCCGGGCATGGATCAAGGCTCCAGCACACATGGCACAGGGCTCCAGCGTGGCATAGAGTGTGCAACCCATGAGCCGGTAGTTGCCCAACGCCGTGGCGGCAGCGCGTAAAGCCACAATCTCGGCGTGGGCGGTGGGGTCAAGGTCGCGCAGAACTCTGTTCTGCCCGCTCGCCACAATCGCGCCTTCGCAGACAACAACAGCGCCGATGGGCACCTCGCCGGACTCGCCGGCCAGTCGCGCCTGGACGAGAGCGGCTTCCATGGCTTCGCGGTCGTCCATCATGCCTCTGGTGCTGCTGCTGCGGGCTGCTGCTGGGTCATGCAGTGGAGCGTGCCGAGGCCCCAAACAAGGTCAACGGCGTGGACGCCGATGACTTCGCGTCCGGGAAAGACCTCTGCCAGAATGCCGAGCGCGATGCGGTCGTTGGGGTCGTTGAAGGTGGGAACCAGAACAAGGCCGTTGGCGATGTAGAAATTTGCGTAGCTGGCGGGAAGGCGCTGGCCGCGGAAGACGACCGGACGCGGCATCGGCAACTCAACCACTGTGAACTGCTTCCCGTCCGGGGTGCGTGCGGCCTTCAGGCGGGCGAGATTTTCGGCGAGCGGCTCGTGGTTGGGGTCGCTGGCATTGGGCTCCACAACGGTCGCAATGGTGGCAGCAGCGACAAAGCGGGTGATGTCGTCCACGTGGCCGTGGGTGTCGTCGCCCGCCGTGCCTCGGCCCAGCCAGATGACCTGATCGATGCCGAGATAGCGGTGGAATACCTCTTCCAGTTGGGCGCGGCTGATGCCGGGATTGCGCTGCTGCACCTCGCTCAGCAGGCACTCCTCGGTGGTAAGCAGGATGCCTTGGCCGTTGGTGTCAATGGAGCCGCCTTCAAGGACAATCCTGCGCGAGGAGCCGTCCTGCAACCGCACCACTGGCTGCCACTCTCGCAGGCCGAGTAGCTCGGTGACGCGGCCGGGAATCTGGTCGTCGAGTTGCCAGTCAGGGTACTTGGCCCAGGCGTTGAACTGCCAGTTGGTGATGGATACCTGGCCCGCGGCGTTGCGGATGAAGATCGGGCCGGAGTCGCGGGTCCAAACCCGATTGGTGGGCCAGACGTGGAAGAGGACAAAGTCGAGATTGGCGCCTGCGCGTTCCAGAATGCTAGTGGCGCGCTGCTGGGCCCGGGCGTCATCAACCAGAATGTGTACCTGCTCGTGCGCGGACAGCATACGCACAATCTCCGCATAAACCCAGGGAATGGGCTGGAACTTGCCCGGCCAGTCCTCAGGATTGTGCGGCCATGCAAGCCAGGTGGCCTGGCGGCGCTCCCACTCGGCAGGCATGCGGTAGCCCAGTTCTAGCGGTGTAGCTTCGGGCATGATTACTTGGCGTCTCCGTCCTGTGTCCAGGTGTTTACGGGGTCAAGAAAGCGCTTGGTGATGGGCGCATAGGCGTCGATGCGGCGGTCGCGCAGAAAGGGCCAGTTGCGGCGGGTATCTTCCATCAGCGCCAGGTCGATCTCGCCCAACAGAATCTCTTCCTTATCGTGCGAGGCCTTGGCGATGATGCGGCCAAAGGGATCGGCCAGAAAGCTGCCGCCCCAGAATTCAAGTCCCACGCCGTCCACACGATTGCCCAGGATGTCTCCGTGCTCCTGGCCGACACGATTCACCCCGGCAACATAGACGCCGTTGGCAATCGCATGCGCCCGCTGAATAGTCTGCCACGCGTCATATTGCGCAGCGCCAAACTCGGCCTTCTCCGCCGGGTGCCAGCCGATGGCAGTTGGATAGAAGAGGACTTCAGCACCTTGAAGCGCGGTAAGGCGGGCGCCTTCGGGGTACCACTGGTCCCAGCAAACAAGCGTGCCCACGCGGCCAAAAGCCGTATCCACGGCCTGAAAACCGAGGTCACCAGGGGTAAAGTAGTACTTCTCGTAGTAGAGCGGATCGTCCGGAATATGCATCTTGCGATAGACCCCGGCGAAGTTGCCATCCGCGTTGAGCGTGACGGCTGTGTTGTGATAAAGCCCTGGCGCGCGCCGCTCAAATAGTGAGGCAATAATGGCGACGCGAGCTTCGCGAGCCACCTTTGCCAGCTTGTCTGTGGATGGCCCCGGAATGGTTTCAGCCAGGTCAAAGAGATGCGTATCCTCTCGCTGGCAAAAATATTGCGTGCGAAAGAGTTCAGGCAGGCAGACGATATTGGCGCCCAGCCGGGCCGCCTCATGAATGTTGCTCACCGCCGAGGCAAAGTTCGCCTCCGGGTCAGCGCCCATGCGCATCTGCACAAGTCCTACGACGTATTTGCGCTTATCGATCATTGTTAGCCGGCCAATCCCCTCAATGGCCTTCCGAGCCATGCAGCAAGGCCAACCCCGGCTGGCGGGATTGGCCTGAACCGTTCATAAAAAGTGACCGCTACTCTTCCAGGATCAGCACAGCGGCTGCGATGGTGGTAGTCCAAAGCCCGCGCTTGTCGCCCACGGCAGACTGCGTCACATTGCTGGTGCGAACGATCTTGTTGGAGATACGGTAAATCTCCTTCTTCTCGTCCCAGCTCTTGTCTGGATCAAAATCCACATCCAGGGTGGTGGCCAGCATCTCGGCGGCCAGTTCCTCGGCGTATTCGCCAGCCTGATCCTCAGTCTCGCCAAAGCTGTGGTGCTCGCTCAAGTAGCCATAGGTGTTGCGGTCAGCGGGAATGGCGACGCCTATGCTGGCTACGACCAGCCGGTGCGCTTCGCGCGTTGAGTTCTCAGCGATAACCGCGAACACAACCTCACCGTGATTCAGGTATTTGAGGCCTTCTTTGCGGGTGATTACCTTGCATTGCGGCGGAAAGATGGAAGAGACACGCACCAGGTTCTGCGAGGCGATTCCTGCATCCCGAAGGGCCAGCTCAAAGGAGGTGAGGCGCTCCTTGTGTTTGCCGACGCCTTTGGTGAAGAAGATTTTCTTCGGGACCATGCTTTTTCCCAATTTCTATGTAGCCTCCGTAGGTTTGAAAATTGTGTTATTTGAACAACGTTCCCGCATGAGTTTATCGCATCCAGGCGGCCCAGGGCAGATTTTCTGGGATTTTCATCGCAGGTTCATGCGCTGGGCCGAGCGGCCTGCCCGATGCCGCCTTTCACCCCTCTTCCGGTGTGAGAGCCGCAACACACATAATTACCGCAGTTAAATCAAATTGAGAGAGCGCGCCATATGCAAGCGAATGGCGCGCTGGGGGGCTCACAGGCTGCCATTGCCACCCGTAATTTGCAGGTGTTAGCCTCTAGCTTGATTGTGCCTGGAAGGGGATACCCAAAAAATCATGCAAAACACTTACAACGGGCTGGAATTGCCGAAGAACGGCCAGCCGATTGAATACAACAATGGGCAATTTGAAGTGCCCGACAATCCCATCATTCCCTACATTGAAGGCGACGGCACCGGCCGCGACATCTGGAAGGCCTCGCAAAGGGTCTTTGATGCCGCAGTGGAGAAGGCTTACGGCGGCAAACGCGCCATTCGCTGGTTTGAGATTTTTGCCGGCGAAAAGGCCTTCCGCCAGTTCTCAACCTGGCTGCCCGACGACTCAGTAGCCGCGGCCCGCGATCTGCGCGTCTCCATCAAGGGACCGCTGACCACCCCGGTGGGCGGGGGCATCCGCTCACTCAATGTGGCCCTGCGCCAGCTTTTGGACCTCTACGCCTGCGTTCGGCCCGTGAAGTACTACCAGGGCGTACCCAGCCCCGTGAAGAATCCAGAGAAAGTCGATATCGTAATCTTCCGCGAGAATACCGAGGACGTGTACTCCGGAATCGAATTCAAGCAGGGCAGCGCGGACGCCGCCCGGCTGATCGAATTCATCAACGAAGACCTGCTCAAGGGCGGCAAGAAGAAGGTCCGTTCCGACTCCGGAGTGGGTATCAAGCCGATCTCAATCTTCGCTACCAAGCGGCTGGTACGTTATGCCATTCGCCAGGCGCTGGAAATGGGCCGCAAGACCGTAACGCTGGTCCACAAGGGCAATATCCAGAAGTTTACCGAGGGCGCCTTTCGCGAATGGGGTTACGAGGTCGCGGTAGAGGAGTTCCGAAGCCAGACAGTGACAGAGCGCGAAAGCTGGATTCTGGGCAACCAGGATGCAAATCCCAGCCTGACCGCAGAGCAAAATGCAGCGCTGATTGAACCGGGGCTGGACATGGCCTCACAGGCTTATCAGGATGCAGTCGCCGCTGAAGTCAAGGCTGTGCTGAAGTCGATCGGCCAGAGCCATGGCAAGGGTACCTGGAAGTCAAAGGTGCTTGTCAACGACCGTATCGCCGACTCTATCTTCCAGCAAATTATTCTCCGTCCCGAGGACTATAGCGTGCTGGCCACCACCAACCTGAACGGCGACTACATCTCTGACGCAGCAGCGGCGCAGGTGGGTGGTTTGGGCATCGCTCCGGGTGCAAATATCGGCGACGGCTACGCAGTGTTCGAAGCCACGCACGGCACCGCCCCCAAGTATGCCGACAAGGACATGATCAATCCCGGCTCGGTGATCCTTTCAGGCGTTATGCTGCTTGAGTTCATTGGCTGGAAAGAGGCTGCCAAGCTTATCGAGCAGTCGCTGGAAAAGACCATCCTGCAAAAATTTGTGACCTACGACTTCGAGCGTCAGACGGCAGGCGCCACCAAGGTGGGCACGAGCGAGTTTGCCACGCGCATCATTGGCAACATGTAAGCAAAGATCAGTTGATCGACTGACGAACAAGCACAAAACACACGAGGACCTGGTCCTCGAAGCAAGAATCTAAGAGGAGAATCATGCGGAAGAAAGTTAGCATTGTAGGCGCGGGCAACGTGGGAGCCACGGCCGCGCACTGGATTGCGGCCAAGGAATTGGCTGATGTGGTGCTGATCGATGTGGTGGAGGGCGTACCGCAGGGCAAGGCACTGGACTTGCAGGAGGCGCTGCCAATCGAAAAGCGGGATGTGAGCGTTACCGGCTCAAACGATTATGCGGCCACGGCCAACTCCGACATCGTAGTGATCACCGCGGGCATTCCCCGCAAGCCAGGCATGAGCCGCGACGACCTGCTCCACACCAACTACAAGATCATGTCAGACGTTGTAGCGAAGGTGGTCGCGCAGTCGCCCGAGTCGATCCTGATCATCGTCTCGAACCCACTGGATGCGATGGCCCAAACCGCTTATCGCCAGGCTGGCTTCAATCGCGAGCGGGTTATCGGTATGGCCGGCGTCCTGGATTCGGCGCGCTTTCGCACCTTTATCGCAGCTGAGTTGAATGTGAGCGTTGAGAACGTGACGGCGTTTGTTCTCGGCGGCCACGGAGATACGATGGTCCCGCTGCCTCGCTACTCGACGGTTGCAGGAATCCCCATCACAGAACTGATTGCCCCTGACAGGCTGGAAGCACTCGTGCAGCGCACCCGCGACGGTGGAGCCGAGATCGTGAAGCATCTCAAGACCGGCAGTGCCTACTACGCTCCTTCAGCAGCCGCTGTCGAGATGGTGGAGGCAATTCTCAAGGATAAGAAGAAAATTCTTCCCTGCGCCGCCTACCTGCAAGGCGAATACGGCATCGAGGGTTACTACATCGGCGTACCGTGCAAGCTGGGCGCAGCGGGACTGGAAAAGATCATTGAGATCAAGCTGACGCCAGAGGAAGACGCCGCGCTGAAAAAGAGCGCTGTTGCGGTGAAGGAACTCTGCGCCGTCATTGGCGTTTAGTTTCGCAGAACCCGAAAGGGGTAGATTCCTGCTTACTGAAACGAGAGCAGGAATCTACCCCTTCTCATTGCGATAATCCTTTGATACCCCCGGCGAACACCAGGCTGCAAGCGGAAATCAATCCATCGACATGCTTAACTGGTGGCGTACGTCAGCGCCACGAATCCAGAAGATTACGTCGGTAGCGATATTCGAGGCGTGATCAGCGATCCGCTCCAGGTTCTTTGCAACCAGGATGCCTTTCATTGCCTGCTGTGTGAAGCGCGGCCTCTCTTCGATGAGCTTGAGCAGGTCGGAGTGCGCGCGACGGTTCATGCGGTCGATCTCGTCGTCCATCTCGCGGACCGTGTCGGCGAGGCGGGCGTCGCCATCCAGCAGCGCCTGTATGGCTGTACGGATCATGCGGCTAGCATACTCGCCCATTGCAGCGAAATCCACGGGCAGCTCAATCTCTTCCGCAGCCAGTATCTCCTTGGTCCGGCGGGCGATGCCCATGGACTGGTCCCCGATCCGCTCAAGGTCGCCATTGATCTTGATCACAGCGAGGATGAAGCGGAGATCGATGGCCATGGGCTGCTCTTTGGCGAGTAGCTCATAAGCCATCTCGTCCAACTCCCGCTGCGCGGTGTTGATGGCGGTCTCGTTCTGCTTCACATACTTGCAAAGGCCTTTGTCGCGCTGCAGGTAAGCGTCCACTGCCGACTCGACCGCCTGCTGCGCAAGAGCAGCCATGGCGAGAAGCTTATCTTTGAGTTCGGCAAGTTGCTGGTGAAAATGAATACGCGGCAAAGCTATTTCTCCCTGATCAACTATTGTGCATCATGCAGTGTTACAGGAGGACTAAATTCGGGAAATGCACCAGAATGGTCACACCCCTTGGGAAGGCTCCCATCAAAGTTGGACGCGCCAGAAGGTGAAAGGGCGGCACCTGGCGAGACCGATCGGAGTCTACGACCTTGAGAGCCTGCTTACAGAGCATTATGCGGCAAACTATTGAGCGGCCTATACGGCATGCGCTCGATTTTGCCCAGCAGGAAGATATAAGCTGCGATTCCAAACATGAGATAGACGGCCGAAACGCCAAAGGCCCAAGCGTAAGAATGGAACGCCGTTACCAGGTATCCGGTGATGATAGGTGCGGAGATTCCAGAGAGCTGGTTCGAGAAGTTGACGATTCCGCCGACTTTTCCAACGTCGTTGCGGCTGGCAATCAGCGAGGGGAGCGACCAGCCAACCGGCGCTGCCGCAGCCAAACCGCCAATCGAAATGCTGATCCAGATGAGAGCCGTGGTGGCGTTGTGGGCATGAGCTGCTCCCAAGATTCCAAGGCCAAAGGCTGTGCCGCCGATGAGGATAATTCTTCGAACCAAGCTCGAATTCCAGCCGCGCTGAACAAGGAAATCTACTAGCCATCCGCCGACAAGAATGTCAGTGAATGTGGCAAAGATCCACGGGACGCTTGTATAAAGAAACGAATGGAGCAGATCGATGTGCAACGCAAAGGACAGATAGCTCGGCAGCCAGGTGAGCAACAGATAGAAAACATAGTTATAGGAACCGAAGCCGATTGCGAGGCCAAGCACCTTGCGCTGCATCAAGAGACTGCCCAGCGAACTGCTTACGTCATCAACAGGCTTCTTGACATCGGAGGTTGCGCTGGTTTCTTCGATGTAGTGCCTCTCAAGATCAGTTAGCTTGGCATCTTCCTCCGGATCTTTGTAGACTTTCCAGAAATAAACGAAATAGGCCACGCTGATGACGCCGGTGAGGGCGAAGCTCCAGCGCCATCCGGACCATAAAAGCACGACACCAATAATGGGAACGCCAATGGCCGAAGCAAATTTCGCGCCGGCGTCAAACATGGCGGTGGCCAGGCTGCGCTCCTTTGGCGGGAACCATAGTCCAATGGCCTTTGCATTCGCTGGAAATGTTGGAGCCTCTCCCACTCCCAGCAAAAGCCTGGCCCCAAATAGGCCAGCTAGATTGGGGCTGATCGCAGCACCAAAGGAGGCGACGCTCCAAAGAAAGATTCCAAACCTGCCAATGCGCTTGACTCCGAGCTTGTCAAGCATGACGCCAATCGGCAACTGGCATAGAGCGTAGGTCCAGTTATAGGCGCCCGACAGATAGCCAAAGGCAATATTCGAAATCCCGAAGGCAGTAATCAGAGAGGCGTGAGATACAGAGAGGTTTACACGGTCAAAGTAGTTGACCAGCACACCAAGCCCAAGCAACCACGCGATACGCCAGCGACGCTGTGGCACATTTGTGCCTCTACCGATCTCGTGAGTTGCCAATGCTTCCCTCTTTTCAGTGCCCTTGTATTACATCATTTTCTAGCGTGCCAATTGGATCGATGGTAATTCGAATCCGGTCTCCGCTGGTAAGGGTAAAGGAATCTGGAGGCACTATTCCTGTCCCTGTCATCAGGAAGGCACCGAAAGGAAAGCTATTGTCGCGATACAGGTATTCCACGAGCGAGACAGGCTCTCGCTTCAACTCAGCGAGAGTTGTTGCACCTGAGAACTCCACACTGCCATTGCGCACTATGTCCACTCGAATGGGAGTCGAGGCTGGAAGTGGATCGCCGCAGACCAGGATACAAGGTCCCAACGCGCAACTGCGGTCATAAACCTTGGCCTGGGGAAGGTAGAGCGGATTCTCCCCCTCGATGTCGCGCGAGCTCATGTCGTTGCCGACGGTATAGCCGATGATGTGACCATGCTGATTAATGAGCAGCGTGAGTTCAGGCTCAGGGACTGACCACTTTGCGTCGGTGCGAATACGGACGTGAGTCCCAGGTCCAGCAACGCGGTTAGCAGTGGCCTTGAAGAACAATTCCGGGCGATCTGCCGAATAAACGCGATCGTAGAAGTCGCCGCCGCCCGCTGATTTCGACTCTTCCATGCGCGCACTGCGACTGCGGAAATAGGTGACGCCCGCAGCCCACACTTCCTGATTGCCTATAGGCGCCAGAATTTGCGCGGGAGAAACTCCGTCTGTGGTTCTTCCGCTGTTGACGATTGAGAGCAGGTACGCATGCAAATCATCATGTGTAACGAGCTTATCCCAAGACGAGTCGGGAATGAGATAGTAGCTGCCACCATGCTCAACGTAGTGGCCGTCAGCGGTGCGATAGAGCTTCATGAGCGCTTCTCCAATTGCAAGATGATCATGTCAGCGTCATAGACACAGCCGCCCCAGACGCCTCCGCTGGCTTGCACCAGCGCTGCCCAGAGGCGCGTATCTTCCGGCAGTTGCGGATGGGGTTGCAAGTCAGCACGCGACTTGCGTTCTGCAAGACGGCTTGCGCCTTGCTCCGCACCGAACATTTCATTGGCATCTCCAACGAGTTGCAGAGTGCCGGTGAGCGCTTCGCGATCGATTATGATTTCGATTTGGTCGCCTTCCTGAACCTTGCCAATAGGCCCGCCTGCGAGTGCCTCGGGAGAGATGTGCCCGATGCAGGCCCCGGTGGATACGCCGCTGAAGCGTGCATCGGTCAACACTGCCACATGCTTGCAATGGGGAAGCTGCTTGAGCGCGGCGGTGATTTGATATATCTCCTGCATGCCCGCACCCGCAGGACCGCCACAGATCAGAACAACAACATCGCCCTGTGCCACCTGTCCGCTCTTGATGGCCTGGATCGCGGCTGCTTCCGTGACAAACACTCTAGCGGGACCAAGATGTCGGTAGATGTTCTTTTCATCAACGAGCGAGGGGTCAATGGCCGTACTCTTGATGACGGCTCCCTCGGGTGCAAGGTTACCAACCGGAAAGCATATGGTGGAAGTCAGGCCTCTTGACCGTGCGCGGTCAGGCGACATGATCACATCGTCAGGGTCGATGCCGTCCTGCGCTTTGAGCGTCTGGCGCAGCTGATAACGCCGTGAACTCTGCTGCCACCAATCAAGGCTGGCATCAAGTGTTTCTCCAGAGACAGTCTTGACGCTGGTGTCGAGTAGCCCTGCAGTTCGCAGGTGAAGCATCACCTCCGGTACGCCGCCAGCAAGAAAAACCTGCACCGTGGCGAAGTTGCCAGGGCCATTGGGCAGCGCATCGACGAGTCGCGGAACCTTGCGATTGACCTCAGCCCAGTCAGAGGCGGCAGGGCGCTGCAGCCCAGCAGCATGCGCAATGGCAGGAATATGCAATAGGAGGTTGGTCGAACCGCCGAACGTAGCATGAAGCACCATTGCATTCCGGATTGCTGATTGTGTCAAAATGTCTATCGCACCAAGGCCTAATTGATGCAGTCGCAGGATTGCACGCGCCGAGCGCCGAGCACTATCCAACCAGACAGGTTGTCCAGAGGGCGCGAGCGCCGTGTGAGGCAAGGCGAGTCCGAGAGCCTCAGCAACCACCTGTGCTGTTGCAGCGGTGCCAAGGAACTGGCATCCGCCACCCGGAGATGCACAGGTGCGACAGCCAACCTCAGCCGCGTACTCAAGTGTTATTTGATTCTGAGCAAAGCGTGCGCCGATAGTTTGTACTTTTCCCGCATCTTCTCCCGACTCCGGCAGCAACGTAACACCTCCGGGAACAAGAATGGCAGGCGTGGCTCCCGAAGATGCCAGCGCCATCATCATGGCGGGCAACCCCTTGTCGCAGGTGGCGATGCCGATTACGCCTTTCTTAGTGGGCAGAGAGCGCATGAGACGGCGGAGAACAATCGCTGCATCATTTCGAAAGGGGAGCGAATCCAACATGCCTGCGGTGCCTTGCGTACGGCCGTCGCAGGGGTCGGTGCAAGCTCCGGCGAAAGGCACCGTGCGAAGAGCTTTCAACTCACGTGATGCTTCGGCAACGAGCAGGCCTACTTCCCAGTGGCCAGTATGAAATCCAAGAGCAATAGCCTCGCCCGATTCAGCGCGCAGGCCGCCATGCGTGCTGAGAATGAGGAACTCGGGATCGAGGAGGCGATCGGGAGCCCAGCCCATGCCTACATTCTGGCTCATGCCGAAGAGATTTCCGGATGGCTCAGTGAGCAACATCTCTGCAGAGAGAGGCAGAAGACCTTCAGGACCAGGTGCATGCGTGGCTACGCAGAGAAGCGCGGGGTCCACCGTCTCCAAAACTGACACAAGTGGAATGTTTGCGATGGGAGTGCCCTTTCCAACGCAAGTATATAGAGGAACCCCCAATAGAAGTAATTGTGCGGTAAGATGCTATAAAGCTTGTGTGCCCGATGAACAGGTTCAGCTTACGGCGAAGCGTCAAAGGGGCTTGCATCGCCGCTGGTTTTATCTTATGCCTGCGGTTTTCGTCACCTATAGCCTCGCCTATCTTGACCGGGCAAATTACGGGTTTGGCGCGGCAGCGGGGATGGCTGTGTCCCTGCACATCAGTAACGCCCGCGCGGCTTTTCTAGGATCCCTCTTCTTCCTCGGCTATTTCCTTTTTCAGGTTCGAGGCGCGGCATACGCTCGACGCAAGAGCGCCACACGGCTGGTGTTTTTTGCGCTGGTGAGTTGGGGCACACTGGCGGCCTTGACAGGCGTGATCAAGGTATTCTGGTTGCTGGCCTTGGACCGGATGTTGCTGGGTGTAGCGGAGAGCCTGATTCTGCCGGCGATGCTGATTCTATTGTCAGACTGGTTCACGCGAGCAGAGCGCTCGCGCGCAAATGCGATCCTTATCCTCGGGAACCCCGTCACGGTGATGTGGATGTCAGCCGTCACTGGCTACCTGATCAAGGCTGCGGGATGGCAGATGGCGTTTGTTCTGGAGGGAATCCCTTCAGTTCTGTGGGCCTTTGTGTGGGTGTTTGTCATGCACGACGGCCCGCAAGACGCAAAATGGCTCGACAAGGATTGCAGCGACCAACTTATGGAGGAGTTAGCGCATGAGCAGGAGACGCTTCCGCGATTGGCAAACCTTGCAGCAACTCTGCGAGTGCCCGGCGTGCTGCTGTTATGTGCCCAGTTCTTCTGCTGGAGCATTGGAGTTTACGGCCTTGTCCTGTGGCTTCCCACAATGATCCGGGCGGGCTCGGCACGGGGAATAGAGACAGTCGGCCTGTTGAATGCCGCTCCGTTTCTACTGGCCGTGGTGCTGATGATGGGGGTTGCGCACTTCTCTGACCGCTCACTGAACCGGCAGCGCTATATATGGCCGTTTCTTATGCTGTCAGGGGTTGCGCTGCTGGTCTCATACCTGACAGCAGGCTACAGTTTCTGGGTTGCGTACGCATTTTTGATTTTGGCTGGAGGCGCCATGTACGCGCCCTATGGTCCATTCTTCTCGATCGTGCCAGAGATGCTACCCAAGAACGTGGCTGGGGAGGTGATTGCCCTTGTGAATAGCTGTGGGGCGCTGGGCGGGTTTACCGGCACATGGCTTGTGGGTGGACTGCAGGCGCTCACCGGCAACTCGCGCGCCGGGTATTTTGTCATGTCGATGTCTCTGATGCTGGCTGGCGGAATCATCTACTGTTTGCGGCCGGCCAGATCTAAAGAGCTTCGCGTGTGAGCACACCCTCGATCAGCCGCATGATACCAAGCGGATTTTCATCTTTCAATTCATCAGGCAATGCCGCCCGGGGGAAGTCCTGGTAGCAGACAGGCCGCGCGAAGCGAAAGATAGCCTGACTGCCGACGGACGTTGCGCGGCTGTCGCTGGTGGCAGGAAAGGGTCCACCGTGCACCATGGCATGACAGACTTCCACCCCAGTTGGAAAGCCGTTGACCACGAGCCTTCCTGCCTTGCGTTCGAGGATGGAAACAAGTTCGGCGAAGTCAGCAATGTCGGCATCGGTTCCCTGCAAAGTGGCGGTGAGTTGACCTTCCAGCGATTGTGCCAGCGCGATCAATTCTTCCCTGTTTGCATAGCGAACGATAAGCGTACTCGGTCCAAATATTTCTTTTGCCAGTTCAGCGTCGCGCAATAGATCGCTGCCAGTCGTTTGAAACAGAACTGGCCCCGCGAACGAGCCGCTTTGGCCGCTTGGGGATACCGCACGCGAAATCAACTTGATTCCGCCGTCTGCCTGGCGATGCCTTACGCCCGATGTATAGCTTCTGCAGATACTCTCAGTAAGCATTGGAGAGGCCGAAGCCCCTCCCACTAGCGCCTTGAGGCTGTCTATCAAAGCCTCTGCATCTTCATTCAGCGGCAGGAATACCAGTCCGGGCTTAGTGCAGAACTGTCCGACGCCCATGGTGAATGAGCCAAAGAGACCACTGGCAATTTGCGTGCCGCGGGTGTGGAGAGCCTCAGGAAGTACAAAAAATGGATTGGTAGCGCTCATCTCCATGTAGCAAGGGATGGGTTCAGGACGTGCTGCAGCTATTTGCATCAGGGACTTGCCGGCAGACAACGATCCTGTAAAGCCAACAGCCTTGACTTTAGGGTGTTGAACTAGCGCTGCGCCCAGTTGAGAACCTGCACCAAAGATCAATGCAAAGACGCCGGCAGGCAGGCCATACTCCTTCACGCTGCGGCTAATGACCTTACCAACCATCTCGCTAGTTCCAGGATGCGCGGAATGAGCCTTGACGATGACGGGATTGCCAGCGGCTAGAGCTGAAGCGGTGTCTCCACCCGCGACGGAGAATGCAAGTGGAAAATTGCTGGAGCCAAAAACAGCAACCGGTCCAAGCGGCCGAAGCATGGAGCGGATGTCTGCCCTTGGAAATGGCGTGCGCTGCGGCAGCGCGGGATCAATGCGCGCCGAGGCCCACGACCCCTCTTCGACGACCTGGGCAAAAAGCCGGAGTTGGCCAGTTGTGCGTGCAAGCTCACCGCGCAGACGCGACTCCGGTAGCGCTGTCTCACAATGGGCTCGCTCCACTAGTTCAGTTGCAATGGACTCGATTCCTTCGGCAATATTTCGCAAAAAGCTGCCCTTTTCCCGACCGGAAAGCTTGCTGTAAATGGCGAATGCCTCATCGGCAAGATTGGCCGCGAGTGCGACCTCTTCAAGGGAAGCGTAGTGAAAAACCGGGTCGAGGTGAGTTCCGGTTGCGGGGTTGATGCCCGTAAAGGCTGCTCCTGTTCCCTGCCGTGACTCACCGCCAATGATTGACTGCCCAAGCAACATGATTCACCATGCTTCCAAGTTGATGCCGCAGAGGTAGAGTCTTGCGGTGCGTCCGGCGGAGTAAAGCCGGGACAACTTGACATTAGCTCACCTTCCTCCATATTTCAAATGAGCGGAATCATGCCCTGGCCTTTCGATCCGCAAAGTTCGGATTTTGCTCGGGCGTTTATGCGCAGAGGCGGATGCGGTATATTTATATCCGTTTGCAAGACGCCTTCAGGCAACTGCGCTGGGCATTCCCGTTGCCAAGCTGGAGCACATTTGAGAGCTCCACTTATCGCATTTGAAGAAAAGGAATCCAAACTTTCCATGAAGATTCGCAATGTTCGTACCCGAGTCGCGCAATGGTCCGGAGAGACAACGCCGTTGCCGCCGCACTTTTGTACCAACCCGATGGACCTGCTAGCGTTACCGCAGGCCTCGATGAAGACATTCACCTTTCACGGCTGGCTGATTGTGGAAGTGGAGTCGGACGATGGGTTGGTCGGCATTGGCAACGCCGCGCTGGCGCCGATAGTTACCAAGCAGGTAATCGATGAATATCTGAAGCCGTTGCTGATCGGCGCAGACCCCTGGAATATCGAGTTCCTTTGGCAGCACATGTATCGCAAGACCATGGCCTTTGGTCGCAAAGGCATTGGCATGACGGCTATCAGCGCAGTAGACATTGCGCTGTGGGACCTGCTGGGCAAGGCAGCCAAGCAACCGGTATACCGTTTGCTTGGTGGAAGAACCAAGGAGCGCATTCCCGTATATGCAAGCCGCTTGTATGCAACCGACCTGGAGACCTTGGCGACCGAGGCTACGCGCTATAAGAGCGAAGGCTATAAAGCCATGAAGCTGCGTTTCGGCTGGGGACCCACGGATGGAGCCGCGGGCATGCAACACAATGTAGATCTGGTGCGTACGGTGCGGCAGACGGTGGGCGACGGCATCGATGTGATGGCTGACGCTTACATGGGCTGGACGCTGGATTATGCCAAACGCATGCTGCCATTGCTGGAGCCCTTCAATTTGCGCTGGCTGGAAGAACCGGTGATTCCAGACGATCTGCGCGGCTATGCCGAACTTAAGGCGTATCGGACAATCCCGATAGCAGGCGGCGAACACGAGTTTACGATCTATGGATTTCGTGAGTTGCTGGAAGCACATGCACTCGACTACATCCAGTTCGACACGAACAGGGTGGGCGGCATCAGCCAGGCACGCAAGATTTCCGCGTTGGCCGAAGCGTTCTCGGTCCCGGTTATCCCCCACGCGGGGCAGATGCACAACTTCCACGTGGTAATGGCGAGCCTGAATTCACCAATGGCCGAGTTCTTTCCGCCCGTGGATGTGGAGGTAGGCAACGAGTTGTTCTGGTATATCTTCGACGGCGAGCCCAAGCCCAAGGACGGTTTCATCGATCTGGATGACAACGTCCCCGGACTCGGAATCACGATCAATGAAGAACGGCTGTCGAAGTTCAAGGTGATCGAGTAACCGCGATCCCCTGGAGCTGCGTTCAGCAAGACGCCGCTCTTCAGACTATCTCCATCGTCCACTTGCCTCCATCGGTGGGCGCAACCGACGTGAGGAGTACACGGTAGATAACTGCTCCCCAGGTGTGCCGCAGTCCTTCATCTTTCACTTCGATCTTCTCAAATGTAGGCACAGCCAGCGATGCATCATATTTGAGCGCCACGTCGCGCAGCTGCTTGTCCGCGGTACTCAGAAGCACGGCGCCCTTTTCGCCCTGCGAGGGAACGCGGGGTGTGATAAACGAGAGGGCGACAGGGACCTTGCGCTGCAACTGAAAATCCTCAGTGAGCAGAATGCGGCCAACCTTCCTGTCCAGCGCGATGTTGCGAATCCAGCGTTTGATTCCAGCATCGTCCGGGTATGCGGTCGCCAAATTCATTGAGAGGCCCGCGTGAAGTTCATCGCAGGAATACTGAATTTCGTTGGCACGATACCTGGGCAGCAAACCGGCCTGCATTACACCGCCTACCGTCGGCAGATTATGGTAGGCAGACTGCATCGTCCATATGCTGTAGCGTTCGGCGCTGAACGTCTTTGCGGTGTAAGCTTCAACACCGACATCAATAAAGACGGGTTCCCCATCGTGAAAGACGATGAAGCTGCCTGAGTCGTTATGCCCATGACTGCGGAGATTTGCCGCAGCCTGTACCGCCAGATAGAAGCCGTCGCTTGAGCCCGTTTTTGCTCTTGCCGTCATTAGAGCAAGCGCCGGGTACCATGCGTCACGCTCCAGAGCATCTGCTTTCTCAGCGTTTTGAACCTTGGCCGTAGCCAGAAGGTCGGGTATTGCGCGCGCCAAACGTCCAAGCCCTCCTGAGCCAATGGCTCCCGCCGGTTGCATGTAGAAAGCACCAAACGCCTCAATCTGTTTGTCTGCCACTGCGGAGCCGATGCGATAGGCGAGTTCAGGAGACGGCGCATCCTTTGCGTGCGCGTCGCCATAGTTTACGTAGTAGTCACCAGCGATATGAACATCCGCGATGTAGTGCCCCATCTTTCGGATGAATGGATTCATGAGTACATTCGCTGCTCCACCAGTGGCCGACGCGAGCGTAACGCAACAGTCGAAGTAGGACGCAGCTGACACACCCCAATAGGCCGGTCCTTCCTCGCAACCTCCATCGGGGGAGTAATCCGCAAGATAGCGGTCAAGACTTTTGCATATCTTCGTCATTGCCGCGAGGCGTTTGGCGGAGTCCAGTTCCAGAAGCAGATTGGTCACCATCCAGTTTGAATTGATCCACGGATTCCAGTTGTTGAGGTGACCTTTGCCTTCAACGCCTCCCCACATCCACCAGAAGTCATCCCGCTCCAATGCAGGATCGAGGATGCGCCGCTTTGCTTCAGCTTGTATTCGCTGCTTGATAAGAGGGGATATTTGATCGAGGCGCGCACCGAGGAGGTAGTAAATCCAGGCGAGAACCGACGATGTCTCTGCCGCAAACAAATCGACAACAGGCTCCGTGCTATCTGGCAATCCCGAGCCAATGCCTTCTCTCTGCAGGTAAACACAAGCAGGGATACCCCAGAACGTTTCTTCGCAGATGAGCCAAATACCGGTGACGATCTCATCAAGGAAGCGACCTTTGCCCTCAACGCACTCGCCCAGAACCAGATCACCAAGCCGTTGCCTCCGACCAAAGTAGAGGCTCTCATAGTGCGACCGATTACCTGTGCGCTTGAACTCAAGAAAGACCTGAGCCGGCAGCGAAACCCACTCTGTTCCCAGGATTGCCTCCGCGCGCTTCACAACTGCACTGCCAACATCCTTTGGAATGCTCTGCCAGGCATCTCGCTCGTCGACTTTTGGATACGGATGCCATGCGGACACGGAGGCTAAGAACTGCGCCAGAAAGGCCGGCGTAAATGTGGAAGTTAGCAGGTTCTTAGGTGGATCATTTTGGTTCGCGGATTTGTTCTCAGTTGCTGCGCCGTTCTGCTGCGTCGCAAATGAGAACGGCAGGTGAGCTTCACTAATGAGCGCAGCGGCACCCGCAATCAACTGCCTACGGTTGACGGACGGCATGATATATCTCCTCTCTTGCATTGGAATTGCATGAAACATTCATGCGACTGATTCCACTTTCTTCAGACCTGGAGCGAGCAGAAGCATGATGAGCAGGGCCAATGGATACACGCTGGCGGCAATGGCAAACAGGCTTGCATAGCTGTGTGTGAACTGCAATATGTAGCCCGCGCTGGTGGCAAACAGAATGGCGCCTACAGATCCAACCATGCCACCGATACCCGTCACCGAGCCCACAACACTGCTTGGAAACATGTCAGACGGAGTTGCAAGGATATTGGCCGACCAGCCGCAATGCGCAGCCGCCGCGAGACTGAGGAGCGCAATGGCCGCCCACTCCGAATGGAGGTAGTTCACCAGAAAGACAGGAATAACCAAGCAGGCGCAGAAGAGCATGGTGGCCAAGCGAGCATTTGTGGGCGAGATTCCAATGCGACGCAAAGGCGATGGCAACCAGCCTCCGCCTATACTGCCTATGGCCGAGGCGTTATAGACGATGATCAGCGGCAGTCCCAGATGGGAAAGATCAAGATGAAATTTGGTACTGAAATAAGAGGGCAACCAGAATAAATAGAACCACCAGATTGGATCGGTAAGCCCTTTGCCGACCGCAAAGGCCCATGTCTGACGGTAACCCAGCAAGTCAACCCACGGCGTAGCGGGCCCCGTCTGCCTTGGCGCTTCTTCGCTAATATACCGCAGTTCGGCGCCCTTGATCCTGGGGTGTTCGGTGGGTCTTCGGTAGTTCAGGAACCACCACAGAATCCACATGGTGCTGAAAGCGCCGGTAATTAGAAATGCGGCGTGCCAACCATAGCGCAGTGTGACCCAAGGCACCAAGAGCGGGGCCAGGATGGGGCCAACATTGGACCCGCAGTTAAAGATGCCTATCGCCAGCGACCGCTCTCTCTGGGGAAACCACTCAGCTACGGCTTTAATAGCTGCCGGGAAGTTGCCGGACTCGCCAATCCCAAGACAGAATCGTGCAATGCCAAACTCGAATATGCTGTTGGCCAACGCGTGGCCCATTGCAGACAGGCTCCAAGCAGCCATGATGACCATATATCCGATGCGTGTGCCTACCCTATCAACAAACCGCCCGGCCATCAGTAGGCCCAAGGCATAGGCGACCTGAAAGGAGTCCACTATATATCCGTAGCTCACTTCGGTCATGCCAATGCTGTGCTCGAGGGTGGGCTTGAGAATTCCGATCACCTGGCGATCCATGTAATTGATAGAAGTTGCAACAAAAAGCAGCGCACAGATTGTCCATCGCACATGCCCTACCTGGTGGATCAACGATGATTCCTTGTCGGTCTGGGCGCCTGAAGCCGCCTTACTATCCATGTTCTTCTCCTCGCAGCTGTTATGTCTTCTGACATCTGCACAGCCCAGTTCGCACGCAAGATCGAACGCATACCCTTTTGCTAGGTCGCCAAGCGCCTGCAATCTGGTAAACACGATGCAGCCCGCGATACGCGCACGATGAAAGCCCTAGGTTACCCTGGACTGCCATGAAACCACTGTAGAGGGTACACAGGCAAGGTTTTTGACATGGACCGATAGCGAGGAATAGTGTGGGGGCGAATCGCGAAGTATTATCAAAGTTGGGTTGGCAAGCTCTTTTTGTGTTTACCGCTTGTCGTTCTGTTGCGCTTGTTAGCGAGTGAGCAGGGGACCGCGCAGTACGAGGAGGCGATTCATGATTTCGTGGACAGGGATTTCAACATTGAACCTTGCCGACGGATTGCAGCCTGGAGTCTGATTCTTACCAAACAGAATTTATTGCAGGCGCTTCGCCCTGTAGGAGAAAAATTGAGCCCTGATATGAAGTTCACTCGGCGTACTCTTGCCAAAGGACTTGCGGCAAGCGGAACTTTGGCAGGACTATCCCACCTGCTTTACTCGGAAAGCAACGAAATTCAGGATGCCCCGGAAAAATCCGCCTGGAAGCAGGTTCATCCCGGCGTGTGGCGGGCTACTATTGGCGTTCCGGAGCGGTTTACCCCAGTCTCTAGCCGCATAGTACCTCCCCAGACTGCGGCATTTGAGATGCTTACG
>Ga0364874_10263_pt1 | contig 30832 bp, 27 predicted proteins | sample ExccelAu500001D4_2_FD_206922 | JGI IMG/M metagenome (GOLD analysis project Ga0364874, IMG submission 206922) | Enriched cells from Trout Bog Lake Hypolimnion, Wisconsin, USA - BchlTB.Aug07.5000.01.D4 | ecosystem: Environmental > Aquatic > Freshwater > Lake > Hypolimnion/Profundal zone | place... | reverse complement strand
TTGTCCTGGTTGCGGTAGAACGACCAGCACTACCTTCCAAGAATTGGCCGCCAATATTCAGTCTTACTTGCGCCAACAAATGCCCATTTGGAAAAAAACCCATCCAGGTGTTGAAAATATGAACGTTGCCGTGATGGGCTGTATTGTGAATGGACCTGGCGAAAGTAAACATGCCAATATTGGTATTTCATTACCCGGTACTGGCGAGACTCCAGCGGCACCTGTCTTTGTAGACGGTGTGAAGGTAAAGACCTTGCGGGGCGATAAGATTGCAGAAGAGTTTCAAATCATTGTTGATGAATACGTCGAAAAAAATTACTCATAAAAATGACCGAAGATAAAAACAAGAAGACCGAAAAAACGCTCAAGATTAATGGCGTTCGCGGCATGAATGATTTACTGCCGGCAGACGCTGCGCAGTGGGCTCATCTTGAGCATGTCTTGCGTGACTTAACCCGTGCTTACGGCTATGAGTTTTTACGCACCCCGATTGTTGAGGCTACCGCTGTATTTCAACGTGGTATTGGTGAAGTAACCGATATTGTTGAAAAAGAAATGTATTCCTTTGAGGATCGTCTCAATGGTGAGCAACTGACTTTGCGCCCAGAAGGCACCGCTGCCATCGTCCGCTCTGTGATTGAGAATAATTTGATATACGAAGGACCTAAGCGTCTTTGGTATACCGGCCCGATGTTTCGCCATGAGCGCCCACAACGTGGCCGCTATCGTCAGTTCCACCAGTTTGGGATTGAGGCCTTAGGCTTTGCCGGCCCAGATATTGATGCTGAAATTATTCTGATGGGTCAACGCCTCTGGGATGAGTTGGGCTTAAAGGGTGTGCGCTTAGAGATTAATTCACTAGGTCAAGCTGATGAACGTGCTGTGCACCGCGCTGCCTTGGTAACGTACTTTGAGAAGAATGCCGCGCAACTCGATGAAGATTCACAACGTCGTCTATTGACCAATCCTTTGCGGATTTTGGATTCTAAAAATCCAGAGATGCAAGCATTGATCGAAGGCGCGCCCAAGTTATTAGATTTCTTGGGTGAAGCATCACTCAAACATTTCGATGCGGTGCAAGCATTACTCAAAGCAAACAACATTCCCTGCAAGATCAATCCACGCTTAGTTCGTGGACTCGATTATTACAACCTCACTGTATTTGAGTGGGTGACGGATGAGCTCGGTGCACAAGGCACGATTGCCGGCGGTGGTCGCTATGATCCACTGATTGAGCGCATGGGTGGCAAAGCAGCGCCTGCTTGTGGTTGGGCCATGGGTATGGAACGTGTTTTAGAGCTCATGAAAGTATCAGGCTCATTGCCTGAGGCGGCGCCTGGCTGCGATATTTTCGTTCTACACCAGGGTGGCGAGACTTTAACTGCTGCCATGATTATTGCTGAGCGTTTGCGCAGTGCTGGTATTGATACCATCCTTTTTTGCCCACCAGATGGCCAATCGGCTAGCTTTAAGTCGCAAATGAAGAAGGCGGATGCTAGTGGGGCTGCCTATGCAGTCATTATTGGGCCTGACGAGTTGGCTAAAGATGAAGCCCAAATCAAAGACCTGCGTGGCACGGGTGAACAACAGTCAGTAGCCCTCGATAAAGTGCTAGATGCGGTAATTGACGCTTTGGTCGGCTCCTCCGAATAGAATTACCCTATAACGATATTTATTAGCTTGGATTGATATGCCTTTAGACCTAGAAGAACAAGAACAACTTGACCAGCTCAAAGCATTTTGGCAAAAGTATCGCAATCTCATTACTGGCGTTCTGACGGCGGCCTTATTTGTGTATGCAGCCTATAGTGGTTACCAGTGGTGGCGTAATAGCCAAGCTGCGCAAGCATCCCAGCTGTATGACACGATGATCGTTGCCATCAGTAAGAGCGATAAAGATCAAAGCTTACGCGCTGCAGATGATTTGCAAAAGCAATTTGGACGCACTCCTTATGCATCGATGGCTAGCTTAGTCGCCGCAAAAATTGCCTCAGATGCTGGTGATGCCCCTAAAGCAATCGAATATCTGCGTTGGACAGCGAAGAATGCTTCCAATGCTGGTTATGAGGCTTTGGGTAAATTGCGTTTAGTTTCTCAGTTAATCGAGCAGGGTGCTGAGAAAGATTTTGCCGAAGCTGATGCCATTTTGAAAGATAAACCTATTAATGGATTTGAGGCGCTGTGGTTAGAGCGTCGTGGCGATTGGTATTTGGCGCAGAAGAATACTGCCCAAGCTAAGGTGAGCTATCAAGATGCTTGGAAGAAATTAGATCAAGCAAAAGAATTTCCTGAAGAGGCGCGTCGCCTCTTGAAGGTTAAATTGGATGCTGTTGGAGGAGTTGCTCAGTGATGATTCACACAATGCGTTTGGTAAACATAGCGAAGTTCGCTACAAAAGCCCTCATCATTGGCTCTGCCATTGCTGCTCTCGTAGCTTGCTCTGGTGGCGCGCGTGTTCGCAAGCCCGCTGAGCTAGTTCCAGTGACCAATCAATTTGATCTTGCCCCCGTTTGGTCAACCAGCGTTGGTTCATCCGAGACATTTAACTTTCATCCAGTGGTTGCTGGCGATGCAGTCTATGCAGCATCGCATCGTGGCAATTTAGTGAAGATTGATTTAGCCAATGGCAATAAGGTTTGGGAAGCTTCTGTACCAGAGCGTATTACCGTAGGTCCAGGTTCTGATGGCCGTGTTACTGCTGTTGTGACTACCAAAGGCACCGTATACGCATACGACGATACCGGCAAACCTATTTGGAACGTCAGCGTTGGCAGTGAAGTCTTGACTGAGCCAGTAGTTGCTGGTGGTGTTGTCATTATTCGTGCTTTAGATAATCGCTTTATTGGTTTAGATGCCCAAACCGGCACACGGAAGTGGATCTATCAGCGTCAACAATCCGCGCTGTCATTGCGAGTGGGTTATGGCATGCTGGCGATTGGGAATGAAGTGATTGTTACCGGCTTTGCTGGCGGTCGTTTCGGCATGATCGCGATTGCTAACGGTGGTTTAGTTTGGGAATCCCCAATTTCCTTTCCGAAAGGTTTCTCTGAGATTGAGCGTTTAAATGACGTGACTGCTAAGCCCAGCATGGAAGGTGAAATTCTTTGTGCCGTGTCCTATCAAGGTCGCATTGGATGTGGCCAAGCCCGTACCGGCAATTTGATTTGGTTTAAAGATTTCTCAAGCTTTACAGGCACAGCGCAAAGCCCCGATATGGTTTTCTCTGCCAATGAAAAATCACACGTGACAGCATTCGCCACCAAAGACGGTAATCAGGTTTGGGAAAATGACAAATTAACCTTCAGAGATGTTGGCGAGCCCATGGCTGTTGGCAGGGTATTACTGATGGGTGATGCGCAGGGTTATGTGCATGCATTCTCACAGGCGGACGGTCAGATGGTTGCCCGTATACGTCACGATAGCAGTCCAATCACCGCTGCCCCGATTGCGGTTGGCGGCCTCATTCTGATTCAATCTCAGGGTGGAAAAATAGCGGCGTACAGTCCAAAATGAATCCAGTCATCACTATTGTCGGTCGCCCTAACGTTGGGAAGTCCACACTCTTTAATCGTCTAACGCGTTCACGCGACGCACTAGTTGCCGATTTTTCAGGCCTCACACGAGATCGTCACTACGGCAAAGGTCGTATTGGTGAGCGGGCATTTATTTGCGTTGATACCGGCGGTTTTGAGCCAGTAGCCAAGACTGGCATTGTTGCTGAGATGGCAAAGCAAACCAAACAAGCGGTTGCGGAATCTGACATCGTGATCTTCTTGGTGGATGGTCGTTTAGGTATGGCTCCACAAGATCGCGTGATTGCTGACTTCTTGCGCAAGACCGGTCGCCCCATTATTTTGGCTGTCAATAAAACCGAAGGCATGCAAGCCGGTGTTGTGACTGCCGACTTTCATGAACTTGGTTTAGGCGAACCTTTTCCAATTTCATCTGCCCATGGTGATGGTGTCCGTGGCATGCTCGATGATGCTTTAGACGCTTTAGGTATTGCAGAACCCGAAGAAGAAGATTTAGTCAACGATCCAAACCGTCCAATGAAGATTGCGGTAGTGGGTCGTCCTAACGTTGGTAAATCGACCTTGATCAATAAGTTGATCGGTGAAGAGCGTGTGATTGCATTCGATATGCCCGGTACAACACGCGATGCGATTGAAGTGCCTTTCGAGCGCAACGGTAAGCCCTATATCTTGGTCGACACCGCAGGTTTACGTCGTCGTGGCAAAGTATTTGAAGCGATTGAAAAATTCTCAGTTGTGAAAACCTTGCAAGCGATTGCCGATTGCAACGTCGTGATCTTGATGCTTGATGCACAGCAAGATATCTCTGAGCAGGACGCGCACATTGCAGGATTTATCGTTGAAGCAGGGCGTGCATTAGTGGTTGCCGTGAACAAGTGGGATGGTCTTGATTCCTACGTTAAAGAGCGTGCTCGTTTAGAGATCGCTCAAAAATTACGCTTCTTAGATTTTGCTAACGTACATCCGATTTCTGCAAAAAAAGGTACAGGCTTAAAAGAGCTCTTCAAGGATGTGGATGCGGCTTATGCTGCAGCGATGGCGAAGTTACCAACCCCACGTCTGACCAGAATTCTGCAAGAGGCGATTGAACATCAACAACCTAAACGGGTTGGCATGGGCCGTCCAAAACTGCGCTATGCACACCAAGGGGGCATGAATCCTCCCATTGTGGTGATTCACGGTACTTCATTGAGTGGAGTCACAGATAGCTACAAGCGATACTTGGAAGGTCGCTTCAGGGAAGTCTTTAAATTGCGCGGCACCCCATTACGCATTCAGATGAATACCGCTAAAAACCCTTATGTGGACGCTGATAAAGGCAAAAAGGGTAAAAAGTAGCCAAGCTAAATGTTGTGGGATAAGATTTCAGTATTAGCTGTGCAGAGTAGGTTTTATTTACATAAAAAAGCAAGACTCCCTAACTAAAAAACGAATAAGGAGCAGTATGAATAACAAAGCAATCCAATTACTTCAAGATCCATTCCTCAATACCTTGCGTAAAGAGCATGTACCTGTGTCAATCTATTTAGTGAACGGTATTAAGCTGCAAGGCAATATTGAATCATTTGATCAATATGTCGTTCTCTTGCGCAATACCGTTACTCAAATGGTTTACAAGCACGCTATTTCTACCATCGTGCCAGCGCGCGCAGTGGAGTTCCGCATGGAAGAAGCTAGCCCTGTATAAAACCGGAGTAGATGCGGCACGCGCAGTTCTGGTTGGAGTAGACTCCGGACGCGAAGATTTTGCAGATAGCATGGCCGAGCTCAGTCTTTTGGCTGAGAGCGCCGGCTCCATTCCTGCAGCCAGTGTGATTGCCCGCAAAGGCAAAACAGATCCTGCTTTATTTATTGGATCGGGCAAAGCCAATGAGGTCAAAAGGGTAATGGAAGAACAAGGCGCTGAATTGGCCATCTTCAATCATCCGCTGTCCCCGACTCAACAACGCAACTTAGAGCGTCAACTGGGTTTTCATGTGATGGATCGAACTGGTCTGATCTTGGATATCTTTAGTCAAAGAGCCCAAAGTCATATTGGTAAGACCCAGGTTGAGTTGGCGCAGGTTAGATATCAAATGTCGCGTTTGGTCAGGGCTTGGAGTCACTTGGAGCGTCAACGCGGGGGTATTGGTGTGCGTGGCGGACCTGGCGAAACCCAGATGGAGTTGGATCGCCGGATATTAGCCACCAAGGCTAAGCGCCTAGAAAACGAGCTCGAAAAGCTGCAACGCCAGCAAAGAACGCAAAGACGGGCCCGTAACCGGAAAGATGTTTTCTCAGTCTCTTTGGTTGGCTATACCAATGCCGGCAAATCCACTTTGTTTAATTCCTTAACCAAGGCAGGGACTTATGCTGCAGATCAGCTATTTGCCACCCTGGATACCACCTCCAGAAAGATGCATTTAGAGGGTTTAGGCTCGATTGTGGTCTCCGATACCGTCGGATTTATCCGTGAATTACCCCACCAGTTGGTTGAGGCCTTTAGGGCCACTTTGGATGAAACCATCCATGCGGACCTGATTTTGCATGTGATTGATGCGTGTAGCCCTGTAGCTCGTGAACAGCAGGCTGAAGTTGAGGCAGTTTTACGGGAAATCGGGGCTGATGACATCCCCCGGATCGAGATCATGAATAAGATCGACCAGATGCCCCAAACCTTCCTCAATGGGGCGCAATTGGTGCGGGATGCCGACGGCATTCCAAGTCAGGTTTTCCTGTCCGCCAAGACTGGCTTGGGCCTCGATTTGTTACGCTCAGCGCTGGCGGAATGCTCCCAAATGACTGATAGAATAAGGGTCGAGCACAACCGAGCCAAGAAGCAATTGGCTCCTGATGAGTTTTTAGCCCCTTTACCTGAACGACCAGAATCTTCTGAATTTAACTCCATCCCGAATCGAAGCTATACACCTCATGATGCGTAAATTACTCGGCCTGTTTTCGGTCACCGATCCTTGTAATGGATCTAAAGATGCTAAAGGTGAGCAGGGAGGTGGGCAACAGGATCCACTTTTGGAGCTTGTTCACCTCCCTGCTCACCTTTAGCATCTTTAGATCCAAGTAAGACTCCCCAAGCGAATCAGCAACCAGCTAAACCAGATGGTCCGCCAGACTTAGACGAGTTATGGCGTGACTTCAACGACCGCATTGCAGGTATTTTTGGCGGCAAGAAAAAACCAGAGTCGACAACAAGTAAACCGTCAAGCAAGCCAAGCAATAAACCTAGCAGCACTGATATTCCTCAGCCTGAAGATCGTGTGAACAGAACCAGAAATAGTGGTGGTTCTAATAATGGCGGTAGCACCGGCGGCCCAAGTCTTAACTTCACCAATCCCTTTAGCTCTAAAGCCAGTATTTTGCTAGCAGCTGCCGGCGTCTTCTTTGTATGGATTTGTAGTGGATTTTTCATTATTCAAGAAGGTCAAGCTGGCGTGATTCTGACTTTCGGTAAATATGATTACACCGCTAAGCCTGGCATCAACTGGCGCATGCCTTGGCCCATTCAATCCCAAGAGGTGGTGAATCTTTCAGGCGTGCGCTCGGTGGAAGTTGGTCGCCCTGTATTAATTAAAGCAACGAATCAAAAAGATTCATCGATGTTGACCGAAGATGAAAACATCATCGACGTGCGTTTTGCAGTTCAGTACCGCTTAAAAGATCCAACTGATTATTTATTTAATAATCGCGATCCAGATGCATCAGTCGTTCAGGCCGCAGAAACAGCGGTTCGCGAGATCGTTGCACGTAGCAAGATGGATACCGTCTTGTATGAGGGCCGTGAAAAAATTGCGATTGATTTAGCCAGCTCGATTCAGAAGATTCTGGATAGTTATAAGTCAGGGATCTATGTCACTAGCGTCACCGTACAAAATGTTCAGCCACCAGAGCAAGTGCAAGCAGCCTTTGATGATGCGGTGAAGGCTGGTCAAGATCAAGAACGCTTAAAGAGTGAAGGTCAGGCGTATGCCAATGACATCATCCCGCGTGCAAAAGGAACTGCAGCGCGTTTGATTCAGGAGGCTGAGGGCTATAAGGCTCGCGTCGTTGCTACTGCCGATGGCGATGCCGGTCGCTTCAAGCAAATCTTGGTGGAGTATTCCAAGGCGCCGCAAGTTACACGTGATCGTATGTATATCGACACGATGCGCGATATGTATAACAACGTCACGAAGATTTTGGTGGACACCACCAAGAGCAATAGCTTGCTGTATTTGCCGCTCGATAAGATCGTCGCACAAGTCAACGCTGAAAGTGCTCAAGCAGCTAACTCACAAACCAATCAAACGACTCCAACAGGCTCAGTCACTGTTGGCGGTGCCACCGGCAATCCTCCGGCACCTAGTCCTGTAACAAATACTCCCAACCCCTCGATGAACACCCCTCCCGCAGTGATCAATAGCGGCGGTGTAGGTGATAAACGTGACGGCTTGCGTAGTCGTGATCGGGAGTCTAGATAATGAATCTAAATCGCTTGATTGCAGGGTTGATTGCCCTGATTGCATTGGCTTACGTGCTTTCATCCAGTATTTTTATTGTTGACCAACGTAAGTTTGCAGTGGTGTTCTCATTCGGACAGATTGTGCGTGTGATTGAGAAGCCAGGCCTGCAAGTGAAATACCCAGCACCCTTTGAGAATGTTCGTTTCTTTGATCGTCGCATTTTGACGATTGATAATCCAGAAGCAGAGCGATTTATTACCGCTGAGAAAAAGAATTTGTTGGTGGATTCTTATGTGAAGTGGCGCATTGTTGACCCACGTAAGTTCTTCATCAGCTTCAAAGGCGATGAGCGCTTGGCTGAAGATCGTTTGACGCAGTTAGTGCGTTCTGCCTTGAATGAAGAGTTCACAAAACGCACCGTACGTGAGTTGATTTCGGATCAGCGTGAACAGGTCATGCAAGGTATTCGTAAAAAGGTAGCTGATGATGCCTCAGATATCGGCGTCGAAATTGTCGACGTGCGTTTAAAGCGAGTTGACCTCTTGGCTGAGATTAGTGATTCTGTTTACCGTCGTATGGAAGCAGAGCGCAAGCGTGTTGCTAATGAGTTACGGTCTACTGGCGCTGCAGAGTCTGACAAGATTCGCGCCAATGCCGAACGTCAACGCGATACGATCTTGGCTGAAGCCTATCGTGATGCACAAAAGATTAAGGGTGCGGGCGATGCTAGGGCAACTGCCTTATACGCTGAAGCCTTTGGTCGCGATCCGCAGTTTGCACAGTTCTATCAGAGTCTTGAGGCTTATCGTAGTTCTTTCAAAGACAAGAAAGACATTATGGTGGTTGAGCCCAATGGTGAGTTCTTTAAGTTCTTACACAAAAAATAAGCGAAAGTGAATAATCCAGATCATGAATCGTTGGTTACTTCCTGAAGATATTGCTGATGTGTTGCCGGCCGAGGCTCGTAAAGTCGAGACTCTGCGTCGCGCCATCTTGGATTTGTATCAATCCTATGGCTATGAGCTTGTAGCGCCCCCTATCTTAGAATTCCTGGACTCCTTATTAACGGGCACTGGCTCTGACCTCAATTTACAAACCTTTAAGTTAGTCGATCAATTATCTGGTCGCACTTTAGGTTTGCGTGCGGACATGACGCCACAAGTGGCGCGTATTGATGCGCACTTATTAAATCGCTCTGGTGTTACCCGTCTTTGCTATGCAGGCTCTGTTGCGCATGCTCGCACCCCAGTTGGCAGTTCAGCACGCGAAGAGCTTCAACTCGGCGCTGAGATTTATGGCTGCGCTACTTGGGAGGCGGACTTTGAAGCGATTGCTTTATTGCTAAAGACCTTAGGCTTGGCTGGTCTGGATAAGGTCTACCTCGATCTGTCGCACGCAGGTATCTTGGCGGGCATTTTGGATGGTCAGGATCTTAGCAAGGCTGATATTGAAACACTTTACGGGTTGCTACAGAGCAAAGATCGTCCACGTCTAAGCGCTTGGGCTAAAGCATTGAGCCCTAAAACAGTAGATGCCTTAATTGCTCTGACAGAACTAAATGGACCTTGTGCTGAGGTGCTGAGTAAGGCCAAGAAAGCCCTGCCTAAACACAAGCTGATCGATGAAGCGCTTGCGCAGCTTGAGCGTTTATCGACGGCTGCTGCCTCGCTGTCTAAGGGTTTAGAGCTCAGCATTGATTTGGCAGACCTGCGTGGTTATCAATATCACAGCGGTGTGATGTTTGCTGCTTATGTCGACAAGTTGCCGCAACCCATTGCCCGTGGCGGCCGTTATGACCATGTTGGTCAAGCATTTGGACGTTCACGCCCAGCAACAGGTTTTTCATTAGATTTATTGACGCTAGCCAATCTGTCGCCAATGAGTGTGCGCAAGCCTGCCATTGTGGCGCCATGGATCGATGATGCCAATTTAAACCAAGCCATTGTTGATTTACGCGTTCGTGGTGAAGTGGTCATTCAGGTGATGGCTGGCGATCAAGCACAAACGGCTGAATATGAATGTGACCGAGAGTTGAGCAAGCAGGGCAATACTTGGGAAGTAAAGAAAAAGTAAGAAAGTGCAAATGCACTAGTAAAGAATTAAACCTATTTCGTCATTATTTTTTTGGATTTTATTATGTCTTCAAAGCAGCAAGCACGCGGTCGTAACGTTGTAGTCATCGGCACCCAATGGGGCGATGAGGGTAAAGGCAAAGTGGTTGATTGGTTAACCGATCATGCACAAGCAGTGGTGCGCTTTCAGGGCGGACACAACGCTGGCCATACTTTAATTATTGGCGACAAGAAAACCATCTTGCGTTTGATTCCTTCCGGAATCATGCATAAAGAAGTGATTTGCTACATTGGCAACGGTGTGGTGTTATCACCAGAGGCTTTGTTCAAAGAGATTGGTGAGTTAGAAGCTGCTGGTCTAGATGTTCAGAGCCGCTTAAAGATTTCTGAGGCAACCACTTTGATTCTGCCGTATCACGTTGCGATTGATCATGCGCGTGAGAAGAAGCGTGGCGAAGCGAAGATTGGCACGACTGGCCGCGGTATCGGACCAGCTTATGAAGATAAAGTGGCGCGCCGCGCATTGCGCGTGCAAGATTTGTTCTACCCAGAGAAATTCGCAGAGCAGTTGCGCGAGAACCTCGAATATCACAATTTCATGCTCACCAACTACTACGGTGCTGAGCCTGTTAATTATGAAAAGACTTTGGCTGAAGCCATGTCCTATGCAGACCGTTTGAAGCCAATGGTGGTGGATGTGTCGAGCGCGCTATATGCTGCTGAACAGGCTGGTCAGAATCTCTTGTTCGAAGGCGCGCAAGGTACGCTTTTGGATATCGATCATGGCACCTACCCATACGTCACCTCCAGCAACTGCGTAGCAGGTAATGCTGCTGCAGGTTCTGGTGTTGGCCCAGATTCTTTGCAATACATTTTGGGTATTACTAAGGCGTATTGCACGCGAGTGGGCGCAGGTCCATTCCCAAGCGAGTTATACGACCATGACAATCCTGCAAGACAAGATCCGATTGGCGTCCGTTTAGCCGAAGTCGGAAAAGAGTTTGGCTCTGTCACAGGTCGTCCACGTCGCACTGGTTGGCTCGATGCCGCAGCGTTAAAGCGCTCGATTCAGATCAATGGTTTGACTGGCCTGTGTATTACTAAGCTAGACGTGCTGGATGGCTTTGAGACCATTCGTCTCTGTGTAGGCTACAACTTAGATGGCCAGAAATTGGATGTATTGCCCCGTGGCGCAGAATCTGTTGCCCGTTGTGAGCCTATTTATGAGGATTTCTCCGGTTGGAAGGGTACTACCTTCGGCATCCGTGAGTGGGACAAACTTCCAGCGGAAGCGCAGAAGTTCCTGCGTCGCATTGAGGAAGTTGCCGGCAAGCCGATCGCCATGGTCTCTACAGGCCCAGAGCGCGATGAAACGATCCTGCTCCAGCATCCTTTTCAGGATTGATGCAAAATATTCAACTTATTTTATTTATTCAACATTTGTAAGCAAAGCTTAGATCATGACCGCACGCACTACCTGCAATAGCCTCCAAGTTGCCACCCCTTTGTACCGCTTCATTGAAGATCAGGTTCTCCCCGGAACTGGCATCAAGAGCGCTGATTTTTGGAAGGGTTTTGACGAACTTGTCAAAGATTTGACTCCGAAGAATGCAGCTTTGCTGGAGAAGCGTGATCGTCTGCAAGTAGATTTGGATCAGTGGCATAAAGCCAACCCAGGCCCGATTAAAGATATGCCTGCCTATCGCAAGCATTTAAAAGAAATTGGTTACCTCGATGAGGTTCCTGGAAAAGTATTGGGTACCACTAAGAATGTGGATGATGAATTGGCTCTGCAAGCTGGCCCACAATTAGTAGTGCCAGTACTCAACGCACGTTATGCACTCAATGCTGCCAACGCACGTTGGGGCTCTTTATATGACGCTCTTTATGGTACTGACGTTCTCTCTGAAGAAGATGGCGCTACCAAAGCTGGTGCCTACAATCCGATTCGTGGCGGCAAGGTAGTTGCCTACGCGCGTAATTTCTTGGATCAAGCTACCCCTTTAGCCAGTGGTTCGCATCGTGATGTAGCAGCGTATACCGTTGATGGTAATAAGCTTGCTGCCAAATTGAAGGATGGCAGCACTACTGGATTGGCTGACGAGAAGCAGTTTGTTGGTTATCAAGGTGACGCTGCTGCGCCATTGTCTTTATTGCTGCGTAACAATGGCATTCACATTGATATCCTGATTGATAAGACTAAGACCATTGGTTCTAGTGATCCTGCTGGTGTAAATGATGTGGTGCTTGAAGCAGCCCTGTCTACTATTTTGGATTTGGAAGATTCGATTGCTGCTGTTGATGGCGATGACAAAGTGCTCGCCTATGAAAACTGGTTAGGTATTCTGAAGGGTACTTTAGTAGAAGAAGTGCAAAAGGGTGGCAAAACCTTTACGCGCACCTTGAACCCAGATCGTCAGTACAAAGCTGGCATCGGCGCAGTAGATGCTAAAGACGGCGTTGTAACATTGCATGGCCGTTCACTCTTGTTCCTGCGTAACGTTGGCCATTTAATGACTAACCCAGCCATCATTACTGGTGAAGGCAAAGAGATCTACGAAGGCATCTTGGATGCGGTAGTGACGGTATTGATAGCCTTGTACGACATTAATCGTCCAGCTAGTCAGACCATTGGTAATACTCGTAAAGGCTCTGTCTATATCGTTAAGCCAAAAATGCACAGCCCAGAAGAAGTTGCTTTTGCTGGTGAGCTGTTCGGTCGTGTTGAGAAACTACTTGGCCTGCCTGCTGACACCGTCAAGCTTGGCATCATGGACGAAGAGCGTCGCATGAGCGCCAATATTAAGGCTGCTATTGCTGCCGCTGGCGCACGCGTTGCCTTTATCAATACCGGCTTCTTAGATCGTACCGGCGATGAAATGCATACTGCTATGCACGCTGGCCCAATGATGCGCAAGGGTGATATGAAAACCAGTAAATGGTTGTCAGCCTATGAGCGTCGTAACGTTTTTGCAGGTTTGGATTGTGGCTTACGTGGCCGCGCACAAATCGGTAAAGGAATGTGGGCAATGCCAGATTTGATGAAAGCCATGTTGGAGCAAAAAGGCGTACATCCTAAAGCGGGTGCTAATACTGCGTGGGTGCCATCACCAACAGCTGCTACTTTGCATGCGCTTCACTACCATCAAGTAAACGTAGCTGAAATCCAAAAAGAAATGGAAAAATTGGATGGTGCCGCTGAAGCAGAGGCTTTGATCAACGATCTCTTAAGCATTCCAGTAGTTGAAAAAGCGAACTGGTCTAAAGAAGAGATTCAGCAAGAGTTGGATAACAACTGCCAAGGTATTTTGGGTTATGTGGTGCGTTGGATCGATCAGGGCGTTGGTTGCTCCAAAGTTCCAGATATTCATAATATTGGCTTAATGGAAGATCGTGCAACCTTGCGTATCTCCAGCCAACACATTGCCAACTGGTTACTCCATGGCATCGTTACTGAAGCTCAGGTTAATGAGACATTGCAGCGTATGGCTAAAGTCGTGGATGGTCAGAATGCTGGCGATGCTTCATACAAGCCAATGATGCCGAACTACCAAGATTCATATGCCTATAAAGCGGCTAGTGATCTGATCTTCAAAGGTCTCGAGCAACCAAACGGCTATACAGAGCCTTTGCTGCATGCATGGCGTTTAGTAGTGAAGCAGGCTGCTGCGAAGTAATTTCAGCGCAGCTTGGTTAAGAATGGATTTGTCGCAAGGCAAGTCCATTTTTTATTGGCGTAATAATTGACCATGTTTAGCTTTTTAAATCCTTTCTCTAAACCAGTCAGCCAGTTGGGCTTTCTGTTCAATGATGGTGGTAGGGCTGCTGTTGGTTTTAAAGGTGGGGCGGGTGACTGTGTTGTGAGGTCAATAGCCATAGCCGCCAATCTGCCGTATATGCAGGTCTATGAGGACTTAAGACTTGCCAATGAGGCTTATGCCTTGTTGCGAAACGATAAACTAGCCAGAAGGCTAAATGCCAAGGGTTCATCACCCCGCAACGGCAATCATCGCAAGGTCTTTCATGACTACATCGTGGGCTTAGGCTTTCAATGGGTGCCAACCATGAAGGTGGGGGCGGGTTGCCAAGTCCACTTACGGTCTGACGAACTTCCCAAGGCCATCTTGATTGTGAAGGTCTCAAAACACTTAACTGCAGTACTCAATGGCGTCATTCAAGATACCCATAACCCCTCTAGAGGTGGCAATCGCTGCGTTTATGGCTACTACATCAAAACTTAAAGTAATTTCTGAAGTTTTAGAAAATACCTATTTAAAGCCAAAAACAGCTATAAAACGACCAAAAAATCCTGATTTTGAGCGATTTTCTGAAAGTTAAAACTTACGGTGAGCGTATTTAAGATTCCAGGCTTCTTTATAGAGAGCAGTCATCCCAATCATCACCGAGGTCGTCCAGGCCAGTGAAAACAGTCCAGTAAAGGCTATAAAGAACGCCATACTTTTCCATCCTGCGGGCAAAATGTCTGAAACAAAGCCAACCGTGGTGTAGCAGCTTCCCGCAAAGAGAATGGCTTGGACGGCGTCTGGGATGAGGTTAAGCCAGATGATGATCCCAGACCAAATAAAGATTTCCGAGATGTGAATCAGGGCAAAAAATATGAATGCGACATAAAAATGGAGAAAGATCCAGTTATGTTGCTTCTTCTCAAGGTTTGCCTTAGTGAGGCGCTCAAAGCGCATCACGATATGGTTTAGAGCGCTCCCGTGGAATACGAGGATGAGGGTAAGTCCAATCAGTCCAAAGATGATGTCTATGAACAAGAAGGTAAATGAAAAGCCAGGGGAGGTCGGGAGTATGGGGTGCATTCAGTTTCTTCGGTATTTAGTAATGATCGTACCCCAATGCAGAGCCTAGCGCTAGAGAGGATAATGACGATCTGTTACTACTATTTGCACTGTTGATCCCACTTTGAGTACTGTTCGCACCCCCCAGCAAGAACGTTTCTTTTTGCTTGCCTTGGCCGGAATACAGTTCACTCATATTCTCGATTTCATGATCATGATGCCTTTAGGGCCGGAGTTCATTCGAGTTCTAAACATCAATACACATCAGTTTGGTTTATTGCTTTCTTCGTATACCTTTGCTGCAGCAGTTGCGGGCATCTTTGCGACGTATTACATAGATCGCTTTGAGCGTCGTCAGATCTTATTAAGTCTGTATGCCTGTTTCATTGTGGCTACGCTGGCCTGTGGATTTGCCCCTAACTATCACACCTTATTTATAGCAAGAGCATTTGCAGGTGCCTTTGGTGGGATCCTCGGCTCTTTAGTGCAAACTATTGTGGCTGATTCCATACCATTTGAGCGCAGGGGTAAGGCCTTAGGAACTGTCATGGCAGCATTTTCTGTCTCGACAGTGGCAGGTGTTCCACTCAGTTTATTTTTAGCCAATCACATTTCATTTTTAGGATGGCGTGCGCCATTCATTTTTATCGCGCTAGTTTCTGTGCTCATTTTGTATTTGGCTTATCGCAATATTCCCAAAATTGCAGGGCACCTTGACCATATTCACGAGGGCAGTCGCTTTAAGCAAATCTACGACATTGCCATTGCCCATCACCACCTGAGAGCTTTTATGTTCATGGGGCTGATTATGATTACTGGCTTTTCCGTGATTCCGTATATTGCTCTGTATCTGACTTCCAATGTGGGTATTGATAACTCCTATATCTCGCTGATCTATCTATGTGGGGGAGTCGCTACCTTGATGAGCTCCCGCTATATTGGTTATATGGCAGATAAGTATGGCAAGGTGAAAGTCTTTAGAGTATTGGCGATTATTAGTTTGGTGCCGCTATTGGTGACAACCAATCTTCATCCCGTACCCTTGTGGATGGTCTTAATTAACTCAACCTCCTTCTTTATTCTGATATCGGGTCGCATGATTCCGGCAATGGCCATGGTGAGTCAAGTAGTTGAAGCCAAAATCCGTGGCACCTTTATGAGCCTGATTGGATCAGTGCAGATGCTTGCTTCGGGTATCGCCTCTGTTGCTGCTGGAGCGATAGTCACCATCGGTGCTGATGGCAAGATGGAGCATTACAACTTGGTAGGCTATGGGGCAGCAGCTTGTGGCTTGCTCACATTCTGGTTGGTGGGATATATTCATGCTGATCAAAAGATCGCTAAATAAAGGTTCATATGGGTGATACTGTTCGCGCTGAGTTGCTTCAATCTGGTTTTATTGTTTGGTTTATCTTAGGTCTTATGTTGCTATTGGCTGAGATTGGTTGGCGTGTAGGGAATCACATTGCACAAAAAGAAGCGGCTGAAAAAATTACTACCCATGACACTTACCAAGGCGCCTTATTTGGGGTGATGGCGCTACTGATTGCGTTTAACTTTTCCGGCTCGGTGAGCCATTTCGATGCGCGTCGGGACTTGAATGAGCAAGAGTCTATTGCGGTTAGTAAGGTTGGAAAGATGATCAAAGCTTTACCTTCGGATGAAACCAAGGATATTGGAGTCACATACCAGCATTACGTTGATGTTCGAGTAAATTTATTTAAGAAGCCCGTCAAGCTTGAGCAGTTGGAGGCACATCTATCTGAACTCAGTGACTTATCTGAAAAAATGCTGAGGGATAAGGGAAAGATTGTTCGAGATACGCGCGGCTCTAGTCCAGAAGTCATTGATTTGGTTAGTAGACTCTCCGTTGCAGTGGATTCTATGGTGAGCATTCATGAGAGGCAATTGATTGCCAGTAAACGTCATCCGCCGGCAATTCTGTTTGCCGCTACTTTTTTACTATGCTTTATCACCTCCTTTGTTGCTGGCTACACGCTTGGGATGAAGATGAAGCGAGATTGGATATTGACTACTTTATTTGCCGTCGTGACAACGGGCGTCATCTTTATGATGCTCAATTTGGAATTTCCAGCGGTAGGAATGATTGACTTTGATTCATTCGAAGAGAATATTGGTAGTACGTATAAATTGACTGACAGGAAATCATGATGATTGAATACAAACGTCCAGACGGCCAATTGGTAAATGCCTATTTAGCCGAACCCAAGATAGAAAATGCCCCTGGCATTGTGGTGATTCAGGAGTGGTGGGGTCTAAATGATCAGATTAAAGGGGTAGCTGATCGCTTGGCTGAAGCAGGCTATCGCGCTTTGGTACCAGACTTATATCGAGGGAAATTGGCACTCGAGGCGAATGAGGCCGAGCACTTAATGAGTGAGCTCAACTTTGGTGAGGCTGCTGGTCAAGATATCCGAGGAGCGGTTCAGTACTTGAAGTCTACCGGTAGCTCTAAAGTCGCGGTGACGGGCTTTTGTATGGGCGGCGCCTTAACAGTGTTATCAGCATGCAATGTTCCCGAGCTTGATGCGACTGTTGTATGGTACGGCTATCCACCGCTTGAGTATGTTGATGCCAACGCAGTCAGCAAGCCGATGATGGCTCACTGGGCTTTGCATGATGATGCTTTTGCTATTGGCGGCGTCGATCATTTAGAAGCAAAACTCAAAGAGGCCGGCGCTCAGTTGGAGTTCTATCGTTACGATGCTAAACATGCCTTTGCCAACGAAGAGGCTGACTCCAGAAATCTACCATTCTTAAAGTATCAGGCTGATGCAGCTAAGCTTGCTTGGACTCGCACGATGGATTTTTTAAAACGCGAGCTATTAGCTTGATTACTTGTAATAAATGCTCGGAGATTAGTAATGTTTTTTAATTGGATATATCGCAGAACCAACGTTCAGATTTTAATTATTTTAGTTATCTTTTCTATCCTCTATTTAGGTCTCATTCCTAGAGTGTTGCAATCGATACCATTTTTTTCCCCAACAGAAGATAGCACTCGTTTAGGCTTAAGTTTGTTTGGTTCAATCATTACTTTGAGTGGTTTACTGATTGGTTTTTTATTGAATCAGGCGCAAAGTAATTTTCGTGAAGTTCAGTCTTTAGTTTCACAAGAAGCTGGCCGGATCAATAACTTAGATCGCCTATTGACTAGATATGGCGATCTTGCGATAGCACAAATTCGTAAAGAGTTATCTGAGTACATCCACTCAATCATCAACGACGAGTGGATCTGCTTGCAAAAGGGGAATGGTAGTGCAAAGACGCATATGTTGTGGCGCGGGATATCTCGCAAGATAATGACCCTCGAACCTGCCTCTAATCGACAAATTGCGATGTACACGGACATCATTAAAAAGTCGGAAGAAGTGGCTGAGAGCAGAGAGGCCCGAATTGAACGGTCAGCCATTCGACTGCCTAACCTTTTTTGGGTAGTCATCCTCATTTGTATGACTGCGCTAATGGGTATTAATACTTTATTTGTTGCATCAGATTCATTCCACCTTGGTTTGAAAATTCTTCCCATGACACTAGGCGCCTTGATCTCGCTCCTTATCATTACAGACCAGCCATTTAAGGGTCAAAGTTCTGTTCAGCCGGACGCTCTTAATAAAATTGCTGAATCCATCAGAACTCGCACTGAGTAATTTTTCAATCTTTTTTACATAAATATGCATCTCTTCGCCGAAAATCTAGCAGTAGAAATTTCTAGTTACTATCGCAATTTAGCCTTAGCTCATGGCGTGATTCCCAAGGTTTTCACCTTAGTGAATAGCGATGGCGATCAATACCTCTTTTTCATTGATGATCTGCGCATGGAAGAGGCTGAGGAATCACAGTTCTTGGCATACATTGTTCAAGCACATGATGCCGTTTGTTATGCCAGAGGAACGCTTGTAATCCTAGATAAGACGCAACAACTCATCGAGTTTGCTGTGATTGATCGGGATAACGAAGAGGCTATCGTGTGCTCTGCTGAGTTAACGCGCGATATGGATGACAAGCCAATTGGCCTTACTGAGTTTGAGAAGACCTTGGCACCTAAGAAGTCAATCTTCTTTGCGGGTTTGTTTAATTCCCAAAATCTTTCGGAAGAAAAGACTGAAGACTTTCAGAGCCTATGGGATGAGATGAAGGGCAAGATTCTTCATAGAACCATGGGCATATAGCCACCTAGAATGACGCCTCAACAGAAGCAGTCCTTTATAGAGGGCTTCAAAGAGATGTCGCACTCAGGTGTGACGATCTTAACTTGGGGATTTGTCACCGGCATTGCCATGGCCAAGTCTACCCTAACAGTGCACCAAGCACTTGCAATGAGTCTCTTAGTCTATGCAGGCTCATCACAGTTGGCAGCGCTTCCGCTGATTGCAGTAGGCCTGCCGATTTGGATGATCTTGATCACCTCATTCATGGTGAACTTGCGTTTTGTTATTTTTAGTCTTGGCTTACAAGCCCACTTTTCCTATTTGCCTCTGTGGCGCAGAATCTTCGTTGGGTATTCCACGGCAGATTTCGGTTACCTCTTATATATCAAGCGTTATCCAAAGCCACAAACAGCACAAGAATTACGCGCTGATCATCAGCATCTACGTTTGCAATGGATGCAGGGTATGCAGTTCGCAAATTGGAGCATATGGCAGGTGGGTTCTATTAGTGGGATTCTGTTAGCCAGTCAAATACCAAATAGTTGGGGGCTTGAATTTGCTGGCGCCATTGCTTTACTGGCCATCATCGTTCCTATGCTCGATCGAGCATCTGCTCGTTGGGCGGCCCTAACTGCAACAGTCGTTGCTGTTGCCACCTACGGCATCCCGTTTCGACTCAATATTGTTTTGGCAATTGGGGCAGCATTGATTGTGGGCATGATGACCGATAGGTCGCCTAAAGGGAGTACGCCTTAATGCAGATCGATCTGAACATTGCATTCCTGCTGATCGGGATGGCCGTAGTGACAGTTTTGACTCGCGGCTTCTTTCTGATACTGGGTGAGCGAGTCAAAATCTCTCCCTTGGTTTTAGAGGCAATACGCTTTGCACCATTGGCAGCGATGATCGCGATCTTGGCCCCCGAGATCTTTTTGCCAGCTAATGCTTCCAGCGCTGCTCAGTTTGACATCCATCTCCCGAATATCTGGGGTGGCATAGCAGCCCTGATTGCCTTTTATTTCAGCAGAAAAATGGTCTTCACCTTGGTTGTCGGAATGGCAGTCTTTACGGCTATCCGATTTTGGGCTTGAAATAGGGGCTATTTGCCCCCATATAAGGTCTAGCAAGAGTATTTGGTGCCCAGGAAGGGACTCGAACCCCCACAACCTTACGATCGCCAGCACCTGAAGCTGGTGCGTCTACCAATTTCGCCACCTGGGCATGCCACTATTATAGAGGGATGGGTGAATTGGTGACTTTTCTAACCCAAATGGCTTTTCCCTTCAGACTTGATGGTTTGATACAGTGGGCTTATTCGTAACAAAAATAGATATCTGTAGATATCAATATATATAAACACAGGGCAAGTATTGCCGAAGGAATTAAATGCGTAAAGCAAAAGACTTGGTGCCTCGCGAGGCTGACCGCTTAGGGACAGTTCAAGGACACCGAGATGGATTTGGATTTGTGATTCCGGATGATGGTGGTGAAGATATTTTCCTTTCGGAAAAGGAAATGTCACGCGTCATGCATGGAGATAGAGTCAATGTACGGGTATTAGGAACTGATCGACGTGGTCGCCCTGAAGGGCAGATTGTTGAAGTTGTTCTGCATGCAAACAAGGTAGTGATTGGCCGCCTCTTAAATGAGAATGGTGTATTAATCGTTGCGCCAGAAGATATGCGGATCGGTCACGATATTTTGATACCACCAAAAGCGCACGGCAATGCGAAGTTAGGTCAAGTGGTGAGTGTCGAGATCATCGACTATCCAGATAGCTATCGACAAGCAGTTGGTCGGGTTGTAGAGGTGTTGGGTGAGATTGATGATCCAGGCATGGAAATAGAGATTGCTGTACGCAAGTATGGCGTTCCTCATGAGTTCTCAGCTGCTGCGATGAAAGAAGCTGCCGCGTTGCCGGATACCGTTCAACAAGCTGACCTTGAAGGCCGTGTTGACTTACGTGACATACCCTTAGTTACCATTGACGGTGCAGATGCGCGTGACTTTGATGACGCCGTCTATTGCGAACCCGTAATGTACGGCAAAACCAAAGCATGGCGCCTGATTGTGGCGATTGCTGACGTTTCTCATTATGTAAAGCCAGGCCATCCATTAGATGACGAAGGTTTATTGCGAGCAACATCGGTGTATTTCCCAAGGCGGGTGATTCCGATGCTGCCCGAGAAGATCTCCAACGGTTTGTGTTCTCTGAACCCCGGCGTAGATCGCTTATGTATGGTCTGTGACTCGGTTGTGGACAATAACGGTATTGTTTTGGCTTATCAGTTTTATCCGGCGGTCATGCATTCAGCTCAGCGCTTTACTTATGACACGGTGTGGGAGATTCTATCTAATAGCAAGGGGCCTGAAGCTGCACGCTTTGCTGATTTCAGACCGTTACTGGGCAATCTCTATTCTCTGTACAACATTTTGCTGGAAGCCCGACATAAGCGTGGCGCTATCGAGTTTGAAACGACTGAGACACAGATTATTAGTAATGAGCTTGGAAAGATTCTCAGAATTGAGCCGCGTCTGCGCAATGATGCTCATCGCTTGATTGAAGAGTGCATGTTGACGGCGAACGTTTGCGCAGCTGATTTTATTGATAAGAACAAACACCTCAGTCTGTATCGTGTTCATGGCGAACCATCGGAAGAGAAGTTGGTAACTTTGCGCCAGGTATTACGTACATCCGGCTTATCTCTAGACGGCGGCGAGAAACCCAAGCCAAGAGATTTTGCCAAGCTCATGCGTGAGATCAAAGATCGACCTGATGCCAATATGCTGCAATCGGTTGTGCTGCGTTCTATGCAACAAGCGATGTATCAGCCAGACAATGAAGGCCATTTCGGTTTAGCGTATCCAGCATACTCTCATTTCACCAGCCCAATTCGCCGCTACCCAGATTTGCTCACACATCGGGTGATTAAATCGATCCTAGCGAAGAAGCCTTATGTACCCGTGTTGCCTCCGTTGGTTCCATTGAATCTAACATTGCCACGTAAGGGCAAAGGCAGGGAGAATGCAGTCAATGCCAAGAAATCCCATAGCGATGGAAAAGATGCTGCCGCTAAAGGCACAAGATTACCGAAAGGCGCCAATGCGGCTTTACCGATTTGGGGGCAATTAGGCGTTCACTGCTCATCGAACGAACGACGCGCTGATGAAGCATCCCGCGATGTTGAAGCGTGGTTGAAGTGTTACTACATGCGCGATCATTTAGGTCAAGAGTATGCGGGCGCTGTTACTGGTGTCGCTAACTTTGGTCTGTTTATTCAGCTGGAGAATCTTTTTGTTGAGGGTATGGTGCACGTGACCGAACTCGGTGGAGATTATTTCCAATACGACGAGGCACGCCAAGAGTTACGGGGTGAAAGAACGGGGATTCGTTATCGCTTGGGCGATCGAGTGCATGTGTTGGTCAGCCGCGTTGACTTGGACGCCCGCAAGATCGAATTTAGTCTGGTCAAGGCTACTGGCGCTGAGGGCGGTGGATCTAGTAGACGCCAATTGATTTTAGCGAGCGATACTGGCAGACCTAATAAGACTGCTGCTTCCAAGAAGAGTCGACCCTCAAGTAAAACGCCTACTAAACATGGTGGCGTCAATGTGAATGCCGCTAAGTCAGCAGGCAATCTAGGAGCCTCTCAGTCAAAGAGTAAAGCAAGCCGCAAAGGTGGAAAGCCGGGTGGAAAATCATCCAACCCTGGAAGATCTTCAGGTAAGCCCGCCGGCAATAAACCGCCAGTACGCAGTACCAAGGCTAAGCGAAAGTAAGTAAAACAGAATGAAACAAATATTAGTAGGTTTTCATGCAGTACAAGCGAGGCTTCGAGTAGATCCAGCAAGCTTGAAGTCAGTCTATTTTGACTCTGGTCGTCGCGATCGCAGGATGGGTGATTTTTTAAAGCAAGCCGAAGAAGTATTGGGCGAACGCTTGCATGCTGCTGATGCAGAAAGACTCCATAAGCTCACCGGTCATGATCGTCATCAAGGGGTTGTTGCCTTGGCTGAAAAAATGACTGTATCTCGAACGATTACGGAGGTCATTGAAGATGTTGCGGGCACACAGGAGAAGCCACTGTTCTTGGTACTCGATGGTGTTACTGACCCCCATAACTTTGGTGCCTGTTTGCGAGTTGCCGATGGTGCAGGTGTGGATGCGGTAGTGATACCAAAAGATCGCTCAGCTTCCATTAATGCAACAGTGAGTAAAGTATCTAGCGGTGCCTCTGAGGTGATCCCGGTACTGACCGTTACCAATCTAGTGCGTAGCATGCGTGAGATGCAGGAAGCGGGCGTCTGGTTGATTGGTACCGATGATGAAGCTACTAAATCCATCTATGACATTGACCTCACTGGTCCAATTGCGATTGTGATGGGTGCTGAGGGTGAGGGCATGCGGCGTCTAACGCGTGAGACTTGCGATGAGCTCGTACGCATTCCTATGCAGGGTGTAGTTGAAAGTCTGAATGTCTCAGTTGCAAGTGGCGTATGCTTGTATGAGGCCTTAAGACAGCGCTTGTCTAAAGCCGCAAAGTAGTCCTATCCTTGTTATAACAATAGGGGGTTATATGAAATGCAATATTGGACACACTGATCGTGTACTACGCATGACCGTTGGCGTTACTTTGATGGGTCTTGCTGGGTACGGAATTGTTGGTGCATGGGGTTGGATTGGCATCATTCCGCTGGTAACTGCAATGATGGGCAATTGCCCTGCGTACAGTCTGCTCGGCATTAATACTGCTAAGAAGTAATTAATAAAACTATTTAACAACCTTGTTATGAAAATAATTAGCAAAGCCATCCTGCGGGGTGGCTTTTCTTTACCGCCGACAGTCCGCTATCGGCCTTGATTTCAAAAGAAGATTCTGCATGCAGAGTGCTAGGCACTCAATAAGTACTAGCCTCAATCTCCATTATTTAGCGAGTAGTACTTCTAGCTTTTCTGTGTCGATGCAGAAATTGCGGATGCCTTCAGCAAGCTTCTCTGTTGCCATGGCGTCATTATTCAGTTGCAGGCGAAAGTTTGATTCATCAAGCTTAAGCTCTGTAATATTTTCATCGGCCAAGGCCTTGGCAGCGTTGCTGGGGTCAAGCTTTTGATTGGCCGCTGCGTTGCTAGTCTGCAGTTCGGCAAGTAGCTCTGGGCTGATCGTGAGCAAGTCGCAACCAGCCAATTCCAGAATCTGGCTAGTGTTTCTAAAGCTGGCACCCATAATTTCAGTCTTGATGCCAAAGTGCTTGTAGTAATGAAAGATGCGCTTGACAGATGTCACGCCGGGATCATTGGCGCCACCGTGATCGACATCACTCCAGTTGCTCGCCAGTTTGGCTTTATACCAATCGGTAATGCGTCCGACAAATGGTGAAATCAGTTTTGCATTAGCGGCTCCACAAGCTGCAGCTTGAACTAAAGAGAATAGCAAAGTCATATTGCAATGAATGCCTTCAGCCTCAAGTTCTTTTGCAGCTGCAATGCCTTCCCAAGTACCTGCCAATTTAATCAACACGCGTTTGCGATGAATTCCATGGGATTCATATAACTGAATCAGGTGCCTAGCTTTTGCAACGGTTGCTTTGGTATTAAATGACAGGCGAGCGTCAACTTCTGTCGATACGCGGCCAGGGACAATCTTGAGAATCTCCAATCCAAAAGCGACCAAGATGTAATCCACCAGATCGGTAGGCTGCATGCCCGGATGGGCTTGCTTGACTGAGGCAACGAGGGCTTGATAGTTGCTCTGTTGGGCCGCTTTGAGGATGAGAGATGGGTTGGTAGTGGCGTCTTGCGGCTGAAATTCCTGCATACGCTCAAAATCACCCGTATCCGCTACTACGGTGGTCAAAGTCTTAAGTTGGCTCAGTGTTGAAGTGCTGGTCATAGGGAAACGGAACGCTCTTTATTAGGATTGCCTCTGAATATCATATGATAGATGGAATAATGCATTTGCTCCACAATCTACAAGGGTATTGGCTACATCATGAATCAGGATCAGTTAAAGCAAATGGTGGGAGAGGCAGCTCGCGATGAGGTGCTTAAGCTCGCCCCCGGGCAAGTTCTGGGTGTTGGGACAGGTTCTACGGCCAACTGCTTTATTGATGCCTTAGCGCCCCACAAAGATCATTTTGCAGGCACGGTTTCTAGCTCTAACGCGACGACTGAACGTTTACTAAAACATGGATTTAAGGTTCTCAATCCCAATGATGTCACTGGCTTACCTGCCTATGTAGATGGCGCAGATGAAATTGATCCAGCCGGCCACATGATTAAAGGTGGCGGCGGGGCCTTAACCCGCGAAAAGATCATTGCCTCCATGGCTAAGCAATTTATCTGTATTTGTGATTCCTCCAAGCAAGTACCTGTTTTGGGTAACTTTGCCTTGCCCGTTGAAATTATTCCTTTGGCTCAAGGTGTTGTTACCAGGGAGCTTGAAAAGTTGGGTGGCAAGGTTTCATTGAGATTGGCAAAAGGGGCGCAGGAGCCTTTTGTCACAGATAACAGTGGCTGGATTTTGGATGTTGCCGGCTTGAAGATTGCAGACCCGAAAAGCATGGAGTCTCAAATTAACCAGATTGCTGGTGTGATTACTGTTGGCTTGTTTGCTAAAGAGAAGGCCAACATTCTGCTGGTGAGTAATGCTGCCGGCGTTGCGCGGATCATCCTCTAATTAAAAAACCCGACGGGGGAATGAATCTCCCATCGGGTCTGTTTGCCATGATGATCATGGCGCAGACAATCGGAAGGTAATTTGTTCCGATGCCCATGAGTGCATAGATGCGCTCATTTAAAGTGGCTTTCGCCAATGCGAATCAACACTATAACTGTCAACCCACGATTCAATCCTATGCTTCCAAATTCCTGAAGTCAACACGTCTTGAAAATATATTTTCAGAATGTGTTGCAAGTGTTGCGCTAAATCAATTGTTGGGATGCAGCACTCAGTCTGCTGGCGGAACGTAACCTTGAGCAGTGTCAGCACCACCTTCGAAGAAATGTTTTTCAACTTGCTTTAGTAAGTACTGGCGTGCACGTGGGTCAGCCATATTCAGGCGATTCTCATTGATCAACATCGTTTGCTGTTTGAGCCAAGCTGCCCAAGCTTCTTTGGAGACCTGATTCCAAATCTTTTTACCCAAATCACCTGGAAGTGGAGCGAAATCTAAACCTTCAGCCTCTTTATTGAGTTTGATGCATTGAACCATGCGTGCCATCTGTAATGCCTTTCTAAATACTAATTATCTATTGGTGAGGCTAATAAATTGTGAATGTGATCTTATAGGTCTTTGGTTAAGACCATGGATTTGCGATCCCAGTTGTAGATTTGCTTTCTTTCTTCAGGCAAATCATCAACGCTAGCTCTTTTGAATCCGCGCTTTAAGAACCAGTGCTCGGTTCTTGTGGTTAGAACAAACAAACGCTTGATGCCTTCTTGTTTAGCACGCATTTCGACGCGTTTTAATAAGCGCTCACCATCACCGGATCCCTGTACATCTGGATCAACCGCTAAGCAGGCAAGCTCCCCAACGCCATTAGGGAATGGGAAGAGGGCGGCGCAACCGAACAATACGCGGTCATGCTCAATCACTGAAAAGCGTTGAATATCGCGCTCAATCACATCCTGTCCGCGGGCAGCCAAGATGCCTTCTTCTTCAAGAGGCATAGTGAGTTGCAAAATACCGCCGACATCATCTTGGTTGGCTTCACGTAAGTTCTCAATATCTGAAGACGCCAACATCATGCCAATACCATCGTGGGTAAATAATTCTTCCAATAAGGCGCCATCTTGATTGCATGGGAGGAAGTGAACGCGACTTACACCAGCGCGAATCGCTCTGCCAGAGATGTTGAGTAAACTCTTCATACCCAAGTCGAGCTCTTGATGATGTTGGCCTACATATTCTTGAAGTTGTGGCATGGAAAGTTCGGTGATGTAATCACCTTCTTCATCTTTCAATCCAGCATGCGGGCTTAAGAAAATCAATTTATCGGCTTTTAGTGCGGCAGCAGTGGAAGCTGCAACATCTTCGAATGCCAAGTTAAATGCCTGTCCTGTTGGAGAAAATCCGAGCGGGGAAAGCAAGACGATCTTGTTGCTATCAAGAGATAACTTGATCGAGGTCGAATCTACTTTACGTACGAGGCCAGTATGAATGTAATCAATCCCTTCAACCACGCCTACTGGCATTGCCGTAATAAAGTTTCCCGAGATTACAGAAATGCGTGATCCTGCCATCGGGGTATTTGGTAAGCCACGACTAAATGCTGCTTCAATATCGAGACGCAATTCACCAGCAGCTTCTTTAACGCACTCAAGTGCAGCGGCGTCAGTAATTCGATAGGCATGTATGCTGCTCTTGCCAAACTTGCTTTTAATCTTTCTGAGCATGAGTTGCTCTTCAATTTGGGGGCGTATGCCGTGCACAAGGACAATTCTCATGCCCATCGCGTGGAGCATGGCGATGTCTTCGATCAGGTTCTCAAGGCCAATTTCTTGAACCAGTTCACCAGCAAAGGCAATAACAAAGGTCTTTTCGCGAAAGCTATGAATGTACGGCGCAACGTCGCGTAGCCAGCCTACGAAAGGAAAATTTGAGCTGGATTCTTCGCTGCTTTGAGCGGGGTTTGGTGCATTTGTTGGCATAGTGAGAAAATTATAGGGTGCAAGAGCCTATAAACCAACAAAAACCCCCAGAGAGTGCCAAGCCTGTGCCTGCTTCCAACACCTCGCGCAAGCTCGAGATCCGCTTTCCGGAGGAGTTGCCAGTCTCTGGACAGCGTCAAATCATCAAGGATGCCTTGCAGTCGCACCAGGTGGTGATTGTTTGCGGCGAGACGGGATCAGGTAAGACCACTCAGTTACCGAAGATCTGTCTGGATATGGGCAGAGGAACCATGAACGGTGGCAAGCTCATAGGTCATACCCAGCCGCGTCGTATTGCAGCGACCGCTACCGCCAAGCGCATTGCCCAAGAGCTGGGAACACCTATGGGTCAGGATGTGGGCTACCAAGTGCGCTTCTCCGATAAGACGGGCCCGAATGCCTCCATCAAATTAATGACTGACGGCATCTTGTTGGCCGAGACCCAAAGAGACCCTCAGTTGCGCGCCTATGACACGCTGATCATTGATGAGGCACACGAACGCAGTCTGAATATCGACTTTCTCTTGGGTTATCTCAGGCGTCTGCTGCCAAAGCGCCCCGATCTCAAGCTCATCATCACCTCAGCCACGATCGATGCACAGCGCTTTGCTGAGCACTTTACGATCAATGGCAAGATTGCGCCTGTCATTGAGGTCAGCGGTAGGTTATTCCCCGTTGAACAGCGTTACGTGCCTTTAGAGCCTGATGTCAAACCTGACGGCAAAAAGGAATCCAAAGAAGCAAAAGAAATCCCCGATGCAGTAGCTGAGGCGATTGCCAACGTATGGCGTGAGGGCGCTACCGGTGCTGGCGATGTACTGGTTTTCTTACCTGGCGAGCGAGAGATACGAGATTGCGCCGAAGTATTACGCAAAGACCATGTTCTGGCCCAACGCTTTCATCCGGAAGTCTTAAGTTTATTTGCACGCCAATCGATTGCTGAGCAGGAGAGGGTTTTTAGTCCTGGCAATGGTCGCCGCATTATTTTGACGACGAACGTAGCTGAGACCTCTTTAACTGTGCCGAACATTCGTTATGTGATTGATAGTGGCTTAGCTAGGGTCAAGCGTTACTCCTATCGCAATAAGGTTGAGCAACTACAAGTTGAGCCGATATCGCAAGCTGCCGCCAATCAACGAGCGGGTCGTTGCGGACGTGTTTCAGATGGTATTTGTATTCGTCTATATAGCGAGCTAGATTATCTTACCCGACCTAAATTTACTGATCCAGAAATCTTACGCAGTTCATTAGCCGCAGTCTTGCTGCGCATGAGCGCATTGCACCTGCCGAAGATTGCAGAGTTTCCCTTTATTGATAAACCATTGGGTAGAGCAATTGCAGATGGTGTTCAGCTATTAGATGAGTTGGGCGCCATTGAATATGATGAAGCGCAAGATGCCGAAGGAAAAGACCTTAACAATAACTTCAGGCTTACTGCAATCGGTAAGCAGCTCGCTGATCTACCCTTAGATCCTCGGATTGGCAGAATATTGTTGGCAGCAAAAGATCAAAATGCATTGCGTGAAGTCACCATCATTGCATCAGCGCTTGCCACTCAGGATCCACGCGAAAGGCCACTTGAGCAAGCCGCAGCTGCTGACCAAGCGCATCTGCAGTTTGCCGATGAGCGTTCTGAGTTTCTCAGTTTTGTAAAACTCTGGGATTGGTATCAAGACGCCTTGCAACATAAACATAGCAATCGCCAATTAGAAACCCTCTGTAGAAGTAAATTCTTGTCACCGCGTCGCTTACGAGAGTGGCGCGACGTGTATGGTCAATTGCATACGATGTTGGGTGAGAAGGGTTGGAAAGAAAACGGCCTAGCCGCAACGTATGAACAAATTCACTTATCGCTACTAACCGGTTTGCTAGGTTATGTGGCCAAAAAAGAAGAAGACGAAAAATCACAAGAGCGCGGTAGTAAGACTGGCGGCTATATCGGCGCTAGAGGGATACGGCCATTTATTTGGCCTGGCTCAACCATTGGCAAGAAAGCGGGCGCATGGATTTTGGCAGGTGAGCTGCAAGAGACCAATCGGATGTACGCTCGCACGATTGCCAAGATCGAACCGCAGTGGGTTGAGCGTGTAGCAGCGCATCGCCTCATTAAGTCCTTAAGCGACCCATTTTGGGATAACCGCCAAGGCGAAGTCATGGCCTTTGAACGGGGCACTTTGTATGGCTTGCCGATTTATCACGGTAGGCGAGTGCGCTATGAGCCCCATGACCCCGTGATGGCGCGCGAACTATTTATACGCCAAGCATTGGTTCAAGAAGAAATGTTTGGTCGGATGGATTCTCCAGGGCTTGAGCGTGAGACCGAGACCGATGCTAAGAAAAAATATCCAGACTGTTTTGGATTTTTTTGGCACAACCGCAGACTCATCAAAGACATTGAGGCTCTAGAGCATCGTTCACGTAGGCCTGACGTCTTGGTCGATGATGAATTGCTCTTTGCTTTTTATGACTCGCGCATACCAAACAGTGTTTCCAGTAGAGAAGGCATGAAGATCTGGTTGAAAAAGCCAGATCCAAGCGGTGAAAAATCCGATACTCAGCTGCGCCTAGCAAAAGCAGATTTGATGCGCCATGAAGCAGCAGGCATTACGGTGGATCGTTACCCCAAAAAGATGATGGTAGGCGGTACAGAGTTGGGGATGACCTACCACTTTGAGCCTGGCAGCCCCAAGGATGGTGTAACGCTGGTAGTGCCACTTACGCTGTTAAATCAGGTGGATGGCCGTCGCTGTGAATGGCTAGTACCTGGTATGTGTGAAGAGAAGACTTTGTTATTGCTGAAGTCCTTGCCGCAGAAACTGCGACGCCACTGCGTACCGTTGCCAGAGTATGCCAAGTCATTTTTGGAGCGCATGCTCGAAGAAAAGCACTTTGGTGTGGGAGATTATTTAGATAGCTTGATTGCCGATATTCGCAAAGAAAAAGGTTTGGAGATCAAGCGCACAGACTTTAGGCCAGAAGCGTTGCCAGCCCATTCATCCATGAACTATCGCCTGATTGATGAGCATGGTCGTCAATTAGATGTGGAGCGTAACTTATCTCGTTTGCGCGCCGAATATGGTGAGACTGCTAGAAGCGCCTTTCAGGCGATTGCTCAAGAGGCCGCACAGGTCGAGCTTGGCGTTGAGGCTAAGCCGGCAACAGT
>Ga0364874_10262_pt1 | contig 30867 bp, 35 predicted proteins | sample ExccelAu500001D4_2_FD_206922 | JGI IMG/M metagenome (GOLD analysis project Ga0364874, IMG submission 206922) | Enriched cells from Trout Bog Lake Hypolimnion, Wisconsin, USA - BchlTB.Aug07.5000.01.D4 | ecosystem: Environmental > Aquatic > Freshwater > Lake > Hypolimnion/Profundal zone | place... | reverse complement strand
CCCGCTAACGGAATCCTCACTTTTTTGCCGTTTACGCGATGTTCAATCTCAACCATATCGCCTGCTGCAAAGATATCAGGATCTGAAGTTTGCAGCTGTGAATTGACCAATAATCCCCCTGCTTCCCCGATTTCGAGACCCGCCTCTTTGGCAAGTTGCAACGTAGGACGGACTCCAATTGAAAGGAGTACCATATCGGCATCGAGGATCTTTCCGTTGTCCAGTTTCACCGAACGGGGCATAATCCGGGTCACACCCGCACCGGTATGAATGCCTACTCCATAGGAAAGGAGTTCATTCTCAATAAAACCGGCAGTTTCAGCCTCCATCAGCGCCATCACATGGGGCATCATCTCAACCACATTCACCTTCAGTCCTCGTTTTACAAGGGCCTCAACCATTTCAAGCCCAATGAAACCGCCACCCACGACCACTGCATTTTTAGGTTTCTTCTCTTCGAGATGATATGAAATTTTATCCATATCCTCCAGGGTCCAGAGGGTGAAGACATGATCCAGATCTGCTCCGGGCAAGGTTGGCGTAATAGGACGACCACCCTGTGCCATAATAAGTTTCGTGTATTCAAAGGTTTTTTGTTCACCGCTTCTGGTGTCCATTGTTTTCACCAAATGGGCAACCCGGTCAATTGAAGAAACGATGGTATGGGTATGCACTTCAACCCCGTATTGCTCATTAAAACTTTCGGGGCTTTGGAGGATCAGTTTTGACCGGCTCTTTATATCCCCACCGATAAAATAGGGTAGCCCGCAATTGGCAAACGAGATATCCGGTCCCGCTTCAAGCATGATGATTTCAGCGGTTGGAGATATGCGGCGCACTTTGGCTGCCGCGGTTGCTCCGGCGGCCACCCCGCCAATAATTATAATTTTTTCCATGTTCTTATTTTATTCTCGTTATATCTTTATTTTATTAACTATTCCCTTTCTCCAAAAACGATCTTGTCTTTGAGAATCTTTGATTCTTATCAATGCACTATCAAAATAGGGCATTCGTAAAGACGCACAGCTGTGCGTCTCTACAACCATCCTATACCAACCTTCTATCCAACTTTGGCAATCTCTTTCAATAAAAATTCCTTCGACTTGATTCCCACAAACCGGTTTATCTCAGCGCCATTTTTAAAAAGGATCAAGGTTGGAATACTCCGAACCTTAAATTTTTGAGCAAGCGATTGAAATTTCTCAATATCGACTTTTCCAACCAATGAATTTCCCGATAGTTCAGAGGCTACATCATTCAAAACCGGCGCCATCATCCGGCAAGGGGCACACCAGCTTGCCCAGAAATCGACCAGGACCACTTTATTTTTTGTCTGCTGCTGAAAATTCTGGTCGGTCAGGGTCAGGACTTTGGCGTGATCCGCGACCATTGGCGTATTCTTTATTTTCGCCATAGCGAACGCGCGGAAAATAAAAAAAGAGAGAATCAGAACTCCGGTAACAATTAATACTGCTTGCATACTATTCAATTATTTGTTTTTAATACAATGAGTTAAGCGTGAACATGAACTGCAAATTCTTTATCAAGGATTGCAGTTATCTGAGCTTTCGATTGAATTCCCGAAGTGGTACTAACCACCTTCCCGCTCCGGTAATAAATGGAAAAAGGGATACTCATAAAACCACTGACTTCAGGAAGGTTACGAATTACACCCGATTCAGGATTATCAAATTCCATATCATAGAAGTTTACCTGAGTGTATTGATCCTCCAGTTCTTCCGCAATCCTGTAAACAGGGATCGACGTGGCACCCATACGGCCACAAATGACCATTACGTTTTCGCTTGCATTTATTATCCTGGCATGTTCAGCAGCACTTTCGATGTGTTTCAGATTTGTGTATAACATGACTTATTCGTTTAAATTCTACTCTGCTAAGGTAAATTGAACAACCTATCAAAGTCATTCTTTCGCGATAGACGGCAACAACTCTCGGATTGAATCAGGACAACTTTTTAATTGATGTTGGATTGAAATATCAGGAAAGTAAGGGATGCACCGCTGGCACAAACAAGTAAGATTATTCTATTTCAATTGATTGTAGAGTATTATAAACAGATCAGGTTCCAAACCTAAATCATCACGAATTATTTTACGCATAAACCCTATTGGAAGATCTTCATTTTTGCGAACAGGAACTGTGGTAATCCGTCCATTAGTAATTTTTAATCTATGGCGGGAACCATTGATTCAAACTACATTAAAACCAGGAAGTTCAAGATAAACTATAAAATTTTTACCTGAAATTACCGGTAATTTGGGTATAGCCAATATTTAGATAACAGCTTTTTTTAACGATACCTGAATTTCTCTAAAACCGACAAACTGGCTAATTTCTGAAATCTTTTCCTTCTCCTCTTCGATACACATCCCGCTTACTTCCTGAATGTTGGCTAATGCTTCATCAATGGTCTTCCCATAGGAGCGGCACCCGCTAAAGACCAGACAACTCACGATATAGATATTGTCTTCGTCCTGGTCAACTACAATAGGCAGATGTAAAATTTGAGTTGTATCTTTTATCATTTTATTTTCTAAGGGTTAGCCCTCTTTCAATAGTTGTAATACAAAGATTAGAAATATTCGTCGGCACTTATCCGAATTCGACTCAAAACAACGATCAAAACCAACATCCTGAAAGTATCTTAACTGATTTGTTTAACTTTGATCGTTAAAATAAAAGATCAGTGAATGAAAACAATTCTCGAAACCGACAACGACTTTATCTGTGACATACAAGCACCCTGCTTTCAGATGCTTTCAGCTGAAGAGGTGGAGCTGGTAAGGGGGAGTAAAACACAGGTGCTTTTTCGCAAAGGGGACCATCTGACCAAACAAGGGGCATTTTCTTCCTATGTGTTATTTATAATCAGCGGTCTGGCACGACAATACATTGAAGGAGAGAACAATAGAAGCCATAATCTTCGGATCATTAAGCCCGGCGAATTTGTGGGATTGTCGGCGGTCTTCACCAGGAATACATTCAATTATTCATCCGTTGCACTGACTGACTGTCAGGTATTTCTGGTGGAAAAGGAGGCGATTACCAGTGTGGTCAAGCAAAACGGATTATTTGGTTTTACCATGATTAAAAGGTACTGCGAACAAAATGCCAACCTTTTTGATACCCTCCGTACAGTTTTATACAAACAAATGAACGGGAGAATTGCGGAAACATTGCTTTATATCGACGGGTTTAAAAATGACAATTCCGGGATATTCCAACTGCTCTCGCGCAAAGACATCGCTGACTTTGCCGGTATTTCAACTGAAAGTGCCGTGAAACTGCTTAAAAGTTTTGAAAAAGACGGTCTGGTTGAACTCAATGAAAAAGATATTATGGTCATAAACAGAAACGGATTGCTCGAAATAAGCAGAAAAGGTTAGATCTCCATAAAAGAAAATGCCGGAAAGTATTTTATTTTTCCGGCATTTCCCTTCTAACTTTTGAATGATTTGCGCTGAATTTTTTTCACATTAATAAACGTGTGATTCTGATTTAATCTCCTCAATATCAATTTTTTTACTGTCTATTGCCCGCCAGGCATACCAGATATAGGCAATCACAAATGGAACCATGAGCGAAACATAGCTCATTGCAGCGAGGGTATAATGACTCGAGGAACTGTTTTGAATCGTCAGTGAACTTTGCAGGTCAAAGGTTGAAGGGTAATAAGCAGTATTGTTAAACCCTGCCAGCAAAAGCAACGAAAACACCGTGAGTATGGTTCCGATCCCTGAAAGCCAGATCCCCTTGGTTCCGCATTTTACAAAACAGGTTAATGGCCTGATTATTCCCACTAAAACCATGGCCACACCCAGTACAAGCAGAATTGCAACAATGGGCATTGCAATCAGGTTATGGAAATATTTGAAAGGTTCCATGGATACAATTCCCGTTGCAGGATTCACGGCAAAGCCTGAAGATAGCATTAACCAGATTACAAAGGTCAGGAAGAAAACTACAAATGGGATGGCATTATACAATAAGTGTTTCCGGACCCGAACCATGATTTCGGTATTTTTGATCCGGTTCATAAAATAAAGCAATGCCAAAACACGGGCCAGGAAGAAGACGGCTAATCCCAGACTTAGATTTTGTAGGTTAAAGGCAGCCTCCAAACCATTTGCGAGCCCTTTCCATTCTGAGATAATTGGCATTTGAGTACCCGTCAGCAGGGTCAGATTCATCTTGTTTACCGAAAATTCGGAGCCGGTAAAGAAGGTGGCCACGGCCGTACCGATCAGGACAGTTCCCAGTAAACCATTGATAAACAACAGGGTTTCAAAGGTTCGTTTCCCTAAAAAATTGTTTGGTTTCTGACGGTATTCGTACGAAACAGCCTGAACCACAAATGCAATCAGGATCAGAATCCAGACCCAGTAGGCACCCCCGAAACTTGTAGAATAAAACAGGGGAAATGAGGCGAAAAAGGCACCTCCAAAGGTAACCAATGTGGTGAAAGTAAACTCCCATTTTCGGCCAAGGAGGTTGACCAGAATAGTCCGTTCGTCCTCTGTCTTTCCAAGGGTATAAATCAGGGTTTGTCCCCCTGAACAAACATCAGGAAAACCAGTATGGCCCCCAGCAATGAAACGATGATCCACCAGTATTGCTGCAGCAGGATATGTGAAAATGTTTCAAACATAATTCAGATTTTTATATTGTTTATAGCTAAATTTCAGGTGATTCAGGAGCTGGCCCTTTTTTAATCTGGGAAATCATAATCTTAATTTCTGCAATCAGCAACCCGGTAAACAGGATAAAGAAGAGCCAAAAAGTAATTTGCACAGAAGCAGGTTTAATCTGTGAGACGGCTGCAATGGTCGGCAGGATGTCCTGAATAACCCAAGGTTGACGACCCACCTCAGCAACAACCCAACCCAGTTCGGAAGCAATATAGGCCAAAGGAATGGTCCAGAGTGCAGTATATAAAATGAATCGTTTCCGCTCAATCTTATCTTTATTTGTTAAGATAAGGATTACCAGGAAGAGGGCCATAAAGTGAAGTCCCAAAAAGACCATAATCCGAAACGAATAGAAAGTAGTTGGTACGCTCGGAATTAACTCATTAATGTCGCGATCAGCATAATATCCATATCCAAAATTGGGATAATTCTCCTCAAAACGGGTAAGTGATGCCTTTGCCAGGCTATCGTTCCCCGATTTTCTGGCGTTTTTATAGGCGGCAAGCGAGGTGATTGCTATTTTTCCATTTTCTGTTCGCTCCTTATAGGATAAAATATGGTGCTCCTTATTCCCTTTAACCAAATCAAAAACTCCGGGAACATACGCGTTTGGATTCAGAAAAGCCATATAGGACAACATATTGGGGATTTCAATTTTGAAGACAAAATCCTGCTTTTTGGGATCAGTCTCATATTTATTCTTTTGTAAAAATCCCATAACGGCAAGAGGGGCATTTTGTTGTCCGTTGTACAGGTTTTCCATGGCTGCAAATTTCATAGGCTGATATTTGGCCATATTACGAGCTGAACCATCACCTGAAACCATCGTCAGAAAGGAGGCTGCCAGACCGAAGATTGCAGCTACCTTTATACTCTTTTTTGCAAACAATTGTTCGCGGTTTTTTAATAAATACCAGGCGCTCACCCCAATTACAAAGATTGAAGCTAAAACGTAGGCTGATAATACCGTATGGAGGAACTTATTGATGGCAACCGGAGAGAAAAGGACATCCCAAAAATTGACCATTTCATTTCGTGCGGTGTCGGGGTTGAATTTCATTCCGGTTGGAAATTGCATCCAGGCATTTGCCACCAGGATCCAAAGTGCAGAGAGATTTGATCCGATGGCCACCAGCCAGGTCGAAGTCAAATGAAACTTCTTGCTCACCTTGTTCCATCCAAAAAACATCACTGCAATAAAGGTGCTCTCCAGAAAAAAAGCCATAATCCCTTCGATGGCCAGAGGGGCTCCAAAAATATCGCCCACAAACCAGGAATAATTGGACCAGTTTGTCCCGAATTCAAACTCGAGAATAATTCCGGTAGTCACTCCAATGGCAAAATTAATACCGAAAAGGGTCATCCAGAACTTGGTAATCCGTTTCCATTCGGGATTTCCTGTCCGATAATACAGCGTTTCCATAAACGCAATAATGAACGATAGGCCCAGTGTCAGTGGCACAAACAACCAATGGTACATGGCTGTCAGGGCAAATTGAGCCCGGGACCAATCAACAAGCGAAAAATCAATGTGTTCCATGCTTTGTTTTTATTTAGTTAACTGTTCGATGACATAATTACTTCGATCCCGATCTGTTTTAAACTTCGTCTTCAGAAAGTCGGGGAAGAAAAATATTTTTAAAATAAGAAACATGACAATCAATTTCAGGATGATTATCAGCCAAAGTCTCCTTCCAACAGTCATAGACCTGAAGCCCTGGTAATAAAACTGAAAGATATTTTTAAGAATTATTCTCATTTTGAATCAACTCTCCCTTTGGAGTAAAACAGTTTACCGGTGGTGAGTAAACCTGTAAAAACAAAAATTGCAAAGATAAAGCTGCTGGCAGCCAACTGCATTCCCCCCGAAATGATATGTCCACTGGTGCATCCGCCAGCCATTCTTGAACCGATGATGATTAAAAATCCACCGGTAAATGACCAGATTATCCGTTTGACAGGCGAATCACCCTTATATTTTCTCCAGTTGTCATGAATCAGAGTCAGCTTAAAATCCTTTCTGATCAGAGACAAAACCAGGCCTGAAATAAAGGCACCTGCTAAAAATATCAGTTCCCACTGTCCGGGCTCCTTTATTTTGGCAAAGTATTCATTCCCGGTGAATCCGGTCATCAAATCACTCAGGTAAGGGTAAGTGGTTGAGGCACCGATTGGCCTGTTGGATACTACTTTCAGGAAAACAATCGCATTCAGAACCGCCAAAGCAATTCCAGCGAAAAGCCATTTTAAGTCTTTGGTTTTCTCCAACCGGTGTATCCAAAATGAGAGGGTGATCAAAAACCCGGAAATGATGATAACTAATACATAAAACAGAAACGCATTCTCTCCGAAAGAGGATTTCAACGTGATATTACCAAAATCAGGACCTAAGATTCCGTGAATCGAAGGTAATAAAATGGTATACAAAAGTCCTGCAACCAATCCCCCTAAAATCCCAACCAAAGCATCCAACGAGCCTTCCCCCAGCGAAACAGGAAGCGTTCCGGGACAATAACCCAAAATTGCCATTCCGATCCCAAAAATTAATCCGCCCATCATTATCCCACCCATCAGGATAGGTTTTGTATGATAGGAAGCGAAACCCAACCCGATTTCGACATTCACCAAAACTGCACCAACCCCTATGGCGATTAAGATTGCCTTCGCAACTGCAAAATTCTCAAACAGAGCTAACCCGCTTATTGTATTGTATTTATTCAATCTGGCAAATTGTAATATGGCGCCAAATAAAAATCCCAGGATAAAAATTGTAATAATCATAAGTTTTGCAATTTAAATAATTTGAGTTAATACCTATTGGAACACAAGCCAATAGTGTAATCCTTTGACAGTCAAAATTAGTAACATCGTCTAATCTGCACTCATTAAATGGAACCTATTTATGTGATATTTCTCACTTTTAGAACGGGTTAGAAACCGGTGTCAGAAATTCATTATTCTGTTTTCATGAAAGGCTTTCAGAAGGTTAAATAATTACTAAACAGGCTGATAAAAAGAATAAATAATACGATAAATGTGATTGCCACATATATCCAGTCTTTTTCGAGCAGAAAACCAATGAGTGAGAAGATTACCCTGGCGACCGGTGTGGCAATCAACACCAAAATTCCAAGCTGGATGACATCCCTGCCCCGGAAATTAAAGGCTTCCCTGATGATAAGGTGAACTTGCCGGAATCGGGGAGGTTCTCCTTTAAAAGTCGAATAATCAAAATATTCCCGGGGATATTTGATGAAAAATAATATTCCGCCCAAAAACACCAGAGATGCGGCTGCCAAAACCCCGAAGCGTAATAACGACCCCATGATTTCCCGCATCCGGTCATCATTCCAATGTTTTAAGTTTGGGGTCATATCATATATTTTTTGCTAATCCGTTATAGATCATTTCAAATGCCAGCATTGTGACAACGATGGCAAAAACAAACCTCACTTTTTTAGTTTGTGACCGGATGAGAATCCTGGCTCCGAAAAGTGAACCAATCAGGACACCCAACATGACCGGCATGGACAATACCGGATCTATATACCCCCTGGTAAGATAAATTCCGGCACTCGCAGCCGCTGTAACGCCAATCATGAAATTACTGGTTGTAGTTGAAACCTTAAAGGGTATTTTCATAATCGAATCCATGGCAATGACCTTCAAGGCTCCTGATCCAATACCCAATAAGCCGGATAGAATACCTGCTAGGATCATCACCATGAAACCTCCGGCTAAATGATGCAAGGTATAATGTTTTAATCCATTGGCTGTCATATATGACCCTTTTGCCTTCAGAAATTCAACGAATCGATCTGACTTACTACCCTTTTGATTATCAGCATCCTTAATCTCCCCCTTGGTTTTAAGCGATGTTATGGCAGAGTATAACAGAACAAAACCGAATATAACGGCAATTGCGTGGGTTGGCGCAAAAACAGCGATTGCAGCTCCGGTAATTGCGCCCAAAGTAGTCGCAATTTCGAGAAACATCCCCACCCTGATGTTTAATATTCCCTCCCTGACATAGGCAGATGCCGCCCCGGAAGAGGTGGCGATAACTCCAATCAAAGATGCCCCGATGGCATAACGGATGTCAACCCCAAACCCGATGGTTAATAAAGGTACAATTACAACACCTCCACCGAGCCCGGTTAATGATCCGATGAACCCGGCAAATAGGGCTCCGGCAAAAAGTATTGCAATAAAACTTATCATAAGTTTAAACAACTAATGAATCACGGTGTTGATTTATGCATCGCCTAAAACCTTTGTCTTGAGGTGAACCGGCTTTTATATTTAAAGTTCGATTTAGGATCAACTGATTAAGATAACGGTAAAATCTTAAAATAGTTCAGTTCAATTCCCTTGCTATGGAAATGGCAGCAATAGTACCATCGGATACAGCAGTGGTGATTTGCCGGTATTTTTTGCTGATCACATCTCCAACTGCATAAATATCAGGAAGATTTGTTCGCATATCTTCGTCAGTTTTGATATAACCCCATTGGTCGAGTGTGAGTTTGTCCCTGAATAGCTGGACATTGGGTTTCATTCCGATAAAAATAAAAACACCGTCAGAGATTAGTGTTTTCATAGTTTTTGTCTGGAGATCCTCCACTTCCGTAATAACCTCATCACCTACCCGTTTAAATGACCGTGGCTCATGTTCGAGTAATGTGCTGATCTTCGGATTGGCAAGGAGTTTCTCCTGTGCTGTTTTGTTGGCTGTCAGTGCATCAAACTGGTGAACCAGCGTGATCTTGCTGGCAAATTTGGAGATAAAATCGGACTCCTCAACAGCCGAATTTCCACCTCCAATAACGACGACCTCCTTGTCTCCATAATATTTGGCATCACATGTGGCGCAATAAGAGATCCCTTTCCCCTTTAATTCTTTTTCTCCCGGAATTCCCATCAGGTTTGGCGAAGTTCCGGTGGCAATAATGATCTTCTTTGCTTTGATGGTTTCAAACTCATCAAGGATTACCTCCCGTTTCTCAAGATCAACCTTCGAAACATCCACGGCAACCTTATAGGCTGTTCCGCAAAGCTTGGTCTGCTCAGACATATTGTGCGAAAGCATATAACCTGCCTGAGGCTCAATAAAGCCCGGATAGTTCGAGACTTCATGGGTAGTGGCCACATGACCGCCTGGTAATGCAATGTCAATCAATACGGTATTTATTTTGGCCTGGCAGAGGTAGAGCCCTGCAGTGAGCCCTCCAGGACCGGCACCAAGGATCATCACATCGTATTCGGTGATACTTGGTTTGATCTTCTCTGTAATTGCAGTTACCTTATCTGAAGAAATTAATTTGTTCAGGTTGGTAATGATCTCTTTTCGCTTAACTCCTCCGGTCAGAACTTCACCTGTCTCTTTCCCGTTATCAAAGAAGAGAAGGGTAGGAGAAGACTTAACCCCAAGCTGATCGGCCAGCTCTCTGTTTTTTTGACGGAAAATCTTTAAAAACTTAATGTCATTGCCATACAATTTGGCCAGCGATTCAAATTTTGGAGCCAAAGCTTCACAGGGGGGACATTCAGAAGAGTAAAAATCGAGAACTACTTTCCCACCCTTCAAAACTTCCTGATCAAATTCTGAACTTACGATCTCTTTCATATATCTGTAATTTAATAAAATAATCAAATTTTTTATTTATTAAAATAAGCTCCAAAGCCCAACTCCAATAACTCTTTTACGGGCCTGCAGTCAGTGGAACAAATTGTTCCGTGAGTATTCTTTGCTACCGATCCGCAGCCGCCGCCGCAAGCCAACTGCACTGAGCAGGTTTTGCATTCCGGGATAGTAGTTACATCGCGTGATTCCCATAAATTAATTATCCCGTCAAGGCGGCTTACCTCCGGATAAAAGGTTCCCAGCGATTCATCCTCCTTACCAACTGTGGCCGTGCAGGAATAGATTTTCCCGGTATAATCGAAGGCCCATTCCGTTTTGCAGGCAGGACATGAATCAAACAGTGGATCAGGCATGTTTCCGTTTTCGGCCAGAAATTTGGAAATAGAGTAGGCAGGTTTATAGAATTCAAGAATATGAGGGTGCTCCTTGGACAATTCATACAATTTCTCATACAGCGAAATGCGGCTAAAAAGCTTACTGGCTGCTGATTGACAATGATGCAATTCATAATTGCGCCCGATCTGGGTTTTGAACCAGGGAGATGAAGTCCATCCTTTATCAATCGCAAATTGAGCCAGATCGGCCAGGTTCTCAATATTCTCCTTGTCGATTACCATTCTTAAATTGACCGTGATATTGTTGGCAATGCAGACATCGACCCCTGCCACGATCTTATCGAAGGTCCCCTTACCCCCCTTCATAAAGCGGCGTGCATTGTGTACATCAGCCGTGCCATCCATGGTTATCTGAACCTCCCGGATTATTCCCTGGTTCAGGATATCGATATAATCAACTAAAGTATAGCCGTTTGTCACAAGGCAAATCTCAAGCTGAGCCGCATTGGCTTTACGAATCAGGTATGAAATGTTCTCCTTTTGACCGGGAGAATTCAGGAGTGGTTCACCCCCAAAAACGGTAATGTATTTCCGGCGTCCGGCAAATTCTTTGTGGATATATGCAAAAAACGAATCGATGATCTCTGTGGTTAAATTGCCTTTCGAGGGGGCATATTCATCCTGATAACAGTATGAGCAGGCAAAGTTGCAGGTGTAATTTGGGACAAAAAACAATTGGATTTCATCGTCATCGCGGGTATCCAGAAAATCGAGGTATTTGCTTCGGAATAGTTTGCTCTCCCGGGCCTCATCAATCAGGTAGCCCTTTTCCTGCAATTCGAGGATTAATTCAGGATCATCTACCTCCCCGTTATGCTTGATTTTATGCACTTTTCCCGCATCTACAGGGTTCAGGATATCGGCATTTCCGGTAAGTGAATTGACGATGAAATAATTGTCTGAATCCTTTATTTTGGAGAAAATATTGTGTTTCGAAAAATACATATTAATTCACTAATAAAATTTCATTGATCGCCTTAACCAGGGTCTCCTTGGGTACTGCACCCATCGAGGCCTGGGGTTTACCTTTAACAGGAATAAACAACAAGGTGGGCAGACTTGATATTCCCATACTCTGTGCCAGCAATGGTTCTTTGTCGGTGTCTACTTTATATACGACGATCTTGCCGGCGTATTCCCTGGCAATTTCCTCAACTTTTGGTGACAGCATTCGGCAGGGACCACACCAGGTTGCATAAAAATCGATGATTACGGGCAGATTTCCTTCAAATTTCCACTCTTTATTGACCTCATAATTAAAGACCTTTAGCTTAAAGATGTCGTTGGTCATTACGATGACTGCCTCCGATTTTGGATTACTGCTGTTTGACCTGGTCTTATCCTGAGCTCCCGCACTACAATCACTCAAAAGTAGCGAAAAGCAAATTGTTAATGTAAGCAGAGCTGATTTCATTATCGTTTAATAGATAGATTTAACATCTGCCATTTGCACAAGGGCTTTTCACCAGAAATAAACCCAGCATACTCCCGTATGCGGTGCTCATAAAGGGGTTGCCGGTGATGGCACAGCTGCCCGAAGAGCAACCCACATAATGATAATACAGGAATCCTGCCAGACCTCCAATGACAATTCCGAGAAAAGGTTTGAGGAAATTTCGTGATTTAAGAAACTCTTTTGTGGTCTGGGGTTTTTCTCTTACTTCTAAATTATCTTCCATAGTAACTTCTTTTAATCTGTTTCGATGCAAAGCTAATAAAAATTAAAATATAAATCGCATAAGTATCACCTAAATCTTTTTAATGACACTATTCCTAATGTTGGAATTTTTGGTTGCCAAAGAAAGAGGGATGATTTATCGTATCGTTACCTCGTTCCCCACATAATTATAAAATACATGTGACTCACAATCATGGTACATATCCGCGTATTTTTCAATACCGGTACAGTGACAAACGCCTATTGACTCGGGTTGAAGAATCCGGAAATAGTGCATAATCTGCACATATTGCTGGATTGTGCAATCTTTCAGATGGAACCCACCAAGTATTAAACCTACCGGTAACTTAAAAAAATCTGTGGTTGTAGTGCAAATATTGGTAATCCCCTTATGTGAACAGGCAGTAACAATATTGATTTTACCATCTTCCTTTAATGCCAGGAACAATTCATCATCAAACCTGTCAGGAACAAATTCATTGTTCACTTTAATATTCATATTTTTAAAATAGTAATCGTTTTTATCGTATACGCTAATCTCAGGCATTATAAATACATTTTCAGCGATCTCAATTATTGAGTCCACATAATGTAACCGGTCACCCAAAAGTTCAATATGGAATATTGTGCCTGTAAAGCGGTTATGGCCGCTATATTTTGGGGTAAATAGTTCTCTTTTGGCATAAACCAGGGCTTTATGGTTTTTAGCCAAAAACGGGTATAAGCCTCCGGTATGGTCGTAATGTCCATGCGAAAGGACAAGGATGTCGATATCTTCGATGGAGATTCCCAGGACTTTGGCATTTTTCATAAATAATCCGGTTTGTCCGGTATCGAAGAGGATTTTTTTATTGCCAGCTTCGATGTATAAAGCCAAACCATTCTCCGCTGATAAGCCCTTCTTATTAACAAGATTTTCAATTAACGTTGAAATCTTCATGCCGGCAACATTTTAAGTTAAACCTCATTTAATAGGTGGTTCAATCACCACAGAGTACCATATTCACTAACATCCCCCCTTAATTTTTGATGTTTTCGCAATTACAGGCTGGGATGAATTTTTAAGAGCCTCAACCAAAGCAGCCATATCCGTCGCAGCTTTTTGTCTGAAATTATAGGTATTAATCTCTTTCTTACCAGCTCCAGAACCCGGAGGGATCAGATCAGAAAACAATTTCCGAAAATCCTGAGTCGATTCGGAAAGAATATAATTGTCTGCCTTTCCGAGAAACTCCGCCTTTAAATATCCTCTTTTAGCCAGTTGAAGATCATCTGCACAGAAATAGTTCACCTTGTGTTTCTGACTGATGATTTTTTTCCATTGGCGGTCGTCCAGCTTTTCAATGGGGATATTGACCGCAAAGGGGAGGTGGTAAGTTTTGAAGGCCTCAGGGGTTCTGATATCGATGATATTGATTCTGTAATAATTATTGACGATTTCGCTTGCCAGCTTATCCGAAGGTACCATTGCTGAAGTAAAATCCTTTTGAATAAGCCACTGACTAATTTGTGATTCCATTCTTTTTTTACTGTCAGGTACAAAAGCGATAATAGCCATCACCAGAAAAGCAATTCCTGCAGCCGAAAAATAAACTATCTTTTTCCTTTTATTAACTGCAGATTTAACGCCATTTACACGATTTTCCAGCAATCCGGTGAAATAAAATGCGATAAAACCAACTGTTGTCAGGAGAAAGGCAAACATAACTTTCGACATGCCAAGCACATCGTTCATCAGAACGGGTCCCCAGGCTTCGGCGAGGTAAATCTTTTCAAACATTGGATATCCCTCAGCAAAAGCAAAAACACCAAGTCCCGATCCGAATATGAAAGCCAACCCGTCCAGTTTCCCGATTGAAGCGGCGCAGATACTGGTGCCCGGACAAAACCCGCCGATAATAAATCCGACACCCATTATAGCTCCGCCTAACAGTGAAGACCAAAGAAATGTCGGGTTAATATAGATTAGGCTCAGATCGAGCAATCCCAGGTGGGCAAGGAATAAAATTCCGATCATTGCCGTGATTCCTGCGGTAAAAAAGACTTTTAAAACGGTAAAATCATAGCCATAGAACAATCCGACCAATTTTTTGGTTGAGGAAAATCCTGCCTGTTCAAGGACGAATCCAAACCCGATTCCTGCAAAAAGAGCAATAATCAGATTAAACTCATTACTAAAAATAAATGGTACTAATGGTCCCATATCAATTATTTTAACCAAAGTTTTCTGAAAAAATAGGCCACCGCATAACCCGATCCAAAGATGGCAAACATGGTAATAATACCACCAAATGACATAACCGCCATCCCGCTAAGTGCGGCACCACTGGTGCATCCGCGTCCGAGCTGCGAGCCAAAACCAAATAATGCCCCCCCAATGATTGCAGTAAAAATCCTGGTTTTGTTCGTAATATGGGGTCCTCTCTCAAGTTTGATTCCTACCCGCTCAGAAATCACACCGGAAAAGAAAGCGCCAATAATCACACCAATCACTTCGAATACAAGCCAGTCTTTGAGTGGACCACCCGGATGTTCCTCCCTGAAGGTTTTAAGGTAGGCCGTTTTTTCTGCATGCTCAGGCGCGATCCTGACAACTGCCGAAAGAAGCGAACTTTTAACCGCCCCACTGGCTCCAAGACCACGGCCGGTGATATAGATAGTCCCCAATAATACAAGGCCGAGTAAAAAGCCTGCCAGGTATGGATTCATATATTTCTGTGGTTTCATGGTTTCGATGGATTTTTTTCTTCCTGAGCTGAATCTTCGGGTTGATCTTCATCAAGATCTTCATATCCGGTGATCATTGCCTTGATGTTTGAAGTTGGAGTCTTTCCCGTTGTGGTCATATAAACGTGAACGACAAGAAATATCATGAGCATAATTGCTCCAATGGTGTGCCAGAATGCAATCGACGCTAACGGGTAGTCCTCGATCACAATAATATTGTTCTGATCGAAGGTTTTGTAAAGCAAATAGAGAATGCCTGAAATGATGGTAATAGGGACCAGAACAAGTTTGAATCCCAGGTATACAATTCGTTGTAACGGGTTTAATTTACTAAGCCCTGTCTTCTCAGCAGGGTGATGTCCCCCCTTAAAAATACCTGAAATATAGTAGATTACCTGCTCCTTTAATTGTTTTGTAGTTGGAATATACTGCCGCCATTCGCCGGTAGTGAGGTGCCAGAAAATGGCAAAGATGATTAATCCAATCAGCAACCAGGAAGCCGTCCGATGAAACTCCGCAGCTTTCTGGAACCCAAAGATATTGTATGCTCCATGCACTTCGAATCCTGTGAGTGCCAGGAAGATGATCAGCGAAGCCTGTACCCAGTGCCAGAAACGCTCAAATCGTTTGTAGATATATACTTTACGCATGTTACTTTAGGATTTTAGTATGCTAAATATTCCTTAGACCGGTTTATCCTCGTCATAATTAATGATCTGTTTTTCAAATTTATTCCTGGCAATATTCATTAAAACCCGGATTGACGCGTGACCAAATACAGCAACCAAAGCCAGAATAAACATCCACAAGCCAACAAAATCGAGCATTTGACTATGATCCCTCCCCGGAAGATAAAACCCGGTAAGTTTTGCCAGCCGGCCATTGTTCCGGGTATGGCATTCAGCACATCCAACTGCGTCTCCCTTAGGCGATACCATATGATTTACAGGCCAATACATCTCTGTCTTCACAAATCCATATTGCCCGCTGTAAGGAAGATCCGATTTCTTCATTCCGGCTGCCACCGCTTCATTCCACCTAAAATCTTTCCAGAAAGCACTGTCACCTTCGTTCTCTCCATAAAGTTTAGGTTGAACCAGCCGATGATAAACCTTATCATAAATCTGATCGCCGACGTGGATCTTTACCGGAATAATTCTCGATTGCCTGTCGTTATGAGAGCCATGTAAGGTATTCATCTGAACAGGGACCGATTTAATGGTGTCGCCCAGGATATATTGATCTGCCGGCCCGTTGAACCACACATAATCGGGTTTCACATTTCGGGCCCAGATAAATGAGCCCTTGATTGACATATACTTATGATTTCCCAGCGAATCATCCTCCTCGTAAGGCTTCCCGTCTTTCAATTTTCCCGCTTCAGACCATCTCCAGGCCATTTTCGTCGAATTCACTTTGGCGTAAACCGGAATATGGCAAGCCTGGCACGAGACCCTGGAACCGTGTCTGTTAATCACATCGCTCAGATGGGGAGTCGAAGTATGACATTGTTCGCACGTGGAACGGTTGGTATTGTCGGTTGAGACCGAGTAAAGTTTTCCCAGCATCTGGTGGTTTTGGGCGGTATGGCATGCCACACATTCCATATTCATCCCATTGGATCCCATATGTACATCGACTTCCCGGCTGCATGAAAGCATGGCACTCTCCAAATCACCATGCTTCACGTTATTGCCTCCGCCACTGAAAAAATGGCACGAGCCGCAATTACTCCTCCGCGGGGAACCCACGCTTTGAGCTACATTTTCAAGATTGACAGTCCGGTCGGGATATCCGGCCATCGAAGCCCCTTTGAGATACTGATCACTGTTATCATGACACACCATGCAGTCGACATTCCTGGCATTTTTAAAGTCGAAACCACTACTGGTCATCCCATATCCAATATGGCATTTTGAACATGATTTTTGGTTGGAATTGGTTCCAAGGCAAAAATTATTCATCACATTCTTCTTCCCTACCGATGAGATGCCGCGCCCCTCGACATAGGAAACGCGCTCCCAGTTCCAGTGCGACGAAGCCATCACCTCCTTGTGTGTCTCAGTGTGGCACGAAATGCAGGCTTCCGTTACATCCTGAGGAGTTTTAAAATCCCTTTGCAAAGGCGACAACTTTGAATGATTAACAGATGAAATTGGCTTTACTGCATACTTATGCCTAAGTACTTCAAGTTTAAGATTGTAGTTATCCTCCTGATTAAAAAAAATGAAAACAGTCAGTGAAAGAATGAAAACGACAATTACCAGTAATATGTTTCTTACCATTTTAGTTCAGGTCTATTTCTGTTGGTAGCTTGAGCAATTGAATTTGACTTATTGCCAGATCCTTGAAGGAGCCCCAAATGAAGTTTACTTTTTGGCTACCACTAAGAATATTGGGAATTTCTCGCCTGAGGGGCGTTTTACCTCATAACAGGTGATGTAATTTACACTTTCAAATCCGGCATTTTTAAGGATAACCGAAAGTGCATCAGGGTCAAAGCCTAAATGGACGTCAAGATTGTTAATTCCATGAAACGAGCCATCCTCAGGGAACAAATCTGCAACTGCCAGATAACCACCAGGATTTAACAGGTCGTAAAATTTATGGAGCATGGCCTCGTAACCATTTACATGATGGAGAACCATTTGATTGTATATAATATCAAATTTATCCTCAAAATCAGTGTGTTCAAGGTCTAACCACAACGGGTGGATATGACTGGTCCCGAAGTATTCGCGCTTCTCCTGGCATACGTTTATCATCTCCTGCGAACTATCCATAAGCGTAATATCGGAAAAGTGTTCCCTGAGGAGAAAGCTCAGAATTCCTGTGCCAGCTCCATATTCAAGGGCTTTCATGGAGTGATCAAGGGGGATCATCTTTTCAAGCTCAGCAGCAATTGCCACTGATCGCTCCATATGCATTTTATCTTTGTCCCATTCACGGGCGCGGGCATCAAAACTCGACATAATTTATAATTTCAAATTGTTAATACTTGTTTAATCTCTTTGTCTTCCATTGTGTTAATGGTTACACTGGTGTTCTTCTCCATGATCCTCATGATTTTTACACCCAAAGCCGGAATCAGCAACCTTCCCCTGCAAATAGGCTTCAGCAAGTTGGCGGACGTTTCCCGAGCAGCCCCTATAGACATTGATACTATGGTTGTTAAGCACATTTAATGCACCATTCCCCATATTCCCGGCCAGCATTACAGTTACCCCTAACTGCTGCAACACAGCTGCGATATTGCTTTTACAGCCGCAACCTTGCGGAGAAGGGAGCATCTCTGTACCTTCTATCTGATTGGAGGCATCAACGGTAAACACGGTGTAAGCTTCACAATGGCCAAAATGGTCGTCAACCATATTTCCTCTTGTTGGTACTGCGACTTTCATATCGATTTACTTTATTTGGTTTATAAATTCATTCAATGTTTGCTGTGTCTCAGGAATAACCATCTGAATATTGGATTTTCGAAAAACATCGGTAACCTTCGAGCCAAAACGCCCGGCAATGACCATGTTTACATTTTCCCCCTGTAAAAATTCAGCAGCCATGCACCCGGCACTTTCCTGATGATTACGTGAAAGATTTTCAGTGAAAAAACTGATATGGGTTTCTGTATTATAAATGCAATACCATTCACACCTTCCAAAATGAGGGTCCACAATTCCATTCAAATTATTTTCACTCGCTGCAATGGCTATTATCATGGCTTAATTATTTTCGGTTATTTCCTCACTCTTGCAAATAGGACAAAACACCCCTGAGCCTTGGGAGATTGTAAAAGTCATTCTACATTGATTGCATTTATACCATTTTGAAATGGTGAAATTTCCACCCTCAAAACAGATGGAACTTCCTTCTATAAATGCTCTGGCTATTTTCCTGCGGACACTTTCGTAAATCCTGGTGAATGTTGGTCTTGAAATATTCATCAGCCTGGCGGCCTCAGCCTGGGTAAGCAATTCATAATCACATAATTTCAAGGCTTCGTACTCCTCAAAATTAATACAAACCTCATCCCCTAGTTCACATTGTAATCCATGAGGCTTGAATCCACCGAAGTGGGGAGCCATCCCGATTAATCTGTTTTTCCTTGTGCGTGCCATATTCTGATAATTGGCACAAAAATAATGAACAAATGTTCACTAAACAAGGCTTAATGAACATTTGTTCAAAATAAATTTAATTACAAAAGGGAATATGTTTCTATTGATCGCTCGATTAGCAAACTGATTATGAATGCCCTCCCACGATTATGCGCATAATCCGAAGGTTGAGCACTATAAAACGCCAGGCCTGCCAAAGCAGGTTATGACGCCAGAACCGGGTTGATCTGGTTGGGATCGGGGGATACGACTCATCGTAATAGCCGCGTACTATATTTTTTGCCATTGTCTTTTTATGATTAAATAATTAATATATAATCTCTTACTCAGGAAGAAGCCACCAGAATGGGTAACCCTTTGCCTTGTGAATGAACATATAGTGCAGGAATAATTTAATCCAGTGACCGGCTAGTCCGGCTTCACCGATGGTATAGTTAAGATCACGACCCCATTCCGGGAATTTCTGCCAGTCGGGCACAATCGGGAATACGGTCATGGTGGCGGCATTTCCCCTGAACATGCTAAACCCCGCTGAAACGACGCAAGCAGCGCCCATTTTTCCCATGGAGGCTTTATGCTTGAAATCCTTCCGGTTATGACGAATCTGATCCACGATATTCAGCGCTACAATTTTACCGATAACGCCCGATGGCATTCCAGTGCGCGGCGGTGCAGGAGTGATCAGCGTGCCGTTGGGACTTTTCATCGGTTTGGAAATCTGGTGTGGCGGTGCAAAAGCGATGCCTGTAGCGAAGATGTTCGAGAATGTCGGATTCTGATAAACCGATGGCCAGTCCTCAACAGACCAGTCATCAAATCCTTTGCCCGAATAATCGGCATCAACCTTCATAAAGCCGCTGGGTGCAAAGAGTTTTGCGGTGATATCTTCACCCGCCTTATCGTATGCTTTTAACCCGACACCTGAAAAAGCAGGTATCAGCATTGAAAAATCGAATGGCTGGGTATGCATTTGACCATCAAGTGTTTCATAATGAACCAGCCCCTCTTCAACCTTTGTAACCCCTGCACGTTTGATCCAGCGGATGCCATATTCTGCAAAAATAGACTCACTGAAAACTTTGGTTGGGGTGACATAACCGCCTCGTTTTATAAAGGCCCCGCCCATTCCAAAATCGCCCAGTTCATATTCGTTGGATATCCAGGTAATTTCAGCCATATGCAATAAGCCACGTGATTTAATCTCGTATGCTACATTGAGGGCATATTCGAAGGCTGCCCCCTGACAGGTAGCGGTTGGATGACCGGTTCCAATCAGGAAACGAAGCTTTTCCCCGTTTTGCATGCGCGAAAGACATTTTTGAAGGGCGTCCCAGGTCGCAACGGCATGATCACAAGAGCAAACCGAGTGGGTAAATTTGGCCGGGCCTAGACCTTCAGTGGCTTCAAAATTGAGTTTTGGCCCGGTAGCGTTGACAAGGTAATCGTAATCAACCTGATCAGCTTCTCCATTGCGGTGTTCTCCTGTGTATTCAATGGCGATATAAGGCCGTTTGATCTGCTGATCCCCTTCGGGGAAAAGAGCCGTAGCTTTTGCCTGACGGAAATCAATTTTCCACCGATCATAAACCGGCTTTAACTTAAACCGCACCTGGTCGATCTTCATTTTTCCGACACCCACCCATATATTGGAAGGGATCCATTGATAATACGCACCGGGGCTAACCACTACGACCTGGTGGGATTTACCCAGCTTTTTCCGGATAAAGGCTGCTGCAGTATGTCCGGAGATACCAGCACCTAAAACTACAATTTTTGCCATAAGAATTATTTAAAGGAGGATTTTCCTGAATTTTTAAAAATAATGCTCTGATTGGTGAAAATTACTGATTTAAAACATATCAGCACAATAATGCCCCGGAAATAATTAAATATTGATTTAAAAACAGGGGAGTGCCGGTTTTTGAAATCCGGCACTCCCCTTTAACCATCATGAATTAATCATGACAACCGACAACTGTTCTTGAGGTTTTTGCACAACACTGAGCAATTTTCACAGCTTTAGGCTCCTCTTTTTTCTTAATCAGACTCTTCATAAAAATTAATTTTTGTGTTATTGTTATAGCCTAACTCTCAACAAACAGAGGAAGGTTTATCTTTAACCGCAGCATCCGGAGGGTCTTTTCCCTGCAATTGTAAGGCTTGCCACTTCTGCTTTCCCTTTTAAGTAAGGTTTTGATTCTTCAATAATCTCCACACCTGTAAAACCCAGTTTATTTAAAGTGTACAGATATTCGTCACGGGTTGTTGCACCAGCCCAGCACTCAGCCACCGCAACGGGATCGTTCCGATACTCCTCCGGGATAGGCGATGTTGCATAAATATCACTCACCACAAACCGTCCTCCTTTCTTAAGTATCCGGTATACTTCACTCCAGACAGCCTCTTTATTGGTAGCGTGATTAATGGTACAATTTGAGATCACAAGGTCTGCAATGCCGTCAGCAAGTTCAATCTTTTCGAGCTCGCTTTGAATGAACCGGACATTTTGCACCTCCAGCTTTGCCGCATTTTGTCTGGCTTTTTCAAGCATCCCTTCTGAAATATCGATTCCGTATACGAAACCGGCTTCACCCACTTCGTCAGCCATCCGAAGCACATCGGTACCCCGGCCGCTTCCCAGATCAACACACACTTCGCCGGTTTTTGCTTTGGCGTAGTTGATGGCGCCACCACATGAGAGACAACAATCAGAACTGGCTAACTTGCCATATCTGATATTTATTGCCGAGTAATCCATTGATTAAAAGTTTTAAATTTTGATATATTTGTTAACAACATGAACGACAGGGTCTTCTGATAAATAAATAGCCGATCATACCTCCAAATAAGGCGTTCGAGATGATGTCATTGGTAACAGGTGAAGCTCCTGACTGGTATCCTAAATTATAAAAATAAAAAGCACCCGCGATCGCACCGACAGCGAATCCGAAAAAGGGTTTCCAGAAAGACCAGGATTTTAACCGTTCAGCCCATCCGGAGGGCAGATTATCAATTTCGCAGGATTCTCTCATTTAATTGTGAATTGATTGATTTAGCAAAACTATAGAAAGTTTTTAAACAAATCGCATAAGTAACACTTAAATCTTTTTAATAACACTGATTTTTCTTATATTTGCAAAACAAGAACTTGATTATGAGTGAAATTTTCAGTGAAAGCCTAAGTCCGGAGCAGCTTGACGAAATGTTTCGAAGCGACGAAAAATGTCTCGGATTTCTGGCTCAGATAAAATGGGCCAATGGTTTTACATGCAAGAAATGTGGCAATACCAATTCCTGTGCAGGGAAGGAGCCTTTTTCGCGCCGTTGTACCAAATGTAAATCGAAAGAAACGGCCACAAACGGAACGATTTTCCATGGCGTTAAATTTCCGATCAGCAAGGCTTTTTATATCGCCTACAATATTTGCAAGGGTAATGAGAACATTTCATCCTACGAATTTGGCCGTCGTCTTTCGCTGCGTCAAATGACCTGCTGGAACTTCAAAACCAAAATAGAGCATGCACTTTCTGACATGGACACCCTTTCAGAAAAAGAAAGAACTTCCATTGATAAAATTCTGACAAGCTAATTTTGAAACTATACCTTTAATTTTGCCATATACATGGCTAATGAGCGGTACATAAAATGGGTCCATTTGCCAAACGGAACAATAATCAGGGCCCATTGTACCAATACCATTAAGTGAATCAGGTAGATCCAGCTGTTTTGCTCAAGGATTTTTAAGTCAATGAACAAACGGACCAGAAATCCTGTGAAGCCTAAAAGTACCAGTCCGACCACAAAGAACCAATCGGAAGGCTGTGAATTTTTACTTACTTCCTTCGTCTTTTTGATCCGGTCAAGCACAAAATCAATAGTGACAATGAAGATGATCAGGCTTTCTAAATACCCCAGAATGATAATGAATATATTTGTGGCCGAGAACCAATCGAGAAAAACCGTGGTAAATAGCAGGGTCAAATAGCCAATCACCAGCATAAAATGTTCAAACCATCTGAATTGGTTGTCATCACAGCCCAGGTACCTTTTCTGGGTAAACATATGGACAAAAAGTTCTCCCAGTGCCAGAAAATAGGATTTGAACGATACTTTGACCTTTGGCTTGCCAATTACGAACCACCACATCCGGATAATATTGGGGAGCAGGATAAAAAGCGAGACAGATCCAATGGCGACCATCTCAAAATAATGTCCGATATGAACCATTTTCTCCAGCTCAAAACCAACCGAAGAGGCAAATGCGATTACTCCGGCCAAAACCAGGACAAATGCAGTCAGGCTTAAGGTAAGCGATTTGTACAACAGTCCTGACAATCCGGTCCAGTCGTACTGTGCAGTCAACCAGCGGCGCAGCGACATCATCAGCTCACCCGGCTTGGCCTGCCTCGGACACTGAGCGGAACATTCGCCGCAATAATAACATTCCCAAGGTTTTAACGAAGCTTTCAGATGGTCTTCCAATCCAAGTGTGCTGTACCGGATCATTTCGCGGGGAAATGAGTTTTCGGTGGTCGAAAGGGAACAGGTGGCCGTGCAGTTGCCGCAATTGAAGCATGCTTTATAATCTCCGGCGCCATATTTCGTGATCTCAGTTGCAAATTCAGGATTTACAATTGCCATTTTACTGATTTTTAATTTTGTAATAGTAATATTCTTCTTTATCGTCCATTCCGGCAGCCATCACCACGCTGTATTTATTCATGGTCATCATGTTGTAGGTGACCACATCCTTATCTGCACCTAATTCTTCGGCAACCTCCGGAATCGATTTTTTTGTTCCGTTCATGGTTTGGAGAATATTTTTCCAAAGCTGGGGGTACTCTTTCATCGTGACGACATTCTTATCCTCAGCCGCCTCCGTTGAAACTTCACGTTCCTTAATCTCCACATCTTCCATGAATCCATCAATCATTGACTCAATTTCAAGATCGGTGTACTGGGCGATCTCGATCGCGTTAACCGGGCAAACCGGGGCACAGATTCCACAACCGGTACAGATTGCCTTGTTCACCATCGCAATCCGTTTCCCGTCCGATTCAATCTCTTTGATCGCGGTATAATCGCAAACTTCGGCGCACTTCCCGCACCAGGTACAGGCATCCGCATTCACACGGGCAATAACCGGATCAACCGAAACAGTCCCACTTTTCAGCAGGGCGTTTATCTTAGCGGCCGCAGAAAGCGAGGACTGAACTGATTCGCTGATGTTCTTTGGTCCCTGGCAGGAGCCGCCGATATAAACCCCTTTGATCACTGTCTCAACGGGTTTAAGCTTCGGATGTATTTCGTTAAAGAATTTGTCGTTTCCGATCGGTATTTTGAAGTGTTCGGAGATCCTCACCGAATCTTCGCGGGCCACCATTCCGGTAACCAAAACCACCATATCCGCTTCAACCTCCAGCGGCATTTTGGCAGTGAGGTAATCCTTGAATTTTAACATGAGTGTTTTCCCTTTTTGCTCAACAACCGGCGCCTCTTTTTCATCAAATTTGAAGTAGAAATCGCCTTGTTTTGAGGACTGATCGTATAAAATCTCCTGCTTGCCATAAGTCCGGATATCGCGATAAAGGTGGAAGGCGGTGATATCGCTGTACTTTTCCCTGAGCTGAAGGGAGGTGTAAATTGTTGAAGTACAGCATTGGCGGCTGCAATATTTGTTTGCTCCCTTGGTTTGACGGTTCCCTACGCAATAGATAAAGGCGATCTTTTTGATCTGTTGATCGTTATAAATCAGTTTCTCAGGACTTAGCTCCATGAGCCGTTTAAATTCCGGCAGGGTAAGCACATTGGGCAAAGTTTTATAGCCGTATTCACCCTCATTGGGTTGATACGAATCATAACCCGTTGTGATCAGCACCGAGCCGACGATCAGGGAAAGTATCTCCTCCTGCTCGTTAAAATTAAGGACAGTGGCATATTTTGCCTTAAAATCAGATTCATCCTTCAATGCTTCAGCATCAATTACAGGCACATCGGGTAATGCTTCGGGATAATTCTTGTAAATGGCCTTTCGCCTGGCGAGACCCAGATTAAATTCATCGTAGACATATACCGGACACTCTTCCATCGCCAGCTTAACAGCCTGCTTATCGGCTTTCCCATTGATAAAACGCGGTTTCACCTTCACATCCACATGAAAATTACCAAGACTACCCGAAACTTTATCAATTGCAGCTCCGGTAAAAAGGGTGATGTTTTTAAGGGTTTTCATCTCCCTATACAAGGCGGCAACTACCTCTTTCCCATTTTGTCCCGACATGAAAAGTTTTTCGTTCTGGGCAATCCGCCCCCCGACAAAATAGTCCTTCTCAACCAGGAAAACTTCATTTCCTAGGCGGGCAAGATCGATTGCAGCTTTCATTCCGGCGACTCCTGCACCCACAACCAGCACCGCTTTGGTGACCGATATTTCAATATTGTCGAGTGATTCGGAATGGGAAACCCGGTGAATTCCTGCGCGGATCAGTCCGGCAGCTTTGACAGTAGCTTCCCTTGGTTTGTCGGAATGTGGCCAGGAACACTGTTCCCGGATATTTACCTGAACATAGTTGGTTGGGTTCAATCCCGCGCGGCTTGCCACATTTTTAAAGGTGTGGAGGTGCAATTTGGGGGAACATGAAGCAACGACAATTGCATCGAGATGATGCTCTTCAATATCCTTCACCATCGCTTTCTGGTTCGAATCTGCACAGGCAAACATCACATCCTTGGATATGATCACACCGTCCTGTTCATGAAACATTTTACCCAGCTCCTCAACATCGACGTAATCTGAAATATTTCCGCCGCAGTGACAAATATAGACTCCTATTCTTTCCTTCATGTTTACATGTTTTTGACGAGGGTGAAATTTTCGCTTGCATAAATCGCCTTGCTTTCGAGATATCCGGCAACTTCTGTCGCCGCACAGCCGGCTGACAAGATCGAATCGGGGATATCCTTGGGACCTGATGCGGCTCCTGCCACAAACACCCCTTTGATACTCGTCAGGGCTGGACTTACCAGTTCATCGGTCTGCTTTACAAAGTTGAAAGTATCGAGTTCCAAAACCTGATTTTTAAAGATTTGGGGAATCTCCTTGTTGGGCAAAACCCCTACCGAAAGAACCACCAGGTCGTGCTTGGCTTCCTTTACGACCCCTTTGGTTACATCTTCATAGCGCAGGATCAGATCACCCTTTTTGCTTTCGTTTTCAGTGATTTTGGCCACCTTACCCTTGACAAAGTTTACCCCCATTGACTTCGACTGCATGAAAAACTCTTCATACCCTTTCCCAAATGCCCTGATATCCATGTAATAAATGGTGATATCGGCCATTGGCAGAGCCCCCATCAGCAGCTGGGCCTGTTTGATCGAATACATGCAGCAAATTTGCGAGCAGATCGGATTGTTGGCACAGTCGGCGCCGCATCCCGAATTTTCAATAGCTGAATCGCGTGATCCGGTACATAAAACGTAGGCTATATTATCCGGAACCTTGCCGTCTCCGGGTCTGAGCACATTATTAAAAGGACGGGTGGGTGCAATTAAGCGGTCCATTTGCATCGAATCGATCACATTGGCATATTTCGAATAACCGTAATCGGGCTTGCCGGTTGGAGGAAAAAGCTTGTAACCGGTAGTTACGATGACCGATTTAACCTTTTTCCGGACTGTTTGCTTCTTCTGGGAGAAGTCAATCGCGTTGGCCGGACAGATTGAAACGCACTGATGGCATTCGCGACAGTTGCTGCAATCCATACACCGGTCAGTGCTGGCTTTTAACTCAGCTTCGGTATACGCAAATTCAACTTCATCGAAACTATTAATCCGCTGATTAACAGGAATACACCCGTTTTCGATTGCGGCTATTTTATGGTTCCCATATTTCTTATATACCTGTGTTTTATCCACCGCAGGTAGTTTGTCGCCCGACTCATACTCTTCAAGCGTCAGATTGCTGAGATATTTGTCCATATAGAATGCGGCCTTTTTCCCTTGTCCGGCAGCCTCAATCAGCGTAGTTGCCCCGGTTACCGTGTCGCCCCCCGCAAAAATATAGGGAGTTGAAGTCTGCAAGGTTTTCTCATTTACCCTGATCGTTCCGTTTTTATTGAGCTCAATATCTTTGGCAAAGAACGATGTTTCTGCTTTGAGGCCGATCGCTTCGATCATATAATCAACATCTTCGAGGTATTCTGAACCAGGGATAGGGACCGATTTCCGTCTTCCGCTCTCGTCAGGATCTTCGAGTTTCATTTTAATCAGCTGCACCTTTTTCAGCTCCCCCATTACTCCGATGAGTTTCACCGGATTGCGGAGCAGCAGGATTTCAACACCCTCCTCTTCGGCCTCTTTGATCTCAGGGGCAAAGCAGGGCATTTCGGCACGGCTCCGCCGGTAAACAACGGTCACCTTTTCGGCTCCGAGGCGCATCGAAGTGCGTGCCGCATCAATAGCGGTATTCCCGCCACCGACGATCATTACTTTTTTACCGGTCAGGTTTTCCTTCTTGCCGATATTCGATTTCCGCAGAAAGTCGAGACAAGAGACAAGCCCTTTCAGATCTGACCCTTCAACCCCCATCTCCACGGTTTTGTGAGTTCCTACCGAGACAAAGATCAGGTCTAACCCCTGTTTTTTAAGTTCGGTTAAGTCTTCTATTTTCCGGTTGCATTCAATTTCAACACCAAGAACGGTAACATTCTGAACATCCCGGTCAACCACATCCTTGGGAGCACGGTATTCAGGAAGTGCCAGTTTGAGCATACCCCCTGCCTGGGGAGCCGCTTCAAATATCTTTACCGTATGTCCCTTGAGTGCAAGATGATAGGCTGCCGTCAAACCGGCAGGACCTGAACCGATCACCGCTATTTTTTTCCCGGACTTGTTTTTAATCTCGACTGCGGGAGCTTCCGGGTATTTTTCGTAATAGTAATCGGCGAAATAGCGCTTGATCTTACGGATATCTACCGCGGTATCGAGTCCGGCCCTGGTGCAGGCGTTCTGACATGGTGAATAACAGGCCCGACCCAGGCTTCCGGGGAACGGGATATCTTCCAGGTGAAGCTTCATTGCCTCTTCGTATTGTCCGTTTCGGGCCAGGGTTATGTATCCGTAGGCTTTAACACCACCCGGACATTCATTGATACAGGGTGCCGAGTGATCCTGACGGTCGATGGTGGCAATTCTCGGATTGGCCAGGCTGAACGGAATGTAGGCCACTTTTCGTCCGGCCAGGTTGCAGTTATATTCGTCCGGTCTTACTTCCGGGCAAACCACTTCACATTCCTGGCAACCGGTACAATTCTCCTGGATCACATAACGTGGCTTTTTGGAAATGTCCACTTCAAAATCATTTCCCACTTTATTGATGCTTTCGATCTCACTATTCAGCATCAGGGTGATATTGGGATGACGAGCTGTCTCCGACATTTTCGGAGTTGTGATACAGGCTGCACAATCGAGTGTCGGGAAAACCTTGCTCAGCTGAATCATCTTTCCTCCGATAGAGAGTCCTTTTTCAACCAGCAGTACTTTGTGATTCATATCGGCAAGGCTTAAGGCCGCTTCCTGGCCGGCAATTCCTCCTCCAATAATTACAGCATCAAAATCACTATTCATTGGATCCATTTTTTCTGTTTTTGATTGCATGGTCATTAATCCTTTGTATTTTCCAGGGTAGCCAGAATCTTGCTGAAATTCTCCATATGACTTGCGAACGGTTCGGCACAGACCGAACAGAGTGCCGCCATTCTGATCCGCTTCGGACTAATCCCTTTATCAGTCATCAGGGCTTGGGTGTCGAGGATAATCTGGTTGGTATGGTCAGCGCATTTTGAACTATAGGAACATTCGTGTCCATCGGCTGCAATAAAAACGCCATCGAAACCTTTTTCCAGGGCATGCATGATCCATTTTGGTTTCACCCCTGATGAACATGGTAAACTGATTACATAAACCGATGGAGTATAATGGATCTTCCGAAGACCCGCCTGATCGATACCCGGGTCGGAGATCTTGTCGGTCGAAAAAACCAGGATTTTGGGCTTTATTGGTTCTTGTGTCATTTTCTTTAGATTTTTTGGTGCATAGATTCCAGAAAGTATCTATGTTTCTTATATTCTTCGACTTACAAACTATTGCCTGTTTTGTTCAGGACATAGAACATCCACTACCCTAATTTGTCCTTCAAATTCCGGGCTTCAAAAGAGGTATCAGGATGGTACTTTAAGCTTTTTTCAGAAAGAGCCTGGTGTAACTGTCCAGATCGGTGAAACCAAGATATTCATGTCCAATCTTGTCGCACCAACGAGGGATATCGTGCTTGGTCCCTTCATCAGCAGAGAGGATTTCCATTATTTCACCCGATTCGATTTCCCCGATGGCTTTTTTTGCTGCCAAAAGTGGGCCGGGGCATGCTGTTCCTCTGGCATCAATCACCAAATCTGCTGTTAATTTGTTTAATTCTTCTGTTGTCATGATATTTTCTAATTGGAGTTATTAAAATTGGCTGATTTGAAATTTAAATAAAGAGCTGGATGCGGCTTTCGTCGGCATCAGCAAGGTAACTGCCAACACCAACATATTTGAGGTTCGGGTAATCGATCATCTCCTCACGTTTAAAGCCCATCAGATCCATGCTCATCTCGCAAACATTGATTTCAACTCCTAACTCGCCGGCAACTTTCATCAACTCCTCAAGTGATGGGACCCCCTTTTTCTTCATTAAACCTTTCAGCATGGCGGTACCCATACCACACATGTTCAATTTCGAAAGCTTGAGTTTGGTACTTCCTTTGGGGAGCATACACCCGAACATTTTAGACATGAAGTTTTTTCCTTTCCCGCTCTTTTTGGGATCACGAAGCATAGTGGTTCCCCAAAAAGTGAAAAACATTTTCACCTCTGTATCCATCGCCCTGGCACCTGTTGCAATGATCATTGCTGCCAGCATCTTATCCAGATCACCGGAGAACGCAATAATTGATATCTGGTCTTTAGCCTCGCGCTTTTGCAGTTGCTTTATTTTTTTCTCCAGTTCTTCGACCTGTTTTTCAATTTCGTTAGCCATGATTTTAAGTTTTTAAAATATTTGCATCGATGGTTCCAAAAGTAGAAAGGAATTTAAATTTTATCCAGAAATTTGGTGTGAGGATTTGCAATGGTGGATGTGATATAGCGCACATTTTTCTATACCTTTACGGTTTAATATACATAGCATGGAGAAAACTTCCTGTAAATTTTGTAACCTGAAATCAGCTGCGGCCCATACACTTAAAAACAGTGAGATTGGTGTTCTGGAGAATAACTGTGCACAGGTGGATTTTATGCCGGGAGACAATATTGTAAGGCAGGATTCCTTATCAACAAATGTTGTTTATATTAAATCCGGCCTGGTAAAAATTCATATCCGGGGGCCGATTAAAGAGCGGATCATGAAAATTGTGAAGGCTCCCAGCTACCTGTGTCTCCCCAGTACATTCGGAGACAAGGTGAATCATTTTTCAGCAACCGCAATTGAACGCACTTCGGTGTGTTTTATAGATGTGACTGTTTTTAAGCAGTTTATTTACAGTAACGGAGATTTTGCCC
>Ga0364874_10260_pt1 | contig 31119 bp, 17 predicted proteins | sample ExccelAu500001D4_2_FD_206922 | JGI IMG/M metagenome (GOLD analysis project Ga0364874, IMG submission 206922) | Enriched cells from Trout Bog Lake Hypolimnion, Wisconsin, USA - BchlTB.Aug07.5000.01.D4 | ecosystem: Environmental > Aquatic > Freshwater > Lake > Hypolimnion/Profundal zone | place... | reverse complement strand
TTTATGCTTTTATCCATGCTCGCCGTGGCAAAATAAGACAGGGTAGGGTGGTAAGCGATGCTGTTCACAGCAAATAGATGTGCGGGGATGTTCTGTATAAGGTCATAAGTATTCGCATTCCAAATTTTGACTTGTGCATCGCGGCTACCGGATATTAAGTACTTGCCGTCGGGGGAATACTGTAAAGAAAAAACCGGCATTGTATGACCGATCAGGGCTTTTGTTGCAGTGTAGTCTTCAAGATCGTGAATTTTCACGAGGTTATCCCGGCCCCCAAAGGCAACCGATTTTTCATCAGGTGAAATGCTGATACTGCGTATGGTATCGCCAGAAACAGCTACCGAATGAAGCAGGTCAAAAGTTTTAAGACTCCAAACAGAAACTGTTCCGTCTTCAGATGCAACGAGGAGTTCTTGTTTGTAATTGACTGACTCAATATCAAAAACAGGCTTTTGATGATTTTTTAGCGTGGTGACGATTGCTTGTTTTATAAAATCGAAGACTAAAACATCACCATTTCTTAATCCGGCAAATAAAAGTGGCAAACCAACCGGGCAATGGATTGCATATATAGACGCTCCAACCGGGAACATAACTTTAATGAAGGCGTTGTTTTTTAAACTCCATTCAACCAGTCCCTTATCATTCCCACCGGTAAACAGTATCCCTGGCTTTTGAGAAAGTTCCAGCGTAAATATAGGGTTGCCGTGGCCGGTTAATTCAGCTATTTTTTTTACGGTCATTGTTAGTCGATAGTCCATGGTCCATAGACCATAGTAAAATTCGTATTCAAAGCAATTATTCAGGTCAAGCCGTATTTTTTTTAAGTCAATAATTTTAGCATAAACCTTTTTCTGCTATGGTCTATGGTCTATCGACCATGGACTTTACTTATGTCTCTCTTCTAAATTCTTCGCAATAGTATCAAGACTCAGTCCTTTTTCACGAAGCAAAACAAGCAGGTGAAAAACCAGGTCGGATGATTCGTTGATCATGTCAGTTTCTGTTTCGGCCAGTGCTGCAATAACAGTTTCAACCGCTTCTTCACCAACCTTTTGCGCTATTTTATTTAAGCCTTTGGCACGCAGTTTATTCACATACGATCCTTCTTTCGGATTGCTGTACCTGTCGGCAATTATATTTTCCAGCTGTAAAATAAAGTTTTGATTGTAGTCAGTATTAAAGCAGCTTCGTGACCCCGTGTGACAGGTCGGGCCATCCGCTTTAACTTTTATCAGCAATGTATCGTTATCGCAATCAATATGCATGCTTTTTACATGCAGAAAGTTATTGCTTGTTTCTCCTTTTGTCCATAACCGCTTTTTTGAGCGGGAGAAAAAGGTGACAATATTTTCCTTCACGGTTTTATTGTAAGCTTCCTGGTTCATGTAGCCAAGCATCAGCACTTCCAATGTTTGCTCATCCTGTATAACTACCGGGATTAATCCGTCTGTTTTATTAAAATCTATATTCATTTTATCTTTTGTACCCGTTGTCTATCCCCTATATCCCCGTTGTCTGTGTCCTCACAGACAACTTATTTACCTCCCCGATGTTTCATATGAGTTGTCTGTGGGGACACTGACAACGGTGTGTTTTGCATTAGTTTATATTTCCCTTACTTCAATATTATGCTGTCTCAAAACTCTTTTTAAATCAGGGATCAATATCTCACCATAATGAAAAACCGAGGCTGCCAGCGCTGCATCAACGTTGCTTTTTTCAAACACATCAACAAAATCCTGAACAGAACCCGCACCGCCTGAGGCAATAACGGGGATATTTACCGAATCATTTACCAATTTTAAAAATTTATTGTCGAAACCGCCCTTTGTTCCATCATGATCCATGGATGTTAAAAGGATTTCACCTGCTCCGCGGCTTTCGGCTTCCAATATCCAATCCAATGTTTCCTTTTCCGTAGGTACACGACCGCCGTTGAGATGAACAATATTCTTGCCGGCGATAACCCTGGTATCAACCGCAATCACCACAAACTGAACGCCGAAAGCCTTTGCCAGTTCGTCAATCAAAGCCGGGTTACGTACTGCTGCAGAGTTGACAGATATTTTATCTGCGCCAGCGTTTAGCAATGCATCGGCATCAGCAATTTCGTTGATACCTCCGCCGATGGTGAAAGGGATATTTATTTGCCTTGCTACTGCCTTTACCAGTTCCACCATGGTTTTGCGCCGTTCAACTGTGGCCGTGATATCTAAAAATACCAGTTCATCTGCACCTTGCCGCGAATAATTCCAGGCAAGTTCCACCGGGTCGCCAGCGTCGCGAAGGTCGACAAAGTTTACGCCTTTTACTGTGCGGCCATCTTTTACGTCTAAACAGGGGATAATACGCTTCGACAGCCCCCCCCCGCCCCCTGAAGGGGGAGCTTATTTGCATGTTTATTTGATCCAATACTTTTTCTAATTGATTAAATATATCTTCATTCTTAAAACGAAGAACTATGATCCCATCGTTTTCAATATTAAGCTGTCTTTCCGCGTCATTTTTGACAATTTCAGGAAGGTTATGTATGCTGCCATCAAGTTCGATAACAAGTTTATGCTGATGGCAATAGAAATCAGCAATATAAATACCTAACGGATGTTGTCTCCTGAATTTTGCACCAAGCTGGCTGCCTTTTAGATGCCCCCAAAGTAACATTTCGGCAGGAGTCATGATATTTCTAAGTGCTGCGGCGTTCTTAAATATCAGATCGCTTGCTCCCATAAACATTGTCTTTTTCATATTCAACTATGGTTCCCCCTTCAGGGGGTTAGGGGGCTCGCGGTTTATTATATTGAGATTAATGACTCCAAATTCCAGTTTTTTATTTCTTCAATGGTAATACGTCCTTCATAAATAGCCTTACCGACAACGCATGATTCTACTTTAATTGCGCTTAATTGTTCAATATCATCCATGGAGCTTACGCCGCCTGAAGCAATAAGTTTAATAAAAGGAGAGTGATCAAGCAATTTTTCATAAAGTTTTATGCCTGCTCCGCCAAGTTTGCCGTCTTTGTCAATATCAGTACATAAAAACCTGAAAAAGCCTAAAGAGAGGCATTTATCAACATAATCCATTAGTTTGATAGGCGAGCTTTCCATCCAGCCGGAGTATTTGATCACTTCATCAAGCACGTCAATAGCAACTACCACATGGTCTGAACATTTATTGCGGCCGCATATCGCTTTGCTGAGGTCTTTCAAAAAAGAGGGGTTGGTGATTGCCTGGGTGCCGACAATTACCCGGTGAAAGCCCGCATCTATCAGCTCCTGAACTTTTTCGATACTGCGGACACCGCCACCATATTGTACCTTCATTTTGGTTTTACGGATAACGTCAAAAAGATACTGCTGGTTGGAGAAATCGTTCTTAGCGCCGTTCAAATCAATAATATGGACAAATTCGGTGCCGTAAGACTGATATTTTTCAATCATTTCTTCAAGAGAAACGTCATATCCGGTTACCTTGCTGTAATCACCCTCACGCAAGCGGACAACTTTTTTATCTAAAATATCAATTGCAGGGATAATGATCATATTTTTAAAGTTTTGAGAAGTTTGTTAACAGAGTTTCGCCGTGAATGCCGGATTTTTCGGGATGGAACTGTACACCATAGAAATTGTCCCGCCAAATTGAGGCCGAAAATTTATTACTATAGTTTGTTGACGATAAAGTATATTCAATATTATACTCAATAAAGTATGAATGTACAAAGTAAAAATGTGATCCGTTAGGAATATTTTCAAAAAGTGCATTTTCTTTTTCAGGAGACACCCTGTTCCACCCGGTATGTGGCACTTTATATTCGGTACATGGAGCAAATTTCAATGTATTTATAGGGAAAATATCCAGGAGTTTTGAGTCGCCCTCTTCGGAGTGGGCAGTTAGCAATTGCATTCCCACACAAATGCCTAAAGTTGGTTTCGTAAGCGATTTTATTTTAGGGACCAGCCCTGTTTGTTCCAGCTTAGCCATAGCGGCGCCCGCATGGCCAACGCCCGGAATAATATAACGATCGAATTGTTCAAAATCTTCTTCCTTATTAATCATCCCATAAGGAATCCCCAGCCGCTCTAAAGCAGCAGTTAAAGAGAATATATTCCCGGCGCCGTATCGAATGATGCCAATGCCCCCCGACCCCCTAAAGGGGGAGGAAATATTTTGCCTATTATTTTGAGTTATTTCATCCATGTTAATCAAAAGTTCCTCCGCCTGTTGGCGGAGGGTAGGGGGCCTGAACTATAAAAGCCCCTTTGTACTCGGTAATACCATATTATTCACGTCCCTTTTTACAGCCATTTTTATTGCTTTAGCGAAAGCTTTAAATATAGCTTCAATTTTATGGTGTTCGTTTTCGCCTTCGGCTTTTATATTAAGGTTGCATTTTGCTGCATCTGAGAAGGATTTGAAAAAATGGAAAAACATCTCGGTCGGCATTTCACCGATCTTTTCCCTTTTAAATGTTGCATCCCAAACTATCCAGTTCCTCCCACCAAAATCAATAGCTGCCTGCGCCAGGCAGTCGTCCATAGGCAGGCAAAAGCCATACCGTTCAATTCCTTTTTTATTACCTAAAGCTGCCGCAAAAACCTCGCCAAGGGCAATGCCGGTATCTTCAATAGTATGGTGTTCATCAATATGAAGGTCGCCCTGCGCTATAATTTCAAGGTCGATATTGCCATGCCGGGCTATCTGATCAAGCATGTGATCAAAAAAATGAAGCCCGGTGGATACTTTAGCCTCGCCTTTGCCATCAAGGTTTACTTTTATGTAGATGTCTGTTTCTTTGGTACTGCGACGATGCTCAACAACCCTTTGACCAAGTTTTAAAAACTCATAGATCTTTTGCCAGTCGGTAGTTTCCAGCGAAACCGTACTATTTATCTTTTCTTCTTCAGCTTTCCCGCTAAACTCATGGCTGCCCAGGTTCGAGTTGTCATTCAGCCAAATGGCTTTTGCGCCGAGGTTATGTGCAAGTAAAATATCATTTTTACGGTCGCCGATGGTGAACGAGCCGTTCAGGTCATATTTTTCGGTATCAAAATATTGGGTAAGCAGGCCAGTTGCCGGTTTGCGGGTAGGGGCGTTTTCAGCAGGAAATGTACGGTCGATACAAACATTTGAAAAAATCACACCCTCATTCTCCAGGGTTTTCATAATGAAATTTTGTACAGGCCAAAAAGTATCAGCCGGGTACGATGCTGTACCTAAACCATCCTGGTTAGTTACCATCACCAGCTCGAAATCAAGTTCAGCCGCTATTTTGGGCAGGTATAGCAAAGCTCCGGGGTAGAACTCCAGTTTTTCGAACGAGTCGATTTGTTCATCGGGCGTCTCTTTTATAATTGTGCCATCGCGGTCAACAAACAGTATTTTTTGCAGCTTGCTCATTTAAAATCTTGTAAAGTTTGGAGTAATATAATATTTTCATCGGGTGTGCCGACAGTTATGCGCAAACAACCCTGGCAAAGCTCAACTTTCGACCGGTCGCGCACGATGATCCCTTTTTGAACTAAGTAACTGTAAATGCCCCGTGCATCGGTGGTCTTTACCAGGATAAAGTTAGCATCGGAGGGATAAATATCGAGCACGAAATCAAAATCTTTTAAGCCCAGTACCAGTTTATCCCTTTGTGTCAATGTCTCTTTTATCCAACCGTTAACCTGGTCTATATTAGCAAGCGCCTGCAGGGCAAGTTGCTGCGAAGATTCATTGATATTATAAGGCGGTTTAACTTTATTCATCACCTCAATAATTTCTTCGCTTGCAAAAGCCATCCCTACACGCAGACCGGCAAGTCCCCAGGCTTTGCTGAGCGTTTGCAAAACCACAAGATTGGCGTATTCGGTTAATTCCTGGATAAAAGTTTTTTGCCTGCTGAAGTTAATATAGGCTTCATCAACTACCACTATCCCGCTAAAGTTTGCCAGCAATGTTTCCACATCCGCCCGATCGATAGAATTGCCTGTAGGGTTGTTTGGCGAGCAGATAAAGATCAGTTTGGTATGTTCGTCAATCGCTTCGGCAATACCGTCTAAATTGAGCTGGAAATCTGCTGTTAAAGGGATGTTCCGTGTTTCAATATCGTTAATATTGGCCGAAACCTGGTACATGCCATAAGTTGGCGGCACTAACACCACATTATCCACACCCGGGTTGCAAAAGCTGCGGAACAGGATATCGATGGCCTCGTCGCTGCCGTTGCCTAAAAATATATTTTTTACGGGAACTCCCTTTATTTCGCTTAAACGCTTTTTAACCTGTATTTGAAGTGGATCGGGATAGCGGTTGAACTGCTGTTCCAATGGCGAACCAAAGGCATTTTCATTCGCATCCAAAAATACACTGGCCTCTCCCTGGTACTCATCGCGCGCGGAGGAGTAGGGGGTAAGGTTTTTGATATTTTCTCTGAGTATGTTATTTATATTGAACATATTAATATTCTTACTATTCTTTTAATCATTCCTGCCCATGCAAGTTTTAAAACCAGCGGCGGCGGGTGTCATGGTGAGGCACTCGAACCATGAGCGCAAAGGCACAACGCCAATGCATTAACGCCAATGCAAACCGTACAGGCCACCCCGCATGGTTCGAGTGCCTCACCATGACACCCCTTTTTTGGCTCCCCGGCTCTTGTTGGAGACAACTCCAACAAGGGCGAAACGACGTAGGACGTAACTCCCCTTTAGGGGGTTTGGGGGCCGGGGCCTCTTCTCAAGCTCACCGCATTCTTATGCGCCTGCAAGCCTTCCAGCTCCGCCAAAATCTCAACTGTCGGCCCTATATTTTGTATCCCTTCCGGCGTGATGTGCTGAAAGGTGATCTTCTTTACAAACGAATCAACCGATACGCCCGAATAGGCCCTGGCATAAGCACTTGTCGGTAAAGTATGGTTTGTTCCCGAGGCATAGTCGCCCACGCTTTCGGGTGTTAAATTGCCAAGGAAAACTGAGCCCGCGTTAATGATCTTTGGGGTTAGCTGTTGCCAGTTTGCCGTTGCCAAAATCAAGTGCTCTGGTGCATATTGGTTGCTAAACTGCATCGCTTCGTCCAATGTGTTTGTTACCACGATATAAGAATTATCCAATGCTTTTTTCACGATCTCCGCGCGGGGTAAAACAGGGGCCTGCTTTGCAACTTCAGCCAAAACATCATCAGCTATTTTAGCTGATGTGCAAACCAAAACCGACTGGCTGTCTGCACCATGTTCGGCCTGAGCCAGCAAATCGGCGGCCACATAAACCGGGTTGGCGCTTTCATCCGCAATTACCAGCACTTCCGAAGGACCGGCCGGCATATCAATGGCGGTTGTAGTCGTTGACTGCACAATGGTTTTTGCCTTAGTAACAAATTGGTTCCCCGGACCAAAGATCTTATCGACCTTAGCGATAGTCTCCGTGCCATAAGCCATGGCCGCAATAGCCTGTGCGCCGCCAGCCAGGTAAATTTTATCAATACCAAGCAGCAAAGCCACATAAGCAATAAAGGCGTTTACCTTCCCGTTTTTTTGCGGTGGTGAACAAACCACCACTTCGTGACAGCCCGCAATTTGCGCCGGGATGCCCAGCATCAAAAATGTACTTGGCAATACCGCGCTTCCTCCCGGGATGTAAAGGCCCACCTTTTCTATAGGCCGTATTTCGCGCCAGCAGCTTACCCCGGGCATCGTTTCAACCTTATCCTCAGTTTTTAGCTGGGTTTTGTGGAATTTATAAATGTTATTATAAGCAGTTTCGAGGGCCACTTTTTGCTCAGGCAGAACGGTGGACGCAATTTCAGTCAGTTCATCTTTATCCAGAAAAAGCTTAGCCAGTTCCACCTTGTCAAATTTGAGTGCATAATTAATCAAAGCGCTGTCGCCATGCTGCTGCACATTGGAGATCACATCTTCAACTATCGCACGGATCTCATTCGCCGGATCAACATTGCGCTGAACCAGTTTTTGAATCTCCTGCTTTGTCAGGTCTGTATAATTGTATCGCTTCATTTGCCCCCTAACCCCCTAAAGGGGGAATTATTATTGTTTAAAATATAAACCTGCCCCGCTATTGCTCCCCCTTTAGGGGGTCGGGGGGCCTGGCTTATAAAATTATCTTCTCAATCGGCATTACCACAATGCCTTGTGCGCCGGCTTGTTTCAGCTGGCTTATCCTGTCCCAAAAATCGCGTTCGGGGATAACGGTGTGTACCGCTACCCAGTTTTCTTCGGCCAAAGGTACAACGGACGGACTTTTAACGCCCGGCAATAATTTTAATATGGCATCCAAATTTTCCCTTTGTGCATTTAAAACAACGTATTTGGTTTCTTTGGCCCTTAACACCGATTGGATCCGCTGGATGAGCTCCTTAACCAATTCCTCATCTTCGCTGCCTTTGCGACCGATAAGTACCGCCTCTGACGACATTACTTCGGCAAAAGGTTTTAAGCCATTGCTTTTCAGTGTACCGCCGGTTGATACCAGGTCGCAAATAGCATCGCTCAATCCAAGACCTGGCGAAATCTCCACCGAACCCGATATGGTGCGAATATCAGCCTGGATACCTTTCTCTTTTAAGAATTTCCCCAAAATAGCAGGGTAGGTGGTGGCTATTGATTTGCCGTTTAATTCGGAAACATCTTTGATGTCGTAAGTATTTGGCACCGCAATTTTGAGTGAGCATTTGCCAAAACCCAGGCGTTGCAGGTAGCTTACCTCCACTTCAGTTTCCTGGATCACGTTTTCACCTACGATACCCAGATCGGCAATGCCATCCTGCACGTATTCGGGGATGTCGTCATCACGCAGGAAAAGGATTTCGAGGGGGAAGTTGGAAACAGGGGAGATAAGCGAGCTTTTATAATTTTCGAAGCTTAAGCCGCAATTTTTTAATAATTCAACGGATTTTTCGTTGAGCCGGCCAGATTTCTGGATGGCTATTTTAAGTGTTTTCACTGAATAAATTTAAAGGGAATATAATAAAAAGAATAAACGGGGTTTGTTATTTCGTGTAGAAACATACATTATCTGATCACCACATGGTGGTGGTGATGGCGATGAATATGATGCAATGTATAACCGTTCATTTTTGTATAGTAAAACTATAGATAAGCGCTGCAAATATAGGGAGTTGTTTTAAAAATCAAAATAAAAATGTGAGAATAGCATTTTGTATGGGAATTCTTCGCCTCTATGAGGTATTGTATGGCTTAAAAAATAAGGTCAGCCTTCCCAATCCGGAATTCTGCACTGAAAATAGCTGTCAAAAGGGCTTACACAGGGTTTACACTTTTTTAAATATTTTCATGTTATTAAATTGATAATCAAGTATTTATAAAAACACAGGGTTTACACAAAAAGCTAATTTTCTTGTTGAAAAACTCTGCATTTTTTGGGTGACATTGCCTGTCTTTAAGAAAGACACGTGGACGGTTGGATAAAACCTAAACAAATTCAAAACGTCGTTGAGCCGAATTTTAAAATGGGCAGGATGTGGAACAGATATGGCTGAAAAGGATTTAACTATTTTAAAGAAAATCCCCGAATTTATTTACTTTAAAAAACTACTCAAAACTGTGGTCGGCCGGCAGATCAATCCCGCTCCATAGTTTTTTTGATGTCCAGTCTTCTTCAGTATCACTCCAGAACGGGTCTGATTCCGGTAATCCTAAGGGCAGCAATATAGCAGAACATAAATACAAGCTTCCTGTAGAAATATAGTTTTCGCCCAGGGAAGGCTGATGGCCGAAAAGGCCAATTTGCAGCCAGCCAGCGGCATCGAAGATCCCTTTAACCGCAGTTATTTTCCGGATAACTGATGTTAAACCACACCGCACCTGGGCAGGTTTCAGTTGCGGGGGCAAAGTTTGCCGCCATGCCATATTTGCCAAATGATGAAAGGCTCCGGTACGGTAGGTGATCGACCGCCCTATAGGCGGATAGGTGCCATCGGCAGCAATTAATCGTTCCTGAACTACGGCATAGCGTAAGTTATGTTCAAGCACAGTTTTTCGCATTGGTTCAAATGCGGTGTCTTTAGCGGATACGATCTTTAAAATATCATACAGGTAGGGGTGGATCACAAAACTGTTATAATAATCCCAGTGAAATTCAGCACCATCTCCATACATGCCGTCACCTTTGTACCACTCCTGGTGGCGGTTTATGGCATAGTTTATCCTGTCTAAATCAAATGGTTCGTCTACGCTTATAAAAAACGCCTCGATCATTGCCGCAAACAACAGCCAATTGTTTTCCGGTGGCTTTATTGCGTGTGTTTTTCTTAAGCATGAAACCACTCTTTTTTGCGTGACATTATCCAAAGCCTGCCATAATTTAGGACATCGTATAAGTGCATAAGCAAAAAACGAAGCATCAACAAGCGGTTGGCTACCTTCATCGCCCCAATTCATGTAGTCCCTGGCGCCGGAGTCTACGGCATTTCTGATACTTTTTAAAGCAAGCCGGAAATACTTGGCCTGCAGCTGCTTTTCCGTATTATCTGCATGGTCGGCCTGGAGCCATGGGGCAATCCCTGCCAGCAAACGTGCGAATGCTTCAAGATGGGTGTATTTTATCCTGGTTTTAGCTTGGTCGGGATTTTGCGTTTCAACAGGCATTTTTTCTTTAAGCTCATCCTGCGATAAAGCGGATAACACGGGATGAGCCAGCTGTTCAAGATAATTTAGCCACAGTTTCCGGGTGCTGATAACCGGATGATAAGCAGCATCCATTGCATTTGCCCGAAGGGAAGATGCAATTAATGGGACTGCGCCTAAGATCCCGGCATTTTGTAAAAATTTTCTTCTTTTCATCCTGATTTTATCACCTGTTATTCACCTGGCCCGGCCGCGTGTTTCTTGTTTGGCCGCAAATGATTTTTGCGCCTGTGTTCAATTAAAAAGCCGCCATCAACAAATATTAATACCTATTTTGCCTTAGCCAAAACACTTTCTTTAAGCACCGGCCTCCCGAAATCATGTTTTATATTATAGTCCAGTGTTTTGGCGCTCCAGTAGCCGCAGCCCAACAGTCGTCTTATGGTCATAATAGGGTCGTTCGGGTCACGTCGGTCGGTGAGCTGGAAAGCTGCTTTAAAACCCCGTTTGTGCAGTTCCGGCAGGCCCTGCGAATTCCATTCGCCAAAAGGGAAAGCAAAATACTTTATTGGTTTGCCGGTAATTGTTTCCAGCTTTTTGGTGGGTTTATCAATCTGGGTTTCCCAATCTTTGCCTTTAAATTTTTTAAAGTTGGTATGGTCCTGTGTGTGGCAGGCAATAACATTTCCCTCGTCCGACAGCTGTTTTATTTGTTTTCTGTCCATGTAATGCTTGTTTTTGGCAATATCAATGGTAGTTATAAAATATACCCCTTTAAAGCCATATTTTATTAATTCGGGTCGGGCTACCTCGAATTGATCACCATCGGTATCGTCAAACGTCAGCATAATTGCTTTGGATGGGAGTGGGGCGCCTTTTGTAAGGTAATCATATAATTCGTCGGGCAAAATAGTATGGTAGCCGCTGTCGGCCAGCATTTTTAGGTGCGCCTTAAACGTTTCAGGCGGGATAATATAATCTTTATCTGACTGTTTATCACTTGCCCGCCAGTTGCGGATCTGGTGATAGCATAATACCGGGACCTGTTTACGCGCCAAAACAGCCGCGCTATTTACGGGCTGAGCCGATGAAACAAGACCAAAAAAACAAAATGATGCGAGGGGGATGAGGGTTTTTAACACAAAAAAAGAATGATTTTATAAACGTAAAAGTAGCTTATTTTTTTGTTGGACATAAAGGAATTTTATTAAAAATTGGGGTTAAATCACAGCCACGCTTGCCCCTGGAAAGCTGCAGTGCTTCGGCCTTTACACATAAATAATCAGGTGGGATAATCTCTTACAGAGAGAATTTAAAATATCCGCTTGCGTCCCCCAGTAATTAACCCGGACCAAAATAAAAAGATTTTAAAAACAGTTGGCGTAATGATCCGGAGAAAAGGAAAGTGACGGCAATTAACAAATAATCGCCTGAATAGCTATAGTTAATTTGCTAATTTATAAATGAAAGGGAACAGCACAATATCTTTTCCCTTTTAACTTTGTATTAACAGGCAGGTTAACTGTGATCACTTAATTTCCATCGGGAAGTTTGTCAAAAGACCGGGGCAAAATTAACAAGGTTGTATGGTGCCATATTATGTGGCATTAGCTTTTCATTATCAATGTCTTATGCAGGTATAAATTGAGCTTTAGCAGGTTTTTTTATGGTTTTAAATATTTTAATTTTATAATGTACTGATTTGATTTTTTCGGAATACAGCAACGAAACAAAATGTATTTATTATTGTACAAATTCTTTCATTTTGCGCTTTATTATTTCCACCTTTACACTGAATTAAACTATTAAGCAATATTTTTGTTGAAATCTACCCTTTGAAATTTAAACCCGATTTTATCAATGTTTTTTTTGTTTGGCAGTGGTTTTGAGCAGATGATTAAGGACAAAAAACCCAAATCATATTGGAAAAAATTTTCCTTTTTGTTTTTATCTTTTTTTATTCTTTTTTCAGGCTTTAAAGCCGAAGCAATTTCAACCCATAATGTTAAGCATAAAGTACTCAGAGCCGATACATTGACTGTATTGGTTGATAGTTTGCTAAAAATCAAAGGCCCGCTGAATACAGGCATCGAAACCAGTTTGCTGAGCTGTTATACCGATAAGATCTCATACCAGCCCGGGGATACCGTTAGATTATTTGCCAGCTTTAATGTAAGCAGTAAAGTAGCGGCGGCGATGCCGGTGAGGGACCTGCTTGGAAATACGGTGGATACACTCAAGGGATACGGCTTTAAACAGGTTCCTACAGCCAACAGCCCGTTCGCTAATGGTTATGGCTATCAGCTTAGTATGGTTTATGTAATTTCAAATTCAGCTAAATCGGGGATTTATGTGATAGGCCAAAACAGCGCAGCGTTTTCCTTTATTGTCCGTAAGGCTCAAAATGCCGCCGCCCCGCCCATTGTTATCGTTTATCCTTCCAATACCGACGCGGCATATAACAATATGGGTGGGGAAAGCCTGTACACCACTCCGGAATCGGATTCCGTTTCATTTTTACGCCCTAGGATCCCGTCTTCCACGGCAACACAATATTATGCCGATCCTTTTTTTAAATGGATGGCGGCATAAAGTTATAATGCAAGCTATATCTCTGATATGGACCTTGATAATTATAGCAACATTAACGGCGCAACATTATTGGTTATCCCGGGGCATAGCGAATACTGGACAAAAACGGCAAGGCAAAATTTTGATGCTTTTGTAAGCGCCGGCAATAATGCATTGGTATTGTCGGGCAATACCATGTGGTGGCAGGTTAGATATTCTAATGATCATACCAAAATGATCTGCTATAAAAGCAAAACGGCTGATCCTATCAGTGATGTAACTTTAAAGACCTACGAATGGATTGACCCAAGTTTAAATTATCTGACCGAAACGAGTATTGGCGCAAACCACCTGTTGGGCGGCAACGGATTGGATACCGGGGCCTGGGCAAATAAGGGATGGAAGGGTTACAAAATTATAAACAACGCTTCGCCACTTTTAAGAAACACAAATTTAAATAACGGCGACATCATAAGTGTCCCTACCACTGAATATGACGGGACCTATCTCATCGCAGCAACCGAAACAAATAATTTTGTACAGCCCGACCCCACAAAGCTTGGTTTTAAAAACCTGGAAGTGATTGGCTTTGATTACGGTTCCTACAATCCATATTCACATGTAACGGTTCCCACATTCATTGTTTTTCAAAAAACGGTAAGTAGTGGCTATGTGGTCAATACCTGTTCAACCGATTGGTGTTCACCAAGGGGATTTGGAGGCACCAGTGCAGGCCAGATCATCCAGATCACAAAAAATGGTTTGGATTATTATTCTGCTAAGCCATCGGGGAACGCCGCATTAAGCAGCCTGGCGCTCAGCAGCGGCACTTTAAGCCCTGCCTTTGCATCCGGTACAAACAACTATACAGCCACAGTTTCCAATGCTACAACATCGGTCACCATAACCCCTGTTACCAGCGACAATACGGCAACAGTTACCGTAAACGGAACCTTGCTGACCTCCGGGTCGGCATCGGCAGGCATACCCTTAACTATTGGCGCTAATACCATCACTACCACAGTAACCGCGCAAAATAGTTTTACAACAAATACTTACACGGTAACCGTTACCCGCCCCTCGTTAAACGATGCCACCTTAAGCAATCTTACATTGAGCGACGGCACTTTAAGCCCTGTTTTTTCTTCCGGCACAAACAGCTATAATTCCAGTGTAGCGAATACTGCAACAAGTATAACCTTAACGCCAACCGCAAATAATCCAAATGCTACAATAACTGTAAACGGCACCGTGGTAGCATCGGGTTCAGCTTCCGCAAGCATTCCCTTAAATATTGGCATAAATACCATCACTACGACAGTAACCTCGCAGGACAATTCTACAACCGATACTTATACAACAACTGTAATTTATACGTCACCAAGCGATGCGACTTTAGGTAATCTTACATTGAGCAATGGCACGGTAAGTCCAGCTTTTTCCTCCGGCACAACAAGTTATACAGCCGGTGTCTCCAATGCAACTACAAGTATAACCCTAACGCCAAACACCAATAATGGTAGTGCCACGGTAACAATAAACGGGACACCGGTTGCACATGGTTCGGCCTCGGCTGGCATCGCTTTAGCAGTAGGCCCCAATATTATAACCACAATAGTTACAGCGCAGGATGGTGTTACTACTGAAACCTATATCACAACAGTAACCCGCGCACCTTCCAGTGTGGCATTGTTAAGTACTATAAGTCTAAATCCATCATCAACACTGACTTCGGTAGCCGGTCCGGGGTATGCAAACTATACGGCGTCCGTAGCCAACAATGTCAGCAGTATTAAAGTTGTGCCGACCGCCCAGGATGCAACGGCAACGATAAAAGTAAATGGCACTACTGTATTATCGGGGACGGCATCGGCAAGCCTGCCTTTGGCTGTCGGCCCGAATACGCTAACTACTGTTGTTACGGCACAAGATGGTGTTACTACTGAAACCTATATCACAACCGTAACACGTGCCCCATCAAGTGTCGCTTTGTTAAGTTTCATAAGTTTAAATCCATCATCAACACTGACTACTGTATCGGGTCCTGGTAATGCAAATTATACTGCATCTGTAGCCAATAGTGTAAGCAGCATAAAAGTTGTGCCGACAGCGTTGGACGCAACAGCAACGATAAAAGTAAACGGTACAATTGTTTCATCTGGAACAGCATCGGCAAGTATTCCATTAGCTGTAGGGCCTAATACTTTAACAACAGTTGTTACGGCGCAGGATGGCATAACCACGCTGACTTATATTATCACCGTAACGCGTGCGGCATCAAGCGATGCCACTTTAAGCAGTCTCGCAATGAGCAGCGGCACTTTAAATCCTACCTTTTCCTCCGCCACAACAAGTTATACCGCCAGTGTCGCCAATACTGTCACAAGTATAACGATAACGCCAACTATAAATAATGCAACGGCCACGGTAAAAGTTAATGGTGTTGCGGTAAGTTCAGGAACTGCTTCGGCAGGAATTCCATTGGCTTTCGGGCCAAACAACATCAATGCTGTAGTTACGGCACAGGATGGTATAACAATCACTACCTATATTATAACAGTAACCCGTGTGCCTTCAAGTGTTGCTACCTTAAGGACCATAAGTTTAAATCCATCAGCAACACTGACTACTGTATCGGGTCCTGGTAATGCAAATTATACTGCTTCTGTAGCCAATAGTGTAAGCAGTATAAAAGTTGTGCCGACAGCGTTGGACGCAACAGCAACGATAAAAGTAAACGGCACTGTTGTGCCATCGGGAACAGCATCTGGAAGCATTTCTTTAGCTGTGGGGCCAAATACGCTGACTACTGTTGTTACGGCACAGGATGGTATAACTATCCTGACTTATATTATCACCGTAACGCGTGCGGCATCAAGCGATGCCACTTTAAGCAGCCTTGCATTGAGCAGCGGCACAATAAGCCCGGCTTTTTCCTCCGGGACAACGAGCTATACTGCCAGTGTCGTTAATGCAACGTCGGTAATAACGATAACACCAATTACCAATAATCCGACGGCCACTGTAAAAGTTAATGGTGCCGCAGTAAGTTCAGGGACGGCTTCGGCGGGCATTCCTTTAAATGCAGGGCCCAATACCATCACGACAATAGTTACTGCTCAGGATGGCATAACGACCATTACTTATACAGTCATAGTTACCCGTGCGCCTTCGTCCAATGCTACTCTTGCTAACTTAACTGTCAGCAGCGGAACGCTAAGCCCCGCATTTGCCACAGGGACAAATAATTATACGGATGCGGTGAGCAATGCCACTTCAGTAATAACCCTGACACCTGCTACCAGTGACCCTAACGCTACAATAAAAGTGAACGGCATAGCGGTAACATCCGGAACGGCATCGGGTAGCATTGCTTTGGCAGCAGGCGCTAATACCATCAACACCGTGGTAACAGCCCAGGACGGCGTAAGCACCAGAACCTATTCGATCATTGTAACAAGGGCAGGCGGACCAGTAAATAACCCTGACCAGACTATATCTGTTGAACAAACGCCAGCGATAAGCATGGAAAACGATGGCATAATGGTACACCAGGCCCTTTCACCAAACGGTGACGGTATCAATGATTTCCTCGTAATTGATGGCATTGCTGCTTATCCTGAAAATAGGTTAACCATCATTAACCGCAACGGAGCATTGGTATTTGAAGCACAGGGCTATGACAACACTTCAAAAGTATTTGATGGGCACAGCAACAAAACCGGCGCAATGCAGGTGCCGGGCACTTATTTCTATGCGCTGGATTATAGTGTGAATGGTGTAACAAAGCACAAAACAGGATTTATTATATTGAAGTATTAAAAATTATCCACGCTAACAAAAAGGCGGCACAGGATAAATACCTGTGACTGCCTTTTTTTTTAAAGTAATGCATTGGTATTCAGATCCGGGAGTACCAATCCAATTAGTCAATAAATGAGCTTGCCACCCAGGCAGTATATTTTCATCCCAAAACAGACCGCCCAAACTTATTTGTAACGACTTTTTTACGAATGATCAGCCTGAATAAAAGACATCAATTTTTTCAAAAAAGTGGATATTTTATTTAATAAAATTAAAAGTGTTTCTAAAAAAGAAATTTATTTAATCATAGGGTGATTGTATGGATTTCTTTAAATTATTGAAAATAATATAAGGCTTTTTAAATAATTATTTATATTTTTGAGCTATTGATTGAAACATTATTTCTGTATAATTATTTATATCTATTAAAAAACATCGCGCTAATTGGCTTAGTGTTTCAATGGTCATACATGTATTAATCTTAAATTAATGTTATGTTAAATTATTTCGTAACAAGTATTAAGCCACATCAGGGAAATCTGTTTATTCTGTTAATAATATATATACTGAGCAGAGAGGGATTTTCTCATTTAATTTGTTCATCGATTAGGGGAAAAAGAATTTAATATCAAACCCGGAGTATCCCAAATCCTTAAACCTGTAAAAAATTACTTAATCCCTACCTACTATAAATTAATTATCACCAAAACGCCGACTATTCAACCCTTTAAAATAATTCATATGATCAATACTTTTACTCAGCAATTTTTCAAGAAGCTGTTTTTATGTAGTTTTTTGATTGTTTTTTTTACCATCCGGGCAATGGCTATAACTCCACCAGCACCGCCTGTAATAAGTTCATTCAACCCAGCAAGCGGGGCAGTTGGCACAGCGGTAACTATCAACGGGAGCAATTTCAATTCAACCAGCTCAAGCGACATAGTATTTTTTGGTGCAACCATGGCAACAGTAACCTCAGCAAGCACTACCAGCCTGACCGTTACAGTGCCGGCGGGAGCATCCTATGCCCCCATAACTGTTCTTAATGCCTCGAACCATTTAAGCGGGTATTCGCGAACGCCTTTTATTGTAACTTTTTTGGGCACCGGCGGTATCACAACTTCAACATTTGCCAGCCCGCAAACCTTTAGTACAGGCAATGCCCCACAGTTTGTTGCCGTTGCAGATATAGACGGCGATGGCAAGGCCGATATTGTTGTAGTCAATCAAAACGACAACACAATGGGTGTTTTTCTTAATAAATCCAGCAGCGGAAGCATCACTTCCGGATCCTTTGCCGCTGAAGTAACCTTTTCAACAGGCACTGGGTCATATCCAAATGGTATCGCCATCGGAGACCTGGACGGTGACGGGAAGCTTGATGTAGTTACTGCCAATACGGGCAATGCGTCCTTGTCAGTGTTCCGCAACACATCGTCTGTTGGCAATATTTCATTTGCCGCCCATGCTGATTTTGCTACCGGCAACGCCGATCCGCAGTATGTTGCCATTGCCGATTTTGATGGCGACGGAAAACCTGATATGGCGGTAACTAACGAAGCCAACGTCTCGGTATTTCATAACACAACCACCAGTGGAAGTACAACAATTTCTTTTGCTGCCCATGCTGATTTTGCGGTGGAATCGGAACCGGGAGGCATTGCTGTGGGTGATTTTGACGGCGACGGTAAACCAGACATTGCTGCGACTATCAGCAGCGATAATTATGTATCTGTATTGCATAATACTTCGTCAGCGGGTACGATATCATTTGGTACGCACGCCGATTTTTCGGTTGGCCCCGGTCCCGGAAACCTTGCGGTTAGCGACGTGGATGGCGATGGAAAACTGGATATTGTGACATCAAACGGCGGCGACGGCTCGGCATCCATATTGCATAATACCTCAAGCAGCAGTATTTCTTTTGGTACACACCAGGATATTAACGTTGATGAAGGTGACGCAAATGAATCATTTTATACCGTTGTGATGAATGACCTTGATGGGGACGGCAAACCGGATATGATAGTGGTTGATAATAACGACGCGCTATACCTTCTGCATAATACTTCATCCACCGGATCCCCATCATTTGGGTCTAAAGTGACGGTTGCTGTCGGCACCAACTCCTATGCATTATATGGAGCAGCAATAGGCGACTTTGACGGTGACGGGAAACCCGACATTGTTGCCAATGCACAGGGAGATAACCTGATAGATGTTTTGAGAAACAAATCGGCAGGTATAATTCCCAGCCCTACAACCACAAGCATTTCCTCCAATAACAACCCTTCCTTTAGTGCTTCTCCCGGCAATTCGGTAACTTTTACAGCTACCGTTACCCATTCAGGTAGGCCGGTAACTAAAGGTACTGTTTCTTTTACCAGCAATGGCCTGGCTATTTCCGGCGCAACTGATGTGGCTGTGAACGGCAGCGGTCAGGCTACAGCTAACACCAGTTTTTCGTCAACAGGCTCCTATACTATCGTGGCGACGTTTAATGGAGATGTAAATTATTCTTCGAGCGTCAGTAGCACCCTTACTCAGCAGGTAAACCTTCATCCTACCGCTATAAATTCCATTACTGCAACCAGCACCTATTCAAATGCAAGCTCTATTCAGTTTACGGCGACATTTGCGGCATCAATTACCGGTTTAAGCACCAGCAACTTCTCGTTAACTACTACAGGGGCAGTAAGCGGCGCAAGTGTGGCATCAGTAAGCGGTTCGGGAACGACCTATACGGTAACGGTAAATACCGGTACAGGAGATGGTACAATAGGCTTAAACCTTGCAAATGCCACCGGTTTAACACCCGGTATAAGCACAAGCTTACCTTTTACAGGAGGGACAACAACAATTGATAAAACAGCGCCAACGGTAAGCATCAGTGCCCCGTCGGTTTCTTCGATAGTTAGTGGCACCGGTTCAGTAAGTTATACAGTAACTTATGCCGATGCTAATTTTAATACCAGTACCCTTGGCCTCGGGGATATTACCTTAAATTCAACCGGGACGGCATCCGGAACCGTTGGTTTAACAGGTTCGGGCACCAGCTATATCGTAACCATTTCAAGCATCAGCGGTAGTGGGTCCTTGGGCATTTCCATAGGGGCAGGGACAGCAAGTGACCTTGCCGGCAATGCCGATGCCGGGGCGGGGCCTTCGGCCACGTTTACTGTTGTTGGCGGCAGCGATGCCACGCTAAGCGCCCTGAGCATTAGCAGCGGTACTTTAAGCCCTGTATTTGATGCAGGCACCAACGGTTATACAGCAAGTGTTCCCTATACAGCATCCGGCATAACCGTAACGCCAACCACAAACAGCCCTTTTGCTTCGGTAACCGTCAATGGGACCGGTGTAATCTCCGGCACAGCATCGGGCAGCATCGCGCTAACTGTGGGTGCTAATACCATAACTACCATAGTTACAGCACAGGACGGCTCAACAACAGATACCTATACATTAACAGTAACGATGGCCGCGCCGGCAACAGATGCCACCTTAAGCAACCTGGTATCCTGCGGCTGTTCATTTGACCAAACTTTCGCACCCGGCACAAACGCCTATACTGCAAGTGTACCAAATTCGGTAAATTCAATCACCCTGACACCCACTACCAATAATCCAAACGCAACAGTTAGCATTAACGGCGTGACAGTGACTTCCGGGAATACATCAGGCGCAATAGCGCTGAATGTGGGCATCAATACCATCAATACAATAGTTACCGCACAGGATGGCGTTACCACTAATACTTATTCCATAAATGTAACCCGTGCGCCATCCAGTGATGCGACCTTAAGCAGCCTTGCAATGAGCAGCGGTGCATTAAGCCCGAACTTTGCAACCGGTACAACGAGCTATACAGCATCGGTCAGCAATGCCGTTTCCACCATCACTGTAACGCCAACGACCAATGCCCCGACAGCCACGGTTGCGGTAAACGGGGTAACAATAAGTTCGGGAACGGCCTCGGCTGGCATTCCTTTAACTGTTGGCTCCAATACCATTACCACGACAGTTACGGCGCAGGATGGCATTACCACTAATTCTTATTCCATAAATGTTACCCGTGCGGCATCCAGTGATGCAACTTTAAGCAGCCTTGCAATAAGCGCCGGTACATTAAGCCCCGCCTTTGCATCCGGGACAACGAGCTATACGGCATCAGTCAGCAATTCCATTTCTACCATCACTGTAACACCAACGACCAATGATCCCACAGCCACAGTTGCGGTAAACGGTGTAACCGTAGGTTCGGGAACGGCTTCGGCAGGCATTCCTTTAACTGTTGGGACTAATACTATTACCACGACAGTTACGGCGCAGGACGGCGTAACCACTAATACTTATTCCATAAATGTTACCCGTGCTCCATCCAGTGATGCGACCTTAAGCAGCCTTGCAATGAGCGCCGGTACATTAAGCCCCGCCTTTGCAACCGGGACAACGAGCTATACGGCATCGGTCAGCAATGCCGTTTCCTCCATCACTGTAACACCAACGGCCAATGATCCTACAGCCACGGTTGTGATAAACGGTGTAACCGTAAGCTCAGGGACGGCTTCGGCAGGCATTCCTTTAACTGTTGGTTCGAATACTATTACCACGACAGTCACAGCTCAGGACGGCGTAACCACCCTGAGCTATGCTATAAATGTAACCCGTGCGCCATCCAGTGATGCGACCTTAAGCAGCCTTGCAATGAGCAGCGGTGCATTAAGCCCGAACTTTGCAACCGGGACAACGAGCTATACGGCATCGGTCAGCAATGCCGTTTCTACCATCACTGTAACACCAACGGCCAATGACCCGACAGCCACAGTTGCGGTAAACGGTGTAACGTTAGCATCTGGAACAGCTTCGGCAGGCATACCTTTAACAGTTGGTTCGAATACTATTACCACGACAGTCACAGCTCAGGACGGCGTAACCACCCTGAGCTATGCTATAAATGTAACCCGTGCGCCATCCAGTGATGCGACTTTAAGCAGCCTTGTAATAAGCGCCGGAACATTAAGCCCGAACTTTGCAACCGGGACAACGAGCTATACGGCATCGGTAAGCAATGCCATTTCCACCATCACTGTAACGCCAACGACCAATGATCCCACAGCCACAGTTGCGGTAAACGGTGTAACGTTAGCATCTGGAACAGCTTCGGCAGGCATTCCTTTAACAGTCGGGACTAACACTATTACGACGTTAGTAACGGCCCAGGATGGTGTAACCACCCTGAGCTATGCTATAAATGTAACCCGTGCGCCATCCAGTAATGCGACTTTAAGCAGCCTTGTAATGAGCGCCGGCACATTAAGCCCGAACTTTGCAACCGGAATTACAAGTTATACTGCAAGCGTCGCTAATAGTACTACAAGTGTAACTCTAACGCCAATCATCAATAATACAAACGGAACAATAACGGTAAACGGCGCGGCAGTAACCCCAGGAACGGCTTCGGCAGGAATCCCTTTAGCTGTCGGACCCAATACAGTTACAATGATCGTAACGGCGCAGGATGGAATTACGACCAGAACCTATTCGATCATCATAACCAGGGCTAAATCAACAAATGCAAATCTTGCAAATCTTACTTTAAGCAGCGCTATACTAAGCCCTGCGTTTGCAACAGGGACAAATAGTTATTCGGTATCGGTGGGTAATGCCACTGCATCGGTAACAGTAACGCCAACTGCAAGCGATGCCACAGCTACGCTAAACGTTAACGGTGTATCGGTAACTTCTGGAACGGTATCGGGCAGCATTGGTTTGGCCGTTGGCCCTAATATCATCAATACGGTTGTGACTGCCCAGGATGGGGTTACCACCCGTACCTATACCATAACGGTTACCCGTGCGGCATCCACTAATGCCTTGCTTAGCGCGATAAAACTAACTCCGGCTTCAACGCTAACAAATACAGGTACAGCAGGCACCACCACAACATACACCACATCAGTCAGTAACGCTATCTCATCAGTAACCGTAACACCAACCTCCATCGACCCAACTGCCACAATAAAAGTAAATGGGGTTGCGGTAATCTCAGGAACGGCATCGGGCAGTATTGCATTAGCAGGAGGCCCCAATACCATCAATACGGTAGTGACGGCCCAGGATGGAATAACTACCAGAACTTATTCGATCATTGTAACAAGAGCAAAATCAAACAATGCCGCCCTTGCAAATCTTACCATCAGCAACGGCACCTTAAGTCCTGCGTTTTTAACAGGAACGAACAGTTATACGGCATCAGTCAGCAATGCCGTCTCCGCCATAACTGTAACACCAACTACAGGTAATTCCACAGCCACGGTAAAAGTAAACGGCATAACTGTAATATCTGGAACTGCATCTGCAGGCCTTCCTTTGATAGTTGGGCCTAATACTTTAACGACGATAGTTACTGCTCAGGACGGCATCACCACTAATACTTATACGATAATAGTTACCCGTGCGGCATCAAGCGATGCCACTTTAAGTAACCTTGCCATGAGCAGCGGCACTTTGAGCCCTGCTTTTGCTGTCGGTACAACAAGCTATACGGCCGGTGTCGCTAATGCAACATCAATAATTACGCTAACACCAACTACCGGTAATGCCGCAGCCACAGTAAAAGTAAATGGCGTGGCGGTAACGTCCGGAACGGCTTCTGCAGGAATTCCTTTAGTGGCTGGCCCTAACACGATCAATACCGTGGTAACGGCCCAGAATGGCACAACCACCGAAACATACACTATCATTGTTACCCGTGCGCCATCAGCCAATGCCGCCCTTGCCAATATTACCATCAGCAGCGGCGCATTAAGCCCAGCCTTTGCAACAGGTACCACCAGTTATACGGCATCTGTCAGCAATGCCACTACATCTGTAAAAGTAACCCCAACTACGGCTGACGCCACCGCTACGGTAACGGTAAACGGTATCGCAGTAACTTCCGGAACAGCGTCGGGCAGCATTGCTTTGGTTGTTGGCCCCAATACCATCACAACCAAAGTAACCGCCCAGGACGGAACAACCACGGATACTTATACCGTAACAATCACCCGTTTGTCATCCAATGCTTTGCTGAGCGCGATCAAACTAACACCGGCTTCAACACTAACCAATACAGGTACAGTGGGCAGCACCACAACATACACAACATCGGTGAGCAATGCAGTCGCATCGGTAACTGTAACAGCAACCACCGTTGATCCAACTGCTACAATAAAAGTAAACGGCGTAGCGGTTACATCAGGAACGGCATCGGGAAGTATTGCTTTGGTGGCAGGCCCCAATACCATCAATACGGTAGTAACAGCCCAGGATGGCACAACCACCAAAACCTATTCAATCATCGTAACAAGGGCTAAATCAACCAATGCCGCGCTTGCAAATCTTGCTGTCAGCGCCGGTACATTAAGTCCTGTTTTTGCAACAGGGACCTATAGTTATACGGCATCGGTGAGCAATGCCACTACATCGGTAAAAGTAACACCAACCACCAGCGATGCCACAGCAACAGTAACTGTAAATGGTACAACCGTAACATCAGGAACAGCTTCGGCTGGCATCCCCTTAGCAGTCGGACCTAATACCCTAACCACGATAGTGACTGCCCAGGATGGTGTAACTACAAAAACCTATACCATAACGGTCACCCGTGCGCCATCCACCAATGCTTTGCTGAGCGGAATCAAACTAACACCAGCTTCAACGCTGACCAATACGGGAACAGTGGGCAGCACCACAACCTACACCACGTCGGTGAGTAATGCCGTTGCATCGGTAACCGTAACAGCAACCAGCGTTGATCCAACCGCTACAATAAAAGTAAACGGTGTAGCGGTAACCTCCGGCACAGCCTCGGGGAGTATTGCTTTGGCAGTGGGCTCCAATACCATCAACACCGTGGTAACAGCCCAGGACGGTGTAACGACCAGAACCTATTCGATCATTGTAACAAGAGCCGGCGGACCAGTAAATAACCTCAATCAGCAGGTATCGGTTGAACAAACACCAATGATAAGCATTGAAAACGATGGCATATTGGTACACCAGGCCCTTTCACCAAATGGCGACGGTATCAATGATTTTCTTGTAATTGAAGGCATAAAATCCTACCCTGAAAACAAATTAACCATCATTAACCGTAACGGTGCATTGATATTTGAAGCCCGGGGATATGATAACAGTTCAAAGGTATTTGACGGGCATGCCAGTACAACCGGCGCAATGCAGGTTCCAGGAACTTATTTTTATGCATTGGATTATAATGTTAATGGCATAACAAAACATAAAACAGGATTTATTATACTTAAATACTAAATGTTACTTATTATGCTGTTGAAGAGTCAAACCTTTGATAGTGGATCTTTTATAACTATTGATTAATTGCTTTTAATTCAATCTATTAAAGGTAAAAAGCAGGAGCTTGAAATTAGGTCGCAATAAGAGATAAAACAGGATACTTAGAAGGTTTTGAGGTAATAAAATCATCGGTTTTTTTCGCAAACGCATGTTGTCCAATAATTATTTTCGTTTTGGTGCATTTCTCGTTTTGTATTATTGAATTCTTTTCTTTTTGCCCTACAGCAAACGTTTCAGGGGGAAAAAGATAAAACCAAAATTATTGCAGATTTGGCAAATGCCATGATAAAAGGTTTTATAGATTTGATATTTCAGTCGTTGCCATTTTACTTTCATAATCAACATCCAGGTTAAGTTGCAGTAGTCAAGGTTCGCGACAATGTGCCCATCAAAGCTCAAATCGGCAACAGTGATTCTGTGGGAACAGACATGCAGAAAGCTTTCACCTTTTGAAATAAAAAAGCAGGAACTCTCACCTCCCTGTTTAAATTAATCAACCAATCCTGAATGACATGAAAGTGTCTTTAAAGTAAAAAGTAATATCAATAGGTGTTTTGTACTACCGTCTCTTTACCAAAACTTAAAGTAAGGTATGATAAAGAGAAAAAATACGTTGGGGCATTGCAGCTACTTATATTAATAGTTACCTGCAAACCGAGAAAACCAGGGGGCGTTGGCAGTGTTGCAGGCGGCGCCACTTTTACAAAATGAAAGAATGAATATTTACCAATTCCGCAGCAGGAGATCATTTCAGATCTCAATCTTAAACAAATCCGCGATATTAATTTTTTGTAACAAATAAATAAGATGTACGATGACTATATTTATCTCGTCGTACATCTTTTAAAATTTCTAAAAGAAGCAACATAAATGAGCTTAAAAAAAAATATAATTTATTTCGTTGTTTTTGTTGGCGTGTCATTTTTGGGTATCCAAGGTTTTGCACAACCTGCCGCAGCTAAACGATCATATTATGTAAATGCATCCGGCAGTGATATTAATACAGGAACAAAAAACAAACCTTTACAATCCATTGATAAAATAAACAGTCTGCATCTGAATGCAGGCGATACGGTTTTCTTTAAATCAGGTCAAACTTTTAACGGGAGCCTGTTAATTACTCAGGGTATACAAGGAATGCCGAATAAACCTGTTGTTTTTACTTCTTATGGGAGGGGACGCGCCGTAATTAATGCCAAAGACAGCGTCGGCGTGAAAGTTTATAATGGGGCTTTCATACGGTTGCAGCACTTAACAGTTGTGGGCTCCGGGCGCAAGAATGGCAATACCAACAATGGGTTATACATCCTCAATAGTAAAGGAATCAACATGCAGGATATCGACATATCGGGGTTTCAGAAATCCGGTTTATTGATCTACTCTTCTCAAAATGTAATTGCAAACCATGTGTTTGCACATGACAATGGTTCAGCAGGGATAACGGTTGAAGGCCCGTATACTAAAACAGAATCCAGGGATATTAAGATATTAAACTGCCGGGCTGAAAATAATGCCGGAGATCCGACCAATCTTACCAATCACAGTGGAAACGGTATAGTAGTTGGTAATTGCAAGAATGTTCTGATTGATCATTGTACAGCGACTAACAATGGTTGGGACATGCCAAGGATAGGGAATGGTCCGGTTGGAATATGGGCCTACGAGGCAGATAGTGTTACAATTCAGCATTGTCTTTCCTATAATAACAAAACATCCAAAGGTGGCGCAGATGGCGGCGGGTTCGATCTCGATGGAGGTGTCACTAATTCAGTGGTGCAATATTGCATGTCATACGGTAACCAGGGCAGCGGGTATTGTATTTTCCAGTATTGGGGAGCAACCCCATGGTATCATAATGTTTTCAGATATAATATTAGTGAGAATGATGGTACGGTTTCCGATTCGCAGGGTGGGCTTTATGTATGGAATAGTTCGGATGATGAAAAGCAGTTTTATGATTGCAAAGTGTATGGAAATATCATCTATAATTCAAAGGTTGCTGCAATTGCTTTTTCAGAAAAGAGCGAAAGCAAAGGAATTCGGATATATAACAATGTGTTTATAGGGAAAGATACCCTTATAAAGGGGAAAGACAGGATAGGTGACGTTAAATACCAGGGAAATGATTGGTGGAGTATTGATAAAGGATTTAATATGAGTGGTGTCCGTGATCTGAAAACATGGGCATTAAAAGAAGGACAAGAAGTTAAAGATGGGAAAGTGATTGGTTTTAACATTAAACCTGAGTTTAATAATCCAGGGAATACAACTATTACCTCGGCTGCTCAATTAAAAAGTTTCACCAATTATCATTTGGGTAAAAATTCATTACTACGAAAGAAATCTGTTTATACCGATATGTACGGACTTAAAAACTTAAAATTATAAAAAATGCAGCGCCGCGGATTTATAAAAAACACCATTGGTTTAGGTTTGCTGATGCACCCCTTTGTAAGGGCATGGAGCAAACCGCGTTCATATCAGAACTTAAAGTTAACAGGACCGCCGAAACCGGTGTTTATTTACAACAACTGGTCGGCGTATGATGAACTGTCAGATAACGTTCCGCAAACTGAGCAGTTGGCTATAAAGGAACTTGAAGAAATACTTCGATTGAAAAACAGCGGGGTGCAGATAGATTATTATGTGATGGACGCCTTCTGGTTCGATTTGTGGGGAGGTTATCGCACCTGGCATAAACAGCACTGGCCCAATGGACCTGATAAATGGCTTGCAACTTGTAAAGCAAATAACATTAAACCGGGTATGTGGTTCTCCACAAACCTGATCGCGACTCACAGTGGACGCTTCCTGGAAGTAATACCCGAATGGAAAGATTCATTAGGAACGGATCCAAACATTATGTGCCTGTTCGATGGCGGTTATCTGGCACACCTGGCAGGCACTTTGCAAATATGGTATAACAAGGGTGTGAGGTTATTTAAGTTCGATTTTGCCTATTTCGAAGCGGTAACACCCGCCATGAAAGATAAGTTCAGTAAAGTAGAAGTGCTGGAGAAAAACAAAGTAGCTTTTATGCAAATGCTGCAGCAGTTCCGGAAAAACAACCCCGACGTATTGATTACCGGGTACAATGGTTTTGGCGGCGATATGGAAAATACCTATACACCATTTAATAAAAGAATTGACCCGCGCTGGCTGGATACTTTCGATACCCTTTACTGTGGTGATCCGCGTTTTTCGGATGTGCCGATGATGAATATATGGCGCTCGGCGGATAATTATTCCGATCACCAGGCATTTGCTTACCAGGCTTACGGAATGCCAATTCGCCGCATAGATAATTGCGCTTTTATGATCGGTAAAACAGGAACCTGCTATTCGCGTGCTACACAATGCTGGAAAGGTATGTTGATTTTAGAATTAGCCCGGGGCGGATGGGTAAATGTTTATCATGGTAACCTGGAATTACTAAGTGAACCGGATGCTAAATGGTTCGCAAAAGTGCAAAGTTTGTACCACGAATTGCAAAAACAGGATACAACGGAAATGTTTGGTTCGATCCCCGGTAAGGGAAAGCCGTATGGGTTTAAATCCACGTCAGCAAAAGGTACTGTTTGCACAGTTGTTAATCCTTCCCAGCAGATAGCCACTATAGTTTTACCTGTTAATGATGCTGCCGCCAACCCCTATTTGCTTTATGCCGATGGCGGATATGTGCCCGTTGCCGAAGCAAACTTGCTTACCCTTGGGCCCGAACAACTGGTAGTGGTTGGATTTGATGATTACGGCAATAATAAACACTATATGGGCATCGACGAAACGATAAATATCCCCCAGTCTATTGACCCTATAGCGGTAAATTTCACCGCTACGGCAAAAAACATGCTCGAAGGACAGGTAAACCCTGTTGCCGGAAAAGGTCTAAGGATCATCATGCAGCAATTTTACCCGAATGGCGATCCTTGCCGCTCATGGCCCGGCGCTCCGCCCGACGGAAAAAATGTTAGCGAGGTGATTATGATAAAAGCTGCGCAGGATGGCAAAGAGCTGCTGCTGCATATCGAAAATGATAAAATGATCTGGAGTGGTTTATCATGGGCTGCAGGCGAAATAAAACAAAGTTCATTTCACCCTGCTAAACCTATTAACATTCAGTGTATTACAAAAGAAAAGGATGAACTGAAATTGACTGCTAATGTTTACGCAGTTATGTATGCGTCAACATAATTTTCATCTTAACTTCTATTTATATTAAGCTATTTTAAGTTTCAATTATACCTGCGGATTTGCCATTTTAATTTGCACAAACCATGAAATACTCGTTTTTCGCTGTCATTTTTTGTTTCACGATGTTTTTCAAAACTGATGCATTAGCACAGGCCTCAAACTTACAGGTTGACGGGAAATTATACGATACCGATAAAAATTTGATCAATGCGCATGGCGCAGGGATGTTATTTCATAAGGGCATTTATTACCTGTTTGGTGAAATTAAAAAAGGAACAACCTGGGAAGTCCCAAATCAAAATTGGGAAGATTACAGGGTGCCAGCTGGGGGTGTCTCCTGTTATTCATCTACTGATCTTAAACATTGGAAATATCAGGGTATTGCACTGTCGCCTGTAACCGGCGATCAGGCAAATGACCTGGATACCGGGAGGGTGATTGAACGCCCCAAGGTAATTTATAATAGCAAAACCAAAAAGTTTGTAATGTGGGTACATATTGATAAAAACGATTATGGCTACGCACATGCAGGTGTGGCCATAAGTGATAAGCCTGCCGGACCTTATAGCTACTTAGGGAGCAGCAGGCCAAACGGGCAAATGGCGAGGGATATGACCTTGTTTAAAGATGATGATGGAAAAGCATACCTGATTTATGCCTCGGAAAATAACATGACCATGCAGATATGTCTTTTGTCAGATGATTATCTTTCGCCCACCACAAAATATATCCGCATTTTAGAAAACCAGCACAGGGAAGCGCCCGCTTTATTTAAATGGCAAAAAAAATATTATTTGATCACGTCGCTTTGCAGCGGGTGGGATGCCAACCCTGCAAAATATGCAACCGCAAACAATATAATGGGAAAATGGGAACAAAAAGGGAACCCCTGCATTGGAAAAGATTCTGCTACCACTTTCAATTCGCAAAGTACTTATGTGCTGCCGTTATATAAAAATAAAGGGGCATTTATTTTTATGGCTGATAGGTGGAACAAGACCAATCTTGAAAAATCTGATTATTTATGGCTGCCATTGACTGTGACTAATGGCAAGATTGAAATAAAAAGCGCTGAAACTTCAGTACGATAAAAACGAGTTATGAAAACAATAAACAGGAGAGCTTTTATTAGTCAAGGTTCAATTGGCTTAGGGGCTATGCTGGCATTTTCGCAATTGCCACTCGGATTAAAGGCAAATGAAACCGCGAAATATAAGCATCCGATTGGTTTTCAGTCATTCCCTCTACACGATGAACTTTCGAAAGATTTTCCGGGCACAATGAAGTCGATGGCTGATATGGGATATCAACTGGTAGAAATGTGTTATCCTCACAGCTACGCGCAATGGGGGTTTGGCGCTTTGGTTGATATGAAAGTTTCTGATATGCGCCACATGATCGAAGATGCAGGCTTACATTGTCCAAGTTGTCATTTTCTAGTGCAGGATCTTATGGGCGATAGTCTTAATACAAGTATAGAATTTGCCCATGAATTAGGCCTTACGCAAATGATATGCCCTGGTTTGGATGTGCCGGGAACTGCGATCTCGCAATACAAAGCAGCAGCAGCTGAATTTAACAAGATTGCTGAAAAGATTAAAAGCGCAGGTATG
>Ga0364874_10257_pt1 | contig 31254 bp, 14 predicted proteins | sample ExccelAu500001D4_2_FD_206922 | JGI IMG/M metagenome (GOLD analysis project Ga0364874, IMG submission 206922) | Enriched cells from Trout Bog Lake Hypolimnion, Wisconsin, USA - BchlTB.Aug07.5000.01.D4 | ecosystem: Environmental > Aquatic > Freshwater > Lake > Hypolimnion/Profundal zone | place... | reverse complement strand
CTGGCCTCCATGCTGAACATCGTGAACGAAGAGCGCGACGAAGTGCATCTGATCACGATTGAAGACCCGATCGAATATTACCATAAGCACAAGAAGGCGCTCATTACGCAGCGCGAAGTCCACGTGGACGTGCCGAATTTCGCCGAGGCCCTGCGCCGCGCCCTGCGCCAGGACCCCGACATGATCCTGGTTGGCGAAATGCGCGACCTGGAGACCATTGAGGCGGCCATCACGGCCGCGGAAACGGGCCACTTGGTGTTCGGCACCCTGCACACGACCGGTGCGGCCAAGACCATTGACCGCCTCACCAACGCCTTCCCCACCAACCAGCAGGAAATGGTGCGTATCCAGCTCTCCACGGTCCTGCAGGCGGTGATTTCCCAGTTGCTGGTTCCGCGCGTGGACAAACCGGGCCGCGTGGCCATCTTTGAAATCATGATCAACACGCCCTCCATCGCCGCCCTGATCCGCGACAACAAGACGTTCCGCATCCAGTCGGACATCCAGACCGGCTCCAAATGGGGCATGGTCACGCTGGACTCCTTCCTGATGGAGAAATACCAGCAAGGCATGATCGCCCGCGAGGAAGTCATCAACAAGGCGCAGGACCCGACCACCATCCTGGCCAAGCTCCAGGAACTGGAGCTGGAGGCCAGCACGAATGCCAAAGGCAAGAAATAACCCCGCCCCATGCCCGACGAAATCTCCAGTCCATTATTGAGCCTCATCCGCGAAAACGGGCTGATTGACGATCTGCAATACGAGGAGGTGGCGGGCGAAATCAAGCGCACGGGCACGGCGGTCATTCAGGTGCTGCAGGACTTCGGCATCATGAAGCTGGACGACATCCTGCATGTGGAGGCCACGGCGCTGGGCACGGAAGTCATCTCGCTCAAGGATCGGGAAATTTCGCCCGACGCCTTGAAGCTGATTCCCGCCAAGGTGGCGCAGATGTACCACTGCCTGCCGGTGGCGCTGGTCAACGGCACCCTGCAAGTGGCGCTGGCCGAACCGCTCGATCCGAACGCGATCGGGGAGATCGGGTTTGCCGCCAAACGCGATGTGCAGCCCGTCGTGGCCGATCCGGCGGAGGTCCTCAAGGGCATCGAACGGTTTTACGGGCAGGAGGACAACGAAAGCTTTTCCGAAATCCTCAAGGAGCTCGACGCCAATAAGAAGATCGCCCGCGAAGTCGTGGAAGCCGGCGAGGACGCCAAGGCCGCCGAGGCGCTGGCCAACGAGGTGCCCATCGTCAAATTCGTCAATCTGGTTTTGCAGCAGGCGGTGCAGGATCGGGCCAGCGACATTCATTTCGAGCCGTTTGAAACCGACTTCCGCATCCGCTACCGCGTGGACGGCGCGCTGTATGAAATGGCGCCCCCGCCGAAGCACCTGGCCCTGCCCGTGACCTCCCGTATCAAGATCATGGCCAACCTGAACATCTCCGAAAAGCGCATGCCGCAGGACGGGCGCATCAGTCTGACGGTATCCGGCAAGCAGATTGACTTGCGCGTTTCCTGCCTGCCCACCGCGTTCGGCGAATCCATCGTGCTGCGCGTGCTGGACCGCTCCTCCGTGAGCTTGGATCTCGACGCGCTCGGCCTGCCCAAATATGTCTATGATTTCACCTCCGAGGTGATCCAGCGGCCCAATGGCATTTTCGTGGTGACCGGCCCCACGGGCTGCGGCAAGACCACCACGCTCTATTCCTGCCTGCGCCGCGTTAACACCATTGATTCCAAGCTGCTCACCGCGGAGGACCCGGTGGAATTCGACATCGAAGGCATCATGCAGGTGGCCATCAACGAAAGTCTTGGCATGACCTTCGGCAAGGCGCTGCGGTCCTTTCTGCGCCAGGATCCGGACATCATCATGGTCGGGGAAATGCGCGATTTGGAAACCGCGCAGATTTCCATTCAGGCGTCGCTCACGGGCCACTTGGTCTTGAGCACCCTGCACACCAATGATTCCCCCGGCGCCGTCACGCGGCTGGTGGATATGGGGGTGGAGCCGTTCCTGATTTCCTCCACGCTGATGGCTGTGCTGGGCCAGCGGCTGGTGCGGACGATCTGCAAAAATTGCCGCACGCCGTTTGAGCCCACCGAACAGCAGTTGGGGCTGCTCGGCCTCTCGCCCTACGACCTGGGCGACAAGGTGTTTCACTATGGCCGCGGCTGCTCCAATTGCAGCGACACCGGGTACAAGGGACGCCGTGGCATCTTCGAGCTGCTTGTGGTCAGCGACGCCATCCGCACGCTCATCAACGAGCGCGCCCCCACCGTGGTGGTGCGGCAGAAAGCCGTCGAGCTGGGCATGGTCACCTTGCGCGAAGACGGCTTGCGCAGCATCTTTGACGGTGATACAACGATTGAAGAAGTTGTCAAGTACACGTGATTTGCCATGCCTAAATACACCTATGTAGCCCTGGACAAGCTGGGCAACGAAACGAAGGGCAGCATCGAAGCGGGCAGCCAGAACGAGGCCATCGGCCGCGTGAAGGACATGCAGTTGTTTCCCACCAAGATCACCGAGACAGATAAGGAGGAAAAAAGCGCCAAGAAAGCGGCCAAGAGCAAGGCCGCGCCCAAGCCCCGGCCGGGCGGCAAGAAGGGCGCCATGAACATCAACATCAAGATCCCCGGGTTCAGCGGGGTGCCGCCCAAGGTGTTGACCACATTCACCCGGCAGTTGGCCACGCTCGTGGACGCCGGCCTGCCGCTCCTGCGCGGCCTGCGCGTGCTCGAAAAGCAGGAGCGCAATTCCACCCTCAAAGGCATCATTTCCCAAGTCGCCACCTCGATCGAGGGCGGCAGCACTTTTTCCGAGGGCCTCGCGCAGCATCCCAAGGTCTTTAACCGTTTGTTCGTCAACATGGTCAAGGCCGGCGAACTGGGCGGTGTGCTGGAAGTCGTGCTCAAGCGGCTTGCGGAATTCTCCGAAAAGGCCCAGAAGATCAAGGGCAAGGTCAAGGCCGCCCTGTTCTATCCCATCGCCGTCTTGATCGTCGCCGTCGGCATCATGATTCTGCTCATGACCATGGTCGTGCCCAAATTCAAGGAAGTGTTTTCGGGCATGGGTTTCAAGCTGCCCGGGTTCACCCTCTTCGTCATGGGCGTCAGCGACCTCATCCGGCTGAACATCATGGCTACATCGGGTGTGCTGGCGGTGCTCGTCGTGATGTTCCTGCTGTTCATCAAGACCAAATTTGGCCGCCGCATCTGGGACAAGACCAAGCTCGTCATGCCCCCTGTGGGCCAGGTCATCAGCAAGGTTGCCATCTCGCGCTTTTGCCGCACGCTGGGCACCCTCGTCAGCAGCGGCGTGCCCATCTTGCAGGCCTTGACCATCGTCCGCGAAACCGCCGGCAACGTCATCATCTCCAACGCCGTCTCCAAAGTCCACGAGAGCGTCAAAGAGGGCGAAACCATCACCGCCCCGCTCGAGGCCTCCCGGGTGTTCCCGCCCATGGTCGTCAGCATGGTGGACGTGGGCGAGCAAACCGGCGCGCTGCCCGAAATGCTTCTGAAGATCGCCGACAATTACGACGAGGAAGTGGATAACGCCGTCGCGGCCATGACCTCGCTGCTCGAACCCATCATGATCGTGGCGCTGGCGGTGATCGTCGGCAGTATCGTGATCGCGATGTTTCTGCCCCTGATTCAAATGATCACCAACTTGAGCGGTGACGAAGGCTCCGGCACCGGCAAGAAGGAGTAGGGGACAAGCAGGTTGAGGGTTGAGGGTTGAGGGTTGAGGGTTGAAAGTTGAGCCAGCAGGGAAAAGTGATGCGTGATGCGTGAAATGGGACAGGGTCGGCCGTTGCAACGTTTGGACGTTTATTGCGAGTGCCTGAGCCGGGTGACTCCAACGCATGGGCTGAAAGCCCAAAACATGATAGCCCAGGGCAGCGCCCTGGGTTAGGGGTGGCAACCGTTTATCGAGCCCTGAAAGGACGAAACAGAACCGTAAGCCATTGGCTGAATCTTATGTGTGAGGTTGCTTTTGCCGCCCTTTCAGGGCTTGAATTTGTGGGGTCGCGTGTCCCAGGGCGTTGCCCGGGGCTGTCCTGTTCTTGCGCCTTCAGCGCAGGGGATGCCCCAGCGTGATACCCACCATAAACGTAGAAGAAAAACATTTTTTACAGAAAACCTTGACAAATTGCGCCCGTGCAAGTAAATACATTGTAAACACATTGCATGGGCGAATTATTTACAACTGACCCGATATGGAGTTTGATTGGAATAACTTGCCTTTTGAGCTTGGTTCTTTGAATCAACGGGAAGTTGAGGAGTCCTTTGAAGACGCATTTGCCGTGCGCCTCATGCCGGATTCGCCGAGGTTTGCGGTGCAGGCGCGGTTTTTCAACTTGGGCATGTCCGCCGGGGGCGTTGGCATCCTGAGCGTCTATCGCACCAACGGACGGGTCGTTCGGGTGCTGCTGGCACGGCCGTTTGACCCGGAAGAACGTTTCTTCTACCAGCGGAAAATGGGACAGACGCTCTCGCAATAGGGGGAATTGGGGAATCCTCCTCGTCCTCGCAATCGAGGAAAAACTCGAGGACGAAGACGAGGACGACAAGAGAAGATTTTAGATGCGCACATTTGCCAGATGGGAAGAAGTGCCCCTCTTCGATAGCGAAGAGGCGGAGGCGGATTTCTGGACCGAGAACCGGCCGGATTTGCGCCTCATGGAAGGGGCCGTCTCGGGCAACGCCGAGGCCGCCGAATCCGTCACCATCACACTGCGGATTGACCCGCGCATGCTGGCGCGCATCAAGCGGCTCGCCCGCATGCGGTTCCTGAATTACCAGAGCATGATCAAGCAATGGTTGAGCGAGCGGATGGAACAAGAATTGAAAGAACGATGAAAACATATCCCATGCGGAGTCAACGAGTGCGGAACGCGGAATGCGGATTGCAGAATGAAAACATGCCCGCTGGCGCGGTATTCCGCACTCCGAATTCCGCACGCCGCACTGACTCCGCCTTTACCCTGATCGAACTGCTGACCGTCATCGCCGTTATGGCCACCCTGGCTGCGTTGACCTTGGTGGTCGTGGGCAGCATCGCCAAAACCAAGTACCGGAGTGTCGCCACCGCCGAATTGCATCAGATCGAAAACGCCCTGGAGGATTACAAGGCCAAGTACGGGGTTTATCCGCCCAGCAATGCGAATATTCCCGGCACGTATGCGTCGCCGCAGACCAATGCGGATTTTCCCCCGCTATATTATGAATTGAGCGGTGTCGGGAACAATGGCACGGCTTTCACAAACTTGGAAGGCACCGCGCAGATTAAGATGACCGACGTGCAGACCGCCTTTGGGGTTGGTGGCTTTATCAACTGCTCCAAGGGCGGTGGCGACGACGCAGTGCCGGCCAGGAATTTTCTGCCCGGCCTGAAGGCAAATCGAATTGCCACGGTGCTGGACAACAATGTCTGGATCACGAACCTCGTCACTTCCGTGAACGGGCCGGACGCGCAGTACATGCCGCTTGGCGTCGCGAACGTCAATCCGTTTCGCTATGTATATCCTGGCATCAACAATCCCAATTCCTACGATTTGTACGTGGAGATTCGCATCAGCGGCCAGACCAACCTGATTTGCAACTGGAGCAAAGCCGTCCTCTATAACACCTCCTTGCCTTGACGCTGAATTAGCCTATGAACACTCCCGACGCCCACGGCCCCGATTGCTGGAAATGTTCGCTGAACGTGGAATGGCGCGACTGCACGTTTTGTCCCGCCATCCAGTTTCGCCGGGACATCCTTCAGCGCAACGGCAGCCAGGTCAAACCGCTGCCCGCGCCGGCCATTCAGCCGAATCCCGCCCGCCGCAGAAATACTTTTAAACCCATGAAAAACATCCAGCTCTCCACGCGCCGCTTCCGCAGCGGCTTCACCCTCGTTGAACTGCTCGTCGTCATCGCCATCATCGGCATCCTGGCAGCCATGCTCATGCCTGTTTTGGCGGCCGCCAAGAAACATGCGCTGGTCATGAAGGCCAGGACCGAAATCAGCGGCCTCGTCAACGCCATCGCGGCCTACGACCAGGCCTATTCAAAGTTTCCGGCGTCCCCCTATGCGCAAAAACTGGCTGGCCTTGGGCAGAATAAGAACTTTGACTTTACGTATGGCGCCAAGTTTCCAAATGCAACCGGTGTGGTGCAGCCCATTGGGACGCCAGTGGATACAAGCGGCAACGTCTATACCAACAGCGAGGTGATAGCCATTCTGATGGATATCCCAACCTATCCGATAACCGGGGTATCCACCATCAACACCAACCACCAGAGCAACCCGCAGGGCACCAAATTCCTGGACGCCCACATGTCCGGCTGGGATCCTTCCCAAGGTGGCGTGCCGCCCGCGGGTGTGGATAACAATCTCGTGTATCGGGATCCGTGGGGCAATCCCTACCTCATCAGCATGGATCTGAATTATGACGATCAATGCCAGGATGCATTCTATTGCAAAAGGGCGGTTTCTTCTCAAAATGGCGGCTTGGCTGGCTACAACGGTTTGAACAGCCCAGGACCAGCGGGAACTGATAACTTCCAATTTCACGGCAAAGTCATGGTCTGGTCCGTGGGGCCGGATGGGAAAGCCTCCTCCGTGGACGCCAATGGCAACGCGCTTAACGCCATTTCGGGTGTGAACAAAGACAACATCTTGAGCTGGCAGTAATATTGTGAAATTCGTTCGTACATTTGAGTTGACCGACCGGGTGTCAGGCGGACGGTGGCGCAACTTGGCTGAGCCAGCACCTTTTGCGCACCTGGCGCAAACCAATCAATCAGGATTCGACCGGCGCGGTTCTGTGTCTGAATCCCAACGGGATTCCGGCTTCCAGCCCAGGGTTGTGCCACCAGCGCTACCCTGGGTAACGGTTGCCAATGAACCCCAACCCCAACGGGGTTGCGGCCAGTCGAGCAGCGGGCGGCCTCCGGGCCACAACCCCGTTGGGGTTGAGGATACCATCCACCAACTTCCCAGGGTAGCCTCGAAGGCCTTTGGGGTAACTTGGGCTTTGGGCCACAATCCCTTTGGGATGGCCAGAACCTACACGGATCGGGTCAACAAAATGCGTGTAAGCTGCATGGGCGATTGCGCGCGGCGCTCTGCCGAGACGCCGCTGCGCCGTACAGATCTGGCCTTCACCCTCGTCGAACTGCTCGTGGTCATTTCCATCATGGGGCTGATCGCCGCGCTGGCGGTGCCGGCCCTCAAGAACCTGGGCAAGTCCAACATCCAGGCCAGCGCCACCCGGCAGTTGCTGGATGACATTGGCCGCGCCCGCATGTTGGCCATCGGCCAGCATACCACGGTTTACATGGTCTTCGTGCCCACGAATTATTTTGGGCTGCTGATCGGCACCACCAACCAATTTTCGCCGGCCATGACCAATCTGGTCCAAAAACAACTGACCGGGTACAATTTCATTGCCTACGGAAAAGTGGGTGACCAGCCCGGGCAGCATGGCTGGCATTATCTGTCCGACTGGCAGTCGCTGCCGGATGGCACCTTCATCGCGGCGGCCAAATTCTTGCCCCAGTACTATCCGGCCTCCATGCCGGCCTCCACGCAGGTTCTGCCCTGGCTTCCCACTTGGCTGCCGGCGCCGGATTACTCCGGGCAGATTGACAACTGGCAATATTCCATCAATTCCCACTGGCAAATCTACGGGTTCAACACCAATAACGCCTTTCCCTTTCCCACGGAAACTTCGTTTCCGTCGGTCCCGCTGCCTTTCCTGGCGTTCGATTATCGCGGCCGGTTGATTTCCGAAACGGCGGACAATGTGACTTTTCATCACGCCTATATTCCCCTGGCCCAAGGCACGGTGAGCACCGGGCATGACGTTAACAAGCAGCCCGCCCCCACCACGCTGCAGCCGGCGGACATCACCGAAACGCCGCCGGGCAACAGCACCAGCATTTCCTATAACGTCATTGATGTGGACCCGCTCTCCGGCCGCGCCAAGGTGCTGGCCCACCAGGTGAAATGAAATTTTTGAATGCAAACCACAATGCAAAATATGATGCGTAAGTCTCTTCATGTTTGCCGCGCTGTTGTTCCGGCACAGCGGGCAGGCGTCTGCAACCCTCAACCCTCAACCCTCAACCCTCAACCAAATCGTGCCGCCAAGCTGCTGGCCGGATTGCTCGTGGGCGGGTGTCTGGGATTGACCACCGCTTGGGCGCAAGCCGATTACGCCACGCCTTACACCTTTTTCACCATTGCGGGGACCTTTGGAATCACCGGTGGCATGGATGGAACGAATGGTGGGGCGCAATTCTCTTATCCGAATGGTGTTGCCGTGGATACCAATGACAACGTGTATGTGGTGGACTATGGTGAGAACATTGTTCGAAAAGTCACGCCGGTGGGCACCAACTGGGTCGTGAAGACCATAGCTGGAACTGCTGGTGCCACTGGTACTGCCGGCGGCGCGAATGCGGAATTCAACAACCCCTTTGGGCTGGCGCGGGATGGTGGCAACAATCTCTATGTGGCGGATAGCGGCAATAATGCAGTGCGCAAGCTGGCGCTCGTCGGTGGCAACTGGCTGGCCAGCCCGATAGCGGGAACCCCCGGGGCTGGCAATAACGGCAGCAAGGATGGCATTAATGGCTCTGCGCAGTTCAATTTTCCATGCGGTATCGCCGTGGATGCCGCCGGCACGCTGTATGTGGCGGACACCGGGAACAACATTATACGGCAGGTTGCGCTCGTTGGAGGTAATTGGGTGACCACCACGATTGCTGGCACGGCAGATCTCTTCGGGGGCGAGCTCGACGGCACGAATGGCGTCGCGGAATTCACAGAACCGTCGAGCATTGCCGTGGATGCGGTGGGCCGCCTTTTTGTTACGGACGAAATTAGTCCTGCGACTGGAGAAGGAAGCACGATACGTATGCTTACGCCATTGGGGGGAGGGAATTGGGCGGTCACTACCATCGCTGGGGCGGACGGATATGCCGACACCGCCGATGGCACCAACACCGATGCACATTTTTCCAGCCCGGCGGGTATTGCCGTGGACGCCGGTGACAACCTCTACGTGGCGGACAGCGGAAATGGCCTCATCCGTAAAGTTTCGCCCGTGGGTACCAACTGGGTAACCACCACGCTCGCCGGAAGTGCGAATGCCCCTCCCGAAAGTGACGGCACAGGTACTAACGCGGTTTTTGGTTTGCCCGCAGGAATAGCGGTGGATGGCAGCGGCCGACTTTTTGTGGGCGATATCGGGGATAACGACCTGTGGCAGGGCGCATTGGCACTGGTGCCAAATCTGACGATCGGCCCGGTGGCGACCAACAGCGTCGTCATTTCTTGGGTGGGTTCCTCCGGCTTTGTGCTCCAGACCAATGGCAGTTTGACGGCTCCCAACTGGGGCAATTACGGCGGGGTGCTTGGCAGCAACAACGGCACCAACAGTGTCACCCTCGCGCCCCCGGTGGGCACGCTCTTCTTCCGTCTGGCCAACTGACGCGTATGAAATTGCCGACCATTCCAATGTGGAGAGCGGAGAGCGGAGAGCGGAGAGAAAGCGCCTCTGCCTTCGCCGCGAATTGGCGGCGCGCGCCCGTCCTCGGGCGCAGCAACGTGGTAACACCGGTTGGCAGCGAGCGTTCGGAGGCGCCGGCCATTTCGGATCCGCCGGCCCTTATTTTGGGTAATTCCCCAATCCGCGGGCTGAAGGCCCGAAATATGACAGCCCAAGGCAAGCGAAGTGAAACGAGCGCCGCCCTGGGTGACCATGCAAACAAACGTTCCAGCCCTGAAAGGGCGGCACAGTTCGGCTTGGCGATTGGCTCTGGCGCGGGGCCGGTTTTGTTTCGCCCTTTCAGGGCTTGGCACTTTGCTGGACGATTAACCCAGGGCGTCGCTCGCCGACTCGCTTTGCCCTGGGCTGTCATGTTGTGGCGCCTTCAGTGCCGCGATACAGTCCCTCAACCCTTGGTCAGAGCCTCCTCACGTCGGCTGCTACAAGCGAAAGCTCAACCCTCAACCCACAACCCTCAACTCTCAACCAGCTCCAGCGGTTTCACGATGATTGAGATCGCGCTGTGTCTGGCGATCGTGGGCTTTGCGCTGGTGAGCATTCTGCTGGTCCTGCCCAGCGGCATGAATACCCAGAGCCAGACCCGGCAGGAAACGATCATCGGCCAGGATGCCTCCGAGCTGATGGAGGCGATCTGCGGTGGTGCCCGAGGAGTGGACGACCTTACCAACTACGTCTATTTAATCACGAACTATTGGGGATTCTATAACAACAAGGGCCTCATGACCCGCTCGGGCAAAAATGGATACTCGATGGCTGGCTCTACCATCCCGAGCATTTGGCCGCAGGGCACGGTTTTTTATCCGATTACTAATGGCATGAGGATAGTGGGGCTTTTGAGCACGCCCGAATACACTGACGGCATCATGCCGATTACGAATTTGCTCAGTGGCGGCTATAGCAACCACGTCGTTGCTTACGTTCGTTCCATGAGTGGCTTGGCTGCTGAAAAACCGCCGCAAAACAACACCATCATGCAGGAGGCCACCTTCGCTTATCACCTGCTGTGCGTCAATGCTCCTTTGGCGGCGGATAATGGTATGCTACAGCAATCCGGCTTCGCCCGGGAAATATCAGGCAACCTGCGCGAGCTTCGGTTGTTATTTATGTGGCCGCAACACCCCGACGGCAGCGTAGGCGGATTTCGCCAAAACTTTCGCGCGACGATGGGCGGGCAGATGCTCGTGACAAATGACTCCGTCATCAGCCAGAAGCTTTATTTTTACGAGTCCGAATCCTTTACCAACGCGCCATGATGAATAGATTGCCACTTGCCGGTTGCCGATTGCCGAGTGATTTTGGCGGGACGAGGACGCGCTGTAGCGCAGGCTTCCCAGCCTGCGGGCTGAAGGCCCGAAATATGACAGCCCAGGGCAAAGCGAGTTTGCCAGTCCGGCACGGACCGGGCGCCGCCCTGGGTTGCGATGCCACCGAGAATTCCAGCCTTGAAAGGGCGGCACAATCTTGCTTGGCCCTTGGCTTTGGCGCAGGGCCGGTTTTGTTTCGCCCTTTCAGGGCTGGGTCCGTCGCCGGACGATTAACCCAGGGCGTCGCTCGCCGACTCGCTATGCCCTGGGCTGTCATGTTATGGCGCTTTCAGCGCCGCGCCGCAATGGGCGAATACCCATTGCCAACCTCGAGGAACTTCGCTGAAGCGTTAAAGACGTTCAAGCGTTACAACCGTTGTTCCCGTCCCGCATCCCGCATCCCGCATCCCGTTTCACGCTTCACGTGCTCCGCCTTCTCCATGGTGGAGCTGCTGGTGGCCATGACGTTGCTGTCGCTTATCGTGCTGGTGCTCATGACCGTGTTCAACAGCACGCAGCAGGCCTTCCGCTCCAGCATGACCCAGACCGACATCCTGGAAGGCAGCCGCGCCGCCATGGACCTGATGACCACGGATTTGCGCAATATGGTGCCATCGGACGGGGCATATTTAAACGGTGCAGTGAATTTCTACATCTTTACCAACGGTTACGATTATAAACCATTGGTGCAATCGCTGCCTGGCAGCAGCATCATGCGCACGAACGTATTACAATACTTCTTTTCACTGGGCCGCAGGAATACGACTTGGACAGGAGTTGGCTATGTCGTGGATTCCAGTTCCGCCAGTCCGCTGTTTCCGCTGTTCCGCTTTTATGCTGAAACAAGTGTAAACGTCGACCCCACCTCCCTCTATTCAAATTTCCTGAACTGCATCTATTTTGAACAGTGGACGAATATGAGCCACGTTATGGACGGTGTGGTGCACCTGACGGTTAACCCATATGACTATGCGGGTTATCCGATGACGAACACGGTTGAATTGCGCTCCGGCCAGAAGTCAACAAATCAAAATGTGTTGTTTTGGTCGGGGGCTGGCCCGGTCTGTTGCGCGTTTTACAGCAACGCCGTGCCCGCCGCCATCGAGTTGCAGCTTGGGGTGCTGGAGGACCGTTCCTTGCAGCGCGCCCAATCACTCGGCATTGCCAACACCGCCCCGTACAAAGTTACCCCCCAATGGAACTATCTGACCAACCAGTGCGGCCACGTCCAGGTTTTCCGCCAGCGCGTGACCATCCCCAATGTTGACCCCTCGGCCTATCAATGAAGATGAAAGAAACATTCAACATTCACCCACCTTCACCAAGGTTACGGCGGACAAGCTATTCAACGCCGAAGGCCCAACGCCGTTCCCAACAGGGCATTGCCTTGGTCATCACGCTGATCATGCTGTCGGTGACGCTGGTCATGGCGGTGGCGTTTCTGGCGCTGGCCAAGCGCGAGCGGGGCAGCGTCAGCACCGCCACCGACACCAGCATCGCACAACTGGCCGCCAAATCCGGTTTGCAGAGCGCCCAGGCTCAGATCGTCGCCAACATCCTCAATGGGTTCAGCGGTCTGGACAGCACGAATGCCTATAATCTGCATCTGCTGGTGTCCACAAACTACATCAATCAAACCTGGGGTTTTCAGCCCAATATAGCCAATCCAACGAACGTTAATTACTATGACAACAATGGCAACTTGCTGACCGGCAACAGTCTCATGTTGAACATCTCCAATTTGTATTATCTGCCGCGCGCGCCGGTTTTCGTGCCGACCGGCCAAGGATACGATTTCCGATACTACCTTGATCTGAACGAGAATGGCAGCTACGATAAATATGGCTTTGTGCCGCAAATCGGTTCAAAAGGCGGATACATTCATCCAGATGGCACCGAGGACAACACTCCCGTCAACGTGGTGAGCAACCTGGCGCCGGGCGGTGATCCTGAATGGATTGGAGTTTTGGAGCACCCGGACGCGCCGCATGGCCCGAACAATCATTTTATTTCGCGCTTTGCCTACATCGCCGTGCCGGCAGGCAATACGTTGGATTTCAATTATATCTACAACGACGCATTTAACATCCGGAATGGGTCATTTCCCACGATTACTCCCGCATCGGATGGATTCATGCGGAACCAAGGAGTCGGGTCGTGGGAGCTGAACTTGGCCGCATTCTTGGCGGACTTGAATACGAATGAATGGGATGCATCACTCTCAGGCGGTATTTATAAATATCAGACACCTCCTTCGCCAATTGGAGACAATATTCCTAATAGCGGGGCCGCTTTTGCTGATGCTTCGTCATTGTTGGCGTACCGTTATGGTTATAACTATAATTTACTTAACAATGCTTACGGGAGCTTGACAAATGTTGGATTCAACTATCCGTACAACATAGATGTGTATGGCGATGGCCCGTTGCTGACGACGTTGACTAATAACGCGATGATGGTGCCGGACAAGCCGAATCTGGCATGGGCAGGAGGGATCAATACTAATCACTTCTTCAGCCTTGGCGATTTCTTTGATACTTCCAAGCTTGGCGCTGCCGCCACTTTTACCAACCACTTGCGCCAGGCGAGCACTCGGGCGGGCACTCAGTTTACCATGCAGCCAACCTACGACCGTTATACTTTTTACCGAATGCTTGATCAAATTGCCACTGATTCCTCGCCGGAGGATGGTAAGATGAATCTGAATTTTTCCAATGCGGTGGTAAGCTATTGGACCAATAACAGCTCTGTGCGGAGCGTTGGAATAGTAGCCGGGGCGGAGACAAATCTGGTGCCATGGACTCCGCGTGAATTTTTTCATGCAGCCGCTGACAAGTTATTGCGTCTGTATACTGCGGAGTGGTTCCAGAGCGATCCGACGAACTTTTTGACGACATATTATGGTTATGTTCCGAGAGGCCACTTGGATGCGACCGGTCTGGGAGTGACTAATTTTCCGAACTACGGCCAGACTAATCAGATTCCCACGTTTGGCATCACCAATATACCTGTGTTGGTTAACGGCTATTTTGTCTATTCACCTGCTGTCAATCGACTCCTCCAACTTGCGGCTAATCTTTATGACGCGACGACCAATGGCAACTTTAACCTGCCTCATGCCTTCCGGCCCATTCTTGAGCATGACCGAGTCGGTAACATGTTTATCGTTGGTTTTGCCAATGTGGCCAGCGTCGCCATTAACCCCGGTGAACTAAACACACCGCACCTGATTACCGATTATACAAATTACGGTGCCGCATACACGCCCATAAACGACGGCAGCGGTTCGATGAACTTCTTCGGTTTGCCTTGGATCATCGGGGCAAAGAAGGGCTTGCCGAATTTTAACCAATTTTCCATGGTTACAGCCGCGCAAGTGACCCGCAAACTTGAAGTTACGCGCACTGGGCTGAATCCGAACACCGCGACTTATGGAACCAACCAGATGTATGTTATAGGCATTAGCAACAGTGTGGGCGTTAGCTTCTGGAACTCCTACAGCAGTGCCTATCCGCGTCCGTTGACTGTGACGGTGGTAATGACAAATATCATGGTTTTGACGAATAAGCTACTTACTTTGACCGTGTCCACGAACATGTGGGGCTCGGTTACAAGTAATTCGTGGCCGGGTTCCCAATGGAACGGGCTCCCGCCGAATAATCCAAACCCGAAATCCTTTATTGCTTTCAATTGGTCGTACGTGTTTCAAAGTCCGCTGTCGTACAATTTTAGCACCGCCAAATTTGACCCCATTGGCCAATGGCATTCAACCACGCCGGCATTGCCGCCGCTGCCGCAGTTCGGTTTGTTGATTACGAACTGCCTGCAAGCCTATATCTTGGATGGTAATAATGTGATTGATTATGTGCAATTGCGCGATCCGATCAACGCCGGCGGATTGAACCAAGCTTTGGCCGATCCTGATTATCCACACTATGATGCGAATAACAAGAATACCCGATACCAATGGAGCACCAACGTTTATCCATCCTCCCCGCCGACTCCTTGGGGTGTGATCAATCAATTAATTGTTTCGGGTAATCCGGCCCTAGCCCCTGCGGCGGGTGGACAATGGGTGGCGCCGGCCGGGTTCCCAACCACGGCGGCGCAAACGCCGGCAAATGAGGCGGCTTTCTTTAATGGTTTTTTTAGTCCAAGTTACAACATGCCCGGGCAAGCCCAGCCATACGTCAATCGTCAGCTTGTTATACAAGCGCCGTACACGCCGTCGCGCACCGTGTACTCATCGTACCTGCTCCAAGCCAATGACCCGTTGGTTCATTATCTTTCCAGCGATCTCAATTCGCAGTCTGGCGCCGTGGCGGTTTGGTACGGGAGACAGCAAGCTACGAACGGACTCTGGGTTCATAGCGATGACCCTGTGAGCCAGCCAATGCCAAAACCGCCAACGATTCCCATTGGCGGGCGGTACCAGCCTTGGGGGCAATCGGGCCAAATGTCCACACTGACCGCGGTTGACAAGAATAGCTATAATTTGCACTATAAAGACCCAGGAGCGTGGTCGCCGGATTACTGGGATTTTCCGACGAACCTGTATCCAACAATTGGTTGGATTGGGCGTGTGCATCGCGGAACACCGTGGCAGACAGTGGATCTCAAATCCACAAATATTCTTAGCTTCTTTCAAAGCGTGGGAAACCAGCCGTCCGAGTATATTGGCTCCAATACCTGGGCCAATTGGACGGGTGACATTGTCGCGGATGTTCCAGGGCTGTACTATGATGCCGCCAACTCAGCGCCGGCCCAAGACCGGCTGTTGTTCGACATTTTCACCACGCGCATCAATGACGGTGCTGTGCGGGGTACGCTGCCGGTGAATCAGACCCAACTCGCTTCGTTGTCGGCATTATTTAGCGGCATGGTGGTGCTTAAAAACACGAGTCCGACGATGGTTAATGGCCGCGTGGTACCTGGCTACACTAGCACTAATCTGAATCCGGTCGGCGCGGACGCCGCTAATTCCGTTCTCTCTGGTATCGTTGCCAACATTAATGCCACGCGCACGAACGCCATGCTGAATCCTTACCTTGGTTTCAGGCACGCGGGTGATATATTGCAGGCGCCGGTGCTCTCGGAATTCTCGCCTTTTCTAAATTGGGTGGGCTCAGTTAATACGAATGAAGGTATTAGTGATGAGATGTATGAATGGCTGCCGCAGCAAATGATGGGGCTGGTGCGGGCCACCGAGCAACGTTATGTTCTGTATTGCTGGGGCCAGACCTTGAAGCCGGCACCCGGCGGCACGGTGTTGAGCGGATCGTTTTTCCAGTTGGTAACCAATTATCAAGTCACGGCCGAAAGTGTGGTGCGCGCCGTCGTGCGCGTGGATGGCGCGAACACCTCGCATCCGCGTGCCGTGGTGGAAAGCTATAATGTGCTGCCGCCGAACTAGCCGCAAAAGCGGCGCAGGGTGGAGAGGGGAGAGCGGAGAGGGGAGAGCGGGGTAGCGGGATGGCAGCGCGTGGGTGGTGGTGGCGATTTGAAATGGCGCGGGGCCGCTAGTCGCCGCGGAGCGCTGCGAGCCGGGACGGCTCGCGGTCCGAATAGAATTTTGTTGAAGTGAATGAAGTTATGAAACGTAGAACCAAAGTATTGGCGGTGATGTGCCTGCTGGCCGTGGCGGGCGCGTGGCTGTTTTGGGCGATTAATCGCCAGAATCCGAATGCTCCCGTGTCTCCAAGCCGGGGCGTGTCCCCGGTCGCCACCACTGCCGCCAAGAATTCCGCCGCCGTCGGCCGCGGGGCGGCCCTGGCGTCGGTCAAAAAGGTGCCCACGCTGAATACGAACAAGCTGGCTTACCGCCTTTCCAATACCACCAATTCCATCCGCCAACTCCAAACCACGCCGCACGCCATCCTGCTGGCCAATGCCTTTATTGACACCGACAAGGGGCTGGACCTGAAGATTCCGTCGCACTTGCGATCCGTTGGCGATCCCGGCGCCTATATTGTGCAGGCGCGGGGTGTGATCGGAGCGCCGTTTCGCGCGCTCCTGGCGTCGGCGGGCGCGCAGATTGTGTCTTACATTCCGAACAATGCCTATCTCGTCAAGCTTCCGGCCACGGTGGCCGGCCAATTGTCAGGCAACCCGCTGGTGCAGGTGGTGCTGCCCTACGAACCGTACTACAAGCTGCAACCGTCGCTGCTCGGGCTGGCGGTGAATGAGCAACCGCTCCCGCCCGGCACGGCCCTGACGCTCGGCTTGTTTGCGGCGGATGCGGCCACGGCCGAGGCGAAGGTGGCAGCGCTGGGCGCGAAGGTGATCGGTCGCGACCAATCGCCCTTCGGGCCGGTGTTGCGGGTGCTGGCGCCCACGGATTGGACGACGCTGGTAAAATCGCCCGTGGTGCAATTTGCCGAACCGGCTTTTGCCCGCCGCACGGCCAACGACCTCTCGCGCGTGACCCTGGGCATCACCTCGGACACCCTGTACACGACGCCGAATTACTTGAACCTGTACGGGTCGAATGTATTGGTGGCCGTCAATGACTCGGGTGTGGATACGAACCATCCTGACTTCAGCGTGGGTGGCAGCGCGGTCGCGCCGGGCACGGTGCCGCCGAGCCGTGTGACGGGACTAACTTATTTGGATATGGTGGATACGAACGGCCACGGGACGCACGTGGCGGGCATCATTGCGGGCAACGGCTCGATGAGCCTGAAACCCGTTAATGTGGGAACCTATGCGGAAGGGTCGATTTCCAATGCGGATTTTCGCGGCAAGGCCCCGCTGGCAAATCTGTTTTCGCTTAACATGGGGAATTATACCGATTATCAGTTGCAGACGAATGCCGCGATGGCGGGTGCGCTGATTTCCAACAACAGTTGGGATTACGGCAACGGTGACGCAGACTACGATCTGGCGGCGGCGAGCTACGATTTTGCGACGCGCGACGCCTTGCCGTCCACTTCCGGTTCACAACCGGTTCTGTTCGTTTTTGCGGCCGGCAACAACGGCGCTGGCGACGACAGCGGCACCAGCGGCAGCGGCGACACCATCCTGTCGCCGGGCACGGCCAAGAACGTCATCACGGTGGGCGCGCTGGAGCAGTTGCGTGAAATCACGAATATTGTCACCACCATCAACAGCGATGGGACGACCAACCAGTCAGAGTACTGGCTTGCAGGGACGGATTCCGGCGACCAAGTGGCGTGGTATTCGTCGCGCGGCAACGTGGGGATTGGCACGGAAGGCAACAACGGCCGATTCAAACCAGACATGGTTTCGCCGGGAACCTTTGTGGTCTCAACTTCGAGCCAGTTCAATGGACAATGGGACACGAACGCGTATTACAACCAGTCGTCGAATGTAGTGGCAATGGTATATGGGGATCAGGTGGTCGAAGCCAACGGGTTGGTGTACTACAATGTGCCGGTGCCGCCCAATGCCGTGGCGATAAACATCACCATTTCGGCCAACCGGCAGTCGCCCGCTTTCTGGACGAATCTGGTGCTTTATTGTCAGCAATCGGGTTATCCTGATCCTGTCAACGCCCCAGGTAGCATTGACATCACCTCATACACTGACGCAGCGGCTATTCCACCGGGCGCCGGCAACTGCACCATCGGCAATCTTTTGGGCAATGGCTTTGACATTGCCGTGGGCAACACCAACAACTCCGCGGTAAATTTCAATTTAACCGTGGCTATTGCCTCGACGAACGACGTAGGCGATTTGTTCACGGTGCTGGAAGGCATGAACGACAGTCTGGGCGGTTACTACCGGTATGAGTCTGGCACGAGCATGGCGGCGGCCGCCGTGTCTGGCGTGCTGGCGTTGATCCAGGATTATTTCACCAACCAATTCCAACCCGCGATCATTCCCAGTCCGGCGCTGATGAAAGCGCTGCTCATTAATGGCAGCCGGTCCGTGGCCGATTATGGGATTGCCTTCACCAACGGTATTAATTTTCAGGGCTGGGGTATGGCAAACATTCAGAATTGCGTGCCGGCGGGCGGGCTCTTCAACCAGCCCAACAACACCACGACTGGTTCGAGCTTCTTTGTTGATCAGAGCCCGACCAATGCCCTCGCCACCGGCGACAGCCACACCTACATTGTGACCCTGAACACGAACACAGAGGCCCAGTTTTATCAGTTACAGGCAACGTTGGTGTGGACAGACCCGCCCGGCGATCCGGCGGCCGCTATCAAGCTGGTCAACAGCCTCGAACTCGTCATCACTAATTTGGACACGGGCGACGTGAATTACGGCAGCGTGTATTATGGCAACGACATCTCGCCGGACATTGGCTACAATGTTGCGTCGCCCACCAATGCCCCGCCCAATATAGACACGATCAACAATGTCCAAAGCGTTCTGCTGCCCCCGCTGTTGGGGGGCAGTTATTCCGTGACCGTGGTGGGCAGCAGGGTTAACGTCAACGCCGTGACCGCGCAGATCAACAACGCGGCCGGCCAGTACGCGCCGAACATTGTGCAGGATTATGCGCTGGTGTTTTCCGTGGGTGAAGGCGAGGTCACCAACGCGCTGACCGTGACGGACAGCGGTATTGTCAGCAATCCCACGGGCGACCAAAATTACACGGTGGTGATCACCACGAACGCGCCTTTGGTAAATCAGATGGTGGGAGCGAGTTCGCCGCTGCTGGGAACCAACAGCCTGCCGCTGGGCACCAACACGATTTGGGGCCCGAATGGGGCGGTAGTCATCGGCCAGACGAACCAATGGCATTTCTACGTGGTCACCAATACGGGACTGGCGCCGGATTACACGAACGCGGCCTTTATCATCTTCGATGTCAACACGCTTTCCATTCCGCGCATGGGCGTCTATGAAAACAACCTCACCAATGCCACCAAACCTGAGGCCAATTTGGATTTGTTTGTGTCGGATCAATCGAGTATCACGAATTTGGATCCGGTGGTCATTTCCAACTGCCTGGCCGGGGCTGGCAACAGCCGCGCTTCACTCGCCAACGCCGGGACGCAATTTGTCTTCTACACCAATTCGATTCCGGGCCAGAGCGTTTATTACATTGGCGTGCAATCGGAGGACCAGATGGCGGCCGAATACGATTTTCTGCCGGTGTTCACGGACATTCCGTTTAGCCAATTGGACCAGAATGGCAACCAGATTGTCAACGGTCTGCTCTTGCCGATGCCCACTCCCACCGGGAACAATGCGCATCCAGGCGTGACGAATATCTTCGCGCTGGCGATCATGCCGATGGTGGTGGAAAAGGTGACGGTGACTAATTTGATTCAACATCAGAATTTCGGTGACCTATTCGGCGAACTGACGTTTGGCGGACAGAATGCGGTACTGAACAACCACGACGGTTTTGGCAACACCACACTTAGCACCATTCCACGGGTATATGACGACACGACCCGCGCTGACCGTCCACTCGGCATGACCAACTCTGACGGCCCGGGCAGCTTGCTGAATTTCCGCGGCTTGTCGGCGATTGGTCCGTGGATTTTGAGGGAGGTGGATGATTCTGCAGGTGGATTCACCGGCCAAGTTTCCAGGCTTACGCTGCTCATTCAGCCGCACCGCAGTTTGAAGCAGCCGGGAATCTATGTATTCCTCCCGCCGGGTGGCTGGTTCATTGATTGGGTGGATGTGGGCGCGGGCTATACCAACCTGACGTTCTACGCGACCAATGTCACCATCGGCCTGCCGGCCGGCACCCCGCCCATTCAGATGTACGAGAAATACGGCGGCGATCCAACTTTGACGGATTATGACCAGGGAGATTGGCTGACCAACGGCACGCCTCCGGGCAATTCCATTTCCGTCGGCCCGCCGCTGGCGCAGGGCCAGTATTTCATCGGGCTTTACAATCCCAGCTCATCTTTGACGGAGGAGGTCTTCATCACGGCCACGCTCGGCAAGAACGCATCGGTGAACAATATTTTCAATTACAGTGCAACTTCCGGGCAGTTCCTGCTCGATGACGCGGTGACGCCGCCTCCCGGGCCGGATCCTTCCATACCCGCATCCGGGGCCAGCGCAACCGGGTCCGGCTCCTACATCATCGTGCCGGCCACGGTCACGAATCTGGTCGCGTCGGTGAACGTGGGGCTGGTGGTTGATTCGCCGCGCATCTCGGATTATGCCTTCACCCTGGTCAGTCCCACCGGACAGCGCATCCTGTTGATGGAGGATCGCGGCGGCGGCGACACCAACGGCGCGGGCATGGTCTTTGTCTATACCAACGAGTTGAACGTCTCCGCCAGCGGTGGCGCGGCGGCCAACACCAATTACCTGGCGGTTTCGCCTCTGGGCTCCGTCGTCCCCATCGTCTGGAATTTTTACACCGCGCCGGACCAGATGACGGTTTATGGCACGACCAATCCCGTGGATTTCTCCACGAATTTGAGCGTGGCCGGACCGTTCGGGCCGTACCTGCTGTATAACACGGGCATGACTAACAACGCGTCAGCCGGTCCCGGCGGCGGCGCGCAAAACACGGTTCCCGTCACTTACAATCTCTCCGTGCCGCCGGGCATCAGCAACATCACGATCATCATGAACCAGTTTGGCAGTCCGGATAAGGGCGGCGACGCGTGGATTTACACCGCCGGCGCGCCCAACACCAATTACGAGTATCTGGAGTTCACGGACGACACCAATCTGGCGTCGGTGCCCATCAAGTTCGCGCAGCCGCCCTATAGTTTTGCGGAATTGTCCAGCAATTATAGCTTGTCGGATTTCGATCTGACCGTCGCTCGAGATTATCATGGCCCGACAAACATCTATGATGCGTACGGGGGCTGGACCGTGCCGACCAACCTGGTGACGGTTTCCACGGTGGCCACCAACGGCGGTTTTGTGCTGGTCACGAACGTGGTGGCGCTGACCAATAATTTCGTCAGCGTGGTCAACGACGCGTCCACCGCTCTCGGCGGCGATGCGGGCAGCAGCAATTATCTGGCGCTGGCCTATGGCACCATCACGCGCACGATTCCGACCATTCCGGGCCGGATATACAATGTCAACTTCTGGTATCGCGGTCCCGGCATTGCCGGCTGGTGGCGCGGCGAGGGCAATGGGAATGACAGTTCCGATCCGGAAAACGACAATAACAACGGCACGCTCATCTGGCGCTTCAATTTCCCGGCGGGCGAGGTGGACCAGGCGTTTGAGTTTGCAGATCCGGGCAACACGTATCAATTCGCCGGCACGAATACGTACGTGCAGGTGCCGGCCTCGGACACGCTGAACGTGGGCGGGTTCACCCTCGAAGGCTGGATCAACCCCACCAACCTGTCGCGGCCGGAGCCGCTGGTGGAATGGCTGGCGCGCGTGCCCACCAACACGGCCACGGCGGGCACCAACGGCGCGGATCCCAATCTGCGCATTGTGCAGGGCCCGTTGCTGGATCCGGCCAATGGCAACTATTATTACCTGCTCGCCCCGACCAACCGGCAGACCTCCGAGCTGTGGGCCGAGGAGATGGGCGGCCATCTGGTGACCCTGACCACGGCCAATCTGGAAAACTGGGTCTATGACACCTTCACTGTGTATGGCACCGAGAACCGGGATTTGTGGACCGGCTTGGGCTTCACGAACTCCGCCGCTTTCGGCTGGACCAGCGGCTACACCAATTTGCCGTTCACCAACTGGGCGCCCGGCCAGCCCGCGCGCTGCGGCAATAACAATCAGTATTATGTCACCCTTCTCGGGCCGACCAATGCGTATCCGGGCTTGTGGTCCTTGGAGGATAATATTGGCCTGACTTGTGATGTCCGCCCCACCAACCAGATTTTTGGCGTGGTGGAAGCAACCTCCATCCCGACCAACGGCGTGCAGTTCTGGATTTCCGGCACGAACTGGACGCCGGGTTACACGAACTATATGTCCGGCTGCCTCTATGCGAACATCGTGGACACCAATTATGTGTCGCACCAGATCTGGTCGGCGCCGGGCCTGCTTACCACCAACGTCTATCAGCACGTCGCGCTCACTTTCAACACCAACACGGGCGTGGCCTCCCTGTTCCTCAACGGCACCAACGTGGCCACCAGCAACTTGTACACGGCCGGCCTGGCCTTTGTGCCCAAGACGGATGGCGACCTGCTGCTGGGTCACGACATGACCCGCTACACCAACAACTATTTTGTGGGCGAGATGGATGAGATGAGCCTTTATGCCCGCGCGCTGTCCGATGCGGAAATTTCGGGCATCTATCACGTCTCGGCGGATACCACGAACCGGAGCGTCGGTAAATTCGATCCGGCGGTGACCCCGGCCGTCGGCCTGGCGGAGGCGGTGGTGACGTTCGGCAGCACCAGCAACATTATTTTTGGCGTGAATGACCAATGGGAGGTGAACAGCTACACCTTCACCGCCACCGGCACGGCCATGCCCTTGACCATCACTGGCACGGAACCGGGCATCTTGCTGGACGACTTCTCCGTGGCAGAGGCGCCGCTGACCAATCTTTATTATTTCCCTGAGCAGCCCCTGGCTGGGCTCAACGGCACCCCGGCCGATGGCGTTTGGACGCTGCAAGTCTGGGACAGCCGGGTCGGCGCTTTCGTGACCAACGTGGACCAACTGGTCAACTGGCAGTTGTCCTTCGTGCTGGTTTCCAATGCGCTCATCTCCGCCTCGCTGCCGCCGCAGCAGCCCGTCACCACCACGGTGCCCTCGGGTCAGATGGTTTATTATGCCGTGCCGGTGCCCGCCTGGGCGTCCGTGGCGACGAACATCCTCGTTTCCTCAAGCCAGCCAGTGGAACTCTTTTTCAATCCGACCAACGTGCCCGCCGGCGTCAATCCCAATCCGGGCGATCTTACCCTGATCGGTCCAGCCCCGCAAACCAGCGGCGTGGGGACGCCCAATATCATCGTCAACGGCCCGGTGCCGCCGCAAGCCGTCGGCCAGGCGGGGCAAATATACTATCTCGGCGTCCTGAACACCGGGCCGCAATCAGCCACGGTGGTGTTGCAGGTGGATTACGACCTGCTGACCCTGACGAACGCCGTGCCCTTCTCGGACGTGCTGACGAATGAACCGACCGGTGATTACGCCGGCAATTACAGCTCCGTCCGCTATTACGCGTTCAACGTGAGTTCCAATGCCTACGAGGCGACCTTCCAGCTCCTGCAATTGAGCGGCAACGCCGACCTGGTGGTCAGCAAGGGCGCCCCCTTGCCGGCCTTGAACAGCGACAACTACGGCAGCTTCAACAATGGCGCCGCGGATGAGAACATTTATTTGTTCACCAATTCCGCGCCGGTGCCGTTGTCCGCCGGCACTTGGTATCTGGGCGTGCTGAATCGGGATGGCACCCCGATCCATTACAGCGTGCTGGCCAAGGAACTGGATCTGACCAATCTTGACCTGGCCAATGTGAACCTGTCCGCGAGCACCAGCGTGATGCCCGCCATCATCAACCTGACCAACGGCGTGCCCTTTACCTGGACCGCCGGGCCGGGCGCGGCGCTGACTAACTTCTTCCACTTCCACGCCACGAATGCGGTCGTCAATGGCACGAATGTTTATCTTCAGGGCTTGCGCTTCGAGCTGTACAATTTGAGCGGCAACGGCGACCTGACGTTGCAGAGCAACGCCCTGCCGCTGGCGCCGCCCTTCTTCCAGTCCAGCCAAAACAACGGCACGGGTCCGGAATTGATGCTCCTCTACACCAACACGGCGCTGACCAACCTGGCCGCCGACTGGTACCTGGGCGTGCCGAACCGGGAGATCACCAATATCAGCTACACCATCGTGGTGGGGATACAAACCAATCTTTACTTCCCGGCCTTCTCGGGCGCGCAGGGCGCGCAAGGGGCCGGCGGCGGGGCGATTGGCGCGGGCCACGCGGGCACGATCAGCACCGTGTATCACGTCACTACCACGGCTGACTCCGGACCGGGCTCGTTGCGCGACGCGGTCAGTGCTGCCAACCGCACGGTGGTTTTCGACCTTGGCGGCACCATTTATCTGGCGTCACCGCTGAATATCACCAGTTCCTATCTGACCATTGCCGGCCAGACCGCCCCCGGCGGCGGCATTACCGTGGCGGGACAGGTGACCACGGTGGCGTTCGCCCATGATGTGATCATCCGGGATGTGCGCTTCCGCCCGGCGCCGGGCAATTATCCGGTGACGGTGTGGAGCGATGGCTTTGAAGCGCCCGGCAATGGTTCCACCGCTGGACATTACATTTCCGGCGGCTGGTATATTGACTTCGGGAGCATTGACCTGCTGACCACCGGCGTGTTTGGCGGCACCGCCTACGAAGGGACCAATTATATAGATTTGGACGGCAGTAGCGCTGGCGGGATTTCCACGAACATTCCCACGGTTGCCGGCCAGGTGTACACGCTGAACTTCGCCTATGCGCGCAATCCCGACAGCATCATGGGAGGGAATTATGGGCCAAGCATCCCCATGGCCAGCGTGTTGATCAACGGCCAGCAGCTTGCCACCGTCACTGCGAACTACAACAACTCATGGTCTAGTCTGAATTGGCAGACCGTCTCCTATGTGTTCACGGCGCCGTCCGCCTTAACCCATCTGGCCATTCATTCGTTGGACGGAGTTCTTCCTTCTGGTGGCTCCAGCGTTTCCGGCGTGCTGCTGGATGCCTTCAGCCTGACCACCAATGGGGTGGTCTATGACAGCTTCCAAAAGGCGGTTGCGGCGGCCTATACCAAGGGCCAGACGGTGAACGGTTGGACGGTGATGACCAACCAATCCAGCGTGGTTTATGACAAGACCAACTCGTATATTGCACATTCCAATTTCCTGGCGCTGGCCAACGGGGTGATCTCGAACAATCTGCCGACCGTGGCCGGTCGGACTTATACCTTGAATGTGGCCTACCGCGGTCCGGGTATTGCCGCATGGTGGCGGGGTGAGAACAACTATTTGGACAGCGTGAGCAGCAATAATGGAACGGCGAAGAACGGAGGACCGACCTACTCAACAGGAGAAGTTCAAACCGACTTTAATTTCAACGGTGTCAACCAGTATATGCTGGTCAATCCGGTGAACTCGGCTTTGGATGTCGGACGCGGCAATGGGTTTACGATGGAATGCTGGATTGACCCGTCTAATATGACCCAAAGGATGCCGATTTTTGAATATGAAGAAATGCTCTTTCCTCCGGTGGGCGCTGACGTTTCGGTGTTGTATTATATAAACCAGCCGCCTGGCTCGGGAGATTTCCTGGTCAATATTGTGGATACCGGTGTCGTTAGCCACTCCTTCACGTCAGCCTATAATCTGGTTACCGTTGGGGCCTGGCAGCATATTGCCATGACTTATAGTAAGACCTCCGGCATGTTATTTCTCTACCGCAATGGACAAGTGGTGGGCCAGTCATCGCTTGGCGCTTTCATGCCGCAAACCAGCTTTACAAATTTGCTGATTGGCGGTCGAACCTATGCGGGTTTTCCCCCGAACCCTTCGGACAGATTTGCCGGCGGCATGGACGAGGTGAGTTTTTATAGCCGTGATTTGTCGGCCAGTGAGCTGAAGGCGATTTATAATGCTGGCAGCGCCAGCAAATTCGATTCCGCGTATAGCAGTTCGCCGGTGCAGGGCCTTGCGGAAGGCCTGCTCTGCCTGCCGGGCTGCACCAACGCGACGTTGTTGGGCAATAATACCAACTGGCAGCAGCAAAGCTTCGCGTTTACCGCCACCAGTTCCAGCACCCCGGTGGTGATCAAGGGCGTGGAGCCGGGCCTGTTGCTGGATGACGTGGCCTTGCTGGCGGTCGGCGGCCCGGGCGGCGCGCTGCAATTCAACGCGGTCTCCAATGTCATCGCCGACCACATCTCCGCCAGCTGGAACACGAATGCGGACCTGACGGTTTTGACCTCCACCAACGTTACCGTGCAGTGGTCCATCATGGCCGACAGCCTTTACAACAGCAATTCCAGCACCACCAATCCGCCCGCCGGTTCGTGGTCGCGCCAGGGCAGCGGCACTTTGAGCCTGCATCACAATCTGTACGCGGACAATTACACCGGCAGCCCGCAACTGGGCGACAATCTCACTTTGGATTTCGTCAACAACGTCATTTACAACTGGGGTTTCCGCTCGGGCTTGTCCGACGGCCTCAGTGATTTGAGTGATTTCAGCCCCAACGGCTGCACCAACCAGTTGAATTACGTTTGCAACTATCTGATCGCCGGCCCCGACACCGCCATTTTTGCCGCCAACAATTACAACATCACCAACATCGCTTTCTTCGGCGGCAAGACCAACGCCTTGGTGGCCAATTGGATCTTCCAGACCAATAACTTCATTGACAGCGACACCAATGGGGTTTTGAACGGCTCCGACACGGGGTGGGGCATGTTTACGAACAGCTACACACGGTTTGCCCACGCCTTCGCCACGCCGCCCGTGGCCGTGGACGAGGCGTATCAGGCGTATGAAAGAGTGCTGGATTTTGCCGGGGTGAACCTCGCCTTGCGCGATCCGGCGGATACCGGAATTGTCACCGGCGTGCGCACGCAGACTGGCAGGCTGATCGGTTCGGTGCCGGCGACGGCAGGGCTTAATTCCCCGCTGCCGTATTTGGATACCGACCAGGACGGCCTCCCGGATTTCTGGGAGAGCACCTTTACTCCGACCCTGTTGTACGTTCCTAGCAACAACAACGACCGCAACGGCGACGGCTACACCGACCTTGAAGAATACAATAACTGGCTTGCCGGACCCCATGCGCTCACCACCGTCACCAATCCCGTCTCGGTGGATCTGTATCAACTCTGCGGCGGGTCCGGCCATCTGGCCTTCTCCGTGACCAACGTGGTTCAGGGCGTGGTGTATCTCACCAACGTCCTGGGTTCTGTGGTCAACAACAGCACCTTGTGGAGCAACACCATCGCCGTCTTTACGCCCACCAACAGCGCCTCCACCAATTACTACGGCTATGCGGCCTTTGACTGCTTCGTGACCAATCTGGATACCGCCGCCTATTTCCCCTTGACGGTGAGCGTCATTGTGAGCGCCACGCCGGTGGCCCTCAACAGCAATTTCCCGCCGGTCATCACTCCCTTGATCAGCGGGCTGGATGATCCCACCAATTATGGCGGCTCGCAGTTTTTCAGCATTGTTGTCAACACCAACGATGTCGGCGCGCTGTTTGAATTGGATAGTCCCACCGGGCCGATGGCGATGGTGCTGAATGACCATCTGCCGTTGCCGTCCTTGTCCAGTTACGAGTATTACACCAATCAGCCGCCGCCGACCGCCAACCTGCAAATTGCCGTGCTGACGAATTCGCGGCCCGTGCCGTTGCACGCGGGCACTTGGTATATGGCCGCCGTTAATGAGTCTGGTTCCAATGTCGTGTACACGGCCAAAGTCACCCTCCTGACCAGTCTCCAGCCGCCGCAATTCATTTCTCCGACGAATGGTTTTGTGACGAACATCCTGGAAACCGTGCCTTGGGGCACCACCTGCGTGGCCATTGATCTGGACTCGCCGCCGCTGCCGCTTGGGTTTGCCTTGGTGAGTGGGCCGACGAACCTCACCGTCTCCACTACGGGAGCGATCAATTGGACGCCCGCCGAAGGGCAGGGGCCGTCCACCAATTTGGTGGCCGTCAGCGTGTCGAATGGCGCGTTCAGTATCACGAACACCTTTGCGATTGTCGTGATTGACACCAACCTCGCGCCGGTGCTGCCTTTCGTCCCGCGGCAATTCATCTTTGTGCCCAATACGCTGGTGGTGACCAATACGGCGACCGAGCTCGATACGGACGCGCTGCCCCTGGGTTACACGCTGGCCTCCACCCTGACGGCGGCGGACCCGAATCAGCCCACCATTGACACCAACGGCATCATCACTTGGACGCCCACGGATGCCGAGGCGTTCGCCCGCTATCAACTCACCACGGTAGTCACGAATTTCGATCCCGACGCGGCCAATGCCGTCTCCTTGAGCGACACCAACCGCTTCGGCGTCCTCGTTTTGCCCGATAACGTTGGCCCCCTCCCGCCCGGCATGCCGGAAACCAATATCGTCGCGCCCGGCGGCATCAACTGGTTCCTTGTTCAGGTGCCGACCAATGCCATCTACGCCACGAACACGCTGCTCTTTGCCACGTTGCCGGTCAATCTCTGGTATAGCACCGACCTGCCTCCGAGCATTACCAACGCCCCCACCGACGCCGAGTTGCTGGCGGGTGTCTTGCACGGTATCAGCGTGCTGAACACCAACCTGGCCACGGCGCCCACCAACCTCGTGCCGGGCGGATATTATTTCCTCGGGGTGCAAAATCCCAACCTCGTGCCGGTCACCAATGCGCTGCAGGTTGATTTCGGATATCCCCAGCCGGTCCCGCTGCCGCCCGGAGGGCCGGACACCAATGTGGTTCCTGCCCACGGCATCAATTGGTTCACCGTAAACGTGCCCACCAATGCGGTCGCCGCCACCAATATTCTGCTGTTTGCCACCGCGCCGTTGAATCTGTGGTACAGCACCAACGTGCCGCCAACCATCACCAATTCCGCGGACGCGGAGCTGCTCACCAATGTCACCAGCGGCTTGGCCGTGATTTCCAGCAACACCGTGCCCGTGCTGGTCCCGGGTTCGACTTATTACCTCGGCGTGCAAAACAACAATGACTTTGCCGTCACTAACGCCGTGGAGGTGACCTTCGAGTACTGGCCGCCGCCGCCGCCGACCCTCCCGCCGGGCGTGCCGCTTACCAATGTGGTCAGCGCCGGCAGCCTCAACTGGTTCGAAGTGGACGTGCCGGCCAATGCGATCCAGGCCACGAATACCCTGTTGTTTGCCACGGCGCCAGTGAATCTCTGGTTCAGCACCAACGTGCCGCCCACCTTCACCACCGCCGGCGACGCCGAGTTGCTGACGAATGCCTACGCCGGCAGCGTGGTCCTAAGCACCAACCTCGCGGTCCCGCCCACGAATACCGTGGTCATCGTTCCGGGCGGCACCTACTACCTCGGGGTCCAGAACACCAACAGCTTCGCGGTGACCAACGCCATCGAAGTGACGTTCCATCTGGTTTATCCCTCCTTCTCCATCTTTAGCATCGTCGCCACCAACAATGCGGCCGGCTCCAACGGCTATCTCCTCACCTGGTTCGCCCCCGCTAATGACCAGTTCCACCTGCAATGGACGCCCACGCTCGCGCCGCCGTACTGGACGAATTTCAACGGCGTTATCAGCGACGCGGCTACCCCCACGAACGGGCTGTTCCAATACTTTGACGATGGTTCGCAATCCGGCGGGTTCGGCGCGACGCGCTTCTACCGGCTGCTGCTGCTCAATTCGCCGACGAATACCGCGCCGTTCTTCCTCTATGCGCCCACCAGCTTCTTCGTCAACCCGACCAACCAGTTTGTGTTCAACAATACTGCGAAAGACTGGGATGTCCCGGCACAGACCCTGACGTATTCCCAGACGAATTCGTTGCTCGCAACCAATCTCACCATCAATCCGGTCAGCGGCGTCATTGCCTGGACGCCCGGCCTGGCCTTGCTTGGCCAGACCAATTTCATCACCACGACCGTCACCGACAACGGCGTGCCGCCGGCCAGTGCAGTCAACACCTTTGCCGTGGTGGTGGGTGCGAGCAGCGGGGCCGCGCCCTCATTCAGCAGCATCTCGCTGGGCACCAACGGCGTGACTTTCCTGTGGACCGCGCCCGCCGCCGACCTGTTCCAAATCCGGTGGACCACCAACCTGGCGCTGGCGCCCAGCAATTGGCCGGCGTTCCCGAACATCATCACTTCGACCAATGGCAACTTCAGCTTCGTGGATACCAACACGCTGTGGCTGATGGAGTTTTATCAATTAATACTCCTGCCGTAAGGCGGGAACGCTTATGCGCACGTTGACCGCGCCAACTCCCGCGCCTGCCGCCAAAGCGGCCGCCGCCGTGAGGCGCAACTGCCCCGGCGCTTCGCTTGGAGAAATCCCGCTCCTTGCTGCGGCGGCTGCGGGCAGGGCTGGTTCCGGCGGCCCGGCGCCGGGTTCGACGACTCTATCCAGACGGCAGCAGGAAATCCTGCGCGCGGCTTGCGAAGGGGTGTCCGACAAGGTCATTGCCGCGGAATTGGGGGTTTCGCCGCGGACGCTGGAAGGCCACTGGCGGGCCATTCATCATAAATTGGGAACCACCAATCGTTGTCAGGCGGGTTTTGTGTTTGCAGCCCTCCGGGACCAGTCGGGCGCATAATCACTGGTGCCTTGGTGGTGCCGGCGCGAAATCCGAAACAGCGCCAAAGGCGCGCTTTCCTACCCGCCTGGGACAACGTCCCAGGTGTGGTAACGCGAACCCATGCCAGGGCTGGAGGCCCGTTCCATCACCCCGCCGCATGTCCTCACGCGGCGCCCGCTCCAATCCATTCGCCCATCAAGTTTGTACTCAAGGTCGAACGCCCATAAACG
>Ga0364874_10191_pt3 | contig 31380 bp, 33 predicted proteins | sample ExccelAu500001D4_2_FD_206922 | JGI IMG/M metagenome (GOLD analysis project Ga0364874, IMG submission 206922) | Enriched cells from Trout Bog Lake Hypolimnion, Wisconsin, USA - BchlTB.Aug07.5000.01.D4 | ecosystem: Environmental > Aquatic > Freshwater > Lake > Hypolimnion/Profundal zone | place... | reverse complement strand
CTGATACATAGAGCGAACCACTTCATCACGAGTCTTTTCATTCGCCCACATCTCCGCCTGTTTCAGCAGATTACGCGAAGAGTAAGTCCCGGTATATCCCGAAGAATAAAAACGAACCCCGCTTTCCCCTGTCCACACAACCAGACATCGGGATTCTGATATTCGTTTAATTGCTTCATGAGTAATCGTAGTACCGGGGCCGAGCATCAAAACACAAAGCGTTTCAATTGGTATTGGAATTACTTTTTCAAGATAATGCAATCCAATTGACTTTTGATATGTATCGATACATCCTTTTTCAAAATAAAGATACGACCAAGTATCCTCAAATTTTGGAATCTCCTGCAAGTTACGATTTGGCATGGAGCCTCCAAACTATTCAGTATAAAAATCTTTCACCAGAATATCAGATTGAACATACCTTGTTGCTTGGCGAAATATTGCCTTTAGAGTGCCAGTATCGATTTCATCATGCTTTGGGATTGTTAACGTCTGGGATTGCCCTGATACAATACGTCTAAGTTTCACATGGCTTCCTTTTTGCGCAATAACGGTAAATCCGAGATTTAAAAATATCAGTATCACCTCTTTCCCAGAGAGACGTTTAAGCTTGGGCATAAACTGGTTCCAATTCATAGGTTATGATGATACCTGGATTTGCAACATAACCCATCTCCGTCAAATCCTCTCCATCTAGATGAAGATAAACAGCTTCTTTGAGATTTTTAACAACATCATCAAGGGATGATCCCTGTGTGACAATGGGCAATTCGTAACAACTTCCGACAAAGCCGGATTCTTCTCCTTCATAAATTACAGCTTTAATTGAATGTTGAAGATGTTTCATTTAATCCTCCTATTCATTACCAAATAATATCATTTCACGGACACAACTTCAACTTTTACCCTTCTTGGTGCAAATGATCGAGAAGAACTTATGAACGTGGTTGCTTGATCAGAAATCGAGTCTTTCCCTTCTGAAAAAGTATTCACCTCTTTTTGCGTCATATAATCTCCGGATTTTTTATTGGTTAATATCTCAATAGCATCGTTTTCTGTTTGGTATATCCCAGCAAAAACTGGGGCTGTAGGAATACAGGACTTTCTGCCAAGCCATATTCCCCAGATTGGATCTTTAAGCTGTTTACCGACTGCTTCCAATAGAATACTATTACCTGACAATACAACTCCAAAAGAAGCATCATTTAGATATTGCCGATGGGTCAATACTGCATTTGGATTTAATGACCCGCTTGCTCGAACCGTTCCTTCTACAGTATGATAATCGGTAAGCCTTCGAACCATCAGTTCTTTTTCATCCCTTGAGTTATTTACAATCCGAGGAATGGATATTGCAGTCATTTTTATATGAGTAAACGTATTCAGGAAATCATATTCCTCTTGAGAACCTCTTTCATACCCAAACGCGGCACATATCATCCCGGCAATCGCGCTTTTAGTAGGCCAAAGACCTGTGTTCCGCCTGTTAAACTGGCTGTCAAAGCCCCATGACTGCATAGGACCTTCAAAACGAAGCGCAAGATATGAATTTTCATTCGACATATTTGGACACCTCGTCAAGAATATCTTTAAGCGACTTTTCCGGCATTACAATAACTGCTTTTTCGTCAAGCCCCCATGTCTCTTTTGTTTTCTTGTACTCTTCTTTGAGACGTTCGACTGATTTATCAAAGATTCCGTCTTTACCCTGAACAGGTTTTTCAAAAGCATTAGCAAGCTGAATCGGATGTCCTTTATCTCTCACAACACACAGAACATATCCCGGCAAAGTGTTCCCGTTCATGGAATTCTTACGTGCCCCCGGAATTGCCATAAGGGTTGATTTTATAAAGGTACGTACGACTTCTTTTCTTTCATCAAGCGAAAGACCTTTTAGATGAGACCCATCAGCAAGCATTCCCAAATTAAGTGCAGCAAAACGGTAGTACGTTGCGGAATTGAACTCTATTGTGCCCATCATTCCTGCACCGCTTTCTTCACCAAGCTGAAGGTCATCAACAGCAGTAAAGAAATCTATTTCGTTATCGGCCTTGTGTGTCGAAATGGGGTGAGAAAACATGGTTGCTCCTTCAATGTTTAAGGAAGCATCGTTTGCAACCATTCGTCCAAATATAGAAATATCTGCTGCATCATTAATTCCAGCTACAGAGATTACTTTTAATGCCTTTTTTGCATCACCCTTTTCTTTGTAAGCTTTTGCAATTCTATTGATTTCATCAGGTGAAGTAAAAAAAAGAGTTTTAACTTTAATGGTTTCCTCTTTGTCGCTATCGAGTTTACAAATCTCTTCCGCTATTGCTTTTGCTCCATTCTTTGCATCTTCATCGTTAAGTTTCTCATGTTTTAAAGCGGCAATCAACGGTTCAATGATTAGCTTCGTTCTATTCCCTTTAAATAATTCTGACTCTTCTTTTGCCATTTCTCGAATAGCTCTTTTCCAGCATTGGCTTGAAACACGGGCACGCTGAACGCCTCCAAAGATTGCAGTTTTCGGCGAGTTGAGATCATCTCGGTTAAGACATGATACAGGTACAGACTGAAGAATGTGAAGTTCTAGATGTTTCATGATAAATCTCCTATTGTTATAATTGTATTGGCTGTAATAACAGCATTCCAAAGCCGAATCCCTTTGCACTGCCTATCCCTTTGCGAAATGATTCAGCAAAAAGTGCATGGTCAGTTACTTCAAGAGTACCCTTAAAACGCACACCGACATGAAGCCCCGGTGATTTTTTATCTTTTATGAATCCATAGTTTTGAGCAGGTTCAATGACAAGTTTGGGATCTTCAACGACTGAGAACCCTGATGATTTCGCTTTTCGTTTAATCCATGCAATCTGATCATCAAGCTTTGTTAACACGATTCGTTTCCCGTTATCCGTAAACGATCCGTCTTCTTTAACTTTCTTTATTTTTCTTGTTGGGTTTGCCCTCAGATCGAAAAGATAATGCTTTTGTGCTAAAAACGAAGACGGTATATTCTTCACTGCAAAGTTCTTGCTATCACACCATTCAGGATTTCGAGGCTCATCTTGCGATAATACAAGAAGGCGATATCCGACTTGTTTTTGATCTAACCTGAATAAGAAATCCCTTTCAGCATCCGGACGTCCAGGAAATAATTCCCACACCGCTTTATGCCAGTGATATACATCAAAAAACCGTTTACGAGCAACTGTTTCGGCATCAAGTTCAATCTTGGTCAGGTATATCATCTGATACCTCCACGTTTGATGCCCAGAAAGACTGTGCCCATCTGATTTTCACGCTTTCGGTTTTGTAAGGATTACCCCAGTCATACAGGTCTTGTTCCAACTGTTCATAATTTATTGAAACACCATCCGCTTTTGCTCTTAATACAATGCGAATGACACGATCAAAAATCTCCTCCTCATTTGAAGATAGAATAAATTGTAACCGTTTTGCCAGCGCTCCCGGCTTTGAATCCTTCTTACCCAGATCTCGTCTTTCATCATCAGAACATAATCTCAGGCAAGTACTCCCGATATTTCCTGTCACACTTGTTGCTGGATGACTCGCGAACAACCCAGCAATAGTCTGTTTTACCTTTTGGCTGTGATCATTACCAATACCATTAAAATACCCTAAATAAGGATATGCCCGATCTCTTTTGGAATCTACAAGCGCACATCGGAGATCTGCCATAACACCGCGATCCTCTTTTTTCTTTTGCAGATAATCAAGTAGAGCACTCATTCAATTACCTCCTCTTTAATCCTGTTTCTATCTTCATTTTTCTCTTTCGATTGAAATTTCTGGTTTAGCGTCTGCCATCCTATAGCAAAAGCTCTCATCTTGCGCGGTGTATCCTGCCCACACACAAGTGTGTATGATTCACGTGCAGCAAACCAAAGAAGCTTATGCCATTCTTTCCTGGTGGATTCAACCTGATCGCTTGTTGTACCAATTGATTCAACGTGCTTAAATAAAAGATGAAGTGATTTTTCTACGGTAGTCCAATAGTGGGTGGTTGCTATTGAATGCAGTTTTGAAAGCAAATCCCCCTTAGATGCTCCGGAACTCTTTACTCGCCCATCCCAGCCACCATCATAGCTCTTTCTGTAGTTCTCTATTGAAAACCCAAGACGTCTTGCAATATATTCTGCTGATTTTGTTTCATTTTCATAACTATTCCGACCATCATCTTCAAAAAGTTGAGATGGTAAATGGTATACAGACTCAATAAAGTCTACTGCAGAAGCTTGTTCGCGAGCCATTGCAACAGTATGAATATCTATCGACTTTTCGGCTATGACATTGGAAAGAAACAAGGGTCCTCCTGCTGACCCAGCAGTCCTCTTTACCAGAATAGCAGCAATTTCCCTCCATGGAGATTTGTTCGGGCGATATGCCAATAATGAGTATTCTTGTTTTTTATCTTTCTTATGTAAAACAATAGTTGCCGTAGTTTCTGGCGGAAATTGATTTTCAGAGTTAAATGAACGATAACTCAGGCCTTCACCCATAATCATGAAATCGCATGTTTCAAACAATCGAATTAACCTACTAACAGGAACGAGCCTACCAAGATATGTTTCTGTTGCATTTAGAATTGCTTTTTTATCAGTTCGTTTCAAAGGAAAGGTTTCCCAAACAGGGCAGCCCCACCAATTATCACTAACTGCAGAATAATGGAGCTCAAGACTATTCTTTGTTACAAGGTTCAAATGCAGTGTATCAACAATATTTAAACCCCGAGCAAAGCAGTGATACATGCTGCTTGGAGAACAAGGACCATCGCCCGGATTTGGTGGTTTATTCCCGCCTTCGATTCCACCCCAAACCATGCTTGTGGTTTTACCCCCAGCAAGAAAATAGTTTTGAAATGTTATTAAATTCAACGCAATCCATTCTGGCGGGAAAATTCGAATCAAATCTGAATTTGACTCATGGTCATATAGCGTTGAATTATTCCCTGATGCTAATGTAAAATCAAGTTTGCTTACTGATTGTTTCGTATCAGATTCATCTTCTGTTTCATTTTTACAAACTTTCTGCAAATCTGGAATCTGCAAAAAAGGAATTTTTGGATGAAAAAGATCGAAAGAATCTTTCCACTTATCCAAATAGATTTTTGCAGCTTTGTGCAATCGCTGGGGAACTTTCTCCCATGCTTCTATATCTTCAGGTCCATCAAGAGATGCATGAGCAATGCACAATAATAGACGCATAAGAGATACCCGTTCATGCGGTCGAACAGCAAGGTCGGAATAATTATTACCTCTTTCAAATATTTCAGTTAAGCTAATCAGTCTTGATTCGCCATCCAGAGTTATTACAGGTATCCAGTTTTCTGAAACAAGGTTAAAACTATTCTGTTGATTCATCAGTAATCACCTCCGCTTTAATAATTTCCAATCCTTTATCGAAAGACCATTTCAATTTGATTCCGCTTTTTAATTCAGGAATATCCAAGTATCCATTTTCATCAGGAAAAGATACTACAGAAACATCGTTAATATAATGTCCTATAAACTTTGGTTCGGTCTTGATTTTTTTATCAAACAACCAACATGGAGATTTAACCATATTCCGATTAACAGCTATACCGATATCAACTTTCTTTACTTTCCCATCATTTACTGAAGATGGAATGACGGAGTTATCCATTAATATGATTGAACCATTTTCAATCTTTTGCCCAAGTATTATCGAAACCGTTGGCTGCCCATTTACCCTTGTCATAACACCTTCTTTATCCTCAAGAAGAGGCATTCGCCATACTGCGGCATTTATTTTGGCTTTGCTTTCAAGTTTTATTTTTCTATCATTTGCTTCTTTCTTTAATGCACTCCATGACTCGGAAGGGTTTTGTTTTATCGCATATGTGTCTTCAATTATCCGCCGTATACCAGAAGGAATCGAGATTATATTTCGATCCCATTCCTGCCATGTTCGAAGCAATACATATGGGGCATAAACATACGCTTTGCCGCCAAAACATTTCTGTATTTCTTGAGGCGTCATTTCAAAGGAATCCTTGATGTTAAAGGATTCTTTGATAATCCATAATTCTGGCTTTTCTATGGGACGATTATCTCTTTCATGCCGCCAGAGTCGACCTGTTCTTTGAAGCAGCATATCAGTAGGTGCAAGTTCCGTAACAATAAGGTCAGCATCAATGTCCACGCTCTGCTCTACAACTTGTGTTGCTACAAGAATGCATGGTTGGCGGGTTTTATTATTTTTCCCAAGACGCTGAAGCCATTCATTTTCAATTTCTTCCCTGCGAAAGAAGGGGAACCTCGAATGTAAAAGACCAACATCTATATCGCTGCCAGCGTTCTTCTGCTTAAACAACTCATATATTTGCTGACTCTTCGCCACAGTGTCACAAATCCATAATAAACAGGCTCCCTGTTTTACCTTTTCCCATGCTTCTGAAACAGCCTCTGCTTCCTGAATAAATTGTATTGCAACTTGTTTATCAGTGGGAGGTTCAACTGGTAAACATTCAAGTATCTGACCATTATAAGTTTTTCCGCTAATCAATGGGTATGAATCTGAATGATTGCCAGAAAGGGAATCTGTTCCAAGTAGTGTATTCCGACGATCTTTCGTCAACGTAGCGGATAAAACAATTACTGTAGAACCAAGCTCAACAAGCGTTTTGCATAGGCGATCTATCAGCGTCCCCGTGTACATATCATAGGAATGCACTTCATCGAGTATCACAACCTTTCCTGCCAGAGCAAACTGCCGGACAAAGAAGTGTTTTACTGCAATCACTCCCATTAAAGCCTGATCAACGGTACCAACGCCGAAATTGGAAAGAAGAGCCCTCTTAGGCGAAGCAAACCAATCATATTTTGATTTATTGTCAAGACGATCCTCCTCAATTGCATCACGTATATCCGGAGCGGTCAGATCATCCTCCATAAGCCACGAATTGCCATGAATAAGACGTATCTTAATATTTGAAGGAGAGATATTTGAAATATAGTCTTTCATTCGAAGATGTATACGGTTGCTGGTCACCTGCGTAGGCAAAGCAAAGTAAATTCCATTTGCCTGCCCTGATTCAAGCAAAGTGTATGCTGCCCCTAATGCCGCCTCGGTTTTACCCATACCCATGGGTGCTTCAATAATGTAAATGCCTGGTTTTTTGATATACCCAAGGGAGGCTTTCTGCAATGAATTCGGGTTATCAATAAAAGGGAATATATCGCAAAAGGATTTACTCAGAGATACTTCGGCTTTATTGAATTGTATTGAGTCAAGCGCATCGTATGCATGACTCTGCGCGTCTTTTTCTGTTAGTTCGATATTGGACGAAAAGAAATGTTCATCTGAACCGATCCAGTCGGCAACGGTAGTCAATCCGGCAACCCACCAAAGAGCGGGATTATTCGCTTTTATAGGTTTATTGGGCAATTCGCCGAAATATGTTTTCAACTTTTCTGCAATTACGCATCGAATCTTGTGCCATTCATCGTCTTTCATCCCGTCACAATTTTGAAGTCCCCGTTCTCCATTATATGTTATTTTACCATGATGCGCACCAATGGCAGCAGCCCACAGAGAAGAAGAATTCATATCAAGTTCTTTCAATTGAAGCAATCGTTCGATTGTAAACTGTGAAACATTTGCATGAGTTGGCTTATAATCTTTCCATGAAAATCTACCGTCTTCTTCCTTGAGTCCGTTTACCTCAAGCCATCGGGGACATTTTCTTTGGAACTGCGGTGATATTTTACCAATATCATGCAATCCGGACAAAAGAGCAATCTCCTCCGAGATAAGTCCAAACTTCTGAACAAGAACCATCGACTGCTGGCACATCTCCTTGGCAACCATGGCGACATTCAGCATATGGTGATACACGTCGATGCCAAGCTCGCCGGTTTCTGTAGTTTTTGCCCAGAATTTAATCATTTCAACATTCATATCTTCACCCTACCACACTCTCCTCCCCCAACCTACCCCTTCAAGGGGGACCTTTTTCATTTTCCCGTCACCGGATATCTTTCCCCGCGCCGCCGCGGGAAAAATCTGTCTCTTTTAACTCCGTAGGATTTCAGAGCTTCCTGAGATATATGAGACTACCTATACTTCTCCCTGTTTACATTCAGCATCTCCACCATCGTCTCTCTCGCCTCTTCCGGAGAAATGATCACAGCCTTTCCCTCGTACCCGAAAACAGCCCTGCACACGGAGAGCAGATCACAAACGGTAAAAGAGACTCGTTCATGATCAGCAATATCAGCTGCAGAATAGCTGCATTCAAGGCGCCCGAAGTCTTCTGCAATCCTCTGTTTTACATCGGAATGGAACTCCAGCGTCACATTGTAGCGGGTGTCATTGATAAAGGCCCCCATGCTGAAACGCATCAGTTCATCAGCAGGTGGAGCGTCATCGGAGAAGTGATCATCTGTCATCTTTACATCTTTAATGCGGTGAAGTTTATACAGCCTCTTCTCGCCGCGCTGATTTTTTGCCGCCAGATATACAGAGCTGTCGCGGTAAATCCAGTAAAACGGTACAAGCAGATAGCTTTTCTCTTCACCCGACTCAGGAACATATTTCAGAATGATTTTTCTTTTTTCGTGTGAGGCAAAGTAGATGCGGGCGATAGTCCATAGCGATCGGGATGGATTCTCTCTCACCCACGGTGCAAAGCAGTCATGCACGCCGACGGTTTCGATCGCCAGGGGGAGGTAGAGATCGAGAACCTTCAGAATTTCTGTCTCTGTAAGCGGACGGTCGAGGCAGATCGACGTGCTCCCCTTTGTAATATCAAGAGGGAATCCGGACGCCTTGAGCCAGGAGAGAGCCGGATCTACTTTTTTAGTTGAGAAGTCGTCACCGTTGGAGATGAGTGCAAGTGCATTTGCAAGTGTTGTCTTGTTCCATTTTTCACCTGAAGAGTGCTGTACAAGTGAAAGAATATGCAGTGCGCGTTTGATTATAACAAATTGGGTGTCAAATGACACGTCATCGGGAAAACTGGTACTCATAATCCCTGCCTTTATATATGGCACAAATTGATCATGCAGAAACCCGGCGTCAAATAAAAATTAAAACGACAGGCGCTGCCCCTTATGCACATATTGATAGACCTGTTCAGTGACCCTTCCGGTTCGATCATCCTGATCCCTGGACTGCTACCATCCTGATCCCCCGACTGCTACCATCCTGATCCCCCGACTGCTACCATCCTGATCCCTCGACTGCTACCATCCTGATCCCTCGACTGTTACCATCCTGATCCCCCGACTGCTACCATCCTGATCCCTCGACTGTTACCATCCTGATCCCTCGACTGTTACCATCCTGATCCCTCGACTGTTACCATCCTGATAGTTTTTATAGAGATTAACTTTTAGCATTTCACGGTTGAAAGGAAATACCATGTCCGGCCGAAGGATCGGGGAATATCCATTTTGCTGAAGATGTCTTATAGCGGTTCATAGAATAGAAGATACCATCGCGTGCGACGACTACAGGAAAAATGCATGATTTCCCCATATCTATCGCTCTAGAGCGGTTCACGGTTGGATTGAAATTTTTTTAAACCACACGCTCATTAACAGCCATGATGACGGAATTTACGTCGGATTGGGTTTTCCGGCTGAGGGGTCGATGCATGTTTGGAGCGGAAAAGAGCATGACAGAAGCTGCCGTCACTCGGAAAGCATCACTCTGTCGCTCTCAAACTCTTCATTTCTCAGCTCATGGAATTTATCGACAAGTTTCTGCACCGTCAGAGATTTCTTTTCCTCTCCCGATACGTCGAGAATAACCTCGCCTTTATCCATCATAAGAAGACGGTTTCCGAATTCTATGGCGTGACCCATATTGTGGGTGATCATCATGGCGGTGAGACCATGTTCTTTTACAAAGCGGGCCGTGAGATTGAGAACGATTGCAGCATTCTTGGGGTCAAGCGCGGCAGTATGCTCATCGAGAAGAAGCAGAGACGGCCTGGAGTAGACTGTCATAAGAAGAGTCAGCGACTGGCGCTGTCCGCCCGAAAGCAGAGAGACCTTGTCCTTCAGCCGGTCTTCAAGCTTCATATCCAGATGCACAAGCTCTCTGCGGAACGATTCCCTCGCGCTGTCGCTCAAGCCTATCTTCAGACCCTTGAATCCCTTCTTCATGGCAAGGAGCATGTTTTCTTCAATAGTCATTTTCCCGGCAGTGCCGAGAAGCGGATTCTGAAAAATCCGGCCTATGTATCCGGCTCTGCGGTGTTCACTCTCGCGTGTCACATCCTTTCCGTTTACAAGGATCCTTCCCCTGCTGGGTTCATAGCTGCCGGCAATGAGATTGAACAGGGTACTTTTCCCTGCTCCGTTCGATCCTATCACAGTGATGAAATCCCCCTCTTTTATAGAAAGGGAGATATCATTGATGGCGAGGTTTTCGTTGACAGTCCCCTCATTGAATACCTTTGAAACATTTGAAAGTTCGATCATCGTCTCAACCCCACCGCTTTCTTCAGCATATCAGCCTTTGTTGCTATCAGCAGAATCACAATAATCACGCCTGTTATCAGCTTGAGATCTGTAGGCGTCAGATAGATCATATAGCCGTAGCTGCGTCCGAAGAACATGATTCCCTTATACACGATAGAGCCGATCAGAGCACAGAGTGTCAGAGCCATAATGCTCCGCTTCCGGATGATCTGCTCTCCTATCATCACAGAGGCAAGACCTATAATGATGATTCCCTGCCCCATATTGACATCGGCAAATCCCTGATACTGCGCTGCAAGCGCTCCGGACATTGCAACAAGTCCGTTTGACATGGCAACCCCGGCAAGCTTCATCATGCTGGGATTGACGCCCTGGGAAACGACCATCTGTTCATTATCGCCTAACGCACGCATGGTGAGACCCATATCTGTCCTGAAGAAAATATCGATAAGAAACTTCATTACAAGCGCGGCAATGACGACAAAGATAAGCTCGGCATAGCCTTCAGGAATATACTTTCCGAAGAAATGACCCGCGTCGGAGATCAGCGTATCGCGGTTAAGAAGGGAAACATTCGACCTGTTCCCCATAATCCGGATATTGATTGAATAGAGCATCGTCATAGTGAGAATGCCGGCAAGAAGTCCGGGTACTTTCAGCCTTGTATGAATCGCAGAGGTGACAGCTCCGGCGAGACAGCCGCCTGCAAAGGAAAGGCCGAGAGCGACCCACAAATTATAATCTCTGACAATAAAGAAGGCGGCAAGAGCGCCGCCGAGGGTAAAGGTGCCGTCAACAGTGAGATCGGGGAAGTCGAGAATTCTGAAGGTGATGAACACCCCCAGAACCATCAGAGCATAGATGCACCCTTCAACAAAAATTCCTTCAAGCATCTGTTATTTCACACCTTTCTTTACGAGTACGCCGTTTTCAACAATCTTGCCGGCCATTTTCTCGATATCCGGCGAGAAGGAAAGACCGAGCTTCCTGGCAACGTCTTTGTTGATAAGAAGGTCGATATCAGACGGATCTGTCATATAACGCACTGCGGTGTCGGAGGGTTTCTTTCCGTCGAGAAGATCTTTTACCATGCGTCCTGTCGCACGTCCGATCTTGTAGTAGTCAAAGCCCCATGCCGCAAGCACGCCGTTGGTTTCCGCAGAACTCGGGTCTGCAGACATTACAGGAATGTTCGCTTTCGCCGCGACATCGCAGATTGCAGCGATTGCAGAGATGACCGTGTTGTCTGTTGAGACATAGATAGCATCAACCCGCGGAATGATCGCCTGTGCAGCCTGTTTAACTTCTGCAGAATTGGCAATGGTTGTTTCGACAATCTCAATATTCAGTTCCCGGCATGCCTGCTGCGCCAGCTTTGCCAGGGCAACAGCATTGTCCTCGTGGCTGGAATAGATGAGGCCGAGCTTCTTAATCGGCTTCACTTTTGAAAGGAACTGAATCTGCGCCTTGACCGGCGTGAGATCGGAAACACCAGTGACGTTTTTATATCCCATATCTGCTTTCTTTACAAGACCCGCGCTCACCGGATCAGTCACAGCCGAAAATACAACCGGAACATCTTTTATCGTATTTGCAATAGCCTGCGCGGTGGGAGTTGCAATCCCGATTGCGAGGACAACATTTTCAGCTTTGAATTTTGCTGCAATCGATGCGGCAGTGGAAACTTCACCGTTGGCATTCTGCAGATCAAATGTAACCTTTACATTCTGTTCTTTGAGTTCATCCTGAATCCCCTTCTCTACAGCATCCAGCGCAGGATGTGAGACGATTTTGGAGATGCCGATCACACCGTCCTGTTTTTTCCCGCAGCCGGCGAAAGCCATGGCTGGAAGCAGAGCAAGAACTAAAAGTTTTTTCATATCAATACTCCTCTGATAGGGTCCGGTCGCATAATTGCGCCGGTATATCAGAATGCAAGCTCTTTTGCGGAATGTAATCCGCTCGGAACGCTTTTCGGGATAAAGGCGGTTTGAAAAACTATTGCATTAATCATCGAAGAAGGGTAACCTCAGCCCATTACCTGACAGAGGAGTTCTTAATGGAAACCCATCGCATACAACCGGTCTCCGTCCTTTCAACCTGCCCTGTTCTGATAGTTGAAGACACAAAAGCCAATCAGGAGCTTCTCAAGGCTCTGTGCAAAAAAATACAGATTTCCTGCGAGGTTGCAGATAACGGCTCGATCGCTCTTGAGATGGCGGACAAACATTCATATCCGCTCTACATTGTTGATCTCATGATGCCGGTAATGAACGGTCAGACATTCATACAAAAGCTCAGGGAAAAGCAGCCGGATGCAATCATCCTTGTTCAGACGGCTCTTGATACGTCAAATTCAATCATACCTGTGATGAAGATGGGGGTGTTCGATTATATCGTAAAACCTATCGATCCTGAAATCTTTGCGGGAACAATTTTCAAAGCGCTTGATTATTACTATCTCAAAAAGTTTCAGAAGGAGGAGGCGCTCAAAGCAGGAGAAAGGGTACGCAGTCAGATCGACTGGCTGTCCTATAAAGAATCCAGACGCATTTCAGAAGAAGACAACCCCGACACCAAGTCGGTGTACAATCTCAAGACTTCTCTTTCACAGGGCGCAGGATTCGGATCTCTCGTCACACTTGTTGACATGATGACTGCTACGGCCGAGAAGGATGGGGATTTCTACAAAATAGATAGTGAGATCTACGAGATGATCCGCGAAAATAACGCATACTGCAGACTGCAGATGGAAGGGCTTCATTTCGCATCAGACACCATGGATCATGACATTTCTCTCGAAGGCCATCAGGCATCAGAAATGATTGCCGAACTGCCGATCTACCTCTCCAAGGTGGAAAGCTATCTGCCGGAAAAAAAGCTCAAAATAACCTATCCGGTGCTTAACGATAACTGTCTCCTTGAATACAATCCGGAGAAGATCGCCATCGTCACAGAGGAACTTCTGGTCAATGCATATAAATATGCCGTACCCGGATCAACCATCAATATCTTCACCAGAATCTCGGAAGGTTATTTCTGGCTGTCGTTCAAAAACGATATAAATGAAAAACCTTACGGCGGCGTTCCTGAAAAATATGAAAAACTCGTAACCGAGCCTTTCTTCAGAATCCAGCCGCCGGATGAATCAGCATCACGGTTTGAAAGGATCGGATTCGGCCTCGGGCTCGCAGTGGCAGATTATATTTTGAAAAAACACAACGGAATATTCATCATTCATGATGTCAACGATCTTACCGAGGGGAAAAAAAGGCTGTGCGTTTTATCCGAAATACTTCTTCCGGTTAAACAGATGCTGTAATCAGGCAGTCAGCCTTTGAGTCTGCTGTTTATGCATTTCTCGAGAGCGTTTATCTCAACCGCATATTTCTGAAGGTTGAGATCTTTGTCAGATTCCCCCCTCACCCTGCGGAGAACTTCTTTGATCAGCGTGAGATCAGCAGGAAGCACGACAACATTTTCTTCAATGATTTTCTGGAGAAGAGCGAACTGATAGTTTTTGAAACAGGTTCTGGCATAGAACTCTATGCCGTAGACGCGGATCGTCTTCTCAATCGTACCGCGAGCTGCCTCCGACTTGAGATCAAACTCCTTATGCTGCCCTGCCGGCTTCTGCGGCGTCTTTATACTGTCACAATTTTTCACCTCTTCATGAAACGACCCGCTTTCTTTGCGGACAGAGAAAAATTCTGCAGGGATATTCGCCTTTCCGATCTCTTCTTCAAACTGTCTATCCTGCCACTTCTTTCCGTATTTGAGAATATCATGTTCAAGAGTCCGTGCGCACTGACGGAGCATTCCTGAAATTGCAGCAAGCCTTCCTGCAGGGGTATTGTTGAAATCTTTACGCCTCGAAGCAACTTCTGTCCGTATCGCTTCAGACGTGAGTTTTGCAGAAAATTCTTTCATATAAGCAGTCTCAAGCTCGCCATCATAGATACCGGAAAGAGTGCTGATAATATGTCCGTCCGAGATGACGTAGCCAGCAATACCCGGTATTTTATTCGCACAATCCTCTTCGACCACAGGAAAACTGAAAATGCGGTGAGACTCGGAAAGAATGCTGAGAATAAAATAAACTGACGTTACAGGAATATTCAGAGACTTAGACATCCGGCCTGCAAAATCATCCGACAGCGGAACCGATCGCCGGGACAGTGTCCGGTTGGTTTCTGCAATATTGCGATAGACTGCATCAATGCAGTCTATCAGTTTCTTTTTCCTCTCGGGCGACAGGTCTGACACTGAGTACTCCTTGCATCCTTATACAATAAACAGGCTGAATGAGAAATCAAGTGTAAAACATCAACAGTACTGTCTTTATAAGGACCTCAGTGTTTCAAGCGATCACCGCAGCAGAAAAAAGACAAACTATTTCCGGAGACTGATGGCTGCACCTGTGAGACCGGTAAAAATCGCAGCACCGGTGATTCCCCATGACGGATAGCCGAGTGAAGAGATAAAAAGCACTTCAGCGCCTTTCGAAACAGCATTGAGAAAAGCGAGACGGAGCAGAACGCCTGCAGTAAAAAACAGCACCGAACCGGAAAGAAAACAGCTTGCAGTAAAAAAAGAGAACCCTCCCTTCCCGTCCTTTATGCGGCGGAGAAAAAGGGAACATGGGAGACAGAGAAATAAAGAAAGTGCCGTCATCAGACGGAATGCCGTATATTCAGAGGGAGAAAGAATCGCAATTCTGATTCCTGTAACAGAATGGGTCAGGATGATGACAGATGCAGAAGCGGAGTATCCTGCTGCGATGAGAATAATTCCGGCAGCAGCAGAAAAAGAAAAACGGCGGAGCATCTCAGTCCTTATGTTCAATGGCGAGAAGAACGCCCATCTTCCCGAGCTCTATATCGAAGTTGCTTGAAAAGGAATGGTGCCCTTTTTCGGTTGAAAGTATTTCATGAAAAGCCACAAGGCGCGGAGGATCAAGACGGATCTCGGCGTTGACAGAAACCAGGCGGGAAAGAGTGTTTCCCGAAATCATATTACCTATTTCACCGAGGATATCAAGATGATCGGTTCCGAAAAACTTGGGATCGATGCCGGGAACCAGTTTATCGCATATCGCAAGAGCATTCTTGAGAGAGAAAAAGAAAGCAAAGTATCCTTTTATATCAGCTTCAAAATCGAAGCGTATGATGATATCATTGGGAAGTGATGCGAGGCGGCGGTTGAAGATCTTCTTCTGTTTCAGATCGCTTTGAACGAGAGAAGTGAAGACAAAAGCCGCTGATTCAGCGATATTTTTATAATAGAGCATCGCTTTTTCGTGGATGTTTTCATGCGGCGTCATCAGATTCCTCCGTGTACAGGACATCTTTGTTCCGGGGACAGGGAAATCAAGCGATTAATAATCATATCCGGCCTTTACGCCATTGATCCCTTTCATCGTTGCGCATAAATGTCCAGGCAATAATACGGCTTATCTTCTGCCCCTGAGCCATATCGATTGTCTCAACATCAGCTGCCGCTGCGGCTTTTAAAGCTTTATACACAACGGCGAGGTTTTCCTTCTTTGATATGAGCGTTGAAAACCAGAGGCACTGCCGGCTGATCTCTCTGCTCTGATCAATCATTCTCTGCACGAACGCAGTCTCCCCTCCGCTGCACCAGAGCTCGTTCGGTTTCCCTCCGAAGTTCAGCACGCCCTTACCCTTTTTCTCCGCTCCGAGATTACGGAGCTTTCTCAAAGTGCCTGCCTCTGCTTCCGCCGGTGAAGAATGAAACGGCGGATTGCAGATTGTGCAGTCGAACAGATCATCTGCTGAAACCACTCCTCTGAAAATATCGTCCGCAGACTTCTGAAGACGGATACCGACCTGACTTTTGAGGGAATCGTTCTGCAACAGAATTTTTTCTGCTGATTGTACAGCCAACGGATCAATTTCTGTTCCTGTGAAGCGCCAGCCGTATTCATGCGTACCGATAATGGGATAGATCAGATTTGCTCCGGTACCGATATCGAGAATGTGCACCAGCTGTCCCCGCGGAATTACACCGCCGTTTGACGCAGCAAGCAGATCAGCAATATAATGAATATAATCAGCCCGCCCGGGAACAGGCGGACAGAGATAGCCGGATGGAATCTCCCACTTTGCAATTCCGTAGAAATGCATAAGCAGAGCGCGGTTGAGCATTGTGACAGCCTGAGGATCGGAAAAATCGACAGATTCATTTCCATACATGTTAACAGATACAAAGGAGCGAAGTCCCGGGCAGCTCTGTATCAGAGCATCAAAATCATAACGGGATCTGTGAGCATTCCGGGGATGAAGATCCTTTTTCTCAGCGACTGTTTTTTTCCGCACTTCTTTCATTTATATACCGCTATCATTTTCTCATAGCCTGAAAGACAAAAATAATACAGGATACAGCACAGACTGCGGAGCAGATCAGAAATCCTCCGGTGTATGAAAGGGAACCGACAGCAATACCTGTAAGCAGCGGACCCGTCGAGTGACCGATATCCATAATGGAGCTGAGAGCTCCGAGGGATCCCCCGAGATTTTCCTTGCGTGCTACATCCGCGATATAGGTTCCGGTAGCGACAGTGGCAAGCGACATCCCCAGACCGAAGACAATACCGAGAGCGGCGATGGAGACAGTTCCCGGCATCGAGGTGATCAGAGCGATTGAAGCTCCGAGAATAAGAATGCCGGTGACAATCTGAACACGGCGGTCGACAGCATCAGAGAGCTTCCCGAAAAAAGGTTTGGTAAGAGCAATTGCGATAATCTGCAGCGAAAAGATCAGTCCGATTTCAAATGCCGGATACCCTTTTGACAAGAGATACACAGGCAGATAGGTTTCAAATGCGCCGAAGGTGAAGTATATCGCCATCTCAATAAAAGCCGTTCCGGCAAGCCTGCCGTTGGTTATAAACTCCTTGAGGCTTTCCGCGAAATCGCGAAGCGTAAGCGCTGCGACTTTGATGCCCGCATCTTCTTTTATCAAAAGAGTCATAATGAGAACAGGGAGAGCAACCGCGAATGCCGCAGCATAGACAGCACGGTAGGTCCATGCCGCACTGAAAACCGCCGCAGCGGTGATAATCGCGCCGCCGGCTATCGGAGCAATCGTGCGGCCGACCAGCGTTGCTGAAGAATAAATTCCAAGCTTCTCACCTTTTGATTCAGGATATGCGCCGCAGATGACCGCCGATGCAACAGGCCCGAGTATCGCAGTTGAAACTCCGTGAAAGAACCTCACCGGAATAAGCCAGAATGCATTGCTGATGACGAGGTAGAGAAGCGGAGCAGATGCAAAGACAAAGCCTGATACGACAAGAAGGCGCCGCTTGCCGATGCGGTCAGCAAGTATACCTGCGGGAAAACTGAGGACAATGCCTGCAATAGGCGAGACTGCAGAGATAAGTCCTATTATCTGATCAGTTCCGCCGAGCGATTTGACATACATCGGCAGCACAGGATTTTTTGACATGGTCGTAGAAAAAATTCCGAAAAATCCGATCAATGAAAGCGTGTAGATCAGCCCATTGCCGGAGGATCGTCTATTCGGATCACTTTTCACAGCAGCAGATGTACTCATGGCATCTCCTTCTCAAAGCTGGCTGGAAACAATCTACCGTCAGAAAGCCCAGCTGTCTATCTTTTATGCAGTGTCTGATCAGCATCAATTGCGGCTGCGGGTAGCCCTCTGCTGTTTATATCTACTTGCAAAATCAGTACACAGTCGTTTCGAGCGGAGCGAGAAATATCGATAGTATACAATCATTTTCACATCTGAGTATTCCGGACAAAAAGTCGATCAAATAGACTTTTTGGCTGCTTCTGCTGAGTAAAAAAAGGGTTACCATCTTCCACCCGGATTTATCAGTCGCTTCGCTTCTTCGAAATAGCTACGTTGCGTCAATTCAATCGATAATTGCTCTAACTCTGAAAAATTGAAACCTTTGCAGCGTTCAGAGCATCGTATAGATGTATCAGTTTGAAAGCAGTAACTGTTTTGCGTTGCCTGCGGGTTACAGAATAAAGCAGGAACAATCACTGATAAAATCAATTTATGGAGGAAATGCTATGAAAGCAGATTCCACATTCAGCGTGCAGAATGCTTCAGCCGCAGATGATCACGAAAAGATGATCATGCAGAAAGCGGATGATTTTCTTTCTCAGATTTTTCTCATACCCGAATCTGCAATCCCCGCATCATAGTATTTCTGCTGACGCCGCCATTCCATAACCCTGTTCCCCCTGACGCTCTTCATACATATTTTCCATACGCTCAGTCGCAAATTGTAATGCAGGCTCACCCATGCTGCCGATAATCAGGCATAGAGGGTTTATGGAGACACAGGGACAGGTTCAACTCTATACCGGTGACGGCAAAGGAAAGACAACAGCAGCTCTCGGTCTTGCTATGCGTGCCTGGGGCGCAGGGTTGAAAGTGCTTATTATACATTTTATGAAAAACGCTGATTCCGGCGAAGTAAAAGCGTTCTCGCTTCTGGGCGACCGTATGACAGTAGAGCAGTACGGCTCAGAGGAATTTTATATCCGTTCACACGGCAATTATATCGAACACCGGGGATATGCGAAAAAAGGTTACGACAGAGCGTCGACGGCAGTCAAAAGCGGGTACGATCTTGTCATCTGCGATGAGATCATCAATGCTCTCACCTGCGATCTCCTTACTTCACAGGAAATTCTGGATCTGATACAGAATAAAGGCCCCGGGACAGAACTCATACTTACCGGCCGCAATGCCCCGGAAAATCTTTATGAGCATTGCAGCCTTGTAACAGAGATGAAAGAGATAAAACATTACTATTCACAGGGCATTGAAGCCCGTTCCGGAATCGAAATGTAACAACACCGGCTGCGGAGAAAATCATGGGATCCGTCTTTTTCAGCGATCTGGCTTTCGGAAGAGTCACTCTCATTCTTCTGATGATTATCATAGACATCTTTCTTCTCGTCCGCCGGCCGAAAAATGCCCGTGAGTGGTTCTTTTTCGCTCATTTCTTTTTCATGACTCTTCTAAGCCTGGGATATTTCATTGCATTCTCCGTCTTTTCCCCTTATGCACATATGAGATGGCTTATCGCATTTTCCGCGCTCTTTGCTATAACTGCTCATATACAGTTCGGGTACCGATTTCCGCGTAAACTATCTCCGGTTGAGGCAAATATAGTTCTCGTTATCACCGTGTTACTGTCGCTCTGGAGTCTTATCTACTATATAATAAAAATGTATCAGGCTCCCATGGGTCTGAATGAAAACGGGTATGAATCAACCTATCACTCGACAGCAATTCCTGTCATTCTCACTGTTATGTGTCTGTGGAGAATCATCGTTTTCTTCAGACAGACTGTCCATAGTTCAGAATACCCAGAAATAAATTCCGCGCTGCAGGATAAAAGCCGGAGCAGCGTCTATCGGATTCATGCATTCATTGCCGGTACTTTTACCAGGCTGATCCGCCCGGAAAGCAAAGCATCAAAGGCCGCACGATCATTTATGATCCTCACCATCATTGAATTCCTGATGTCAGCCCTCCTCATCCTGTATTTTACGATTAATATTCTCCCGCCACCGGCCTTTAATATAACCCTGAACTTAGTTTTCACGATTATCTATCTGTTCTATGTTGTCATTTATATCAACAGGTCGTCCGGATCTTTCAGCCTTGTGTATAAAATCACAGGCATCACGCTTGTCACAATTCTGATGATCGTTGCTTCGATGGGATACCATTCCATTATCATTGAACAGCGGGCATATGATGAGCTGAAAATGTACCAGACAGAAGTGATGCTGCGGAATGCTGATACGCTCAAACCGGAGGGAATTCCGGAAGACTGTTCTTTTGTATTTGCAGTGAATAATGATACCGGTACCCGCTGTATCTTTTCTCAACCGGAGACACGGGAACTCCCTTCAGTCGGCGAGATCATATCTGTTCCTGAAGGTTCACATTTTTTTCTTCAGCACTCCATGGCCAATTATTACTGCTTCTCTGTATCAAATGGTAAGGAACGAATCATTGCAGGATACGATTATATCTCATACAGACAGAGAATCCACCGGGCGGTTGCACGGCAGATTCTTATTACGGTTATCAGCGTCGCTCTTGTTATTCTGCTCTATCCTTTAATGCTTTCAATCAGCTTTATAACGCCGATACGCGATCTCCTCCTCGGCGTGGAGCATGTTCACAGCGGCAGGCTCGAGGCATCTGTTCCTATTCATTTCGAGGATGAAATCGGCGAAGTGTCGCGTGCATTCAATACGATGATGTGTTCTGTTCTTTCAAGCAGGCGGATGCTTCAGGATCATACAGATCATCTGGAGGATATCGTCTCAGCAAGAACGGAAGAGCTGAGCACAGCGTTAAAGACTATCGAAGAAACCCAGGATCGTCTCATTCAGACAGAGAAGATGGCCTCGCTCGGAAACCTTGTTGCAGGGATCGCTCATGAGATCAACACCCCTGTCGGCATCGCTTTAACAGCTTCAACATATCTGCAATCTATCATAAAACAAACAACAGGCCATTATAACGACGGTTTGATGAAAAAAAGCGATCTGGATTCATTTATGGCTTGCGCCGCGGAGAGCACAGTCATTATCCGAAAAAATATTGAGAGAGCATCTGAAGTAATTCAGGGTTTCAAACAGGTTGCTGTCGACAGGTCTACCGACAAAATGAGGAACTTCAATATAGGCGAGTATATCAATGATATCCTTCTCAGTCTGCAGCCGCAGATCCGGATGAAAGATGCAAAAGTTTCAGTGACGGGAGACCCGGAACTTGAAATATTTTCCGATCCGGGTGCTGTCGCCCAGGTTTTCTCCAATCTCATTTTAAATTCCCTCAACCATGCTTTTCAGAATTCCGGGGGCAATATTGAAATCAGTTATATAAAAAAGGACACCGACATCATTTTCAGTGTTTCAGATAATGGTGCCGGGATTCCGGCGGATATTCTTCCTCATATATTCGACCCGTTCTTCACTACAAAAAGAGGCGACGGAGGCACAGGCCTGGGGCTTCATATTGTCTACAATATCGTCGCGCAGAAGTTCAGAGGAAAAATTGATGTAACCAGTACCGAAGGGAAAGGAACTGTTTTTTTCATAAAGTTTCCCTGCATAGGAGATGAGTTTCCGGGTTAGCCCTCACCGGGTTCGCAGACAGGGGGGCAGGCAGTTTCTTCCGGTTTTAATTTCTACCACAGGAAGACCGTCCGGTGATCCCGCCTCAATACCCGGATTAAGGAAACAGAGGATTATTCTTGCCTTTCCAGAATGTGGCGATAAACTAGTTCCAGCAATCAAAAGGAACTACCCGAATGAATATTACCGTCCTCACTGCTCTTCTTGCTCAGCTTATTGCAGCCCCCTTCTCAAACGACTGCACCGCTCTCGCGGCGGCAGTACAAGAGGGTAATGCAGACAAGGTACAGGCACTTATCGATGACGGATATGATGTCAACTGCACAGATTCTCCATCCGGATATTCCCCACTTATGCAGGCTTCCGCAGACGGACAGACCAGGATAGCATCAATTCTTATTGCAAACAAGGCTGACCTGAACTATAAAAACGGCAACGGCAACAGCGCCTTTCTTCTCGCCTGTGAAAAGGGAAACGAGGCCATCGTCGATATTCTCATTCAGGGGAAAGCGGATATCGATCAGAAAAATGCTGACGGGAATTCAGCGCTGATCCTTGCATCAGGAAACGGCTATGCCGATATTGTCACAAAACTGATCGGACTCAAAACCGCAGTCAATTATCAGAACAGAGCCGGCCGGAGCGCACTTATGGTCGCGGCAGCTGAAGGAAGGACAGAGATCATGCAGGCCCTCATTGCGGCAAAAGCTGACGTCAATGCCAGAGACAATACCGGGAATTCCTGCGTAATGTGGGCTGCTATGAACAACAGGCTTGATGCGGTGAAGCTTCTTATTGCAAACGGCGCTGATATCAATCTCCCTAATTATGACAGGCTCACGCCCTTCTCTGTCGCTTCAAGAAAAGGTCACAAAGAAACAGCTGAAACCATCAGAAAAGCCGGAGGCCGATAAAATGAGTCAGTTTACGCTGTGCGTCTTCTGCGGATCAAGCGAAGGAACCGATCCGGCTTTTGCTCAGGCTGCGGAACATCTGGGAAAGCTTATTGCGGCTCATTCGATTGATCTCGTCTACGGAGGAGGCAATGCCGGAGTGATGGGGCACTGTGCGAGAGCTGCTCTTGCTGAAAAAGGAAAGGTCACCGGAATTATTCCGAAAAAAATTCATGCGCTCGTCGAGCATGCGGATCTGACCGAACTTCTTGTTGTTGAAACAATGCATGAGAGAAAAGCAAAGATGCATGACCTTGCCGATGCTTTTGCCGTTCTTCCGGGCGGGATAGGAACGATGGAAGAGTTCTTTGAGGCGTTCACATGGCTGCAGCTCGGTTATCACGAAAAGCCTGTCGCAATTCTCAATACAGCCGGATATTTCGACGGACTGATATCTTTTCTCCGTCATATGGCCGGATCCGGCTTTATAAGCACCGGAATGCTCGCACAACTCATCGTCGAAAAAGAGCCTGATCAGCTCTTGAAGAAAATTGCTGAAAAAGAGAACTTTTAATGTTTGGAATTATTCTTTATTCAATAACGATATATATATTCCCTTCAAGAATCCGGCCGCATGTTTTTTTCACGGCTCTAATGAATCTGCACGCAAACTCACTGCTACTCCTGAACAATGGAAAACCACAAAGGTGTGTCAACTTCAAAACAATAAAAAAACACAGACATCAGGCGTCTTATACACAAAACGGTATCTGTCATTTTTTAGCGGGAAGAATTCGATTCCAGCCGAAGCGCAGAGAAACGATTCGGACGATAACATCCATATCTGTCATCTCCATCTTTTTTCTGATGCGGTAGACAAATTGATCAAGCGTTCCGGGCAGAGCGTTCATTCTCGAACCTATTTCCTTTTTATCATCAGGCCATCTGAATCCCTGCGCGAGAATACCGAGAAGCTCGATTTCTCTATCAGAGAGCCTGTTGACAATGATCTTGAGCAGATCGTCTTCCAGCTTCTGACGGTCAGCTTCCGCCTTTCTCTTTGCAGTAACATCACGAAATACAACGAGATATCCTTCCACCATTCCGCGAGGATCCCGAACAGTAGTGACGCTGAATTCGAGAGGAATCGTCACGCCGTCATGGCGAACAAAATCAAGCTTCCTGTCCGAAACAGTTCCTTCGCGAAGAAGATCGGATCCGATAGCCATTGCGCTGTCTTTATCTCCGTCAGGAACCATCGACAGAAAATGTCTGCCGATAATCTCTTCTCTGGGCATTGCAGCAATTTCTGCAGCCCTGTCATTTGACATGATGGCATCCCCTTCTTTATCAAAGAGAATAATCGCATCAGGTGAAACCCGAAGAAGCGTACGGTAAATTCTTTCGCGTCTCTCCTGTGCAGATTCAAAAGCCTTTCGAGTTGTGATATCAAGGAGATTGAGAATAAAGCAGACAGTTCCTCCATCTTTAACATCCTCAACCGGCATAACAGAGGTCTCGCAGTAGAACCAGCGCCCTTCACGGCCCCGCACCCGGAACTCAACCTTGGGACTCCGCCCCTTGCGATGAACCTCTCCGTTGAGAATCCTTTTCAGAACCGGAATATCATCCGGATAAATTATATCTTCCAGATTTTCACCTATCGTATCAAAGGGTATAACGCCGAGGTTCTTTTTTGCAGAATCGCTGACAGAGAGAATTGTTCCGTCATATGCAATAATGAAAATTGTTTCTGAAGAGTTGGTGCTTATGAGTCTGTAATATTTTTCTACCTGGACCAGCATCTTTTCGGAACGGTCTACCGAAACTTCGCGGATGATGCCGATGGTACTGAAAAATTTTTTATTAACCTTATCGTTGCCGTAGTATCCTGTTGCAAAAAGCTGAGCATCTACAGAAGTTTTTCCGTCACGGGAAAGGAGTCTGATGTCAAGGCGCTTGGTTCCGCGTCTTCCGGTTCTTCTTTCATTGACGAGTTTGTCACCCCGCCTGCCGTTATCGATCACATCCCGATCTATCATATCGCCTGCTCTCGACGGCGAGATAATTATGCTGAAATGTTTACCGAGAAGTTCATCAGGTTCATATCCGAGCTTGCTGACAGTGTCATTGAGATATATGAAGTTGCCTGCATCATCCACCTGGTAGACGATATCAGGGAGAAACTGGATCAGCTCTCTGTAAAATTCCTTCATAAGAAGCACCGTTTCCGATTCTGTATTCACGCGACTGAACGCTCAACAGACAATCTAACAATTGGTAGTTATGAGTCAAGGCGCTTTTTTAAACTCATACCTTCTACCGCTCATACTCTTATCAATATTTGTTACATCATGACCTGCAATTAATCTGTTATTTTTTCTTGATTAAACCTGAAAAAAAATGCCTTTGTCTCCATGAACGCTTTACACCTTGAATTAATCGGTATCATTATGAGATTATTTTACTGTTCAGATACAGGATCTCTTTTAAAATCATGAAGCAGGTTATATGACAAAGATTCTAATTCTTTCAGACAGCCATGATGCTCCTTCTGTCATAGCAGCCATAGTAAAACAGGAGATTCCTTTCGATGAACTCGTCTTCTGCGGTGACGGCATACAGGATCTGTCCAAGGCTGACCTGCCGTCATCCTTTATCGTCAATTCGGTCATCGGGAATGTCGATCGGGCCAGGGGGTATCTTTCACCCGAACAGCTTCATGTGAAAATAAGCGGAAAGAAATTTTTCATCACACATGGAGATCTCTTCGGCGTCAAACACGGGATAGAGAAGCTCCGTCACCATGCAATGACAGCAGGTGCTGACTGTGTTTTCTTCGGCCACACGCATATTCCACTCAGCGACACCTCTTCGCATCCATACCTTGTCAATCCCGGATCATCAAAACTCGGCGACTACTGCGTCGTAACCATAAACGGCTCTGAAATAAAACCTGTTTTGAAGTCACTCTCATGAAAAATCTGATCACACTTTCCGGTATATCTTTCTCCCGGAACGGTTCTCTGATTCTCGACAGAGTTTCCTTTCAGCTCAATGAAGGGGAACACTGGAGAATCCGCGGCGGAAACGGATCCGGCAAAACAACGCTGCTCAAAATTCTGCGCGGTGATCTCAACCAGGACGACGGCATTTCCCCTTCACGACTCTGGAGATTTGACGGAGAGGAAAGCCAAAGCCCTATTCTCGGAAAACAGCATGTTTCCCTTGTTACCCCTCTTGCACAGGATATCTACAGCCAGAAGGGATGGAACATCTCAGGTTTTGAATGTATCGCTACAGGGATCAAAGACACACCGCTTCTCTATGAAGACCTTACGGATAACGAAATCAATAAAATTGAACAGACGATCTTGTCGACCAAGACCGGATATCTCAGAGAAAAATCGATGATTGAGATGTCGAGAGGAGAAACGAGAAAAATCCTTATCGCCCGCGCACTCGTGTCCGATCCGGATGTACTTCTTCTCGACGAGCTTCTCCATGAACTCGATCCTTCTTCACGCGAAGATATCGTCTCCATTGCAGAAGCTGCAGCAGAAAGGGGGATAACCCTTGTGTACACATCGCATCGGGACGATGAGACTCTTCCCTGCACAAAAAAAACAGCTTCAATAAAAAACGGCGTTCTTTCCATCGACAACACGCATAAGAAGAACAACCAGTATGAAGCGCAGGCGCCCGATCACAAAACGCTGACATTGCATACAGCTCACGGCTGCTCCCGCCCTCATACAGGAATGAGTCCTCATCCGGATGAAGCTCTTATTGAACTGCACAATGGAACTATCTGTATAGAAGAGAAAGAAATCCTTCACAGCGTTGACTTCATGGTTCGCAGAAGAATTCACACCGCCGTGACCGGTAAAAACGGATCCGGCAAATCAACACTGCTTCGGACAATCTACGGTCTTCACGCACCTGCGATAGGGGGGACAATCACACGCTTCGGCATCCCGGAGCACTCGCCTCTTGAAGAAGCGCAGCGGGAAATGGGCTTTGCTTCTGCAGAACTTCAAAGCTCAATATGCAGAGATGATTCTCTTCTGGAAGTGATTTTTTCGGCACAGAGACCGGCAGACAGTTTTACACAGGAACAGGTTTTCCGTGCAGAGGAGCTGATCCTCCGTCTTTCAATCGGCGCACCGTCAAACAGATGTTTCGGAGATCTGTCCTATGGTCAGCAGAGAAAAACAGTCCTTGCACGTGCGCTGGTTCACCGGCCGCAGATCCTTCTTCTCGATGAACCTATGAGCGGGCTGGATGCAGATTCAAGGGAACGTCTGGCAGATCTGCTGGAGGAAGAAGCTGAGAGAGGAAGCACAATCATCACTGCGATTCACCATGCAGAGGATATTCTCCCCTTCACACGGCGGATCATCGCACTTGAAAACGGGAGGATCATTTCTTCTGGGGAATAACGATAACTCTCTTTTCCTTGTCCTTCTGCTGACGGTAGATGATGAGAACATTTCCAAGCGCTCCGACAAACTGAGCACCGGTCTTTTCGACCAGTGCAGCCGAAAGCTCGTCCTTCTCATCCTTGAAGTTTACAAATTTTATTTTGATAAGCTCATGGTCGTCGAGAGCCTTGTTCACCTGTGCGATGAGAGCATCAGAGATGCCGAGCTTTCCTATCTGAATAAGCGGTTTAAGATGGTGCGCAAGTGAGCGCAGATACTGTTTCTGTGAACCTTTGAGTTCAGCCATTGATTCATACCTCGTAAATCCATCTGACGAAGGGCACATTCATTCGTCAAGGATCAAAAAATCCGGAGAATTTGTGTTGAAGAATTGTCCGGCATCCGGTCTCCTATCCTTATGAAAAAACAGATGCCGTCAATCCGTCTTATTGCTTTTCTTCTTGCAATGATTCTTATAGCAGGCAGCTCATGCACGCGGAAAAACAAAAAAGAAGGGAACCTCTCTCCTTTTGAAGCAGACACCCTGCGGGGAACAGCCCTTGACTTCACAAAAGTTGAGAGCGGGAATGTAACGCTCAAACAGGGAGCGCTCGACCGTCTTGGAGATGTTGATGAAAACGGATCTCCTAAAATAGGAACATCTGATGCGGTGGCTCTGTTCGAAGCCAAAAATGAATTTGCGGCCGCCGACGGAACGGGAATGGCGATACGCTTTCTTGTGCCGAGGATCGAAGACAATGATTACTGCATCATACGGGCGGAGATAACGCTTCCAGGGAAAGTCTTGATCGGCGGGCAGCAGACAGATGTCATCACTGCAGATTTCCGCTATGATGCCCGAAACTCCGGCCGCACAGAATATATCTGGTTTCTTTTCTCAAAAAGCGCGCAGGATCTTATGCTCAAGGGGAACTGGGCGATAACGCTTTCCAATAACAGCATTAAACTTCTGACTACAGAGTTCATCGTAAAATAGCTCTGCAGATCTGAGTCATCAGACTTTCGAGAGGCGCAGCAACTGAAAAATATCCGCCCGATAATAACTGTTTCATATGTTTAGTTCTGGACTTTTCCCTGCAGTTTCATTATCCGTGAATTCTACCTTTTAGTCCAGGAGCGTTTGTATGAGCAAAGTCCTCGGCGTTGTCCTTGCCGGCGGGAAAGGCACTAGGCTTGAACCGCTGACAGAAACCAGAGCTAAACCGGCCGTGCCTTTCGGTGGAAAGTACAGAATCATCGACTTCGTTCTTTCAAATTTCATCAATTCCAAAATCTACTCTGTGTTTGTCCTCACCCAGTTCAAGGCTCAATCGCTTATGGATCATATCCGTGACACATGGACCTTCGGATCTGGCATTCTCCCGGATCATTTCATCACCGTCGTTCCTGCACAAATGAGGATCAGCGACTCCTGGTATCAGGGGACAGCAGATGCAGTGTACCAGAATCTCATCTTCATCCGGGAACAGAACCCTGACTATGTCTGCATCTTCGGTGGAGACCACATTTATAAAATGGATATTTCCCAGATGGTTGATTTCCATAAAGCCAGAAACTCAGATATAACAATCGCAGCAACGACAGTCCCGATTGCAGAAGCCGGTCAATTCGGTGTTCTTGTTGTCGACAGCGAATGGAAGATTATCGGATTTCAGGAAAAGCCCTCCAGCCCGACACCAATTCCCAGCCGTCCGGACTTGGCGCTTGTTTCTATGGGAAACTATGTTGTCAGCGCACCGACCCTCTATGAAGAACTTGAAAAAGACGGAGAAGATAGAACCAGCGCTCACGATTTCGGAAAATCAATTTTCCCTCGTCTGTTCACAACTCACCGCCTCTTCGCATATGACTTCGGTGAAAATAAAATCCCCGGGCAGAATGGCGTAAACAACTACTGGAAAGACGTCGGCACGCTTGACGCATACTGGGAGGCGAACATGGATCTTCACCGCGTTCTGCCGGAGCTTGATCTTTACAATCCGCTCTGGCCGATCCGCACAGCTCCGATAAACCTTCCTTCCGCGAAGTTTGTCCATAATGAAAAAGACCGTGTAGGCAAGGCGATCAATTCAATCATTGCTGCAGGAAGCGTGATAAGCGGAGGAACTGTTCTCAACTCTGTCATCAGCTGCAATGTCCGCGTCAACAGCTACGCAGTGGTTGAAGACTCGGTCATTATGGATGATGTCCAAATTGGACGAAATGCAAGAATCCGCCGTGCAATCATTGATAAACGCAATGTTATTGATGAAGGCGAAGTGATAGGATATGATCTGGAAGAAGACAGAAAGAAAGGATATACAGTAACGGAATCAGGCATAGTCGTCGTAGCCAAGAAACCAAAATTCTGATCATTGTAAGACAAAGAAAAACATCAAGCTGCATTTACGGATAAGTGCCGGCAATGCAGCTTATGCAACTCATACTTTTATAAAAATCAGAAAAATCCAAACCCTATGATCTCAGAGACATAAAAAAACCTTTGCTATTTACTACTTCTCGGTGTACTCTTCATCAACGTTCCGGTCGTTCCGTATTCTCCTCTTATATGTCTCTATCCGACCTGCAACATAGAGGGAACATGATGATACTGGACACAACGGAGGCGCTATGGAAGATTCAAAGGATCATACAATTCTGATCGTTGAAGACGAGATTATTATAGCTCTCGACATTCAGGACACTCTCAAACGTATAGGCTATCCGAGAACAAGTGTTGCCGAAAGCGGAGAAGCTGCTCTTGTGAAACTTTCACGGGAGCTTCCGGATCTGATCATGATGGATATCGGACTTGGCGGAACAATTGATGGAATTGACACGGCAGAACAGATACGGTCAACATACACAGCCCTGCCGATACTCTTTCTCACTTCATATTCAAACACCAAAATCAGGTCACGAGCTTCACTCATTCCTCACAGCGGATATATACTCAAACCCTATACATCAGACATGCTTGCAACAGCGATAAATACGGCTCTTCGACCTCAATAGCAGGTATCAGTTTATGCATAGATTGGCATTATGGTAATACCATAAGCTATTTTCACATGCCAGCTAAATGATCATCCTAAGAAAAATAACGAAAAAAAGCTTGCCAATAAAACCCTTCCAAAAGAAATGATCTCCAAGGTTGCGTAATGATAGGAAAGCTGACAGGCACTATAGACTGCATTCGTCCCTCTGAAATAATCATTGATGTCAATGGGGTCGGATACGAGGTTTCAATACCTTTTTCCACATACAATGCTGTTTTGGGACAACCCAAAGTAAGTCTTTTTATTCACACGCATGTCAGAGAAGACCAGATACGTCTCTTCGGATTTCATACAGACAGCGAAAAAAAACTGTTTGAAGTGTTGATTCAGATCAGCGGAATCGGGCCTTCTGTCGCACTGTCTGTTCTTTCCCGACTAGAACCGGATAGTCTTTACAATGCTGTGCAGATGAACGATACGGCTCCGCTTACTGCAATTCCAGGCATAGGGAAGAGCAAAGCTGAAAAACTGATTTTTGAATTGAAGCGGAAGGTCAAAAAACCTATCGGCGCAGAAATGCAGGAAGATATTCAGCCGTCAATTCGTCTTGATGCTATTGAAGCGCTTCTCGCTCTCGGGTTTGATGATAAAAGAGCAGTCGCAATGGTTGACGAACTTTTGAAAGAGGATCCTTTGTATCAGATTGAATCCCTTGTCAGGAACGCCCTCCGCCGTATCTCTTCTTGACCATATATAATGAATTTGTACAGGCTATTATGGCTATCTCAGAAAAAAGAGTAAATTTTAAATATTTTTCAAAAAATATTTTGAAACAAAGCGATGTAGGCAGTATACTTGAGATGGATGACTGGGTAATGATTTTTCAACCATCCGGTTTTAGATCCATATAGTACATGATCAAGGAGTTATTATGAAAATCGAGATTACAATTCTGGGCCTCCTTCTGGAAGGAAACCTTTATGGTTATGAAATCAAAAAAAAAATCGTAGAACGCCTCGGCGAATATGTAGATATCAAGTTCGGTTCGATCTACTATGCAATTAAAAAGGCCGTTGACAATGAATGGGTAAAACGGGTTGGAACAGAAAAAGACGGCGGAAATCCTGAAAGATATATCTATCAGATCCTGCCTGCCGGAAGAAAATACTATAAGAAGATACTTAAGCAGTATTTTGACCAGACAATGATTCACTTCGACATTGACATTGTGCTCATGTTTTTCAACACTCTTGACGCTGAACAGAAAGAGGTTTTCATTGACGAAAGAAAGGAACTTCTCAAAAACAAGCTTTCCGAGATAAAAGAAAAAATCGATATCGAGGAAAAGAAGAAGGGTGTAGAAAAGAATCTCCATCTATATACATATCTTGAAAACCACGTCAAGGCTGAACTTAACTGGATCAAATCGCTCGAGTAAT
>Ga0364874_10251_pt1 | contig 31542 bp, 25 predicted proteins | sample ExccelAu500001D4_2_FD_206922 | JGI IMG/M metagenome (GOLD analysis project Ga0364874, IMG submission 206922) | Enriched cells from Trout Bog Lake Hypolimnion, Wisconsin, USA - BchlTB.Aug07.5000.01.D4 | ecosystem: Environmental > Aquatic > Freshwater > Lake > Hypolimnion/Profundal zone | place... | reverse complement strand
TAATCTGACTGCCCAATTTCCGTCTTTTGAGCCATAAATAAAGAGTTGATGGAGAGCATTCTATCAGTTTAGATATTGCTCTTTTGTTAATTCCTTTTTTTAAGTATCCCTTAATTTCCTCAGCAAAAGAATCAAGCTTAAGTAGCTGTGATTGTCCTTTAGGCCGGCCAAGTTTAAAGCCATCTGCTTTGCGTTTGGCTAAAGCTTCCTTAGTTCGGCTGGAAATAAATTCTTTCTCAATTTGCGCAGCAAGACCCAGAATTGTGGCATTTATTGTAGAAGTGATAGAGCCATCTATTACCATATGATTCTTAACTATATGTATAGGCATTTCTTTTTTAGCAGCAGCTGCTAGTATTTCTAACACTTGTAGAGTTGATCTACCAAGCCTAGAAATCTCCGATACAACAATGATATCACCTACTGTTGCTTTTTCCATAATTTGACCAACCATTCGGTCTTGCCAAGCAATGTTTCCACTGAGTGTATCTTCAATAAAGTTTATAGGGCTAAGATCATTTTTATTACAATAATCTAGTATGCCGAATTTTTGATTTTGGGCATCTTGTTGATTTGTAGAGACTCTCAAATAGGCAAAAATTGTCATTATTTTCAATTTTTCTTAAAAAAACCCTAATTACAATTTAATTGAACTATAAGTGGTTGAAATTAAAGTGATTAAGTATACTATAGTAGACTAGGTTAAACGATCATTTATTGTAGACGGTTTTAGCAATTTTTGCAATTAACTTATTTTTTCAAACTAAATTTTATGACTAAAATTTTACCAATTGATACCGTAATTATGTTACATAATAAGTTAGGAGCTTTAACAGCACGTAATCCCCTGCGTAAATTAATCATAGAAGAAGCAGCAACTTTTTACGGAGTATCGAGTTCCACTATTTATCGGTTATTACAGAAATATGATAAATTGTCTACTGTCAGACGAGCAGATTATAATAATCCACGTTTAATTCAACATGAGGAAATGAAGAAATATTGTCAGCTTATTGCTGCATTAAAAATTCGTACCAGCAATAAAAAGGGCAGACATTTATCAAATAAAGCATGTATCAAAATTTTGGAAGATTATGGCGTTGAAACAGAGAATGGTTTAATAAAGGTTCCAGTAGGGTTACTCAAAAAATCTACTATAAGCTTTTATCTTAGGCGTTTTGGTTTAGATCATTTATCCTTACAAGTTCAGCCACCTTTTGTAAGATTTCAAGCACAGCATAGTAATGAATGTTGGCAATTTGATTTTAGTCATTCAGATTTTAAAGAATTTATTGCAGATAAACCTCAACAAGAATCTGGAATCACAGCTAAACTTATGTTATTGGGGGTGGTGGATGATAGGAGTGGCGTAAAGTACCAAGAATATCATTATTGTTATGGCGAAGATGTAATGACAGCTTTAAAGTTTTTATTTAATGCTATGGCACTCAAGAAACATCCAGGTATGCCATTTCAGGGTATACCTAAAGCTATATATACGGATAATGGGCCAGTTGTGAAAAGTAATATATTCAAACGAGTAATGGCTTATCTCAATATTGAAGTTCTAACTCATTTACCTGATGGTAAAGATGGTCGTCGCAAAACAGCCAGATCTAAAGGAAAAGTTGAACGATCTTTTCGTAGTGTTAAGGAGTCTTTAGAAACTCTATATCACCTACATCCGCCACAAAATCTTCTGGAGGCAAACGAATGGTTACATCATTATTTAGAGCATTATAACCAAGAAAAACATAGAATAGAAGATCATTCTCGGTTGGAGGACTGGAAAAAGAATTTACCTAAAGAAGGGTTTAGTGCAATGTGTGATTGGGAACATTTTAGCATGTTAGTACGTGAACCTGAAACCCGCATAGTAGGTAATGACGCTTGTGTTAATGTTAATAGTGTAAAATATCAATTATCATCTGAATTTGCTGGTCAAACTGTTACTTTATTAGTGGGTTTATTTGATAATGAATTACGTATATCCTACGAAAATGAACATTACGGACCTTTTTACCCGGCAAATGGACCTATTCCCTTTGGCAATTATCGATCATTGAAAAAAACTTCAAAAGAAAAAAGAGCAAATCATATTGAAGAGCTGGCCAAAATTATTTCAATTCCAAGAGCTGTATTAACCAAAGGTAATGTATCTGAACAAAAATTGATAAATGATGCTAATCTTATCAATCAAAACCAACCATTTATAGCTTTTGCTTTAGATAATCCCTTTGAACAAAGAAAATTTAAAAATGAATTAGAAGCTAAGTTGGCTATAGCAAAATGGCTAGGCTATCCTTTAGGACGCTTATTGCCTGAGCAAATTGCAGAAATTAATGAGATAGTCTCTGAAAATTTGGATAAGAAATTTGTCATGGCACAGGTAAAAGAATTATTTAAAATAAAACTAATACTACAGGAGAAGGGTGAATGGAAATAGAAAGCATGAAATATTACGGCATGAACAAAGAATTCAGTAAAGCTGATTATTTTGAAACGGAGAATTATCAAAATATGTTTACTAATATAAAGCTTGCTATAAAAAACGGAGGACTCATTGCTTTGACAGGTATTGTAGGTATTGGTAAAACCACAACTCTGCGTCGTCTTCAACAAGATCTTCGCGAGGAAAACAAAATTTTAGTTTCAAAGTCTCTTGCTACAGACAAACGTCACGTTAATATCAATACTCTATACACTGCTTTATTTGTAGATCTAGCAACCAAAAAAGATGACAAGATGCCAACTCAAGCAGAAAAACGAGAACGCAAATTACAAAGTTTAATTAAAGAAAGGAATAAGCCCATAGCATTATTTATTGATGAAGCTCATGACTTACATCCTCGTACTTTGATTAGCCTAAAACATCTAGTGGAAACTGTAGAGGATGCCAATGGCACATTAGCTGTAATAGCTGTTGGCCATCCGAAATTAGCCAATGATTTACGCAATCCTGCATTAGAGGAAATAGGCGCTAGAGCAAAACTATTTGAACTGGGAGCACTTGGAGTTAACAGTCCAAAATTTATCGAATGGCTAATTAATAGCTGCAAGAATGAAAAAACAAAATTAGAAGAGATTTTAACAAAAGAGGCTATAGAATTATTAGCAGAGAGACTCGTTACTCCTTTACAAATCAATTATTACTTAACTCGCGTTTTAGAAAAAGGCTGCCAAGTTGGAGAAAAACCAATTAGCGCAGTCACAGCAGAATCGGTGTTATCGCCAAATTTAGATTCATTAGAGCCAAATTTAGCACGAAATGGCTATAATCTACCGATATTATGCGATTATCTTAATGTAAAGCGTCATGAAGTAAAGGCCTATTTACGAGGGCAATTAACCCCAAGTCGTTTTGAGGAGATTAACAAAGAAATACATAAATTAGGCATTTTAATGAGCTGAAAATCTTAACTTTTTAGTTGCAAATAAAGTTAGCCAGAATGAATTATAAAATCACTTAATGTTAGCCAGGAAAATTATAGAATCACTTAATGTTAGCCCAATTTATTTTATAGTCGCATTTAATCTTAGCCAGAATCTATCCTTGATTGCTGGAATTTGTATTTATGATTGCAAGCCGATACACCTAGAGGGTATCTATACAAAGACGTAAATTGATATTCCTTAGTAGTTAAATCAATTTTTTCTAATTCATTAATTTTATTATATATTTTCTCTAACGTTTGATCTTCCTTAGCCATGAAATATTGACCGCCTGTAATATTTGCAATATCTTGCAATAATTTTTCATCCATGCTTGTATTTATCATCGATACTTGGCCATTTACAGCAGGTGAAGACACTGTTTCTTGATCCCCGATGCCTATAGTGTAGATGCGAATATTATATTGTTTAGCAATTTCGGCTGCCTTAATAGGAGGAATATTACTTGATGTGTCTGCACCATCAGTAAGTAAGATCAATAGCTTAGAACCATCGGTACGATTACGTAATTCTCTCACCGCAATACCAATGGCATCCCCAATAGAAGTTGATGCGCCAGCCATACCAGGCAGGGCATTATTCAGCATTTGTGTTAGACCAAAAGTATCAGACGTCATAGGAACTTGCAAATACGCGTGTTCTGCAAATAAAATCAAACCCAATCGGTCTCCCTGTCTTTGCTTAATAAAATTTGTTACGACTTCTTTTGTAATACCAAGACGTGTCATCGATTTTTCTTTCTGAGAGGAATCTACAACGTTCATAGAAAGAGAAATATCAACTGCTAACATGATATCATAACCTTTACTATTAATAAGAAGTGATTGATGTCTCCATATCGGATGCATTACTGTAAGTACTAAAAATACCCATAATAACGATAATATAGTAACGAACCATTTTTTTGATTTAGGGTGATTTACATAGTGCGATACAAAGGCTTCATTTAATCTAGTAGTATAGGGAAATAATAATTCTGGAACAGTATCGTCGTTTGCATTTTTATTAGCAGGGAGTAGCGTCCAGGTAATTAAAGGGAGGGGGAGTAATAATACCATCCATGGCCAATTAAATGCAAACATCTAAACTACCCATTTTTTTGTTGCTTCTATCAAACAGGATAATTCTTTGAGTACAATTTTGTTGCCATCATTTGGCGCAGCATACACTGACTCAATTAAAAGTTTGCCATGCTTTTCCCAATCAAATTTATAATAGTCATGTTGCTTTAGCCAACTAAGCCAGGTCTTGCCCTCAAGACTAGCACATTCAATGCGTGAATATTTATATATAGCTAATCTGCGGATAATTTCTGAAAGTTTAATAGCCGCATTTTGAGCTGAAAGCGGGCTAAGGTCTTTTTGCATTTCTCCTAATTCTTCTAGTATTTTATATTGCCAAGTTCGCCTATAAGCTCTTTTTCGCAAGAAGACTATTAGAAATTTTATTAAAAGTAGACCTGTGATTATAATTAACATCCACCATCCTGGAGCTAGTGGTAGCCAATCAACTGAATCTACTCCCTCTATATCTTGCAATTTTCCAAGCATCATATCATGGATTTGATTTGCAAGTTTTTTTTGAAGCTTTTTGTTGTTAATTATCTCTTCCATTATCTCTTCCTGCGTACATTAGCTGAGACCTTTAGCCCATAAAACAAGTCGAAGTAAATATCTCTATTAGTAAGTAAAGATATATGATGAATACCTAAATTAACTGAGATGTCGTGTAATTTTAACGATCTATTTGTCCATTGTTTTTCATATAGCTTTCTACCAGCAACGCTGTCGGTATTAATATAGAGACGCTGCATTTCATTAGAAGAAAATAATATATCTCCTACAGGGTTAATAGTCATGTCAGACGGGTCGTTTATAGACAATAACACTACTTGGCAATGAACGCTCATATAACGTAATTGCTCGCTTAGTTTATCATCAATATTAATAAAATCACTAATAACAAAAACTATAGTACTAGGCGTGATAATTTTATTGGCAAATTCAATAGCTTTATCAAGAGGTATAGCGCCGTTACTGGTATCTGGTTTTTGACACAAAAGCTTTAGCATTCGCCACAAAGAACGTCTTGAACGAGCGGGACGTAAAAATTCCATTCCATTTTGTACATCACCAAACAATAAAGCCCCAACTCTATTCATGTTTTTATTAGCGCACCACCCAATTAATGAAGCACATCTTGCTGCTTGTACAGATTTAAATGTTCCGCGAGTTCCAAAGCGCATTGTTGTATTCATATCCATAACAATCAAAACACTACGTTCTCTCTCTTCTGTAAATAATTTGATATGCGGAATGCCCGTGCGAGCTGTAACACGCCAATCTATTTTTCTTATATCATCCCCAGGAACATATTGCCTTACCTCGGCAAATTCTAAGCCATGACCACGAAATGATGAAAAATAATTACCACTAATCAGTGATTTTATCAGGCGATTTGATAGTAGCTTGAGATTGGTTTTAAGCTGTACCAGTTCATTAAAATCTGGATATAACATATATGCCCTCAGGGAACTGCAACTACTTCCAACAAGCGACTTATAATATCACGTCGTAATACATTGTTCGCCTCTGCTTCAAACGAAGGAATAATACGATGCGACAAGATATAGGGGCAAAGCGTTTGAATATGATGTGGTGTTACATACTCATCTCCACGTAACCAAGCCAGAGATTTAGCGCAGCGAATCAAAGCCAAGGTACCTCGTGGAGAAGCACCATACATAATCCATTTTGCTAATTGTGTATCATACTTAGCGGGTTCGCGTGTTGCAACAACCAAAGTAGCTATATAATTTCTTAAGCTATCACTGATGTGCACTTGTGAGGCTTCTTTACGAGCAGCAAAAATCTCTTCTTGAGTGGTTGTGACAACTGGCTCGGAAGTTTGACCATAGTTCTGCCTTTTCTCATCTAAAGCAATGATTTGCAGCTCCTCCTCATATGAGGGATAGTCTACAACCATATACATTAAAAAGCGATCCAATTGAGCCTCAGGCAAATTATGTGTTCCTTCTTGTTCAACGGGATTTTGAGTTGCAAGAACTATGTATAATTCTGGTAATTTATAACTTTTATGACCAACCGTAACCTGCCCTTCTCCCATAGCTTCTAGTAAAGCTGATTGGACTTTTGCTGGGGCTCTATTGATTTCATCTGCTAGTACTATGTTATTAAATATCGGGCCTTCTCTAAAAGTGAATTTACCAGTTTCATGAACATATATTTCTGTACCAATGATATCAGATGGTAGTAGATCAGGGGTAAATTGAATGCGATGAAAATCTCCCTATACCGCTTCGGCGATAGATTTAGCTGCTGTAGTTTTAGCAAGACCAGGCATGCCCTCTATCAGCATATGACCATCGGCTAGCAAACAAACTAAAAGATTCTCAATTAAGGCATTCTGCCCTACAATTTTCTTAGTAATTTCAGCTCGAATACTCACTAATTTTTGTTGAGCCACAAGATTTTTATCTAGAGAAGAATGGCTTGGATTTGTGCTAATCATTTAGCTTTACTTATGTAAATTTAAAATTAATTATCAGTAATGTACACCATATACAAGTATATAGCAACCACGTATCATTTAACTTGATGGTATAGACATACTCTAAGGTTCAAATGGTTGTACAACACTAGTAATCTAAAAAACTCAGGGCGATCTAATGTAGCAGCCCTCGCTTTCATTTTCTATAAAAAAAGATGCGACGATTAAGTGTGAATTAGTAGCCAATTGGAGTAGGGCGTCTTTTGCTCTTGTTACATCTTGTTCTTTTGCTAATTTTGTTCAATGGTACTAACTCTGATATAGCCTATATTTTACCGGTCATTTCTAAAGAATCAGTTCGAGTTTCTTGTCAAATGCTAGTATTTGGATGTTATCCAACATACTTTTAGCTGCTATAATAGAATCTACAATATGAATATTATGGTTTTGATATATTTCTAAGGTATTATAAAATAAATCTTTTTCAGTTTCTATTTGCAAATAGCTCTTTCTATCATTGGTGTTTGTTAAAGAATCCAATAGCAAAATAGGACACTACTGCAAAAAAGCTTATATAAATCACTGGAAATAGATTTAAATTAAAATTTTTCATAAAGTATAGGCAAACATAATTCGCTGTTCCAGACATAAGTAGAGATCCGGTTGTGTGGCCAATACTAACTCCCCGGTATCTTTCATTCGCTCTAAAAGCTTTTATAATAACCCCATGTGCTAAAGCGTTAAATGGAGCGACTGAGACTGCTAGTAACATGCAAGAAATAATAGCCAAATTCAATAATTGATAATTAATCGCCATTATTAATAATACACATGCAATTAGGGTAAGTAATAAGCTGAATTTGACAACAATATTTCTACCGAAGCGATCGGCTAAAAGTCCTGCAATAGGCATAGATATACCGAATCCAATTACTATCATAACTGACAAAGCGCTCATTATGTTACTGGCATTTGGAACAACGAGGGGCAAATATTGCTTCATAAAAATAACAGTAACTTGGTAAGTTACCCCAAATCCTCCAGATAGAATTATGACCAAACATAAAACAAACCATTGTCTTTTTATAAATGGGAATAGGCTAAAAAATTCTATCTTTTGAGCTTGTGATTCAATAAATACTGGGGTTTCTTCAAGAAATTTTCGATAGTACAAAGTGATAAGTGCAAGAGGAAGTGACAATATAAAAGGTACTCTCCATGCCCATTCGGGAAATAGTGATGAATTAAACAAATTGGTTGATGCTATGCCAAGAAGAAGTCCTGCGACACCCGCAGAGCGGGTTAAAGATGAAGCGGTATAATGGTATTTTTCTCCAATATGTTCGATTACATATATAGCTGCACCATCATATTCACCTGCGACAAAAAATCCTTGAAAAAATCTACATAATACTAATATTTGAGTAGTAAGAACGCCGATTGAATTATATTCAGGAAGGATGCCGATTATTAGCGTGGGTATAGCAATGCCGACCATAGTGATTTTAAGAGAGAACCGACGGCCGTATTTGTCTCCAATCTTGCTAAAAAACACAGAACCTATTGGTTTTGCCAAATAGGAGAGTGCATAAATTCCAAAGACATACATAAGACTTGAAACTTTATCAACACCTGGGAAAAATTTTTCAGCGATAATTCCAGCTGAAAAGCCATAAAGGCTATAATCATAGTATTCAACTATTGTACCTAGAAATGCTCCAGTTACTTTTTTTTTACTTCTGGTCATTATGTTTTTTATTACGTTGGGATAAGATTATAGTTTGGATTTCTTTTACTGCCTGATCAAAATCATCATTGATCACTATATAGTCATAATTTTTAGCGTGCTCAATTTCCGATTTGGCTTTCTTAAGTCGAGCTTCAATTACGCTTTGGTCATCTTGCCCTCTATCAATCATTCTTTTTCTTAATGTTTCTATATTAGGTGGTAGTATAAATATACTTACGATTTTAGCTTTCGCGGTTTTCATTATTTGATAGGCGCCTTGAAAATCGATATCAAATAAAACATCTCTGCCTTTTAGCAGTTCTTTTTCGACAAACTCCCTGGGAGTGCCATAAAAATTACTATAAATTTCTGCAGATTCAAGATAGTCAAGCTTCTTGAAATCGTTTTTTGTTTTAAAAAAATAATGTACTCCATCAATTTCTCTAGGCCTTGGTTGTCTTGTGGTGACAGAAATTGACAGTACCAAATTTGTATCTGTTTCAAGAAGTTTTTTTGCAATAGAAGATTTTCCACAACCCGATGGCGCTGAGAGGATAATTATCATTGCATTGTTTCGCATATATGTTGTATTAATTTGAGAATTGGCGTGATTTATGAGTAAGTATAATGACAAGAGAGAAAAAAACAATAATTATTACTGGTGCTTCAAGCGGATTAGGGGCGGCATTGGCTGTTAAATACTCACGGAATGGTCATAGATTGTTTTTACTAGCTAGGTCAAAAGAAAGATTAGATGCTGTTGCTAAAATATGCGTAGCTAATGGAGCAGAAGCCAATATTTTGGTTGTTGATGTTGCTGATTCTACGCAGATGGAGAAGCAACTAAATAATATTGCTTATCAATATGGTATTGATATTGTGATTGCTTGTGCTGGAGTTTCAGCTGGAACTTTAGATGGCCCAGAGACGGCCATGCAGGTTCAAAAAATTTTTGCAACAAATATTAATGGTGTAATAAATACGGTATTGCCAGTGATTCCTCATATGATAGAGAGAAGAAGTGGTAATATAGTTATTGTCAGTTCTATGGCTGGATTTTTGGGCCTATCTAGTGCGCCATCATATTCTGCTAGTAAGGGCGCCGTTCGTTTATTTAGCGAGGCGCTTAGAGGATATTTACGAACCTGGGGGGTCTATGTGACTACTGTAATTCCAGGTTATATAAAAACCCCGATGACAAGTGTCAATAATTTTCCTATGCCCTTTATGACTACTGCAGAAAAAGCGGCGGAAAAAATAATAACCTCTGTTGCAAAAAACACAGAGGTTATTGCCTTTCCTTTTGGGATGCAATTTTGTATAAAATTACTAACGATGTTGCCATCATGGCTTATTACATTTATTAATTCAAAACTGCCGGGTAAACCTGCTTTTAAAAAAAATAATGAATTTTAGTCGAGAACAGAATGGGCTACGCTTGCTCTCGACCCAGGATTGACTTTTTTTCGAGCATTGATTATGCTATTGGTTTATAACAAAATACATAGAGAAACTCATGAAAAAACTCCTAGTAACTGTTATAGCAGTGTCAATTTTTGCTAATACTCCTGCAAATGCTGCTGATAGTAATTTTTTTATAAAAGCTAATGCTGGGTTTTCAAAGCTAAATAAAATCAGTAACCTTAAATCTGAGAACTCTTCGTTTATTGGAGTGGGTGTTGGCTATAATATAATGGACAATGTAAGAGCTGACATTATTTTTGATCACTTTGTTAATCCAACCTTTAAGGCGCAAGGCAAAAAAACGAAGGCGGATATTAATACATTCTTGTTAAATGGATACATTGACTTGTTCGATATAAGCATTACGAAATTATTTGTTGGTACTGGAGCCGGTATTGCGCACACGAAAATTAAGAAAATTAACTCTGTTAGTGCTAAATCAACAGCAGGGAATAATTTTAGTTATGCGGCCTACATAGGTGTTTCTACAGAATTTGCTCCATCTTTCCATGGCGAGTTAGTTTATAGTTGGAGAGATTTTGCTGTACAAAAGGATAATGATCTAGGACTCAAAGGGCATCACGTTGCAGCTGGCATTAGGTTTGATATATAATTGTTAAAATTTGGTAGCCATTTGTGTCTTTATGGTAAGAGGTTACTGCTTGGCGTTTTTTTTATTGTGTTATTTATGTTGCATAGTACATTTTTGTACGGTTCCATATCTTTCTCTATCTTGCTAGGTCAGCGAAATTTGTGTTAGTATCCGAATCAGTTGGTCGTGCTGAGATAAAAATCTATAAGATTTCTATGTGCGTCTGTGACTAAAACAAAATATTTTTAAGGTATTTATTATGAAAAAAATTCTACTTACAACAGCAGCAGCTGTAATTCTTTCAACTTCTTCTGTATATGCAGCTGAAGGTGCTTTTTTTGTAAAAGCTAATGCTGGTTGGTCAAAACTATCCAAAATTAAAGGAGCGAAATCTAAAAATGATGCGTACTTTGGTGTTGGTGCTGGTTATTATGTGATGGACAATGCAAGAGTTGATCTTACTTTTGATCATTTTGTTAATCCAACTCACACAGGAAAAAGAACTATCAATGGAGTAGCATATGACGGTAAGTTAAAAGGTACTATTAACACATTATTGTTAAATGGTTATGTTGATTTATTCGATGTTGATGCATTTAAAGTATTTGTTGGTGCAGGTGTTGGTGTTGGTCAAGTTAAATCAAAAATAACTGTAACAGCAGCGAATGGTGTTTCTTCTTCTGATACAGCAAAACAAAAAACTGGCCTAGCTTTTGCTGGTTATGTTGGTGGATCATATGAGTTTACACCTGGGGTAACTGGTGAGCTAACTTATAGCTATAGAGATATGGGTAAAACTAAGAAGGCAAAAACTTTTGATGAGTCTTTTGGCTACAAAGGTCACCATGTTGGTGCTGGTGTAAGATTTGATATCTAATACATCACCTTTAACAAATTGAGTTTAAAAAAGGAGGCCTTAGGGTCTCCTTTTTTTTATGCAACTATATACATTTAAATTTATAGTATCTAACTTGTAACAACCAATTGTATAATTAAGCCCTTTTACTACCTGAAGTCTTTCTTAGGTAGTAGGTTGCTGGCATAATGAATTGTTAGTCGCTATACGTGGCAAAGGCTATTTCATAATAGATTAGGTGTACAGTTGTGTCAGCAGATAAATCCCATGATAGTCAGTTATACAATAACTCATCTGAGGATTTTATTCCCGTTGCATGTCATTTTAATGAAAACACCCTGATTACGAAAAATGGTGAGCTTCTTCAGACTATTCAAATTAATGGAATTAATTCAGAAAAAATAAGCAATAACTTATTTAATCTTAGGGCAATGGTACGGAAAGCTATCAGTGAATCAGTTGATAGTGGAAAATATGCTTTTTGGATTCACACGATTAGAAGAAAAGACGACCTAGATGATACTACTAATTACAATGGCTTTTTATCGGCTAATATTCATGATATTTGGCGGCGCAAAAATTACTGGCATGATAAATTCGTAAACAGATTATACATAACTGTGGTTCATGATTCACCGGAATTAAAGTTAAAGAACTTTAATTCTCTGGTAAATTCTCTTTCATCGAAAATAATTACTAATTTTGAAGAAAAATTCTTCGAAAAAGCGCTGCAAGACCTAACAACAAATGTAGATAGTTTATTACAAGGACTAAGTGAATATGGAGCTCAAAAGTTGGGTATCAGGATTGAAGAAGAGGAATGCTACTCAGATATGATGTTCCTATATAGGCGGATCATGCAGTTAAATGAAAACGATTGCTTAATGCCAATCTCAGATATTTCTAAAGCTTTGGCCTCTCATCAATATGCTGTTGGTAGCGATAAAATTGAAGTAATAGGCGAGGGGAGAAAGAAATTTGCTGCTCTGATGTCAATTAAAGAATATCAGGAAGTATCCTCTGAAGCATTAGACAAGTTTTTGCAAATTCCTGTAGAAATGGTAGCAACAGAAGTATTTTACTTCGTGGATAAAAAAGAAGTAATGCCCGTTTATGAGAATCAAAATTACATTTTAGGTGTAAGTAAAGATACTGAACTTCGAAAAATGAAAGGCTTGGATAAAATTTTTGATGATCAAAGTATCGCTGATAGATTTTGTCATCAACAGATTTCGTTCATGGTTATTGGCGAAGATTTGAAAATGCTTGATAAACAAGTTAACCAAGCATCAGAAGCTCTTGCGAAAATTGGTATTGTGCATGTGCGAGAAGATATTAATTTGGAAAAGACCTTTTGGGCACAACTTCCCGCAAATTTTGCCTTTCTTGCGAGAATGAAGCCTACGATTGTTGATAATACAGCGGCACTTGCATCTTTACATAATTGTCCCACTGGCAATCAATTTAACCCGTGGGGACGGGCTGTTACTTTACTTAGAACAGAACGTGGCACCCCTTATTTTATGAATTTTCATGATAAAAATGGGAAAGGGTCAACCTGTATTTTTGGTGATAAAAAATCTGGAAGAACTACTTTGCTTAATTTTTTGCTATCTGAGGCGGATAAATACTTTCCTACGACATTGTATATTACAGATGATTTAGATTCTAGTTTATATATAAAGGCAAGAGGAGGAGCGTGGGTGCAGAGGGATAAAAATATTATTAACCCGCTGCTTTGTGAGGACACTCTAGGAAATAGGCAATATTTATTAGAATTCTTTAAGATTATTGCTAAGCATTATTTCGATCCATTAAATGAAGTAGAGCTCGCTGTCCTAAAATCACTATGTGATATGGTATTTCAGGCTCCTATGGATCAGAGAAAATTGTCTGCAATTATTGCTACAATAAAAGATCAAGAATCTCTTCTTAGAAGATTAGGCCCTTATCTTGAGGGAGGTTTATATTATGAGGTTTTTGAAAGGCAAGAACCTTTGGAGTTCATTCAAGGACAAATCACCGCCTTAAGCTTACAAAGTTTTGATGATGTAGAGTACACTAAAAACCATTTTCCAAAGGAAAAAAAGCTAATCGAACAATTTGAATACGACTTAAATTCTATGAGAGCAGTTAAAGCTTCCATAGTTTTAGCAGCCCGAAATGTAATGCAAAATCTTGGGGAGGGACCCAAGATATTTGCAGTAGATAATTTCGCAGAATTAGTGAATCTTAAATATTATCAGCATTTAGTGACGTACATGACTGGAAGAATGTCTGAAATTAATGGAGTATCAGTATTTACAATAAATACTACTGAACTTGCTTTGCTTAAAGAGAAAGAAATATCTCAGAATTGGATCAAAGATATCGCTACAAACTTTATTTTTCCGTCAGAAATTTCTGTTGTTGGCCTTGATAAAATACTTGGTTTGGAACCTGCGGAATTAAGAAAGCTATCAGCTATGACAGTTTCTTCGCGTATGTTTTTAATAAGGCAAGATAAAAAAACTATTGCTTCTGAGTTAAGTATAGGCGGTCTGCCAGCTCTTATGAGAATTTTGTGTTCAGGGGAAAGAGAGCAAGAGATTTATAAAGAAGTGGTAAAAGAGTTTGGTGATACAAAGCCTGAAGATTGGGTTGAAGCATTGTATACAGAATTAGAAAATATAATGTGATACAAAATTCTATAGGAAATTAAATTCGTAGTAACAAGGCCATGAAGGTAATAGTTTAGTGATAAAAAGAATAGCATTATTTTTACTATTAGTCTGCTATTGTCCAGTCGTTTTAGCTGGTTTTTGGGATGCAGTTGGTGCGTGTTTTACCGATCCATGTAATTGTGGTGATAGTGATAAAACTAGATGGGAGAATTGGGATGGTCAGAGGTTAAATAAAGGTAATAAAAACAGGGTTTGTCCTCCATGGAATAAAGATGGAGGAAGAAATGATCATACATGTCTTCTAAAAAATTCATTTCCCGATGCTGGGACTTGGTATTATGAGAATTTATGCGGCGAAGAAACTCCAGATAGTACATATTTTACACCTAAAATAAGAGTTAGAGGTCAACAATGTAATGGGCTTGCATGTTGGACAACGAGCGATACGTTAGATTGGGATGGCCAGTGTGTTACTCTGGTGGGAGGTTATGTTTTTCCATTGCATCGTATGTGTGCCAGAGTTGCTATGCCTGCTGATCTAGAGAGAGGATTTGCTCAAGATCCTGGATATACAAGGGCTAAACATTTAAATTTTGAAGGAGCTACAAAGGATGATGATCCAATAATTACTGCGAATGGAGAAACTATAATTCTTGAGTCACCAAAGCTATGTATATATTATGATCCTGCTTTTCTTAGCCTTAAAAGCGGGTTTGATGTTATGGATCTTGATCCTCATAAGCAGTCATATCATAAAACAGCTGAAGTTCATCCTGTTGTTAGGGTTCTTATCTTTTTTATTCAGAATGCTTCTACGTTTGCCCAAGCTCCAGCTACTCTGATTTCTTCATTATTTGGTATGATGGATGATGGGGAGGAGGGAGAAACGACGTTTGGTTCTGTAATGAGTGATATCTTTTCTTTTTTAGGAAAAATTATTGAATGGGTAGGTAACGCAATTATAGCTTTTCTGCAAGAGATTGGCCAAATTAACAGAGTGGTTGATGATAAAATTTATGGTTGTGTTAATTTACCAATGGGACCATTTCCTCCTCCATATTGTTCTACAGCTGCGCCATTTTTTCAAGTAGCTAATACTCAGTATATTTGCCATATAGGGGAGGATGGTTTGCCAGTCTTGTCAACAGGAGATAGAGAGTGTGTAGTTTCTACTTTAAGAAATAATTATATAAATAATAGCATAAGAGTTGGGTACGATAATTTGGTTCCACTTTGTACTAAGGGAGAAGATCCAATGACAACAGATAAATGTGTTGAGATTAGAAATTTAGGTTCATTTTCTTCTGCATCTGGTCTTCACTCTGTGAGAGCTAGGAGAGATATAATACAACCATGTGCTACTGCAGCAAGTGGTGCTCCTTGTGTACACAGTAAGATACAACATAGCTGTAGTGTAAATAGCAATGGTTGTCAGGATGGGTTTAGAGTAGTTTATGCTACAACGGTTGGAGGAGTTACTTCTGCTAGGTCTTATTTTAGAGATGATATTGATGATTGTCCCAGTGCAACTAGCGCAACTTGTCAGAAAGTATGGGGTATAAATACTGGTGAATTTGTAGATCAACAGGTCACATTTGATTCAATCCAAACAAGTTACAATATCTCTGCTTTAGTTAGAAATTTTAGCTTATTGGATAAATCTAATAGAGAGGCATTTTTTACTGCTACTATGGTAAGAATTTCTGGTTTTAATTCACAATATAACTTTACCCAAGAACCAAATCAATTTTGTGTATTTGAAGGGGATAATGTTGTAGGTTGCCAAAATAGAGCCCCTTCACCTAAACCATCAATTTCTGAATGCGAAGCTGGGGTAGTTCCTGGGATTAGTTGCGTCTCAACATATTTTGCCCCCAAATTTATTGTTTCATATAGAACAAATTATAGAAATAGCGCAGATCCTTTAGACATTAGCACCGATTCTACCTCGGCTTTAATTCAGCCTTTATCAGTATATAACAGTTCAGGTGCGATTAGTACTGTGGTGAATTTAGCTGGAGATGAATTTGAATCGTTTGTAACAGATGACACATTTAAGATAAAACCATTTTCTGGTCCGAATTCCCCTAACCCTTCCAGTTTATTTGGAACTTACCAAAATAATATACTCCCTGTAGTAGGCACGACGGTTAATGAAGATGCTGTGTACCTGAGTGGATTGGAGTACATTAATAGTAAGTATCATTTGGGAGGTAAGTATGCTTGTTTGTCAAGTCCCAATGCTCCAAAGTGTCCAGCTAATCCAAAGCTGTGTGTAAAAACAAAGTTATTAAATAAAGATACTGTAAGATGTAGTATCTTTGCTAGTAAAATTGCTACTCATGGCGGGTTGAATTTATGTAACTCTACACAGGTCGCAACATGTCCATCGGTAGATTCAATGCCAAGAGTAGGCGGCACAGTTGCGATAAGGTCATGTACTGATGGTAAAAAATGCTATGATGGTGCGGTCGAACTTTGTACACCAAGCAGCTTGCTTTCTGATAGGGTGGATCCTATACCTGCTCTAGGGAACGAGCTATCCGCGAGTCAATATTATAATACGGCATCTTCGTCTGGATACCCAGGAAGCCCAGGAGGTTTTGCAGAAAATTATGATACTGATATTCATGGACTCCGAGATAAAACTGCTATTGAGTTGGGCCTTTGTGCTGAGATCCCTCAAGGAACATGTGCCGAACAAACAAATTATTCTAAAGATAATGGTTATGCGTATTGGCCATCAGTAAACTTAGGACAATATTCAACTGGCACATGTCAAGCTAATTGGATACCTGTTAGTCCCCTAACCAGAAAATGTATACCATTCCCAGCATCACAGAGTTTTGGTCTTGAACCAGTGTATAGAATTGTAAGGGGGTTATTTGGTATTCCAAGCAATGAATATGGAAACATAAAATGTACACCGAATTAGGACTATGTTTAATAGAATTCCTGCATAAGTCGATCTATATTCATTGATATGAACTTGCGTGCGTTGTTGCACGTCACTAACCTATTATCTATAGGCTTCGTATCCTCGTGCTAGCATCAAATTCATCTGAATTAACTATAGTTGGTGACTTTGTTGCCAAAACTTGCCTTTTGCTTCTCATGTACATTTGAGTACATTGCTGTGCTCGGCTTCGTTTTTCTTAAAGATTCCTCAACTATTTTTGACTTATGCAGGAAGTCTAATGAGCAAAGGAGGCTAAAAATCTAAGTTTGAATAGTCTCTTGGGGGATTAAAACCTGGAATCCTATCTTGAAGGAGCGGTTGAAAAGAAGGTCTGGATTTAATGACAGAATACCATTGTTTTATTAGTGGCCAGCTGTCCCAATTAATCTCTCCAAAATAATCTATGACAGATATATGAGCGGCCGCTGCAATATCCGCGCAAGTGATTTTTTCTGAGGCTATATAAGAGTTGTTTTCTAGAGCATGGTTTAAAAATTTAAAATGCTGAATTAAATTTGTTTTAGCTACTCTTATGAATGCAGTTCTAGGCTCACCTACGCGCATAAGTAGGCGAATCATCTTTTCGTCTAGTAAAATTTTGCTGACTTCACGATAAAACTTGTCGTTGAACCAGCTAACATATTTTCTGACCTCAGCACGCTTCGTGGGCGAAGAAGGCATAAAATAAAAGTTTTCATAGGTTTCATGCATATACTCAATAATAGAATAATTTCCGAGTAGAGCATGTTCGTTTGAATCCAGAACAAGGACAGGAGTAGTGCTTGCAGGGTTTATTAGCAAAAATTCTTGGCGGCTATGCCAATAATCTTCTCTGATAAGATTAAATTCAATGCCCAATTCCTTTAGGAAAATGCGAACTTGTCTAGATAATGGGCAGAGCGGATGGTGATAAAGAGTATGCATTTAACTCAACTTGAACTACTACTACTAATAAAATAAAGAGATGGTCTATAAGCCGGATTCTGTATAGCCTAAAACTATTGCAGTTATTTATCTAGGATAAGTGTTGCCACTTATCTCAAGCAACCTACCCGCATGATATCTGGCTATAGACAGGCCAGGAACAAAGTTCAATCATGCCTATTTGGTCTTGCTCCCGACGGGGTTTACATTTGCGTTTCTTGTTACCAAGAATACCGGTGCGCTCTTACCGCACCATTTCACCCTTACCAATCACTAAAATCCAAAATTAAACGTACAATTATGATACTTTAACTTTATTTCCTTAGCGAAAATATGCTTTAGGAATACATAGTTCAAACTTCTCATTATAGAAGTTAACTTGGATTTTAGCTTTACATCAAATCCCTAAATTTTCATATTGGAATTTGGTATAAGGCGGTATAATTTCTGTTGCACTTTCCCTAGAAATGACCTCACGCTCATTCCCGCTGGGCGTTACCCAGCGTCGTGTCTATATGGAGTCCGGACTTTCCTCATACTTGCAAAACAAGCATACAACTGCACGACCATCTCAAGTCATTAGTTTATTGGCTTTATATTGCTATGTCAATGATCGTATTTATAAAGTTAATAAAATTCAATTACTTATACTAAATGCAGATTTCCAGTCTAGATGAATTCACCACCTAATATAAATTTGCCATTTTTTTGTCGTCGGTGCAATAAAGTCTCGCAAAAACTACTACCCTTATAACAAAAAGAAGAATTATTTACTATTAATAAATCAATAACTAATTATAGTTTATAATAAATATGAATAATTAAGTAGGTACGTTAAGTATGAAGCTTTCTGAGAGTCAAAGTAAAATTTATAAAAATGATAAAATTCTACTAGAGTTAAACGAAAAGAACTTAGTGCTTAAAAAAGAAGCTGCACAGAGTCTAAAAGAAAAAAATACTGGCAAGGCTGAAAAATTAGCAATTGAAATTTCTAAAAACTCTTTAAAAGCTTCTGGTATTATAAGTGCTAATATTGATTTAGCACTTGAACTAGAGAAAAGGAGAGCTGTTCTTGAGAAGCAGATTACCTCTAGTCCGAAGGAAAGGCCTAGTGCGATAATGGAAATAGAGGCTCATAGTAAATTAGTTTCCCAGCATGAACAACAGCTAAAACAAGAATCTCAAGCAAAAAAACAACAAAAAGAGCAAATTTATAATCAAGAAAAAGCAAAATTATATAAGAGTGCAAGTAATTTTATTAAAAATCCATCTAGTCTTAATAATATTCTTACTCCACTTGCTCAAAAGAAAGGATCTAAGGAGTCTGTCGGCGTTGGGGATGTAGCGAGTTCTGGCTTATCAGCTCTTAGTTTTGCAGTTAAAAATATAGGCTCGGTTATTGATGTTGTTGGTTCAATTTCTTTTTACAAGGAAGAAGCTGAAAAAATTCCAATGGGTAAAGGTGTAAAAGAAGAAGCTTCTTTCTTAAACTTTTAGATGATCCAGATTCTGTAAAGTTTTTGCAAGCAAATAGTGCTAAGCTAGGTAATCTTGTGGAAACCATAGCTCCCACTCTTATTTCTATTGGTGTGAGAGAGCTATCAAAACTTCCTGAGCTTCAGGAGGGGTTAAAGGCACATGAAAAGCAGTATGGCTTATTAAAGAGCTTAGAAGAAGAATTAGAGAAATTAGAAGCTAAACCCACCCCAAGTGAACTAGATAGCCAGCAGATTACCGAGCTTACACAGCAGATTGGTAATAGAAAACTTCTTGAGCAAAGAATTAGCCTCGCAAAAACAGTAGAAGCACTGGAAAAAAGTGGAATAACTGTAGAATACATCCAACAAAAGTTATTACCAATAGCAATTAACCCGATTAAAGAAATACTGAAAAAACCTGAAGATATAATAGCAGTAGCAAATGCGGGCCTTGACATTGTTTTGCAACAAGATCCTAAAAAAACTACAGAATCACTACAGTTTATTGCAAGTAAAATTGATGTTGGTGCGCTAATAGGGAGCAGTGGTTTACAAGATTTCTTAATTAATGAGAGTGGTAATTTAGCTAAGATAGCAACAATTATAATGACAACTAACGAAAGTGTTAAGAGTAGCGCGGACGAATTTGGCATTACTCCGGAAATAGTGCAGAAAGTTATACCAGCATTAACTCAGGTCCTTGCAGTAGCACTAGCGGATACCCCAAAATTAACAGAAGTATATAATGGGATAATCGCCTCTAAATACTAAATTATCGGATATTGCAAGCCAGGAGAAAGTACAAAAAGAAATTGATCGTTCGGGGTTAAGTGAAGAACAAATTCAAGAACTTGACAAGCAAATAGAAGAGCTTGGGAAAAAAAAGAATGTAGTTTTGTCCGAAATGATTGGTTCGGTAGCTGAGGTTGTTTTGGAAGATAATGTACTCAATAGTGTACGTGACAATATATCTAATTTGCTGGATAAAAATCAAGAAGCTATTAGTGGAATGGTTGCGCATAATCTCGAGCAATTGGATAAAGCCAGTTTTCCTGGGCAGCTACTAACTGGCGTAGACCCAAGCTTTGCCAAAAACACGGTAACAGCAGTGACTGGTTTAGTCAGTGTGGTATTAAAAGAAACCTCAAATGAACAGATCAAGAGTTTAGTTGCAAGTGGACGTAGTCTGCTAACTGCATCAGAGGAAGAAGCTCCCGCATTAGTTCAAGGACTAGTTAAGCAGGGAATGGCGTTTCTGGGTAACGAGAATATTACTAAATCACTAGGTGAGGTTAGCCAGTTGCTAAGAACTGAAAAAGCACAAGTACAGCTTATCGTGGATAACGCGCTAAAAACAGATCCTGTTAAAGAGCAATTGAAGAAATTCGGGGTAGATCCAGCAGTAGTACAAGGATTAGTTCCACTCGTTACCGAAGTTGGAGCGGAATTGCTTTCCCAGGCCAATATCAATAAAGTACCTGAGTTATATAGTGCCTTTACTAAATTATCGGATATTACAAGCCAGGAGAAAGTACAAAAAGAAATTGATCGTTCGGAGTTAAGTGAGGAACAAATTCAAGAACTTGACAAGCAAATAGAGGAGCTTGGGAAAAAAAAGAATGTAGTTTTGTCAGGAATGATTGGTTCGGTATCTGAGGTTGTCTTGGAAGATAATGTACTCAATAGTGTACGTGACAATATATCTAATTTGCTGGATAAAAATCAAGAAGCTATTAGTGGAATGGTTGCGCATAATCTCGAGCAATTGGATAAAGCCAGTTTTCCTGGGCAGCTACTAACTGGCGTAGACCCAAGCTTTGCCAAAAACACGGTAACAGCAGTGACTGGTTTAGTCAGTGTGGTATTAAAAGAAACCTCAAATGAACAGATCAAGAGTTTAGTTGCAAGTGGACGTAGTCTGTTAACTGCATCAGAGGAAGAAGCTCCCGCATTAGTTCAAGGACTAGTTAGTCAGGGAATGGCGATTCTGGGTAATACTAAGATAGCGGCATCTCTCCAGAATGTGGGTACGATTTTAGAAAAGTCGAATACTGATATTGCTAAAATAGCAGTTAATGCCATAGAAAATACTACGCTCAAAGGAGTTGTTACTGAAGAACAAATCAATGATGTTGTGCCGATAGCAACAAAGGTAGTAGGGGCTGTATTAAGTAGTATCCAAGATATTACTACTATTGTTACTAAATCTCAGGAATTGGTGGCTAATTTAGATAAAACTACAGAAGGACTAACAGCTCAACAGGCTGATTCCTTTGGTATGATAATAGATAGCCTGAATAATATTGTTACTAAACCAGGAATTAGTCAGGCTTTATCTAAGGATTTGCCAGCATTTTTAGAAAAAAATAGAGATAGCCTCCCTAAAATCGCCCTTGATCTTGTAAAGAATTCTCCGGATTTAGCAGCTCAAACAAAAGAACTTGGAGTTTCTGATGATTTAATTAAGGATGTAGCAAAACTTGGCGTTGATATATTAATTGATGCAGCGCCCATGGTTGATAAACTTGCTCAGGCAACGTTAAAAGAAAAAAATCAACTTGTTACTATAATTTCTGATATAAGAGATTTAGCAAATGCTCCAGAAGAAAACCAAAAAAAAGCTGTGCTAAAAGTTGTTTCAAACATTATAAGCTTAAAAGAAAGTAGCCCAGATCTGAGAGATATTTTTGATAAAGAGCTGCCAGTATTATTAGAGAAAAATCAGGAACAATTGGCGAAAGTAATTGATGGAGTAATACATACTAAGGCAGGACCGGGGTTAAAACTCAAGACAGAAAAAATTATTAAAATAGTTGCAGATAATTTGCCGGCTGTAACTGAGCTTGCAGATCTTTATAGTAAAGGTAAGTATGCAGCAATGTTCCCCAAAATTGTAAAATTAGCTTTTAAGAAAGATGTTTTATCAACAGCGATAGGTACTTTGTCTAGGATTAGAAAACATAAAGCACAAAAGAAAAAAGAGGCGGTAGAAGATGTTATTGGTGAAACGATACAAAAAGATGTAGACAAGGAGTCATCTGTAACTTCTTCTCCACAAAAAGTTACTCCTAGGGAAGGTACTAAAACTAGCAAACAAATGGATAGTATTCCAGAAGCTGAGAAAAGTGACCTTGACCGTCTTAAACATATTAGAGAAAAAATGGATAAGCACGTTGGCCCATCCAATCAAACGCGTCCTGTAATTTCAAGTACTAAACAGAAAAAGTTGACATCAAAGGCGAAGTAGAAGGGTGGAGAAATTATATTACAGCTCTTGCCAATTAGATCCAAAACTAACTGTGGTATCTATTGCAACATCTAGTAAATAAGCATTCTGCATGGTTGATTTAATGATTGTCATAGCAGATTCCACTTCAGATAATGGGGATTCAAAAATTAATTCATCATGTATCTGGAGTATCATTTTGGTTTTCATATTGTTGGCGGATAGTCGTTTATCTAGCACTATCATTACCACTTTTACAATATCAGAAGCTAAGCTTTGCATAGGTGCGTTAATCGCCGCACGCTCGCTGAAGGATCTAAGAGTATGATCTTTGCTGTTAATATTAGGAAGAAAACATTTGCGCCCCAGTAAATTTGAGACGAAGCCATGCTCTTTTGCAAATTCAATAGTTTCACTCATGTATTGTTGAATGCCTGGATATTCTTTGAAGTATCTTTCAATATAAGTAGCGGCTTCTTTTCTAGATATATTGAGCTGCCGTGCTAGGCCAAAGGCACTAATTCCATAAATAATGCCAAAATTAATTGCTTTGGCTTTGCGTCGCACCTCTGGCTCCATAGTTTCAATTGGTATGTCAAAAATCTGGCTGGCTGTTTGAGTATGAATATCTCTATTTTCTGCAAATGCTTGCTTAAGCTGCCCAATATTTGCTACGTGAGAAAGGATACGAAGTTCTATTTGAGAATAATCAGCTGAAATTAACTTCATTCCAGGTGAGGCAACAAATGCAGCTCTGATTTTATTTCCTTCTTCTGTTCTGATGGGTATGTTTTGCACATTTGGATTTATTGAACTTAACCTCCCAGTAGTAGTGGCGCATTGTAAGAAAGTTGTGTGAATTCGTCCGGTGGTTTTATCAATTTGTTTTGGTAATGTATCGGTATATGTATTTTTTAGCTTACAGAGGTGTCTATAGTCTAGAAGCAGCTCTGCTACTTCATAACCTTCTATATTAAGTTTCTCAAGGATGTCAACATTAGTTGAATATGATTTAGATTTTCCAGAAACCTTACCGAACGGCAATTTCATCTCGTCAAACAAAATAAGTCCAAGCTGTTTGGGAGAAGAAATATTGAATTCTTTGCCAGCGAGGGAATAAATCTTTTTTTCTATAGTTTGTATTTTTTCTCCAAGCTCCATGGACAGGCTCTGTAAATACTGAACATCTACTTTAACCCCTATTTTTTCCATATCATGTAAAATATAACACATAGGTAAGTCAATTGAATCATACAGATGCAAGGCTTTATTTACAACAAGCTTGCTGGTCAAGTTATTGTAACAGTCAATGAAGTGGGCAGCGTAGTACGTATTTTCAGTTGGCCTAGAGCCGGAATATATTTCTATAATATCCAATAATTCATGAGCTTTATTTCCAGCGTTTAGGACATAATCCATGAGCATTAAATCATCGAAGGATGCTAAAGTTTTAACTAAAGATGGATCGACTAGCTGCAATAAAGACTTTAAATTATAGGTAATTTTCTTAATAGCCTTATTTGAAAACAGAGAATGTATTTTCTGTTTAATTTCACTATCTTCTAATTTAATACTTGAATAAGAAAATAAATCATGTAAGTCATGTTGGTCTTGATAATTAATATTATATAAATCACCGCCTGCGGTTAAAATCAAATTATGTTTTGAATCATGAACTCTATAAAAAATTGCAACTACTCCAAGTTTTTGTGCTTCAATAAGTAATGGTTCAAGTTGCTGAGATTTATCTATCTTTATTACTTTTAAAGTGTTTTTTTTCTCAGCCAAAATTGGATCAATTAGTGCGGAATTTTCTATCTTAAGATGGAAGAGGTTTTCTATCCTTTTATGTAGAGATTTAAAGCCATATTCGTTTAAGAAATTTGATATTTGATTGCCACTAGGAGAGTTCCAATGAAAATTATCTAAATCTTGTTCAATTTCAACATTTTGATTTAAACCAACTAATAGCCAAGAGAGTTTAGCATTTTCTAGATTATCTTTTAATAGATTTTGCCATCTAGGGTTCTTAATAAGATCAATAGAATTTATGATTCCATCTAGAGTGCCATATTCGTTAATTAACTGCGCAGCAGTTTTAGGTCCAATACCAGCAACCCCAGGAATGTTATCAGATTTGTCTCCTATTAGAGCCTGAACTTCTCTTACTTTTAGTGCTCCGACACCAAATTTAGCTATAATGTCTTCTTCAGTGATATATTTAGCTTTTGCTGGATCATACATTTTTACGAACCCATCGACTAACTGCATTAAGTCCTTGTCTGAAGAAATAATTATTGCTTCTCGCTCTGTAGAAGATGCTTTAGTAGCGAGTGTCGCTATAATGTCATCTGCTTCAAATCCAGCTTTGGAAAGATGCTTGAAATTTAATGCCTCAGCTACAGCTCTTACCAAGTTAAGCTGCGATACCAAATCTTCTGCTATAGAAGGTCTATTTGCTTTATAATCTTTATATATATCATGTCTAAAATTTTTGCCTGCATGATCAAGAACAATAACAGCATGTTCTGGCTTAAAATCGTTGATCAATTTTATAAGCATCGAAGTAAACCCGTAGATAGCTCCAACCGGAGCGCCATTTGGGGATGATAAAGGAGGTTGGATGTGATAAGCTCGGAAAATAAAGCCATAGCCATCTATTATAAGCAAGGGTTTATTTTTTATGCTACCCATATTATTTTTGTTTAATTATTGAATTTGCACTTTCTAATTCGCTTTGCGTATTCACCCCAATCACTAATTCATGATCTGTTGACTTATAGTAAGATACTTTTTCACCGGCCAAGGCGCATATTTCAATAATATTAGTTAAAAATAGTTCTTTGCCAATATTGTTAGGCTCAGATACAATGCATCTATCTATGTATTTTGCGAGTATTCCAGGAGCAAAAGCCATAATCCCGGAGTTACAAAGAGTTACTTTCTGCTCTTCCGGTGAAGCAAATCTTGATTCAACAATTTTTTGAAAATTACCTGCTGAGTCTAAGATAATGCGCCCGTATTGATTTGTTTTTTTATACTCAAAAGCTAATGTTACCACTTGCGAGTTAGTTTTATCAAGATGGTCAAATAACCCTCTAATAATATCCGGTGTTATTAATGGATTATCTCCATAGATAACGCCAATATTATCTTCATTATTAAACAAATTTTTTGCTACAAATACGGCGTGCGCCGTTCCCAACTGCTCTGTTTGATTAACCAGTTTACAGTGATTGCTAAACATGTGTAAATATGGATCTAGATGTTTTGAGTATACCAAAACCAGGTCGTTCGAAACCTGAGCACAGTTAAGTATAACTCGCTCAAGCATAGGGATTCCTCCAACTTTGTGCATTACCTTCGGCAAGGAGGAATTCATTCTACTTCCTTTACCTGCAGCTAATATAATTATTTGCATTTATTTAACTTCCATTTGATAGCTTGTTAAAAACTTCTTCTGAAAATTCGTAATTTCCAAATACCTTCTGTACGTCGTCACTTTCTTCTAAAGCATCTATAAGTTTCAACAATTTTGTAGCCTTTTCTTCGTCATCAATCGTAATAATATTTTGTGGTCTCCAACCGAGTTCAGATTCAACAGGGTCACCATAGTTTTTTGTCAAAAACTCAAGGCAATCTGAGAATGATTCAATATCGGTGTAAATAATATGTTCAGTTTCAGTGGACTCAACATCCATAGCACCAGCTTCAATAGCTGATTCTACAATATCATCATTTGAGGCAACAGTTTTTGCAAACTCTATTTTACCAACTCTATCAAACATAAAGCTAACGCTACCATTTTCAGCTAGATGGCCACCATATTTAGTAAAAGCGCTCCGAACTTCTGCAACTGTTCTATTCTTATTGTCAGTAAGGGTTTCTACAATAATTGCAATGCCACCCGCCATGAATCCTTCGTATCTATTTTCACTGTAATTATCTAGATCGCTTGGATCGGATGCTTGTGCTAAGGCTCGATCAATTCTCTCTCTTGGAAGGTTTTGGCTTCTAGCGGCAGAGATGCTATTTCTTAATCTAGGATTAGCGCTTGCATCTACTCCGCCAATTTTTGCCGCCGTAATTATTTCTCTGACTAATTTAGTAAATAGTTTTGCTCTTTTTTTATCTTGGGCGCCTTTGCGGTGTTGAATATTTTTAAATTTCGAATGTCCGGCCATATTTTAGCTATGATCTTAAATTATACTGGTGTTATTTTAAAGAATTGTCCAAAGAAGGCAAGTGATAATATGTTCTTCTAATTGTTACTTGTCACTCGTCTATTATCTATCTATAGGCTTCGCTCCTCGTGCCTTGCACTAAGTAGCATTGAATTGACTATAGTAAACATTTCTTACTTTTAGAAAAATATTTCTTATTATTAATCTTTCTTTATTTTTGATTTAGAAAACTTTATTATTTAGGAGTCTCTCTAATTTGGGAGATTATATGTATAACAAATAAATAGGAGGAAATAATGCCAAATTATGATGTGTATAGAGATAAGAAGAAGAATTGTATAGAGTTTATGAATAAGCTTTCACAACGGATATACGAGCCAGATGACTTGATAAAAGAAATAGGTAAATTAAGAAGCGGATTTAAGTATTGGATCGATGGAGAAGATGAGTACTCTGTTGCTAGCACACGTTTACTTAAGAGGGCGATGTATGAGAAAATAAAATCTTCAGATATTAAAGGAGGAGTCACTATATCGGAAAATCTGGATATAATAAAAAAATATGTCCATAAGCATGGGGATGCGAATAAGTATGGGGATGCGAATGGAATCACAAAAATATTAGTCAAGTGCTCTGAGGATCCTATACATAAAGAAGCAAAAGAAAAAGCTATAGAAGCGACCGAAGCTTATAATAAATATAAAGATAATTTCTTTAAACTTTTCCAAGTTTCAAAATACGGACTACAAAACTCTGATCCTATCGGTCTACCTAAATATTGTTCAGAGGAAATCGAAAAGTATGTAGCATATGAATATTTTTTAGGTAAGATGGGCTCGAAAGCAAAGGGTGGCATACTATTAGATGAGCAGTACGCAAATCATTCTGGAGTACATAACTATTCCAACGATCGTACAATATCATTCAATACAGAAGTAACGGGAGATTTGCTACTAGAAGATTCTTAATATATATAGAGTAAACTGTTCTGAAGTCCTGGCGAAGAGAGATTTTGTAACTTCCACGTCAGGGCGCATGAGTGTTGCAAATTCTATAATACAAGCTTTAAACTAAAAATATCTTTATAGTATTAAAAGCTTGTAAAAATGCAGTAATTTATTGACGTTTTGTTGAGATGAGTCTATTTTGATGTCTAGTGGAACAAAAGACGATATTAAGAAGTTAAAGATATTGTTTGATAAGTGTGGCAAGGGTAATAAATTACATTCATTCTACTTCTAAAGGAGAAACAAAAGCTGGCTTGTTTCAGTTAAATAACTATTAATTTGTATGATTAGAGAGCAGTGCACCAGTAATGTATGATGACCTAGTAGCGTTTTTGCCGCATCTATATTTTATTCTAAAGGGTGTCACTGTTACGTTAAAGTATAGTGTGATATCGGTATTTTTAGGGCTTATTATCGGTACGATCTTAGCATTTTTAAAAGTAATTGACCTCAAAATCCTAAGATTGGCCGCTCATGCATATACTTCTATATTTAGAGGTACACCACTTCTTATTCAGTTAACGATAATATACTTTGGGTTACCCGGCCTTATTGGTCTTAAGCTAAGTGTTTTTGCAGCAGGGGTAATTGCTTTTTCATTAAATTCAGGGGCGTATGTTTCAGAAATAATCAGAGCTGGAATTGAATCTGTTGATAGAGGTCAAGTTGAAGCAGCAAAAGCGCTGGGAGTTTCTCCGGTGTTGCGGATGAAGGACATAATATTACCACAAGCATTTAGAAGTATTTTGCCTGCTTTAGTAAACGAACTCATCAATTTGGTAAAAGAATCATGTCTTATATCAGTTATTGGAGAAATGGACTTGATGAGAAGAGCTCAGGTTGTATCAGCAGAAACTTATACCTTTTTTACTCCGATGTTAACATCAGCTGCGGCTTATTACGTGATGGTGTTGATTATCAGTAGCTTTGCTTTGCTTTTAGAAAAAAGGCTCGCTCTATGATAGTGCTAGAAAAAGTTACTAAGAAATTCATTGATAATACTGCAATTAAAAATATCAATCTAACGTTTGATAAACGAGAAACTACAGTTATTATCGGTCCGTCCGGGAGTGGTAAATCTACATTACTTCGCTGTATCAATAATCTTGAAAATCCGACTAGTGGCACTGTTACAATTAATAGCAAAAAACTTACTAGAAGAAATAGGGGTAAGTTGTGTTTTAAAATTGGTATGGTCTTTCAGCAATTTAATTTATTCCCGCATATGTCGATTTTAGAAAACTTGACATATGGGCCATTAAATGTACTGCATACTAGTAAAATTGAAACTCAAGAAAAGGCTAGAAAGTTACTTGAGAAATTTGGTATTCTAGAGAAAGCAGATGTATCTCCGCTAAAACTATCAGGTGGACAGAAACAACGAGCAGCTATTTGTAGAGCTTTAATGATGGATCCAGAAACAATGCTCTTTGATGAACCAACTTCTGCGCTAGACCCTGAAATTGTGAAGGATATTATTGAAATAATCAATAATTTAAAGCAACATATGCAGATGATAGTAATTACTCACCATATAAAATTTGCTAAGATTATCGCAGACAGAATCATTTTTATGGATAAAGGATTAGTGCTGGCTGATCAACCAGTCGATGAGTTTTTTACTAAACCAGCTTCACATCGTGCAAAATTATTCTTAGCTAATGTTGGCGACCTAATGTAATTTTTTACAAAAAAAATACTTTTCCTAGCTTCTCATAAAATTCTTTCGTCTTCTTGGAATAACTACTATAGTTGTAGTTGGTTATAGATTCTTCAAGTAGAGGTAGCAAAATATGCAAAATCATTTTGGTTATAAACTAGTTGCGGTTTTAGACATGAACACGTTGAAGCTTTTTAAAGCGGAGGGTTTAAAAATCACAGAAGTGGTAGGGAAATTTCAGCTTCATGAGAATGAAGAACGTAATATTGAGAGGCATGAAAGTTTGAGAGGCAACAAATCTGGCTTATCTGCATTTCATGATCCTCACACTTCTAAAAAGGATATTGATTTGCATGGCTCATCAAGAGCGGCTATCGAGCATATTAATCAGATTTTTGTAAGCGACTCAACTTATAAAGAGTTGTACATTATTGCGAGCTCAAAACTACTTGGGCACATGAGACAAATGATGAATGGCAACTTAAAAAAATTAGTCACCAAAGAAGTAAATAAAGATCTCATTCACCACAGCACTAAGGATATTGAGAAAGCAATATTTGCTTGAATATTAGTATAAGTAGGTAGATATGTCAGTAATAAGAAAAGTATGCGTTATTGGTTCCGGGGTTATGGGAAGTGCTATTGCTGCACAAGTTGCAAACTCACGCACTGAGGTAATATTGCTTGATATAGCAGATGAAAATTCATCAAACCCTTCAAATATCGTGGTTGTAGCTCTTGAGAAAATGCAATCACAAAAACCAGCGCCTTTATCGCATCCAAGTCTAGCAAAATATATCACTGTAGGAAATCTGCGTGATAATTTAAATCTTATATCAGAGTGCGATCTTATAATTGAGGTGATTATTGAAAGATTGGATATTAAGCATAACTTATATAAAACACTACTTCCATATCTTAAAGATAGTGCAATAATAGCTTCTAATACTTCAACATTACCGCTTGCCAAGTTGAAAGAAAAATTACCTGAATCAGTTCAACTCAGATTTATTATTACCCATTTCTTCAATCCTCCTAGGTATATGGAGCTTCTTGAATTAGTGTGGGATGTGAATAATGATCGCTCGATAATTGAGCCTGCTGAAGAATTTATTACTAAAAAACTAGGCAAAACAATTATTCATTGCAATGATACACCTGGGTTTATTGCTAATAGGATAGGGTGCTTTCTTCTTGAGTTTACGGTAAGAAAAGCTATTGAAAAAGAACTTAATCCAGCATTAATAGATCAGATATTTACAAAGCTTCTTGGGTTCCCTTCAACAGGTATTTTTGGTTTATATGATTTGATTGGTCATGACGTTATGGCGTTAATCTCAAAGTCATTAACTGGCGCGCTTGATATACAAGATAAGTATCATGAAATATACACTGAGTCAGAGATACTATCCGTGATGAAATCAAGGGGTTTACTAGGGCGTAAATCTGGCGGGGGTTTTTATAAAGTTACAAAAAGCCACGGTCAAGTTATTAAGCAAATATTCGACTTTAAAAGCTTAGATTATGTTGAGCTTAAGTTAACTGAGACTCCAAAAACACTAGAAGAATTATTTAATAAGAATGATATATATAGTGATTTTTTCAAGGAAATATTAGCTAACTTTTTCTCTTATGTAACAAGTCTTGTGCCAGAGATATCTGATTCAACTGAAGATATTGATAAAGCCATGAAGCTTGGATATAGCTTGAAATATGGTCCATTTGAGTTGCTTGATTCTTACATGCCAAAGGACGAAATTTGGCTTAAAGGAATAACAAATAACAAGGTAAAAAAACAAGCTACAAATAAGTCAACATGGCAAGATGGTGCAAAAAT
>Ga0364874_10248_pt1 | contig 31777 bp, 29 predicted proteins | sample ExccelAu500001D4_2_FD_206922 | JGI IMG/M metagenome (GOLD analysis project Ga0364874, IMG submission 206922) | Enriched cells from Trout Bog Lake Hypolimnion, Wisconsin, USA - BchlTB.Aug07.5000.01.D4 | ecosystem: Environmental > Aquatic > Freshwater > Lake > Hypolimnion/Profundal zone | place... | reverse complement strand
ACTTCCCAAAATAACACGGCAGGTTTGGGCAAATTTCAGGATATGCAATTCGATTTGAAAATCCCGGTAGGCGATTATACCGTAAAAGTTACTGCCCTTGGAGTAACCACAAGCAGTCAGCTGGGTGTGGGCAAAGCCGAAGGGGTCGCCCGCGCATATGCAATTGATCTGAACAGCGATGGAGTCAATGAGTACCGGCTCGAAAACGACAGTGTCCAGGTTACCTTGCTCACAACAGGTGCAAGGGTGATCGAATATATTGTAAAAAGCAGGAAGGATAATCTGCTTTTCAAACTTTGGCCCGAAAAATCAATTGATGACCGGCGCCCTTTCAGGGAAAAGGGGTATTATCCGTTTGGAGGATTTGAAGATTTTCTTGGTCAGGCCAGTATGGAAACTCACAAGGTTTATGATGCCACATTGGTTCAGGATCATGGGGATTATGTCCAGGTAAAAATGATTGCCGATTATTTCGGAAATAAAATTGAGAAGATTTTCACCCTGTATGGCAATTCCCCTCTGCTTGAAATCAGGTTTGCATTGACCTTTAAGAACCCTGAAGCAAATGTGATCGGACCGCAGCCTATTCTCGAGCTGGGTGCTTCCCATGGAACCGAGGATGTGTTTACGGTGCCCTCTGTTGATGGTTTGCAACAATACCGGATGAAGCCGGAAAGGTATTATGGACACCTGTTTACCCTGAAGGAGGGGTGGAATGCGGGGTATGATGAAAAGGAGGACATCACTTTTGTAGGTGCTTATCCGGTAAGTCAGCCATTATTCCTGCATATGTGGATGAACCATCCGAGTAACGGCGATGCCCATTATTATTATACCGAATTTCAACCATGGGTACCGATTACCCAAAAAAGCACCATGTATTTTTCATATTACATGTGGGGAATGGGCGGTCCATGGGAAAATGGGGTAAAAGAATTGAGAAAAAGAAACCTGATTACCGTAAGATAGAACGACTAAGTATAAATATAATTGAAAATTCAGATGAAGAGCAAGGATCTTTTAAGAAGCCTCACATTTTTATTTCTCCTGGTAAGTGCACTGAATATTTCCGGTGCCAATAAGGATGAGCTGAAGATCAGCAAACTGGAGCTTGGTTACCCATGTCCTGCAATCCCCTTTTATTACCTTAAGGCCGAACTTGAGCTTCCCCACCCATCAATTATGGAAGTTGAGGTGGTTGTTAACGGTAAGACGCTCCGGTTTACCAATCTGCATAAAGAGTCGGACATGGAGGATTTGAATAAGCCTGTACTGACCCATCGCCCTCCATCCGGGGCGGGACTTTCGCAGGACAATTCGGTCTATAACCATCCCTATGTGATCGGATGGGTTAAATGGGTGCCGGGGGCCAAATATGAAGTCAAGGTAACTGTTCGGATGAAGAAAGCTGCAAAGAGTTCTGAAAATGATCTGATAATCTCATCAGTTAAGTCAGTCACTGCCCCTACTGAATCGCAGGTCTTTGATCCTGCATGGAACAGATACAAGTCCGTTGTATTAAGCGAAACTGCAGGGATTGCGAGGAAAGCGGAACCTGTGGATGTTGTACTTGCCTTTTATCCCGATGAGCTGAAAGATCTGAAGCGGGAAATAAGAGTCGTGGCGGTTGATCCTCAGACCCACCTTCTGACAGAGGTCCCATGCCAGGTTTATGACATCCAGGAATACCTAAAGGAGGACGACCTGTCTCCCGACAAGGATGGAAAACCAACAAGGCAGGTACCGATCTGGCTGCCGACCGTAACTGCCCGGCTTGCTTTCCTTGCCGATGTGCCGGCAAAATCCAGCCGTGTTTTTTTGGTTTATTACAACAATGAAAATGCGATGGCCAAAACCTATTTGTCTGATCTTCGCATGCAAGGGGATGCCCCCGGACTTCAAATCGATAATGATCAGATTTCAGTAGTTCTGCATCCTAATTCAGGTCATCTTGATCAGATTGCATTAAAAAAGAGGCCGGATTTCCCGCTGTATCACCGTAAAGAGACCAATGGTGCAATTCACTGGAATCCTGAGATATATACTCCTCCGACTCCCTGGACTCATACTTCTGACTGGAAGCCGCCACAAAATGTCAAATCGTTTTCCGGTCCTGCTTTGGCCTCAAGCGAAGTCTGGGGGAATTTACGTGATATCCCGCAGGTCGATGCCTCGGTAAGGTATGAGTTTTACCCCGGCAAGCCTTATTTCATCAGTTCATCCGTGTTGAGAATCAACCAAACGGTGAATTGTCTTGCACTCCGGAACGGGGAAATTGTCATAAAGCGGGAACTGATTACTCATGCCGCCTGGTATGACGTCGTGAGAGATTCAGTGATCAATTACGATATAACCCAAATGCCGGACCTTACCGATTTGAAAATGGAGGCAGATGTTCCATGGATCACTTTCTATAATGAAAAGACAGGTGTGGGTTTTGCAGGTATCCAATTAAGTTATGCCAATGCAGGACTGGAGTCTTCACCCAGGTTACTTAACCCGTTCTTTTATATTACGGGGGGACCATGGATTTACTGGGCACGTGCATTATCACTCAGCTTTCTCTCCTCAAATATGCAGCAGATGATACCGGCAATGAAGGGAAACGTTTTTTCGGAGAAGTGGGCTTACCTCGTTTATGAAACTGCCAAAGGTGAAAAACCCTACGCCCCCGTGATCGAACTGCAGAAAAAACTTACAAATCCGCTTCGGTTACAATTGGTTGAGGAGGTTGATGACCGGGTTTCCAAAACTGTAACTGAAATTTTTATCGACAAAGGTAAAAGCGGATGGGAAGGACGTGAAACAGGCAAACATGCGGCAGAGAAATAAGGAGTTTAAGAAATTCTAGGGATGGTCAAATTTGGACCGTTTTCGTCACCGTTTTTATCCTGCAGATTTTCAATTCAGTTAATTAAGATTTAAATTATTGATAATGAATAGAATAGTTGTATTAATATTGGGATTAGTATTGCTTTTCACCGGCACAGCGGAAAATTTAATTGCCGGAAAACAAGGGAGTAAGGAGCCTTTAACCGTCAGAAAATCTCCGGACTTTAAACTTACCGGTAACGGGAGTAGTCCTGAGTGGAATAAATCGGAATGGAATCCTCTGATTAAGCTTGATGCAGGAGGTGCTGAGGATAAGACCTGGTTTAAAATCCTCTATTCGGCCAGGGGAATCTATTTGTTATTTCAGGGGGATGACCAGCGAATTACCACCAAATATGCCAAGGATTTTGATAATCTGTTTAACGGTGACGTTTTTGAAGTTTTTTTTCATCCCGATCCGATCTTTCCGCTTTATCTGGAGTATGAAGTTAACCAGCTGGATAAAGAACTGGTATTAATCATTCCCAACATCAAGGGGAGAGCTCAGGGATGGACCCCCTGGCATTATGAGAATGGTAACCGGGTAATTAAAAAAGTCATCATTAACGGAGGTATTCAGGAACCGGGGAGCTCAATTAAATCGTGGAGTGCAGAGCTGTTTTTCCCTTTCCGGCTATTCAGTCCGCTATCCAATGTTCCACCGGTTAGCGGAACCGTTTGGAACGCCAATTTCTACCGGCTGGATTACGATACGGGAAACATGATTAAATGGGCCTGGACACCGATCAACACCTCTTTTCATGAATTTGAAAAATATAAACCCATCCGGTTCGAATAAAATTATTGGGAAATTCCATGGTCCAATTGGTTTTAATTAATAATTTTGTTTAATAGTTAAATCGTTAAAATTTAACGGGTAACCAGAGTCGTGGAGGTCAGATACCACCAAAAACGGGGCGTCACCGAAAAGCCAAACGAGTAGGACAACTAAAACAAGTGAAAAAAATGGAAGCACAAAGGGTCGACATGTTTATTATGACGAATGCAAAGTATTTTGAAAGTTATCAGATTCAAGGTGTCAGGGATCGGCTTTTGGCGCTTGATGATTCAAAATGGGCGATGATCTCTACCTTACAACTAAAAGATCCTACCATTAGTCTGGTGATTTCAATTTTAGTGGGACATTTTGGAGTCGACCGTTTCATCATTGGAGATACCGGCTTGGGAATTGGAAAATTACTCACCTGTGGTGGATTGGGTATTTGGACCCTGGTTGATTGGTTTTTGATCATGGGTGCCACACGTCAGAAAAATATGGAAAAGATCCAACCTTACCTTTACTAAGTTCGGATGACCAGAAACAGGTTGTATGTACTTTTGTCAGCGGCTTGTCTCCTGGGATATGTATGGCTTTTCATCACCTATGCCCGCAGTGTGACCCATGAGGATGTCCTTGGGATTTGCCTGTTCAAGCAGATAACCGGCATTCCCTGCCCTTCCTGTGGATCAACGAGGTCTGTTTTGTCTCTTCTTCACGGGGACCTTACTGGCGCGTTAATCTGGAATCCTTTTGGGTTAATCCTAATGGTGATCATGGCGATTTCACCGGTTTGGATTTTGGTTGACCTCCTTGCCCGCAAGCAATCACTCTACCGTCTTTATATAAAGTCCGAACAGCTTTTAAGACGAAAATGGACTATGCTGCTGTTCATTGGCTTGGTTTTGTTGAATTGGATTTGGAATATCATAAAAGGGTTATGATTTCAGTGAAAGAATTTCATTATTTACCGGATGAGCATGAATGTGAAAAAGCATCCAACAGCTATTTGATGTCTCTGATTGCCATCATGGGAGGGTTTCCGCTGCCAATCATCAATCTGATAGCAACATCCGTTTTTTTTGTCGCCAACCGTAAGGGTACAGGTTTCGTTAAATGGCATTGTACCCAGGCGCTGCTCTCCCAGCTCATTATCCTGCCATTGAATAGCTTTGGATTCTGGTGGACCGTCTCAATTATTTTTGGCGATGAGCACATCAGTTCCAATTACATCGCCTATTTTCTTACTGTATTCATCCTAAACCTGACTGAATTTGTCGGAACCATTTATACAGCCATTGCCACCAGGAAAGGGAAACATGTGGAATGGTGGTTTTTTGGGGAGCTTACCAATTTAATTTTCAGGTTAATATGAGAAAATTGTTAGTTGAATTGCTGGTCCTGGTATTTTGTGTTGGTACGCTTTGGCTGCTGATGTCAAGAATAAATTGGATGTCTGTCTTTAAAGTTGAAAAAGCAACCCAAAATACGGAGGTAAAAATTGGTGAAATGTTGTGGGACATGATGAAAAGTTCCGAAAAGGAGATTAACACCCCTGCAATTTTACTGCCTATAGACTCAATTCTTGACCAAATCTGTACTAAAAATCAGATCGATAGGGCTACCATAAAATTTCACTTGCTCCATAAAGTGAATATAAATGCTTTTTCACTTCCCGATAATCATCTTGTTGTCTTCTCGGGATTAGTGAATGAATGCGGGAATGAATCTGAGCTGGCGGGTGTTTTATGCCATGAGCTGGCACATTTGCAGAAAAAGCATATCATGAATAAACTGGTCAAGGAATTCGGACTTTCAATTTTGATTTCGGCTTCGGCCGGAAACGGCAGTTCAGGGACAATCCGGGAAGCGCTTAAACAACTTTCATCTTCTGCCTATGACCGCAAACTGGAAAGCGAAGCGGATATGACGGCTGTTGAATATTTAATGAATGCAGAAATTGATCCTGAGCCTTTTGCCAATTTCCTTTTTCGGCTATCTGATAAGGATAAAAACTTTCCAACTCAACTTCAGTGGATCAGTAACCATCCCGATTCAAAGGAACGGGCCGGTAAAATTATAAAAGGCTTCAGGAACCGGAAGATCATAAAAACGCCCATCCTGAGTGAATCAAACTGGAAATTACTGAAGAAACACTTATCCGAATTGGAATAATGAATTATTCCTACCTATTCCTACCTATTTCCATTTATTTCTGGTTCTTCTCCAGCAAATGATTCAAAAACTTTACCGATGACTCCACATCCAGTCGTTTGGCAATAATGTGCTTGGTTGGGTCAAGGATGTAGATGATCGGAGTACTGTAAACATCGTAAAGCGACCTGAAGTTGGAGGTAACAGTAGGGTCCCAAACATTGGTCCAGTCCAGAATCTTGTAATCAATGATTGCTTTGAGCCAATCATCCTTTTTATTCTGGGTACAAACGGCGAAAATATCGACCCCTTTATCCTTTAAAGGGAGATAAAGATCCTTATAAATTTGCGGAACAGCCTTCTTGCAATGGCTGCAATTGGGTTCCCAAAACAGAAGAACGGTATATTTTGAGTTCATCTGGCGAAGGCTGTAATAATTTCCCTCTGAATCAGGAAGTTTTAATTCAGGTGCCAGATTTCCGATCAGATTTGGTTTCGTCACCCTCACCTTATCTTTAAGCTTGGTCAACGCTATGGTATCAAGCCAGGCACCGTTCCCGTTGAGGAAATAGCGTTCGGCTATAGCCACAAAAAGCTTGTCCATGCCCATTACTTCGGAGGTTATGGCTGCATTTAGCCTTTGCAGAGAGATGTAACGGAACATCTCATCATTGGCTTTTGCCTTGTCAATCAGGGCAAAGGTCGGTTTAATCAATGAATCAGGTATCTGAAGCAGTGTATTTTTGAAATAGTTGTCCAACCGCCCATCAATCAGCGGAGTTCTGATCAGTCCAGGCTGTGCAAAATTGAAATTATCCCAGTAATGATCTTTGATAAAATTATAATTGCTGACCCATTTGAGTGAATCGGGGTTTTTGGCATTGGGAGGAGCCACAAACTCCGGGGGCCGGGCATAGATCATGGTACGGAGAAAATCAGCCAGAAAGGTTCCGGGATACTTTGCCGATGTACTTTCCCAGTAATTCTCCATTTCATGATTCAGCTTGTCTATTTCAATATTGATGACTTTGACTGAATCTTTATGGTTTTTATGGACTTCGACCTCTTTTTGCAGTTTTTGCTGTTTGCTGCGCTGAACAGAAAGGAATTCCTGATATTGCTGAAATACTTCGGTTTCAACAGCTCCTTTAAATAGCCTTTTGGCCTGAGGCGTAAATGAAGTGCGGATCGAAAATTGCTGATCAGAGCCTACCAGAAAATCAAAGTAATTGTCTTTATTCAGGTAGATTACATAGAGTCCTGAGATGCGTTTCTCCTTATTTTGAAAGAATGCACTTCCGGATTTATCCAGCCGCGCGGAATCGACCCGAAGTATTTTATTCCCGTAGTAATTGGCCAGGTAAATATTGGTTTCTTTTAACCCATCCAGGGTTACCTTAATATGAAAAGGTTTTTCCTGAGACATGGCAGAGAGGTACGAAAACCCAACTATCAGTAAAACAATAAATTTCGTCCAAATCTTCATCGGAATCATTTTTTCCCAAATTTAAGAACTACTCCTTAATTGACAATTTTTTCTTAAATTTATTCAAGACCTTATAAATTTTAAGGTTTTTAATGTTAGATACGAATTCACAAAATCAAAAAGACCGGTACATTCCCGGCCTTTTTGTTAGTGTATTTTAAGAATTTAAAGCGATCCATTTGATCACGGCATTAGGCTGACATTCCCGTAATTGCTGTTAATGGTCACTGAGGATGCCGGATTTTCTGAATTGCCGACTGTCCCGTTTACTTCATAACTCGTGTTTTCCTGCATCTTGTTAAGTTTGCCATTGGGATGGTCAAGATTGCAGTATTTGACGTGCCCGTTCAACTTGTACGATGCATCGGAAGCGATACCCAGCTTAATCCCCGCATACTTATTCTCAACCGTTATACTTTCAAACCCGGAAGGAATTGCTTTTATCGTAAAACCGCCGTATCCGTTCACAAGATTGAGTTTGGTAGTCAGCTTATCTGCTGAAAAACCGGTGTACATAGCATTTAAGAACAAGGTATTGAGTAACCCCATGCTGTAGTTGTCATATTTCGAGTCTGCAATTAGCTGATTGCATTGCTCAATACTCATGCCCGAATAGCGGGTTTCAAATTTCAGGTTATTCCCCTTGTCGAGTTTGATCTTCGAATAATGCAATACCAGTGAAAGGTCTTTGACCGCTTCAATATTGACTTTACTGTACGCCACATCCAGCGAAAGATCGGGCGAGAGCAGTTTTTGCCCGTTCAGCTCCCCGTATTTGATTTCAAAATTTCCTTTTCCGGTCAGATCTTTCATATTAACTGTGCCGTATTTCTGGATAACCGCTAATTCCCGATCAGCAGGAATTGAGATGTGGTAATCGATACTGAACTCGTTATTTCCGTTATTCATGTTTTCAATGGTGGTTACCGCCACAACTGTGGAGCCGCTAAGGTTCACGGTAACATTGATGTTGTCCAGTAAATGATGTGCCTTTTCAGAGCTTCCCTCCACCCAGATGTCGGCAGAAACGATAACTGAATCAGTACGGTTGTTCTCAATGTAGATGTTCCCGTATTTATTGTTAATATCGAGCTTTTGAACCTTGTCTGCAGGATAATTTTTGTACACCCGCTTGGAGATTCTCGCTCCAATCACATTCAATGACAACAGGATTGTCAGTATGAATAAGAAACTAAATTTCATGGTTTTCATGTTTTTTACTTTTTAAGTTTTTTACGTTTTCCAAATCTGTTTTTATAGTATTCACGATATCGAGCTTGGTTTGATAATATTCGATCATCGCATTGATGATCCGTTCATCATTGGGATTGGCCCTGTACTCCTGCTGGAGATTGACAAACAGGCTATCCATTTCAGAAAGTTCATGTTTGATCTGAACGATCTCCTTTGGGGATCCGATTCCCTCTCCGGCCATTTTTTCCAGGTCACGAATTCCGTTATTGATTTTACTGATATAATAAAATGAGGCTTCATTTAAATCGCTTTTTATAACCAGGCCTCCTTTCAAATCGCTCCTTGGATTCGTGAAATAGGCCACAAGATTGGCAGACAGCAGGACAATGATCAAAACTGCGGCAACCTTTAAAAAAGCAGAGATCATCGGAGCTTTTGATTTTGCTTTCTGCATCCGGAGTTTCTCCCCGAAACGGTCAAAATGGCCCTCATTCGGTTCCTCTTCAAACTCGTGGCGTCTTTCAATTATTTTTTTATCCAATATATCCATAGATACCCCCCCTCATTTGCTTTTTTCTGTTCTCTTCCAGGATCTCCCTGAGTTTTTGACGTGCCCGGGAGTATTGAGTTCTCGAAGTGACATTTTTGATCCCCAGGATTTCACTCACCTCCTCATGATCATAGCCTTCGAGAAGAATCAGTGATAAAATAGTTCTGTAACCGTCAGATAATAAGTTAATGGCCGATTTTATCTCTTCTACGGTAACTGCATCAGCATCTGAATACAGTTCATCTTCAACGGGAAGCTCCGCATGAAGTTCCTCAAACAGAACCTTCCTTTTTCTTAGCTCATCCAATGAACGATTAATCACGATCTTCTTCAGCCAGGCCCCGAAGCTCACCTCTCCGCTGTAGTACTTTAGTTTGCGAAACGCAGCCAAAAACGACTCCTGCATGATATCTTCAGCCTCTTCGGGTATACCCACAATCCTCAGGCTTGAGTTGTACATCGACTTGTAATAGAGCCGGTAGATCTCAAACTGTGCACTTTGGTCACCCTGAAGGCAACGATCAAGCAAATCCTGATGAATATTGATAAACTTATTTCCCAATTGATCTGATTTCTGTGTAAAGGACGAAGTTAACCTATTTTTGTTGCATCAGGTTCCGGTTTTGTTTGTTTGATTGTGCAGTTAATTTTCTACTTTTAACAAAAATCTCAGTTAGCGATGAAGAGTTACGATCCGCAAATGCATACAGCAGAACATATTCTGAATCAGACCATGGTAAGAATGTTTGGTTGCGAACGATCCTTCTCGAGCCATATCGAGAAGAAAAAGTCGAAATGTGATTACCATTTCAGCCGTCCGCTCGACGGTGATGAAGAAATTTCTCTGGTTAAACAGGTGAATAAGGTGATCGGACAGAATCTTGAGGTTAAAGAACATTTCCTGTCCCTGGAAGTTGCTTCTGAGAAATTCAACCTTAGCAGATTGCCCGAAGATTCCGGGGATGAAGTCCGTATTGTCACTGTGGGTGATTACGATGCATGTCCCTGCATCGGGCCGCATGTTGGCAATACCTCAGAAATCGGTTTGTTCCAATTAATTTCCACCTCCAACGAAAACGGGATTTTACGGATTAGGTTTAAATTGATAAAATAATGAATTGATTTTCAATTCATTATTTCATTATTTCATTATTTCATTATTTCATTATTTCATTATTTCATTATTTCATTATTTCATTATTTCATTCATCTAAGTGCCCTACCTCGAAATCTATAAAGCCTCTGCGGGTTCCGGAAAAACATTCCGGATTGTACGTGAGTACCTGAAAATGGTTTTCCAACGTCCTGCTGCTTATAAAAATATTCTTGCTGTTACCTTTACAAACAAGGCAACTGCAGAGATGAAAGACCGTATTCTGAAAGATCTTTCATCGCTTGCTTCTGGAAAACCCTCGGGGCACCTGGAGTACCTTAAAGGGGAGTTTTTGCAGTCTGAGGAGCAGATACGCAAAACTGCCGGAAAAATATTGAAATTAATCCTTCACGATTACTCGCGGTTCTCAGTTAGCACCATTGACAGCTTTTTCCAGCGGATAATCAGGGCTTTTTCGCGTGAGATGCGACTTAATGCATCATATCGGACTGAACTTGATGCACAGTTAGTCCTTGAAGAGGCTGTCGATCGACTTTTCCTAGAGATTGATACCAATGCCGCTCTGCGCAGCTGGATGCTCGAATATGCGGATGAAAATCTCAGGGAGGGGCGAAACTGGAATTTCAGGGAAGATCTGACAGGACGAGGCAAAGAGTTGTTCAAAGAGGAATTTAAGCTGTTTAGTAAGCCGTTATTAGAAAAACTTGCGGATAAAGGTTACCTTTCCCGATATGGTCATCAATTGAGAGAAATACTTGGTAATTATGAGCAAAGGTTAATAGCAATCGGTAAACAGGGACTTGTCCTGATTGCGGAAGAGGGGTTGACCACTGAGCAGTTTAAATATGGGAAATCCTCATTCGCCAACCACTTTAACAAACTCGCCGATGGGGTTCTCGCGCTTCCCGGATCACGTACAACCGAAGCCTTTGATAATCCGGATTCCTGGTATAAAGTTTCAGATTCCCATGAATTGAAGCAACGTATTAACGCCATATACGACAATGGACTTAACAGACTATTGGGCAATTCCATTGAGTTGATGAAAACAGAAGGGATTGTTGCAAATACAGCCAAAGCAATTCTTGCAAATCTTTTCTCCTTCGGACTTCTAACCGATATTGCGATGAAAGTTCAGGAAGTATCGCGGGAGAAAAATCTTGTTTTATTAAATGATACCACCCAACTCCTGCGTAAAGTAATCTCCGGAAGTGACTCCCCGTTTGTTTATGAAAAGATGGGATCTGTCTACCGGAATTTTATGCTTGATGAATTCCAGGATACTTCGCGGTTGCAATGGTATAATTTCAAGCCATTGATTGATAATTCGCTGGCTGAAGGTAACCGGAATATCATCGTGGGCGATGTTAAGCAGTCGATTTACCGGTGGCGCAATGGGGATTGGAATCTGCTGGCCACCCAAGTTGAAAAGGATCTTGCTCCATTCGGCAGTTTGGTTATTCCATTGGACACCAATTGGCGAAGTGCCAAGAAAGTAATCGACTTCAATAACATCCTGTTCAGGGAGTCGTCAAGATTATTGAATGCCGATTTTGAGTCCAGTCTCACCGGATCTGGCCATTCTTTTGATGAACTTCCCGGGATGAAGGGGATCATTGAACGTGCTTACAGCGATCATTATCAGAAAACTTCGGGAAAAGTTCAGGCTGAAGGATATGTTAAGGTGCAATTTTTGGAGTCTGATGATTCCCGCAAAAAGGGTGATTACCGTGATCAGGCTATTGAGGCGCTGATCGTCCATTTGGAATTGGCTCAGGATAATGGAGTCCGTCCGGAGGATATCGCTATTCTGGTACGGAGCAAAACCGAAGGTTCATTGGTCGCCAGGTCGCTGCTTGAGCGGAAAACCTCCAATCCGAATAGCATCTATTGTTACGATGTGATATCCAGCGATTCACTAATCATCGGTCAGTCACCAGTGGTCAGATTTATCCTTAATTTCTTCACCCTCTTTAGCTCTGGGAATAACAATATTGTAAAGGCTGATCTGATTTATGGCTATTTTACTTACTTGCATCCGTTAATTTCTAAGGTTGAGGTTCCTCCTGCACAAAGCGATCAGTTTCATACGTGGTTTGAGGCAAATCTGGAAGTTCCTGAAATATTCAAGCCTTGGATCAGAACTTCAGATAATGAAGCGTTCGAAACATCCTTTCTAAGCCTGCCATTGTTTGAACTTGCAAGCCGTATTGCCAGCGATTTTGGATTGAATATGATAAAAGGGGAGTTGGTTTACCTCGAAGCTTTTCTGGATTTGGTCCTTCAATATGGCAAAGATGAGGCAGGGGGCATTGCGGGGTTTCTTGACTGGTGGAAAACCACCGGAAACGGAAAGTCCATAACGCTGTCAGAAGGCCAGAATGCTATTTCAATTCTTACCATCCACAAAGCAAAGGGGTTGGAATTTCATACCGTAATGGTACCCTTTTGTGATTGGGAGGTAATTCCTCAAGGGACAAAAGCCCCTTATTTGTGGTGCCATCCTCAAGTGGCGCCTTTTAATGAGATGGACCTGGTGTTGGTGAGATATGGTTCCGGCTTACAGCAAACGTTATTTTCAGATGCCTATTTCAACGAAATGCTTTACAGTGCGGTGGACAACCTAAACCTTTTATACGTTGCGTTTACCAGAGCGGTTAATTCATTGATTGTGTTTTGTCCTTACTCTCCAAAACTGAATAATCCTTACCGTAGCATTTCATCATTGATACAGGGGGTTATCGAGAATTTTCCCATGCTTGATTCTCTTGATCGTGAAAAATATATCGATCTTAAGGAATTCTGGAATCCGGATACAAAAACTTTTGAAACAGGAACGCCCAGAAAAGTGTTTTATTCGGCACAGTCACAGGTATCTGTCAATAATGAACTTAATCAACTAATACTTGCCAGGAGGAGTGACCGGCTGAAACTCAGGATTCATAGCGATGCATATTTCGATCTGTATGATTACCAAATGTCGGAGCGGATCGGACACGGAAAACTTATGCATGAATTATTTGAAAAAATCGCAACGCTTTCTGATGTTTCAAATGCACTCAAACAGGTATTATCTGAAGGTAAAATTGATACCAGAACTGCCCATGATTACGAGAAGCTAATCTATGAGGTATTGGGCAAAGAGCCTTTCCGGTCATGGTTCAGCGGTGAATGGAAGGTCTTAAACGAACGGGATATCCTTCGTGGCAAAGAGACTCGGCACCGTCCTGACCGTGTGATGATCAAAGGGAAAGAATTAATCGTGGTTGACTATAAAACCGGAGAAAAATCAGAAAGCCATCATGCGCAGGTTCGCGGGTATCTCGGGGACTTTGTAGCAATGGGTTATCCTGATCCGATAGGCTATCTTTGGTATTTATCTGAAAATGAATTAGTCGAAATCTTATAAAGCTTTATAATTGAGAAAGATAATAAATCCGTATGCCCAATCGGGCAGAGATTCTTACCAGTGTTTTGGATGTTCTCCAAAAAATCCCATTGGACTTCAGCTCGAATTCTGGAAGGATGGGGATGGGGTTATTGCCAAATGGATACCGCGTAAATCGCTCGAAGGGTTCGTGAATATATTGCATGGCGGAATCCAGGCTACACTGCTTGACGAGATAGCCAGCTGGGCTGTTCAGACTCAATGCAAAACGGTGGGTGTCACCTCCTCAATGGAGATTTCATACCGTCGTCCGGTATATATAAGTGACGGAGAGATTTCACTTAGGGCAACGATCAGGGAAGCAGGATCCAGAATGGCCATCGTCGATACCGAACTTTTGGGTAATGATGGCAAATTGTGCGCCTTAGCAGTAATTAAATATTTTCTCTTCAATCAGGAGAAAGCCTCGGATGAATATTTCTATCCCGGAGCTGACGCTTTTTGATCCAATTTTATTTCCCTATGGTCAGAATTAAAGTGACCAGTAATGGAACCAGCATAGTCAGCACAATTCCGCTAAAGAGGGAAATTATCGCATAATCCTTTCCTGAATATTTACTGATAACAGGGAAGGTTGTATCCATCGATGTTGCTCCGCCCGAAGCAATTCCGGCGAGTTTGCCAAAATACTTTACCAATAGAGGGACCAGGATCAGGGTAAGTATTTCCCGAAGTATATTTGACAAAAGTGCAATAACTCCAAGTGACTCACTATGCAACCGGGAGATGAATATACTTGAAAGGCTGTAATATCCAAATCCGGCACCCACTGCAAGTACTTCCCGTAGTTGAAGTGCGGGGAGAAGCACTGATACGACAGTCACACCTCCCAAAGTACCAATAATGATCCCGGCAGGAACCAGGAATATTTTAAGATTCATTGCCCGGAGAACATGCCACGATTTACGGTCAGCACCAATTCCCACCCCTGCGAGAAACATTAATAAATACAAAGCATAGGAACTCCAGTCTGAGGAAATCATGTTGGCAGGCAATTCACCTGATACACCAAGCATGACGCCAACTGCAAAAAATGCAAGAATGATTAGTGTCCCCTTCATTTCAAATGGAAAAAAGCCTTATAAATCATCCAGCAAACCAGCACACTTCCGGTTATGGCTCCGAGTGTTATAATTATTGCCTGAAATCCAAGATTGTAAATATTGGAAATGATTTTCTCACTCGATCCGACTGCTATTCCCAACAGAAGAAGTAGGGCGTAAATGGCCAGGCTGAGCAGTTTTTCGTTAATCTTCACGATTGCCGGATAATTATTCAGGAAAAGACCGGTTAGTATTCCGGCAAGCATTAAACCCAATATTATGGTCATGATTTAAAGTTCTTGGTGATTCAGATACGAATGCAGGTGCAAAAATAGGATATCCTTTCATTTTTATGGAATCAGTTTGAAAAGAGAGTCTGAGGATTTAAATTTACTTAAAACTTAATATTGATTTAAAGTGTTAAGAGGTAAATTTGCTATTTCAATTTTTCAGCGATGAATTCAACTTTCAAACCTAAGCTATATGTTGTTTTGAAACAGGGATACAACCGAAAATTGTTTCAAAAGGACCTTTTTGCCGGATTAATGGTTGGAATAGTAATGCTTCCACTGGCCATAGCTTTTGCAGTTGCTTCGGGGGTTTCACCTGAGAAAGGAGTTGTCACGGCAGTAATTGCAGGAATAGTCATTTCAATTTTTGGAGGAAGTCGCTTTCAGATAGGTGGCCCAACGGGCACATTTATTCTAATTGTATATGGAATTCTTCAAAAATACGGTTTTGATGGTTTAATGATCTCCACCATTCTGGCTGGTTTTATGCTGGTTGGATTTGGACTCTTGAGATTAGGGGTAATTATTAAATTTATACCCCATCCATTGGTTGTTGGATTTACCAGCGGAATAGCATTAGTCATCTTTTCAGCAGAAATTAAGGATGTCTTCGGTCTTCAGATCTCAAGGATTCCGGATGAATTTGTCGGGAAATGGGTGACTTACTTCACGAATTTTGGCCATATAAATTATTATGCACTTGCTATAACTGTGGCCACTATCCTTATTTCAGTTTATAGTGGCAAGGTGATCCGAAAAATGCCGGGATCTCTTTTGGCAATAATTCTGGTGACAGCGGCGGTATTGCTATTCAAACTACCAGTTCAAACAATCCAGTCGGCATTTAAAGAGATTCCCAATACCATAAGTTTCAGACTTCCTCATCTTGAATGGGGCTCCCTCCGAGATTTTATCCAGCCTGCTTTTACAATTGCCATGCTCGGAGCAATTGAATCACTGCGTTCAGCATTGGTTGCAGATGGTATGACCAGCGGTAATCACAGATCCAATACTGAATTGGTCGCACAGGGAATTGCCAATATTCTGACTCCGTTTTTTGGAGGGATTCCGGCAACAGGTTCCGTAGCCAGAACCGCAACGAATATTAAAAACGGAGCACGGACCCCTGTCTCCGGAATTGTCCATTCGTTTACATTATTATTGATTTTGCTCGTATTTGGGAAATGGTTTACGCTTATTCCATTGGCTTGTCTGGCAGGTATATTGATCACTGTAGCTTATAACATGAGCGAGTGGCGCTCATTTGTTGCAATTCTTAAAGGTTCGAAATACGATGTTCTGGTTTTACTCACTGCCTTTTTCCTGACTGTTTTTGTTGATCTCACAATGGCCATCGAGTTGGGGATGGTTTTCTCTGCGATGCTGTTTATGCAACGGATGTCCAAACTAAGTAATATTGAATCGGTGAATATAGATACGGATATTCTTGAGAATTATTCATCTCTACCCAAAGGAGTTGATGTATACGAAATCACAGGTCCTTTCTTTTTTGGGGCAGCTCAGTCGTATAAAGAGACACTGAATGAAATTGCCGGTGATTCTAAGGTATTGATTTTGAGGATGAGGTATGTCCCTTTTATTGACTCGACAGGAATATTTACTTTCCGGGAAGTGATTCATGATTTCAGAATACGCAAGGTGACAATTGTTCTTTCCGGAGTGCGTCCTGAGGTGAGGGAAACATTGGTCGAATGTGGTTTGGCAGATATTATCGGATACGATTTGATCTGTGACAATTTCGGCGAAGCCGTAAAAAAAGCATCTGAGGAATTGGAGAAAAAAAGGTTATTCCGTTTTAAATAATTGGCTTCAATCAAATGAAAAATTCGGATATGCTGATCTATTGCGAATGCTGAATTTGTTTATTGGTTGATGAACTATTCAACACAAACTTTAAACACAATTTTCCGAACAGTAGAGTTGCACTTCTCATCAATGACAGCAGTATGCAGATCAGTTGGAAAATAAATTGCAAACATTCCCGGTTCAAGCCTCGTGAAAGAGGCATCTGCTGAGCAATTACCACAGTCTTTCTCTTCGTTAAAAGGTTCAAGAAGGTTATGAGATAATAGTGGAGCATATCCCATTAATTCAGATCCGCTTATCCAGTATTGAATATCAATGTTTTTCCTGTGCCCCTCCATGGTAATCCGGTCAGTATTGGTCTGTTTTGAATCAAATACGATCATCCTGACTTTATCCCTGATTATCGGGTAGCTGCCTGGGGCAATTTCTGTCAGATCGTTATTTTTAATGTGTTCGAAAGCCTGAGCAAGTCCATTCCCAAGGGCATAATAACGTGATGCATTTTCAATCCGGTCAATTATCATTTGAATTATAATTAAGCTTAAAGTCTGAAACTGATTTTTAACAATCAAAAAAATCCCCCCCGAGTCAACGAGGAGGATTGTTTAAAAAAATTTCATGACTAGTTCGCTGTCAGTCGTGCAATATATTTATCGATAGTTCTTCCCTGTTCGCTGTCTGCATATTTCTCTTTAATAACTTTATAAGCTTCCAGTGCTTTATCTTTGGTACCTAATGATTCATAGAGATTACCCGCTTTAAGGTAGTAAACAGGTGATGTGAACGCATTCGGATTAAGTTCTGCCGCTTTCATATATAATTTCACGGCTTTCTCTTTGTTTCCAAGTTCACTGTATGCATCACCGGTGGCTCCAATAGAAACCGGACCAAGCAATAAATCATCAGTCTTAAAATCTTCAAGATAGCTGATTGCTTCCTTATATTTCCCAAGATGTAAGTTTGAAATACCAGCATAATACCTTGCTAATTTCCCGGCTGTTGTCCTTCCGTAATCGTTAATGATATCAACAAACCCCGGAAAGTTTCCATCTCCGTTTAATGCAATGTTAAAAGAGTCTTTCTCAAAATATTGTTCTGCTGCGAATATTTGCTCTTTGGCTTTTGCCTCCCGCGGAAGTGAATAGAACCTGTGGGTGGCAAGGAAGAGGAGAGCAATAACCACAATAACTCCAAAGATCATGGTGATCATTTTTGAATTTGCTTCAAAAAATCGTTCCGCAGTGGTCAACGCGTTTTCAACTTCCTCTAAATTCTCAATTGGTTTAGGTGTCTTTTCCTTAGTCATAATATCTTATCTCTGTTATTTTGCTTTTTTTCAATTCGAATGCAAAAATAAGCGTTTTTCCTAAACCACAGCCATTTTTAATTATAAAAATTCTTTTACCTGATCAGATCACCAATTCAATGATCTATTCAGTTTTCCGGGTGGTTGCGGAACGGTATTATTCGTCCTTTTTCGTGGCAACAAATAAAAAGGTTAAATTTGTCTCAGATAACTTTATAATGTGCCGATGTTTATCAGAAATCTCAATGTTGTTAATTATAAGAACCTCATTCAGGCTGACTTACAATTCTCTTCCAAGCTGAATTGTTTTATTGGGAATAATGGCGTCGGGAAGACAAATCTGCTCGATTGTTTATATTACCTCTCGTTTTGTAAGAGTTGTTTTAATCTTCCTGATAGTCAGAATGTCCGTCATACTGAAGATTTTTTTGTAATTCAAGGAAAATATGATTATTCCGGGGAGCTTGAAGATATTTATTGCGGGTTCAAATCTAACCATAAAAAGATATTCCGTCGTAATAAGAAAGAATATGAACGATTATCCGATCATATCGGACTTGTTCCCCTGGTAATGATTTCACCCGCTGATTCGATACTTATTCAGGGCGGCAGCGAGGAGCGGCGCCGGTTTATGGACAGCGTGATCTCACAGTATGACCGGCAATATCTCGACTGGCTGCTTAAATATAACCGGGCTTTACTTCAACGTAATAACCTGCTGAAATTCTTTGCAGCCAATCATCAGTTTGATGCCGATAGTCTGGAGGTCTGGAATGAACAATTGATTTTTACAGGGGGGAAAATTTTTAATAAAAGGGTTGAGTTTCTGGAAGCATTGCTCCCGGTTTTTCAGAAATATTACGATTTTATCTGCCAGGGAAATGAGAAAGTGCGATTGGAATACCAGTCACAGCTTAAAGATGGGGAGTTCAGAAAATTGCTGGAGGAGTCTGTTTCAAAAGATACGCTGTTACAATATACTTCAGTTGGAATTCACAAAGATGATCTTGAGTTGAAAATCGATGATAATCCGATTAAGAAATTGGGATCTCAGGGACAGAACAAAACCTATCTGATCTCCCTTAAATTTGCACAGTTCGACTTTGTCAGTTCGGTAAATAAAGTGAAACCAATCCTGTTGCTTGACGATATCTTCGACAAGCTTGATAGTTCGCGCGTCGGACAGATTGTCAAACTGGTATCGGACAGTAATTTTGGACAGATCTTTATTACTGACACCAACCGGGAACATTTGGATGGAATTATCAGGGAGGTTGGAGGTTCAGATTTTAAGATTTTCCTGGTTTCTGCCGGGCAAATCACATTGATGTAATCATTTAATTGACTAAAATGAGAAGAAGTGAGTTTCAATCCCTGGGAAATGCGATAAAGGATTATTTAAAGGTAGAGAAAATTGATGGTAAATTAGCTGAAATAGAAGCGGTTAATCTATGGGAATCGTTAATCGGAAGGCAGATTGCCAGAGCAACCTCTACTATTTACATTAAGGACGGAGTTCTTTATATCCACCTTAAATCGTCAATAGTCCGGAATGAGCTATTTATGATGCGCGATGAAATCATTCAAGCTATGAATCAGCGTATGGGTCAACGGGTTGTGAAAGCAATTGTTTTAAAGTAGCTCAGTATAGGTGGTTAGGCTGTTGGCTTTTAGGATGAAGGTGAACTTCCGGATCTATTTAAATGTCAGCGAGTTAATAATAAATTGTTTTCCGGGATGCCGATGCATATTGATGATTGGAAGAAATGCTTCCGGAATTCTAAAAGTCTAAAGTCTTTAATCCTAAAAACCTGAGCCGGAGAAATAATTTGCAAATTCAATAATATTTTTAAACTGTTCATAATGTCCATCGATTTTTCGAAAATACCCACTCCATGTTATCTTCTTGAAGAGGATTTGCTGCGCAGAAATCTAAAACTGATTCAATCGGTGAAAGAGGCAGCCGGCGTTCAGATTATCCTGGCTTTTAAAGGTTTTTCGATGTGGAAAGCATTTCCAATTGTCCGGGAATATATTGAAGGAGCTGCTGCAAGTGGAGCCTGTGAAGCCAGACTTGCAAGCGATGAGATGAAGACACTGGCCCATACCTATTCGGCAGCTTATCAACGCTCAGATTTTAATGAGGTTATGGAGAACTCCTCCCATATCACCTTCAATTCTCTGACACAATTGGAACAATTTTTGCCGGTTGTTAGAAATTTCTCCCGCAAAATATCGGTGGGTCTGAGGGTGAATCCAGAGTTTTCGGAGGTTGAAACAGCCCTTTACAATCCTTGTGCCCCGGGTACAAGGCTTGGTATCCTCGCCGATCAATTGGGTGATGAATTGCCTGAAGGTGTTGAAGGGCTCCATTTTCATACACTTTGTGAATCGGGTGCAGATGATCTGGTAAAGACATTGATCGCTTTTGAGTCGAGATTTGGCAAATTCCTAAATAAGGTTAAATGGGTAAATATGGGTGGAGGCCACCTTATGACCAGAGCAGAGTATGATACAAAATTGTTAATTGAGACGTTAAAAGCATTTCGCCGGCGATGGAATAATATCGAGGTTATTCTGGAACCGGGGAGCGCTTTTGCCTGGGAAACAGGAGTGTTGGTCTCTGAAGTTGTCGATATTGTTGAAAATAAAGGAATTAAAACCGCAATTTTAAATATCTCATTCACTGCCCATATGCCCGATTGTCTTGAGATGCCCTATAAACCCAGAATCCGAGGTGCTTACCATGAACCTGTTGAGGGAAAACCTACCTACAGAATGGGTGGGAATTCATGCCTTGCCGGTGATTTCATGGGTTTCTGGTCATTCGATAAGGAACTTAAAACGGGCGATCCGATTATTTTTGAGGATATGATTCACTACACCCTGGTTAAAAGTTCGATGTTCAATGGGGTTCCACATCCCTCAATCGGCATGTGGACCGAAAATGGCGAATTTTTAATGCTTCGATCATATAATTACCGCGAATATAAAAACCGGATGGCGTAGTATTAAGTTTATTATTAACTAATTAACCTTCAATTGAATTATCTGTCGCATATCTATCTTTCAGGCCAGTCTGAAGAGATTATTCTGGGGAATTTTATCGGGGACCATGTAAAGGGGCAACAGTTTTTAAACTACCCGACTGAAGTGGCCAAGGGAATTTATCTTCACCGCCAGATTGACTCATTTACTGATTCTCATCCTGTTATCAATGAATGTATTGTGAAATTAAGACCTGCATTTGGAAAATATGCCGGAATAGTCGTAGACATCTTTCTGGATCATTTCCTGGCTGTTAACTGGTCCTATTATTCGCTTGAAAAGCTGTCCACATTCACCAAACGGTTTCATGCCGTGCTATTAGCCAATTTCTTTCAACTGCCTTCACAGGTAAAACTTTTTGTCCCGTTTCTGATTCAAAACAAGCGGCTTCAGTCGTATGCTTCCTTTGAAGGAATTGAAAAAACACTCCGGATAATGGTTAAACACACCTCATTACCTGCCGAAACTGAATTCGCCCTAAAAATTCTGGAAGACGAATATCAATTCTTCAACCATGCATTTAACCGTTTTTTCCCTGAAATCATCCATTATATTGAAACGAAGGGGGAGTTTAAGATTGAACGGCCGGTTTTGGTAGAGGCTCGAAGGTGATAGAAGGCAAAAAGTGAAGAAATGGAGATGGTGATTCTTTGGGATTCGCTCCGCCTATTTCCTTAAATGTTGGATTGCATACGATTTGATTCAGATTTTAAATAAAGTGTGGAATGATTAAAAAACAAATTCTATGGAATTGAAAAAAGAAAAGGCAATACATTCATTCAAATCTGGACTAAATTGTGCACAGGCAGTCTTGACAGCCTATTGCGATGAATTAAATTTGAATAATGATTTTGCATTAAGTGTATCATGTGGTTTTGGCGGAGGGATGGGAAGGCTTCAGGAAACTTGCGGAGCAATAACCGGATCTTTTATGGTTATGGGCATTTACAATAGCCAAAAATATGCAGATCATAAAGTCAGGAAAGATGTAACCTATTTAATGATACAACAATTTTGTGATCAGTTTAAATCGATCCACGGTACACTGAATTGCAGGAAATTATTAAATTGTGATTTAAAAACCGAAGCAGGTCAGCAGTATCTTAAAGATCATCATCTTATCGAGACTGTGTGTGAGAAATGCATTGATGATTCAATAAAAATCCTCGAAAGATTATTGGAAAGACAAATATAGGGGATTACCTGAGATTTTCTGTCCGTGTGGCATCAAACCGGAGGAAAATGAAGAGCAGTACCGTAAATGCCCAAAGGGAAGATCCCCCATAACTAAAGAAGGGGAGCGGGATTCCTATTACCGGGGCAAGCCCAATGGTCATCGAAATATTTATGGCGATATGAAAAAACAGGATACAGGCAACTCCATAGCCGTAGATTCTGCTAAATTGAGATCGCTGTCGCTCGGCAAGAGTAATAAGCCGGATTAACATCCAAAGAAATAATCCCACCACAACTGCTGAGCCAACAAATCCCCACTCTTCTCCAACGGTACAAAATATAAAGTCGGTACTTTGTTCCGGAACGAAATTGTACTTGGTTTGTGTCCCCTTTAAAAACCCTTTACCAAGAAAGCCCCCTGAGCCAACAGCTATCTTGGATTGATTCACATTATATCCTCTTCCTAATTTGTCAATTTTGATTCCCAGAACCTGATCAATCCGGTCTCTCTGGTGTGGTGCCAATATTTGTTTATAGAAGTAGTTTACCGACATTGAAATCCCAATGGCAAAGATAAAAAAGAGCAAGATTCGCCAGACTTGCGGGATACGGCGTAAAATGGCATAAACAATGACCAGGATTGCCGAAATGGTCAGGGTGATCAATAAAAGTTGCAATGGAGTACCTCCGAGATGAAAAATGCTGTCAACTAACCATAATACCCCAAGTGTTCCCATGATTGAAGTAAATCCAATCAGCGCTTCTTTAAGACTTTGTCGCAAAACACCATAAGCTGCAATGGAAATAATAAGCAGAAATAATAGCAGTTGAAACTCATTGAGCAATAAGGCAAGAATAAACAATGCCGCTGCGGCAAAACCCCAGAATAGTACCATTCCATTTAATCCTTCCCTGTAAAATACAAATACAAATACGGCGAATACCAGGGCAGATCCGGTATCGTTTTGCATGATAATCAAAATGGCAGGTAAAGCGATTAATGAGAACAATATCAGATATGATCGCATCTTCTGTATCTTAAAATCAAATTGGCTGATGCATTTTGCAAGGGCAAGATTAGTTGCAAATTTTCCCAACTCCTCGGGTTGAAGGGCAACGTTTCCGAACTCAAACCATCCTCTGGCACCATTTACCTCCTTCCCCAGAAAAAGTACGGCTATGTTAAGTATAATAGTGACTGCATAAATAGGGTAAGCAAAAGCAGCATAGAATTTACTGTCGACGGTGAATACCATTATGGCAATAATAATACCTGCAATAATCCAGATTAATTGTTTTCCATACTTTTGACCCATATCGAGCATGCTTTGGTGCTCTTCGTTATAGACTGCAGCATATATGTTTAACCATCCCAGAAATACTAGTGTCAGGTAGAGAAAGACAGTTAACCAGTCGAGATTTAGCCATATGTTATTATTTGATTTCAATCGCCGGATTCATTTTTCATGGTGGATATTAAATCTGAATTAAACATGGCATCTTCAAACTGCTTCCGTCGGGAAGATATTCTCCCTTTCAGGTATTTTTCTATAATTAAACTGGCAATAGGTGCGGCATAGCGTGCTCCCCAAACCCCATTTTCAATATATACTGCAATTGCAATTTTAGGTTTTATTTTTGGAGCAAATGCCACAAAGGCAGAATGTGCCTCGCCATGAGGATTTTGAATCGTTCCGGTTTTCCCGCAAATAATAAGACTGTCGACTTTTGCTGAAGCGCGTGCGGTACCTTGTTCAACAACCTGTTCCATCCCTTCAACAATCATTTCGTAATTTTCCATTCCTGCTGCAATGGTATGCTTTTCGAATTGCAACGTATCCTGGGTCAAATCATAATTCTGAATGCTCCTTACCAAATGTGGTGCAATATAGAACCCCCTGTTGGCGATCAGTGCGACCATGTTGGAAAGTTGCAGCGGAGTTAAGAGTAATTCTCCCTGGCCAATAGATAGTGATCTGATTGTCATAGAATTCCATCCACCAGCTCCATAAATTTTATCATAATATGCAAGACTAGGGACGTTTCCTGAGGTTTCCGCATAAAGATCGCCTCCGATCCTCTTTCCGATTCCCATTTCAAGGAGGGAATTGCGGAATGCACTAAGACCTTCAGAGGGTGTCGGAAAATGGTTCATTTCTGCCCGGAACGCCTGCCAGAAGAAGGAATTGCACGATTCGCGGATGGCGGATATTAAACCCAGCGGTGTTTCGTGGTTATGAGTACATACTATAGGAGTAGAGGCAGGACCGGAACATGAAAAACGGACGGTTTGCAATACGCCGTCTTCCAGACCAATTAATGCATTGGCTATTTTAAAGGTTGAACCTGGTGGGTAGGATGAGGTAATTGCCCTGTTAAGCATTGGCTTGAACGGATCATTCAGAAGTTTCATATAATTCTTAGAGCGTTCACGACCAACAAACAAACCCGGATCAAAGGAGGGGGAACTGGCTAAAACAAGAATTTCGCCGGTTTCGGGTTCAATAGCTACAATACTGCCAACCTTTCCACTGAGCAATTGTTCTCCATAGCTTTGCAAATCGGCATTTAAGGTAGAAATCAGGTTTTTGCCAATCATAGCGGCCGTATCCATCCGTCCCTGTTCAAATGATCCTTTGACCATCTGGTGAACATCAACCATCTTGTAAGAGATCCCTTTGACTCCGCGAAGTTCGTCTTCATAGGCTTTTTCTATACCGCTTCTGCCAATATAATCTCCATTCTCATAATACTTGTTTCCATCAATTATTTTTTGATCCACCTCCCCGACATAGCCCAATACATGAGCCGCAATTTTGGCAGGATATTGTCTTAAGGTACGAGCCTGAATATAAAATCCGGGATATTTAAACAACTGCTCCTGCAGAACGGCATAAGTTTGTGAAGAAAGCTGCTTAATAACCGGTGATGGCTTGTACCTTGAATAACTCTTTGCCTTAATAATTTCGTTGACGAGCTCCTTTTTATCTACTCCCACAATACTGCAAAACCCAAGAGTGTCGAAAGGTTTCACCTCTCTGGGGATGATCAGTACGTCATAAGCTGCCTGATTGAACACAAGCAGTTTCCCGTTTCTGTCATAGATCACACCCCTTGCGGGATAATTGACTTCACGGCGAAGCACGTTATTGTCTGCGGAGATTTTATAGGAAGAGTCCACAACTTGTATATAAAACAAACGTAGCACGATGATCATGGCGGAGAGCGAGAATAAGCCTATAACCAGATATTTGCGTTTACTGTAGACGTCCACCTTTATTGTATTTATCGGTTATTTCCGGAAAATTAAGTACTGGCTCAGCAATATTAGGGCGATTGATAGTAGTGAACTAAGAACGATCCGTAACAATGTTAACAAAAAGCCTTCGAATGTAAAAGCTTCAATAAAAAACAGAAAAAAGTGATGAATGACCACCATAAAAATAGTATAGGTAACGAACCAATGGAATCCCATAGTTTTAACTCTTGGTGCAGCTACCGATTCAAGTGTTTCCCGGGATGTTATTAAATTGAGAATCACTGGTCTTAAAAATCCAATGATTAGGCAAGCAGAGGCATGAACCCCTGGTGTATTGGTGAAGACGTCGATTGTTAAGCCCAATGCCAGAGAGAGAAACAGGAGGAGTGAGCGAGGCGTATCGAAAGGCAGTAATACGATAAATAGGATATAGATAAAAGGGGCAATTACCCTGGCAATCAAAATATTGTTGCAAAAGAGTACCTGTAGCAAAACGGACACTACAAAAACGAGCAAATATTTTACTGCACTAATTCCCATACTTATTCAACGATTCCAGATGTTTGATTTCATTCAACTGCTTATTTTCTATCAAACCAACAATAACCAGGTTCTTGAAATCAGCAGCAAGCATTACCTCGATTTTGTAAAAATTACTCCCTGAGCCAATAGAAAAGTCGGAAATTGTCCCGATGATAAGTCCCTCCGGAAAGCTTGATGAGTAACCTGTTGTAATCACAGTATCCCCATTTTGGACGGGTACATGATAGGGCATTTCATTCAGCTGAACTCTTCTGTAATCTTTTCCGTCCCACGAAAGAGAACCAAAATAGTCGTTTCTTTTTATTTTGGCACTGATTTTCCATTTGCTGTTCAATAATGAAATCACCGTACTGAAATTTTCAGAAACATTTGTTACCAGACCAACCACCTGCCCATTGGAGATTACACCCATATCGGGTTTGATTCCATCATGCCGCCCCTTATTAATGGTGATGAAGTTATGTTGCTGGTTAACCGAGTTATTAATTACACGGGCTGTTGTAAAATGATAAACTGCTTTTTGAGACGAATCTCTGGCAATTCTTGGAAGATAGATTGAATCGGAGGAGTGGTAGGTTCCATGATTCGATTTTAACAACATTTCGTGCAAAGCAGAACGCAATACCGCGTTCTCCTCAGCCATCTTAATATTTACCTGCTTAAACTCAAAAATCTGGGCGAAAGAGGAAAATGTTTCAAACAGGGTACCACTCAGGAAATTTCCCGAATCAAAAAACGCAGCCCGCTGATAGTTATTAAAGGTCACTACCATGGATAATGAAAGTGTTTCCAAAAGAACAAACAGGAATACGATATGATATCGATAGATGAGCTTGAATAAGTTCTTCATGGGCAAATTTGGAAATGATTTTGTCCTTCCTGTTTGCTATTTTACCGCAGTAAGAATGCGAATTTATCGACGTTTTTAAGTGCTACTCCGGTACCTCTTGCAACTGCCCGCAACGGATCATCAGCGATATGAAAAGGGATATTGATTTTATCATACAACCGTTTATCCAAACCGCGCAGCAATGCACCTCCACCAGCGAGCCAGATTCCCCGGGTCACAATGTCGGCATAAAGTTCGGGAGGGGTTTGCTCCAGTGCGCTTATGATTGCTGTCTCAATTTTGGAAATTGATTTGTCCAGACTATGGGCAATCTCCTGGTACGAAACCGGAACCTCAATTGGCAAAGCGGTCATTTGATTCGGACCCCGAACGATATAATCGGCTGGTGGATCATCCAACTCAGACAGAGCAGCTCCGACATTAATTTTTATGTCCTCTGCTGTACGTTCTCCGATTTTTATATTGTGCTGGTGACGCATATACTCCAAAATATCGGCAGTGAGGTCATCCCCGGCAATCCGGATCGATTTATTGGTAACAATACCACCAAGTGAGATAACCGCAATTTCAGTCGTTCCGCCGCCAATATCAACGACCATGTTTCCTTCAGGAGCTTCCACATCGAGCCCGATCCCAATTGCGGCTGCCATTGGCTCATAGATCATATAGACATCGCGTCCTCCTGCATGTTCTGAAGAGTCACGGACAGCCCTTATTTCCACTTCCGTTGAGCCGGAGGGGATACAAATCACCATTTTAAGGGCAGGAGAGAAAAATCTTTTCTTGGGATTGATCATCTTGATCATCCCGCGTATCATCTGCTCAGCAGCATTAAAGTCGGCAATAACCCCATCCTGCAGTGGCCTGATAGTTTTCAGGTTAGCATGTGTCTTACCTTGCATCTGCCTGGCTTTTTCGCCTATCGCGACCAGTTTGTCAGTTTTCATATCGATGGTAACTACCGATGGCTCATCAACAACAACTTTACCGTTGTAGATGATAATCGTATTGGCAGTACCAAGATCGATGGCTATTTCCTGAGTCAGAAATGTAAATAAACCCATATCTACTTTTTTGTATCTAAATTTATAATTACAATCAATGTTTAAAATGTCTGAAGCCGGTAATCACCATGGACATCTCATGGGTATCACAGAATTCAACTGAAAGTTTGTCCCTGATTGATCCCCCAGGCTGAATAACCGAATTAATCCCCTCATTATGGGCAATCTCCACACAATCGGGAAAGGGGAAGAATGCGTCTGAAGCCATGACCGCTCCATTCAAATCAAATCCAAATGACCTGGCTTTTTCTATGGCTTGTCTTAAGGCATCAACACGCGAAGTTTGTCCGACTCCGCTGGCCAATAATTGTTTTCCCTTCGCCAGTACAATAGTATTTGATTTTGACTGTTTAACCAAACGATTGGCAAACAATAAATCACCAATTGTTTGAGCATCGGGTGTAATTTTGGTTACCGGCTGAAGATCATCTGCTGTTTCCTGTTTCAGATCACGATTTTGCATGATGACTCCGTTAAGAACACTCCGGTATTGAACTGCCGGAAGTTTATCCTGTTTTCTGATCAGGATAATGAGATTTTTCTTCGATTTCAGCAATTCCAAGGCATCCGGATGGTAATCGGGAGCAATGATCACCTCAAAAAAGATTTTTCCAACTTCTTCGGCCGTGACCCTGTCTACCGCACTGTTTGTTACGAAAATACCCCCGTATGCAGATACCGGGTCTCCGGCCAGGGCGGCAAGATAGGATTCATATACGGTATCACGCGATGCGCATCCGCATGCATTATTGTGTTTGAGAATTGCAAAGGTTGTATCTGTGAATTCATCTATTAAGCTGACTGCTGCATCAATATCCAAAAGATTGTTGTAGGAAATCTCTTTTCCCGCTAACTGATCAAACAAAGCATCAAAATTTCCAAAGAAAACACCTTGCTGATGGGGGTTCTCCCCGTAACGTAAATGTTTTGAAGTATTGAAACTCTGACGGAACCGATTTGGCCATTCGCCTGCAAAATAGCTGTAAATAGCTGAATCGTAATGTGATGAAGTTGCGAAGGCTTCAACGGCATACCGTCTGCGATCTGATAAGGTGGTTATCCCATTGGCTGATTCAAGCAGCTCATAAAATGAGACGTATTGTCCCTGATTGGAGATAATCACCACATCGTTGAAGTTTTTTGCCGCTCCCCTAATTAAGGAGATTCCCCCAATATCGATTTTTTCGATGATTTCAGCATCGGAAGCACCGGAAGCGACAGTTGACTCAAAGGGATATAAATCTACAATAATCAGATCAATTTCAGGAATATCATATTGTTCAAGCTGAGCATTATCCTCCTGATTTTCACGACGGGCCAAAATCCCGCCAAAAATCTTCGGATGTAAGGTTTTTACCCGGCCTCCCAGGATTGAAGGGTAGGAGGTCAGTTCTTCCACTGAGGTTACCGGGATATTTAAACCTTCAATAAAATCCTTTGTGCCACCTGTTGAATAAAATTTTACCCCTAGATTATCAAGTTTTGTAATAATTTCGTCCAATCCATCTTTGTGGTACACAGAGATTAAGGCCGATTTTATTTTTTTCAATTCACTCATTATAAATTTCTTAATAATTTTCTGCAAAGCTAATAAAAACCTTTAATTTTTTACGGATATTTTCATTATGCTTTTGTCATTTTTTATCAATTGATTGGATAGGCGGCAGTTTCATTGCAATTAATTCCTAAATTTAGAGTGTAAAAAAACAGGCTTATGATTATAGTTCGTCTTATTCTTGAAAGTTTCATATTTGCATATAATTCTTTAGTAGTTAACAGATTAAGGACTTTTCTCTCCTTGCTTGGGATTACCATTGGGATTTTCTGCATCATCTCTGTCTTCACAATTATTGATTCTCTCGAACGAACCATCCGCGATAGCATGTCAAAACTGGGGAGTAATGTGATTTATGTTCAAAAATGGCCGTGGGCCCCGCCCGCCGGTGAAACTGAATACCCCTGGTGGAAATACCTCAACCGCCCTGAACCAAAGCTCTCAGAAACCCAGGAGATTCTGCGCCGGTCGGGGTTATCCCAATATGCTGTATTTAATTATGGATTTAGCAGGACCATTCAGGTGGGAAGCAGTAAAGCTGAAAACACCGAGATTATCGGGGCATCAAGCGGATTGATCGAGACCTGGAGTCTTAAGATTGTCAACGGAAGGCCACTTACTGAGGAAGAATTTAATTCGGGTGCCAATTTAGCAATGCTTGGCTCCGATATTGCAGAACAACTATTCCCGGGAATCTCCCCGGTTGGTAAGACCATAAAAGTACAGGGGTTTACCATTTTTATTACCGGTGTTTTTGAAAAAATGGGAAGTGATGTTTTTGGGACCAGTATGGATAAACGTCTCTTAATGCCTGTAAAGTTTGCCGCACGCATAGTTGATCCGCGGTTGGAATCGGGACAAAGTATCATTGTCAAGGGTAAAGCCGATATTCCTGCAGCCCGCCTTACGGAAGAGCTCGAAGGGATAATGCGTTCTATAAGGAGGATAAAACCATCTGCAGAAAACGATTTTGCCTTAAATGAGGTGAGTCTGATTTCCGGCCGACTGGATAGTGTATTTAAAGTTTTCGACATTGCCGGGTGGATTATAGGCGGATTTGCTATCCTGGTGGGTGGATTTGGAATCGCAAACATCATGTTCGTATCGGTAAAGGAACGGACTAAAATAATCGGTCTACAAAAGGCACTGGGCGCCAAAAGCAAGTTTATTCTGCTTGAATTTCTTTTTGAAGCTAGCGTCCTATCGTTGATTGGCGGGGTTATTGGCCTTTTAATTATCTATGCCCTTACCTTTGTTGTGAGTAAGGCCTTTGATTTTAATCTTGTCCTGACAATTGGAAATATTGTAACCGGTCTGCTGATTAGTATTGTGATCGGATTAATTGCAGGAGTAGTGCCGGCCAGGAGTGCTGCCCAGCTCGATCCGGTTACGGCAATGAATGCGGTTTAGCAGAAATTTAAAATGCGGAATTTAAAATGCAAAGTTCAAATATTCAGTTAGTAACAGATATTTAAACATGCTTAGATATCTCTTCGGATAGAATTTTGCACTTTGCACTTTTCTCTTTACACTTTTTCACTTGCATCCGGTAGATTCGCATCCGGCTTGCTGGGAATAACCAGCAACCGCTCAATGTTGTTGGTTAAATCAATAAATTCTTCAACTGAAAGCTGTTCCGGCCGCCGGGTCAGTAATACAGGATCTAATTCTTCGATGCGAGGTGAAAAACCGCGAATGCTGTTTCTGAGCATCTTACGCCGCTGGTTGAACGCCTGTTTTACAACTTTAAAAAACAGCTTTTCATTGCAGCCTAAGTCAGTTCTTCCATTTCGCGTCAGCCGGATTACCGCTGACTGAACTTTGGGAGGCGGATCAAAAACATGCGGCGGAACATCGATTAAATATTCAATATTGTACCATGCCTGAAGAAACACACTTAAAATCCCATAAACTTTTGAGCCAGGTCCTGATGCGATGCGTTTTGCGACCTCCTTCTGGAGCATACAAACGATCTCAGGAATAAGCTCTTTGTTCTCCAGAACCTTAAAAAATATCTGCGATGATATATTATAAGGTAAATTGCCAATTAGTGCGAATGGTGTCGGGGAGACCCTGACTGCAAGATCGATCTGAAGGAAATCACCTTCAATGGTACGATCCTTTAGCTGAGGGAAATGCTGATGGAGGTAATTGACCGATTCATGGTCAATTTCAATGACCGAGGTTTCATATTCCGTATTCTCAAGCAGATAATTTGTCA
>Ga0364874_10243_pt1 | contig 31943 bp, 10 predicted proteins | sample ExccelAu500001D4_2_FD_206922 | JGI IMG/M metagenome (GOLD analysis project Ga0364874, IMG submission 206922) | Enriched cells from Trout Bog Lake Hypolimnion, Wisconsin, USA - BchlTB.Aug07.5000.01.D4 | ecosystem: Environmental > Aquatic > Freshwater > Lake > Hypolimnion/Profundal zone | place... | reverse complement strand
GAGGCACGGTGAATCTGGGCGCCTCCACCGTTCTGACAGTTAGCGGCGGCAGCACTGCGGGTTCCATCACCGGCACTGGCGGGCGCTTGGTCAAGAATACCGGCGGAGGTGGAATTGGCATTCAAGGTCGCTTCGCTGATCGTGGTCGCGCCGCTGTAGGTGTTGGTGGCCGTCAGGGTCAGGGTGCCGGTGCCGATGACGCTCAGGTTGCCGGAGCCGCCGATGACGCCGGCGATGCTCACGGCGTACCCATTGGTGTCGATGGTCGAGCTGGTGGTCGGGTTCAGGGTCACGCCGCGGCTTGAGGCGGATGTGATGTCGCCCCCGGCTTGCAGCGTGCCGCCGTTAAGGATCAAGGTGTTGGTGGCGCTTCTGTTACCCAAGGCGGCGGTGGAATTGACATTCAAGGTGCCGGCGCTGATCGTGGTCGCTCCGCTGTAGGTGTTGGTGGCAGTCAGGGTCAGGGTGCCGCCGCCGATCAGGTTCAGGCTGCCGGAGTTGCTGATGACGCCGGCGATGCTCACGGCGTACCCATTGGTATCGATGGTGGAGGTGCTGGTGGGGTTCAGGGTCACCCCGCGCGTGGAGGCGGAGGTGATGTCTCCTCCGGCTTGCAGGGTGCCGCCGTTGAGGATCAGGGTATTGGTGGCGCTGCTGTTACCCAGGGCGGCGGTGGAATTGGCGTTCAAGGTCCCGGCGCTGATCGTTGTCGCCCCGCTGTAGGTGTTGATGGCGGTGAGGGTGGTGATGCCGCTACCGGCTTGGGTAATCCCGCCGCTGCCGGTGATCGCCGCGCCCGAGAAGTCCGTGCCCTGAGCCACGGCATTGCTGCGGTTGATGGCAAAGGTGCCGTTGTCCGTGATGGCGCTGCTGGTGGCAAGCTTCCCGGTGGTGCTGCCGCTGCCGAGTTGCAAGGTCCCGGTACTGATGGTCGTCGTTCCCGTGTAGGTGTTGGCACCGGTGAGCAGCCAGGTGCCGCTGCCCGCTTTGGTGAGGGCGACCAGCCCCGTGGAAGCCACGTTGTTCGCGATGACGCCGCTGATGATGCCGCCGTTGGAACCCTGGAGCGTCAGGGTGCGGTTCGCGCTGGAACCGCTCAACGGAAAGTTGAAGACGGCATTGGAGAAGGTCAGTTGGCCGGAACCGTCGTTCTGGATGGTCGCGCCACCGGTGTTCGCGCCGCTGCTACCGATGATGATTTGGCGGTCGGTGCTTACCAGAGCCCCGGTGTAAATCAGGGTGCCGGTATTTGCCCCGGTGCCCATCGTAATCCGTGCGTTGGCGTTTGAAGTGGGCGCTCCGAGGGCGCAGGCGCTGCTCTTATTGGCGATGTTATTAATGCTCAGGCTGCCGGCGCTGATGGTCGTCGCGCCGGTGTAGGTGTTGCTGCCGGCGAGGAAGCTGGTTCCGGAGCTGCCTTGAGTGAATGTTACCGCGCCACCGATGACGCCCGCGCTTTGATTGAAAATGCCTGTGCCGCTGGTGGAAACCGCCGTGCCGGTCAGCCCGCCGCCGGTGAGACTGAGGGTGCCGTTGCTGATGCTCGTCGCACCGGTGTAGGCGCTCGACCCGGAAAGTGTTAGAGTGCCCGTGCCGACTTTCGTCAGCGCCGAGCCCGAAACCTCGCTCAAGGCGCCCGAGTAAGTCGTATTGGCGTTGTTCGCCCCGACACTGAGCGTCACCGCAGCGGCGCCGTCATCGAGCAACAAGTTGGAAGCGCCGCTCAAGCCGCCCAGGTTGAACGTCCCGATGCCCTGGCTGAATGTCAGCCCGTTGGTTACGCCGATGGAGACGGTGCTGTTCTGCACCGCGTTCGCATTGCCAAGCTGCAACGCGCCGGCGCTGAGGGTCGTCGTGCCGGTGTAGGTGTTCGCGCCGGACAGAATCCACGTCCCGGCACCCGCTTTGGTGAGCGCGACTGCGGCCGTCGCGGCTGCCGCGATCTGGTTGTTCTGGATGATGCCGGAGATGGTGCCGCCATTGCTGCCTTGCAGCGTCAGGGTGCGGGTCGGGCTGGTGCCGGTGGCCGTGTTGGTCGCGGTATTGAAGTTGGTTGCGTTGAAGGTGAGCGCGGCGCTGCCGTCGTTCTGGATGGTCGCGCCGCCGGTGTCGCCAACTACCGGCGTGGCACTATTCGCGCCGATCTGAATGGTGCGGTTTGAGGTAACGACGCCCCCGGTGTAACGCAGGGTGCCGGTGTTGGCAGCGCCGCCGAGGATGATCGCCCCTGACGCGGGCGCCCCCAATGCGCTGTTACTGCCGAAATTGGCAATGGTGTTGATGCTCAGCGTGCCGGCGCTGATCGTCGTCGTGCCGGTGTAGATGTTCGTGCCGGAAAGAGTCACGGTTCCGAGGCCGGACTTGGCCAGCGAGCCTGTCTTGTTACCTGATGTGCCAAGCACGGACGAAACCGACAAGGCGTCGGTCGCCAACGGCGTGCTGAGGGTCATCGCGTTAGCGGCATTGAAAATCCCGATACTCGTGGCACTGATGGTGTTGCTGGCACCATTGGCCGTGACGGTGATGTTGCTCTGGTTAAAGTAAGCGCCAAAGCCCGATGTGTTGCTGGTGCTCGTCAGCGTTCCGTTGTTGAGATTGATGGTCGGGGCCATGGTGATGGTCTTCGAGCCGGTGGCATTGGTGAGCGTTCCGTTCACGGTCCAGGTGCCAACGTTGCTGCCATTGCAGAATGCGTTGTCAACGGTGCTGCTGTCATTCAGCGTCGCCCCGGACGCGACCGTGATCGATCCCGCGTTGCCGGTGACCCCGGAGTATAGGACCCCCGAACCCGACACCGTCAGCGTGCCGACGTTGACGTTCGTCGCGCCGCTGTAGGTGTTGGTGCCGGAGAGGGTCAGCGTGCCGGCACCGGTCTTGGTCAAGGAGCCCGCACCGGAGATCACGCCGCCCAGCGTTGCGTTGGTGGTGGCGGCCACTCCAAGATTGTTGGTTAGCAGCAGGTTGTTATTGATTGCGATCGTCGGTTTGACGGTGCCGGTGGTGTTGAAGGTCAGGGTCGGGGTGGCGGAACTGCTGTTGGTGACGAATTGCAACTGGTTCCCCTGCAGCGTCAGCGTCGGCGCGGTGCCCGAGGCGGGACCGACGTTGGTGAAGCTCAGTTGATTGAGCGTGAATGGCGGTGACGCCACATCGTTGTTCGATATGATGGCGGCGCTGGCGGCCAGCGTGCTGGTGTAGCTGAGGATCGTGTCAAGATTGCCGACCGGGGTCGCATTCCAGTTCGTGCCTGCCGCCCAGTTGTATGTGCCGGTGGCCGTGCCAGTCCAGGTGTAGGTAGCCGCCTGCGCAAAGGGCGCGGTGCCGGCGGACAGCGCGGTGATGGCGGAGGCAAGCGGAAGGACGAGGCGGGCGGTGGAACGGGGTTTCATGATTTTGAATGACGAATGACGAATGGAAGAGGCGGGCGGGGCGCGGGGCGTGACGGTTCAACCAACGGAGGATGCTGAGGAGCGGCAAGGACTTATTTTCAACCAACTAGTTCTATCAGTATTCCAGTCATGGGGCATTGTCACGGGCCGGTGACCTTGAGGCGGACAAAGTTCCGGGTTCCAGCCGGGAAGGTGTAGGTCACGTAGCCCGGGGCGTCGGTCACGTGACCCCCGCCGAGGGTTTCGACCTGCCAGGCGCCGTTGAGGGTGGCGGAGGTTTCCACGGCGTAATCGGTGCTGTAGATGCCGGCATAGCCGCTGCCCTTGGTCCAGGTGACGCTGAGGGTGCCTGCGGTATGGGTCACGCCGGGCAGGGCGGTGAAGCCGGTGGTGTTGGTGTTGCCGCCGAGGAAGTACTCGATGCCGTTGGGGACACCGTCATTGTCGTGGTCCTCGTTCAGCCCGCCGGAGGTGTGGTTGGCGGCTTGCCATGCGGAGAAAGAAGCCACCAGCTTCAGGCTGTTGCCGCTTGCGACCTGCAGCGTATAGCCAGTGATCGGGGTGTCCAGGGTCGGCGTGCCGGTGATACCGGCGGAGGACGTGATCAAGGTGTAGCTTGACAAGGTGGGCGTGCCGGTGATTTTGATCGTGCCCGCGGTCAGGTTGAAGTTGCTGGTGGATGTGGTCGGAGAACCCAGGGTGAAGCCAAGCGAAGCCCCAGCACTGAGGGTGACGGGTGACGCCTGGCTGCCGCCGACGAGGGCGAGCGTTCCCTGGCTGACGGTGGTGGCACCGGTGTAGGTGTTGGCAGCGGAAAGGATGAGTGTGCCTGGGCCGGTCTTGGTGAGTGCCGACGTGGCGAGGGTGACCGCATTCTGATATCTTCCGGAGATGGTCAGTGTTTTCCCGGCGGAAACATCCACCCCCGCCGCACCAGAGAGCCTTGAAATTCTCGCCGATATCAGGGAGTCAGCCGTGGCGCTGATGCCGGAGGCAATGGTGAAATCACCAACATTCGGATCGGGGTTGCCACTGCCGGCAAGGGTGCCGCCATTCAAAACAACCGCGAATAGATTGTGACCGATACCCGTCTTGTCGTCCGATAGCGTGCCGCCGGCGTTGAGGGTCAGGGTTCCGGCCGACGAGTTGAAAATGCTGTTCCATTGGCCGAGCAGGCTCACGGTTGCGCCGCTGATGGTGAGATCCTTGTTCGCCGGAAGGATCTGCGCCGGATTGGCGAATGCCGATCCATTCACTTGGAGTGTGCCGCCCGTCACCACGGTGCCGCCGGTGTAGGTGTTCCTGTTGGCAAGGGTCAGGGTCTTGGTGTTGGCCGCATCCAGCACCAGCGACGTGCCGCCGCCAATCGCGCCGCTGCCGCTGATGGTGTAGTTATGGCTGGTGCTCTTCATCGTCACCGCCGCCGGCGAGAGCGTGGAGTTGAGCGTGACCGTGGGATTGCCGGTGGCGCCGCTGGCGTCGCCGAACACAACCTGATCCAGTCCTCCATCCATGAAAGTTGCCGCTGCCGCCGTGTTATCCACCCAACTGGTGGTTGTTGTCGTATCCCAGTTGCCATTGCCCGTGTTCCAAGTCAGAGGCTCCGCAGCGGCTGTGACGGTCAAAATCAGGGTGCTGCCCGAGACGCTGAGGCTGCCAGCCACACGGTTGGGCAGAACCAGTGTGGTGAACGCCGAGGCATCGACCGGGCCGCTGCCGGTCCAGGTGACCAGCGGATAGACTTGACCCGTGGCAAACGCGCCCGAAACGGAAAGCGCCACGCCGGTGGCGGGCGTGAAATTGGCGACCTTTATCGGCGCGGTGGTCGTGCTGGGCGCGGTGCTGTTGTAATCAATATTCAGGATGCTGCTGGCTTGGCTCGTCAGATCGCCCGTGTTGACCCACTGGCCGCCAGCGGTGGCGACGACAACGCCGACGGTGGCGTTCGCTGCCACCGTGACGGGCGAGGTGGCCGATCCGGCGGTCGAGAACCTGAGTTTGCCCGCACTGACGGTGGTCAGGCCGGTGTAGTGGTTCACGCCGGAAAGCGTCAACATGCCCGCGCCGGTCTTGGACAATCCCTGTGAACCGGACAGCGCGCCGGACAAGGTGATGTTGTGTGCCACGCTGCCGGCATCCGCCGCCTGAATCGTCACCGGTCCGCCGCCGCTCCCCAAACCCATGCTCATCGCAGAACCCCAATCAGCTAACGCGCCCAAGGTGCCGCCGGAGAATGTGACGGTGTCGGTGGGATGCGCGGCGTTTTCGACCAGTCCACCCGCTCCCAGATACAAAAATCCGCTGGACAGGGTCAGCGAGGCGGCTGCGCCGGCGGTGAAAGTTCCCGAGGCCGCGCCGAATTGAAACCCGCCCCACGCATTCACCACGCCGCCTTCCACGATGAATGAGGCAACCTGGGTTGCCGCCGCACCGGCAGTGAGATTCATCATTCCGATAGATCCGGGAGTCGCCGCCGCCGCCGACCCCACCGTGAGCGTCCCGCCCTGCACATCCACATAAGACTTCTCGTTGGCGTTATTGTCAGAACTAGCCAAATACAGGTTTGCGGTCGTTGTTCCGGTCCCGACATTTAACGCGCCGCCGCTCTTGAGCGTCAGGTTGGCCGTATAGCCACCCCGCGACATGGCAACGTTGGCGCCATTATTGGTGAACGTTCCGCCAGAGATGGTGTAGGTGGAGTTGCCCCCGTATCCGATATATCCCGCACTGCCACCGGTTTGGGTTATGCTTCCGCCACTCTGATTGAAAGCGCAGCCCTTGAGTTCGAAAAAACCTCCGGTAGTCCATGTCCCGGCGGTCATGTTAACCGTTCCGCCACCGCCAAGCAGAGGTTGAATGCTGGTCATGTTGCCTGCAAGGTTCAAAGTAGCACCGGAGCCTACGCTCATGTTATTCTGATAACCGCTGCCGCTGATGGCGGAGTTGATGGTCGCCGTCTTGTTGGCGGCCACCGAGACCACCGTGGCGCCGTCGGCTGTGTTATAGAAGTAAAGCGTGCTGCCGGTGAGTTTGTAGCCGGTGTTGTTAAAGGCAACCGCAGTGGCAGCCATCTGCGAGCCAAGCGTGACGACATAGGAGTCCACCGTGCCGTCCGCCCCGGCGAAGGTGGCGCTGTTGGTCGCGGTGGTCGTGTTGGTTTGGGTCCAGGCGAGGTTCGGATTGGCTCCGGCGTTGTTCCAGAAAAGGGAGCTGAGGTCCCATGTTCCGCTCCCCGGCGTGATGGTTGCGCCGTCGCCACTGGTTTTATCCCAAGTCAAACTCGCGGCATGGGCGGCGGGCGCGGCAAGCAAGGCGGCGATGGCCGAGCGGGTTATGTGTTTCAGGGTTGTATCCATTGAACGGTTTTGCTGCGTCGGCTGCTTGAGATTTCCTGCTTAAGCATTGGCGCTTACGGCGTAATGACGACCTTGAGGCGGGCGAATTTCGTCGCGTCCGACGCGGGCTCGAGGGTGAGGGTGACGGCGTCGAAACCGGCGGTCGGGGAATCCTTGAGCACGGTCACACCGGGGGTCGAACTGGCGGTATCAGTGCCCACCGTGTAGGTGGTCGGCCAGGTTGCCAGGGTGGTGCCTACTTCAATCTCCACGGTGGTGGTGGCGTTGATGGACGCTTGGTCGCGGGTGAAGGTGAAGACCCGGTTGCCGCTGACGGTGGAGATTTTCGGCAGTTTGCTGCTGTCGTTGGTGTTTTTGCTGCCACCGAGCACATATTCCACGGCGTTGCTCACGCCATCACCATCATAGTCGTCAGCCGCGGTGCCGGTTGGCGCGTTGACGGACTTCCATGCGTCATAGCTGCCGGCGAGCGGCGGCGGGGTGTCGTCGTCATACGCGATGGTGATGGATCCCGAATACTTGGCACCGGGGTCAAAGCCGTTGCCAAGCATCACTGCGGCGGTGCTAAGATCAATGGTGGCCGGGAAGTCAACGCCGGCGACTCGAGTGTCGGTAAACGGCCCAGGGCCATCACCACCGCTCCAATTCAACACGGTGACAGCGCCACCGAAGTTACTGTCCGCGCCAATGCACAGCAGGCCGTCCGGGCCGCCAGGAGTCTCTGGCGTGGGATCGACGAACAGACTGAGGTCCGAGGCCCAGGAGTTGTTAGGATTGAACTCGAGCCTCAAGTCGGTAGCGGTGACAAACCTCAGGATGGACCCCGCAGGCAGACTGCCCTTGGCAATCCAAGTGAACAAACTGGCCACGTCAACCGCCGCAAATGTCGTGCTGCTGGTGGGGTTGATCCCGAGCACGTAGGTCATGGTCGCCAGCTGGTGAACCGGGATCGTCGTGTCATCGGGAATGGCCGTGGTGGTGTCAAGAGCGATGCCTGCGGCGTCCTTCAGGACGGCCCCGGCATTGATCTTGAGAATGAGGGTTCCAAAGGTGGTCGGTGTGGCCTGCACGGTGAAGATCCCCGACGTGGGACTGGTCTCGGTGACCGCGCCGATGCTGACGGCGGCGGTGCCCGCGTTGCCGAAGTCGGCGGCGGTGACCGTGCTCGCATCCATGTCCTTGCTGAAGGTCACCGTGTAGGTCACCAAGGTATTTGGGGCGATCAGGCCGCCATTCTTGTCATCCACGATGCTAACAAGCTTCAGCGGCACCAACAACGCCACGCCAGTCAGATTGTCGCCCAAAAACCAGTTGGCTTCCGAAGTGTGTACGTTGTCCCATACGAAGTAACTGGTCTCGGCCGGGGCCGTGAACTCCAGATCAACCTGGCCGGTGCCGGCTGCGGCGACATTCGAGAAGGCCGGATTCTTGGCCAATTGGGCCATGACCGTCGCCTGATTGGCCGGGTTGGCCAGGGTGAGGGTCAGCTTGCAGGTGCTACCGACAGTTAGGCCGGTCAGGCTGACACAGGCGGCGCCTGTGGCAGGGAACGTGGCACTGCCCCCGTCGGCAATCGAGCCCACCGGGGTTGCCAGCGTGGCCGCGATGGTGTTCGTACCAGCATCCGTTTTGCTCCACAGCCCGCTGGTCGTGTCAAAGGTCGAACTGTCACTGAAGGCTGGAGTTGGACTATAGCCGGTGAGAGTGCTCGCATCGAACAGCGCGAAAAAATCGGTGTCGAGCAATTCAGCTCCGCCTAACAGGCTAACACCCAGCGAGCCAGTCAGGCTTGCCGCGGCGCCATACGTCGCGGTAACATCAAAATCATTTTGTTGCGTTACGGTCAGCATCTTGCCGACGCGGATGGCGGTGTTGTTAAGCTCGAATGTGGGCATCCCTCTGCTGTCAGCAGGGTAATTGGTGACCATGTTGACCGTGTCGCTGTAGGAGATGATGGAACCGGTGAACCGGCTCCTGGTCCCGGCTGGCCGGTAGTTGATCGAGAGGCCGGTGTCGGAAAGATTCAGGGTGCAACCATCCGCGGCGAAATCCAGGGTGCCATAGGAAACGGTTGTATTGAAACTGGGAGTTGTCGCGTTATTTGCCTGGTAGGAGTCGAGTTCGCTGGTGGCGTTGACGATCAGGTTTCCCCCTGCGGTGATGTTCCCGGAAGCCCGGCCGAATACGACTTTGCCACCGTTGAGGGAGATCGCGCAGTTGGTGTAGGCATTCGCCGTGTCGGCTGTGGCCGTCAGCACCCCGCCGGTGTTGACCGTGACGGCGCGAGGGATGCTGTTGAAGGCGCCCGCCGTGGCCACCTGCAGCGTGCCGGAGTTGACCGTGGTGTCGCCAGTGAAGGTGTTGGCGGCACCGGAAAGGACGAGGGTCGAATTGGCGCCGTCCTGCAGGATGGCCATCGTTCCACTGCCATTGGCGATATTGCCGCTGAGTGTGACCGCGCCGCTGCCGAGGTTGGAAAGGGTCATGACACCGGCCGAGTTGGCGGTGATGGTGCCGGCAACTGTCAGGGCGTTAGCGCTGGTGTTAACTATGTCCAGCGAACCGTTGAGCAGAATCGGCAGCGTGTTGTCCAGCGTGTCGCCCTTGCTCTTGGCACTCTGGTTGAGATGCGCGTGTGAACTGCCGTTGTCAAAGGTCAGCGTGGCACCGCCGGTGGCGGCGAGGGTGTAACTGTGCGTGGTGTCGGAGTCGCCGGTTCTCAGAGTGCCCAGCGTGCGCGGAATCGTGTCGATCGTGACGGTGCGGGCGGCCGTGATGTTGAAGGTCAGGAACGCCGAATTCCCCGCACCGTTGGGAACGTTGCCGACCGGGGTGGTGATCCAGTTGGCCGTGGCATCCCAGATGCCCGTCTGGTCAACATTCCACGTCCCGCTGGCGAGGGCCAACGGGGCCACAGTGACTGCATCGGACCAGGTGGTTGGGTTGCCCACCGCATCCATCGCCTTGACCCGGTAGCTGTATGCCTGTGTCGGCGTCAAGCCGGTTTGGGTCCAGACAGTGCTTGAGGTCCAGCCCGAGTTGGTACTGTTGGTGGTGTTCTCGAAGTAATACTGTACCGGCGGACTTTGGCTATCCGTGGCGGTGGTGGCCGTCATGGAAATGGTGGTGTCGCTCATTCTCGCCGGGGCCACGGCAAAGGTCATCGGATTCGGATTCGGCGGGGTCGTGTCGGGGGTTTGTGTGACGGTGCTGACCACAGTGGGAGATGCCTGCAAGTTGGGCACCGCATCCTGGGCGACGAACCAGACGTCGTAGGCCGTGCTCGGGCTGAGTCCGGTGATCGCCGCAGCGTTCTCGGTGTTGGCGGCCATGGTGAGGCTGCCGCTCTTGAGGGCGGCCGCGCCGCTGGCGTCAGTGCCAGCCTTGACCTGGGCCGCGCTGGGCGCGGAAGCGCCGCCAGCAATCACCACGTAATAGGAGGTGCCGGCTTCGTCGATCTCCGCGCGGGCGGTGAAGCCGGTGGGGGTTAGAATGTCCACCTTGGGCCAACCCGAAATCCAGGACGGCGGGGTCGTGTCGGGGGCGGAAACCGTCAAATCCACCGTGATGGTCGTCGCGTTGTAATGAAGCGTCGCCGAGTATCCGGCGGAGTTATTGTCGAGAGTCACGCTGTGGAAGGCCGTGCCGCTCATGTCGCCGCTGGCGACACTATAAATCGTGACACTGGAAACCGGGCCGCTCAGGTTCGCGCAGTCAATGTGCAGATCCAGATTGGCGACGCTATGCGCCGCTGCGGTGCTGAAGTTGACACTATCCAGAGCGGTGCCTGAAGCGCGAATCTTCAAGGTGCCATAATTGGCACCAGAGGGATAAGTCGGAGCCGCTGAGTTGGCCAAGTGCAGAGTATTGGCGATGCCGGAGGTTGACGGCTGGATGGCGCCGCCGGTGCTGACCGTCACTGTGCCGTTGATCGTGCCCGAGCCACCCAGCGTGGCCGTGCTGGCGACGGAAACCGCGCTGGAGGCGTTGAGCGAGCCGTTCACCAGCAGCGTGCCTTGGGAAACCGTGGTCGCGCCGGTGTAGGTGTTGGCACCGGAGAGTACCCACGTGCCCCCGCCGTTTTTGGTTAGCGAAACGGCGGCCGTGGTGTTGTTACCAATATTGGCCGCCAGCGTGTTGGCACCGGTATTCGAACCGGTCAGGATCAGGGTCCGGGTTTGAGCGGCGGTTCCGTATGCCGGGGAAGTGGTGCTCGTGAAGTTGATGGCCCCGGTTCCGGAGGCATCGAGGGTTGCGGAATGTCCTGCCGAGGTGCCGTTGATCGTGAAAGCGCGATCGGTGCTGGCCGCGCCGCCGGTGTATTTCAGCGTGGTTCCATTGCCCAGCAACAGGTTGCCCGCGGCAGCGGACGACTGGCCCAGGGGATTGGCATTGGCCACCACATCAATCGAGGAAAGGCTCAGCGTCCCGCCGCTGGCGGCGATGGTCGTCGCGCCGATGTAGGTGTTCGCGCCGGAGAGCGCCCAGGTGCCGGCGCCAGTCTTCTTGATTTGGAGCGTGTTCGCACCGCCGAGATCAACCAGCTTTCCGGCAAACGTGCTGAGGCCGGTGCCGGTGCTCCCCAGCGACAGGGTCTTCGCGCCCGTGCCCGTGTAGGACAGGTCGGTATTGATCGTGATTGCCTGCGAGCTCGCGTTATTGATTGACTGGTTGACCTGCGAGGAGGCCAGCACGAAGCGCCGGTTGTTGAGAGTCAGGGGCGCAATGGCACCGGACCCGTAATAGAAATCATGCGAGCTCGTGCCGCTGGCTGCGGATGCCCCGAGAGTGATATTGCCGGCGCCGAGAGAGGCAGAGTCCGCCAGACTGTTCACGGTGAGTGAGGAAACTTGGTTGCCGCCGGTGTCCTTGAATTGAATCGGCCCGGTGAAGGTGTTGGCGGTGCTGTTCAGGTTGACAACGTCCTTGCCCTGTCCAGACTGGCCGAGGATGATGCCGCCATCATTAACCCCCGTCACCGGACCGGTGCAGGTGAGAGTCTTGGTGTTGTTCGCAATTGTAACCGTGCTGCCATTGTTAATCGTGATGCCACTGCAAACGGCGGTATCAATGTTTGCCAGAATCGTAGCGCTGCCGTTGAAAATCAGGGCATTGGGGGTCGCCGCATTCAACCCCGCAGCGCCAGTGCGCAGCGAGCCGCTATTGATGGTGATGCCGCCGGTCAAGGTGTTGGCGCCGAGGAGGCTCAAGGTATAGCCGGCGCTGGCGGCGGAAAAGCTGAACCCAGCGGTGCCGTCAATGACGGAGTTGATGGTATCCCCGGCGGAGTTGTTGACGGTGATGGTGGGCGTCGTGGCGCCGAATTCGATCGTGCCTGCGCTAACTGATGCACCAAGCGTGATGGCGCCCGAACCGGACGCGAAGGTCATGCTGCCGGCGCTCACCGTGCCGCTGACCGTGATGGTGCCCGCCGCCAGGCCCGTCGCGCCGTTGCCGAAGTTGAGGGCGTCGGTGGTGGCGGTGGTGATGCTGTTGCCATTGACAAGGGTGGCACCCGTGGAGTCCGTGCTCCAGCCTGCCGTCGTGGTGCCGGTGGTCGGTGCCGCCCAGGTGCCACCGGCGGTGCCAAAGCCGGCGGCGCCGTCGTTGCCATCCCAGTAATAAGGGCCCGCCGCGTGGGCGGACTGCGCGGCGAGGAGCGCCACGGCGGCGAATGCTGAGCGGGTTCTGTGTTGCAGGGTCGTGTTCATGGATCGGTTTTTCGGGATTGGTTGCTGGGGGACTGGGAGCGGAAGGTGGTTTCAGCGACGAAACCTCAGAGGGCAAACATTGAGGCGCGGAGGGTCGAAGGTCTGTAAGTCGACGGGAACAAGTGTGGGGTGAAGCCGCGTCCGGGCTTGCCTTGGTTTTTTGGTGTGACGCGTGGAATTTAGGGCTTCATGCCGGGGTTGGGGCGGATGCTGATTCCAACGCCAGACACAGCCTTGGGGGCGGCGGGACTGCAATGATTATTTTTCAGGCAACTGGTTCTATCAATATTTCAGCTTTGCGGGATTATGGGACGCTCACCGCTTCGAGGCGGCCGAAGAGTTTGCCGGCCGGAGCCTCGCCAGACGGGATCGTCGCCACGACGTGGAGGAGATTGCCGTTTGCGGTGACTTCGAAGTGCACGCTGCCGACGTCGGAACTGCCGATATCACCGGGAACCAGCGCGTCGGTCCACGGGGCGAGTTGGCCGAGGTCGTTGCCGTATTGCACGTTGAGCAGCTCGGACTCGCGATCGGCCGCACTCAGGCAGTCGAAGGTCATCGCCAACGCACCGGCGTCCTGGCTCACCTTGGGCAGCAGCCCGGTGGCGTCGACGTTCTTATCGGTCGCGCCCAGCATCCATGCCAGGCCATTTGTCACCCCGTCGTTGTTGGAGTCGGCATCAAAGGCGGCACCGCCGGACCAACCGTCATAGGGATTGCCGCCGGCAAGGCCGCTGATGACCAGTTCGAGGTCGTTGCCTGCGCCGCCGTTGCTGATCCGGAGGGTACCGGTGCCGCCGATACCGATCGAGCCGCTGAGATTGCTGGCGGCGAGCGTGCCGCTGATGCCGCCACTGGTGATGAGCTTGTAGGTGCCGCTGGTAAGGCCGGTGAGTGCGGTGAAGACGAAGTCGCTGAAGTCGAGCACACCACTGCCGATGGTCAGCGTGCCGGTGACGGCGATCTTGTCACTGCCGCCAATCGGGCCGAGGTCAAACTTGAGCTTGCCGGTGGTGCCACCGGCTTGTGCGGAGATGTCGAGGCCGCCGCTGATCGACAGGGTGCCGACCGAGACGCCGGGGGCCACACTGCCGGCCGCCGCCACGGTCACCGTGCCGCCAATCTTGCCGGTGCCGCCGAGCGTGCCGCCATTGACCGCGACCGCGCCGGTGGCGAGTGATTGGTCGCCATTGACCAGCAGGGTGCCGGCGCTGACGGTGGTGGTGCCGTTGTAGGTGTTGGCGCCATCCAGCACCCAGGTGCCGGAGTCGGCCTTGACGAGGTTCAGGGTGGTGATGGTGCCGTTGGTGATCTTGCCGCCGAAGGTGTTGAGGCCGGTGCCGGCGCCGCCCAGCGTCAGCGTCTGGGTACCCGTGCCGCTGGTGGTCAGCAAGTCGGTGTTGATCGTGATTGCCTGCGAACTGTTATTGTTGATCTGCGACAACGCGTGCGAGCCGGCCAACTCGAACTGCCGGTTGTTGAGCGTCAGGGCGGCGATGGCGGCGGAACCGTAGTTGAAAATGTGCGAAATGGCGCCCGTTCCGGCCGCACCGAAGCGGATGTTGCCAGCACCGGGAGCGGCGGAATCGGCCAGGCTGTTTAGGGTGAGCACGCCAAGCCCGCCACCTGCTGTCACGGCAAACGCAATTGGCCCGGTGAAGGTGTTGGCGGTGCTGTTGAAGTTGAGGTAGGTCGCGCCGCCTCCGAGTTGGGAAAGAGTGATGCCGCCGCCGCCCGTCACCGCGCCGCTGGTGGTGAAGGTCCCGTTGTTGGTCCCGATCGAGAGCACGCCGCTGGTGAGCGTGATTCCAGCCGAGGTCGAAAATGACGGCATGCCGCAAACCGTGTCAGCGGTCACGGTAATCGGATTGTTGTTCAGCGAAGATCCCGACCCAAAAGCGATCGTGCCTCCGTTCAGGATGATACCACCGCTGAAGGTATTGGGGGAAGAGAGGGAGAGAGAGCCAAGGCCGGACTTGGTGAACCCAACAGTGCCGGCGATGGCCGAAGTGACCGTCCCGGAAATGCCGGAGCCCAGGGTGAGCGTGGGTGATGTGGCACCGCTCAATGTCAGCGTGTTGCCTGCAATGAGGCAACCGTTGGCGTTGAAGGTGATGTTGTGGACCGCAACCCCGGAGGCGGCGACACTAATCGTGCCCGCCGCGCCCTCGATCACCGCGTCATTCCCGGGTCCCCAGGCATGGGTGTAAGCCCCTCCCGAGGATGTCGCCCATACGGAATCGGTTCCCCAGGCGAAGGTGCCGGTAGCATATTGGCCAACCGGAGACGGGAGCGTGACGCTCACCAATACGGGAGAAGCCTGGAGGTTGGGAATGGCCTCGGCGTCCTGGGCGACGAACCAGACGTCGCAGGCCGTGCTGGGAGGCAGGCCGGTGACGGACGCGGTGATTTCGGTATTGGCGGCGGGCAGAGTCATACTTCCGCTCTTGATCGCGCTTGCATCGGAGGCATCGGTGCCGGCCTTGACTTGGGCTGCGCTGGGCGCGGCGGCACCCGAGGCGAGCACCACATAGTAGGCGGTGCCGGGTTTATTGGTCTTGGCGCGGGCGGTGAACGAAGTGGGGGTGAGCGTGTCCACTTGCGGCCAAGTGGAATCCCAGACGGGCGGGGTGGTGTCGGGCGCGATGGTCGAGACGCTCACCACCGAAGGAGAAGTCTGCAGGTTGGGCACGGCGGCGGCGTCTTGGGCGGCAAACCAGACGTCATAGGCGGTGCTGGGGGTCAGGCCGGTGACGGGCGCGGTGTTTTCGGCGTAGGCGGTCAGAGCGAAGCTGCCGCTCTTGAGCGCGGCTGCGTTGGAGGCATCGGTGCCGGCCTTGACTTGGGCGGCGGTGGGTGCCGTTGCTCCTGCTGGGAGCACCACATAGTATCCGGTGCCGTTTTCATTGGTCTCGCCGCGGACGGTGAACGAGGTGCTGGCCAGCGTGTTCACTTGCGGCCAGGTGGAAACCCAGTTGGGCGGGGTGGTGTCAACGTAGATCGTACCGCTCAGAACGACGCCGTAGAACTTGGCGCGGGACAGGTTGCTGCCGCCGTTATACTTCCATGTCAGGGTGGAGTAGAGCCCGCCGCTGTTGTCAAAATCGTATCGCACCACGTTAAACCGGTTATAGCTGCCGCCTGGCGAGATGGTTTGCTGAACCGCATTGAGTTGGGTCTGCCCGGGACCCGTCATGTTCACGTCAATCACCATGCTTTGGCTATAGGAACCGGCGATGACGTAGAGCGTGCCGGAGGCCAGGGTAGAGATGTTGATCGTGCCGATAAGCGGATAGGTCGTCTGGCCCACCACAAGACAGGTGCCGGTTTTGTAATCGTAGGGCGCCGAGTCCGGATCGCTGGTGACCCAGGTTTGCCCGTAGTTAGAAGGCGTGTAACATGTACTTGTGCCGTTTGACGGGTTGTTGATGTAGGTGCCGCCCTTGGCCAGGTACGTTCCGGTGTAGTTGGTGTTATTCACACCGGTGGCGACGAAGTAATCGAGCACGGTGCCGTTGCCGAAAGCCGTGCTGACACTCCCCAGGGCCGCGCTCGTGGTGTATCTCGCCTTGCCCGGGAAGACGGAGATGGAAAAGACGTCTCCGTTGTTGTTGAGTTGAGTCTTCGAGGTGTACGCCACCCCCGGGGCGGCATTTGCGATGGTGGTCGCAACCACGAGGCATGCCAGCGCGGCGCAGGCGCGTCGCAAGGCCGTCATGGTTCGTCTGGCGGAGGGGGCGGATTTCATTTCTGCGGGGACGGATTGACGGATGGGGTTCATGCTTGGGTTGGGAGGTTGGGGGCTATAGTCAGAGGTCAGAGGTAGGAAAGTCGAAGCCAAGAACGTCGGCGGTAGGTTTCTTCTCCATTGTTTGGGATTTGGTGCTTAGGGTTGGGTGCTTGAAGCGCGGAGGCGGACTGCTACAACAAACTCAGCTTCGGCGGCGGAACCGCAATCGTTATTTTTCCGCCAACTGGTTCTATCAGTGTTGCAGTTGCGGACCGTCCCCCGCGCCGCTGCGGGCTGGCGGCGGCATCCCCAGTTGCGTGAAAAGAAAGGCCAGGACATCGGCTTGTTCGGCGAGCCGTTCGGAGTGGGCGGAGCCCATGCCATGGCCCGTGGCGGAGCTGAGGCGCACGAGAATCGGGTGGTTAGAGGCGTTGGCCTGCTGCAGGCGGGCGGCCATTTTGCGGGAATTCGCGGGATTGACGCGGCCGTCCTTCTCGCCTGCCAGCAGCAAGACCGCGGGATAACGCGTGCCGTCCCGCACCTGGTGGTAGGGTGAGTAGGCATGAAGCGCGTGGAATTGCGCGGGGTCCTTCACGGTGCCGAATTCGGGGATGTTGAACGCGCCGTTCGGATCCAACTCCACCCGCAGCATGTCATACATCCCGACATGGGCGACCACCGCGCGCGCCAGTTCCGGATGTTGGGTCAGGAAGGCGCCCATCAGCAGTCCGCCATTGCTCCGCCCTTCCACGGCAAGCCGGGACGGACAGGTGTAGCCGCGTTCTATCAAGTGCCGGGCACAAGCGGCGAAGTCATCGAAGACATTCTGTTTGCGGGTGAGGTTGCCATTGAGATGCCACTCCGTGCCGTATTCGCCGCCGCCGCGGAGGTTGGCCATGACATAGATCCCACCGCGGTCAAACCACAGCCGCAGCGTGCAATCGAATTGCGGCCGCATGCTTTCACCGTAGCCGCCGTACCCACACAGGAGCGTGGGATTGTTGCCGTCGAGCGGAGCGCCCCTGCGGCGCAGGATATTGACTGGAACCCGGGTGCCATCCTTGCTCACGGCGAATTCCCGCAGCACTTCGATGTCACTCAAATCCACCGGCGAGGTGTGGGTCATCGCCGTGTTGCCAGAGCGGCCCGCACCGCCATCCGCCGCCCCCTCACGGAGATGCCAGGCGTCCGGCTCGGTATAACTGGTGAGACGGTAAAGCACCCGCTCATCGTCATCGTGATCCGCCAGCGCGATGAGGTCCATCACGCCACAACCCGCGGGAATCCGCAGCTCGCAGGCATTTTCCCCCATGAGACCGAAACGGCGGAGCCGCGACGGACCGCCTGACATTTCCGCCAGATAGAGATGCGTGGCCGTAGCTGCGAACCGCTCCATCACCGCATCGCCTTCCGGCACAATGACCGGCGCATCGGCCAACGCCACGCTGCCATCGGTCGGCAGGCGGAGGATTTTCCCACGTGGCGCGCCCTTCACCGAACGCAGGTAAAGCGCCGTGCCATCGACCCCGAAAGCCGCCTCCTTGACCGAGTCTTCAAAACGGGTGACCTGCCGCCACGCCGAAGGATCCCCCTGCCGCGAATCCAGCAGGTAGTGGGCATAATCCCCGCCGTCCCCGTCAGCCACGCTGGCAAGCAGCCAGCGGCCGTCGCGCGATGCCATCAATTGGGTCTGGGCGATCCGCGGAAAGTCGCGGCCAACCGCATGATGGTCGGCGCTAACAGGCGAGCCTAACCGGTGGCGCTGGATTTCCTGATGGAAATCGAGCTCCGCGTCCGGCCGCTCGCCGGGGTGCGGGTAGCGGGTGTAAAACACCCCCGATCCATCCGCCTCCCAGACCGCGCTTCCCCCGCCGGCCGGGCGCTGAACCCGCGGGATACGGTCGGGCAATGCCAGGCCGGTTGCGGTGTGATGGAAATGCAGCGTGCCTTCCTCGCTGCCGTATTCCGACAGGCAGACCGCCACCAGTTTGCCGTCAGGCGAGGGCACGAACCAGTCGATGGTCACATGACCTTGGGGTTCGAGTTCGTTGGGATCGAGCACGATTTTTTCCATGCCGAGGTCGTTGACCGATGCCAGGGAAACCAGCAAGGGTTGCTGTAGCGGCGGTTGGAACTTCATCGCAAAGAGGCTGCCTGGACGCGCGACCAGGCCGTTGTAAGTGGGCGTGATCCGGGAGAACATGGCGGTCAATTGCGCGAGGATGGCGGCCCGGTCCGGGATCGCATCGAGATAATCCCGCGTCCGGCGGTTCTGGGCGTCCGTCCACATCCTCACCGCCGGATCATTCCCGTCCTCCAACCAGCGGAATGCATCCATCACCACGACGCCATGATATTCGTCGCGGGCGCGAAGGTTGCGGTTGGCGGAAGGTCGCTCGGTGATTGGCAATGGCGGTGATGAGGGCATATTCAGGATGGGATCCGGGTCAGTGCCGTCACTCCGCTGGCCGTGAACGCCCAGACGGGTGCGGGTTGCGCCATTCCACACAGCGGCGAATCCTGCCGGGCCACAATGATAATTTCCTCGACAACAGGTTCTATCAGTGTTGCAGTGGTAGCACGATGCAACCGGTGCAGCAGACCCCGAAACACGAACTGGTCGCCACACGCTTGCGCGAGGGCTTGCACGAGGGTCGCTGGAGCGGAAGCTTGCCCGGCGTGCTGCGGTTGGCGGCGAATCTGGATGTCTCACCGTTCACGGTCCGGCGTGCGCTGCGACTCCTTGAAACCGAGGGCTTGCTCGCCGCCAGCGGACTGGGCCGCAGCCGCGGCATTGCCGCCGCCAGCGAGTCCAGGGCACTCCGGCGACCGTTGCGCGTGGCCATCCTCGGCCACGACGCGAGTTTGGCGGATTGTCCCCAATCGTCCCTGGTTTTGATCGATATCATGCAATCTCTGGAAACCGCCGGTCATGACGTTTTCTTCTGCAAAAAGTCCCAGACTGAACTCAAACACGATGTCCGGCGCACGACCCGCCTGCTGACGGAAATCCCGGCGGATGCCTGGATCGTCGAGGCCGGGTCAAGCCCGCTGCTGGAGTGGTGCGCCACCCAACCGACTCCCTGCCTCGCGCTGTATGGCCGCACTGGCAACCTGCCGCTGGCCCGCACCGGACCGGACACCGTGCCGGCTCATCGCGCCGCCACGCGCCACCTCCTCGCACTCGGGCATCGCCGCATTGTGAACATCGCCCGCGAAGCGCGCCGCAAGCCGACGCCGGGGGTCTGCGAACTCACCGTTCTGGAGGAAATGGCCGCCCACGGCGTGCACACCAGCGACTACAACCTGCCGGACTGGGAGGAGACCCCTAAAGGTTTGTGCCGATTGCTGGAAGTTCTGTTTCGGCACACGCCGCCCACCGCACTGCTCATCGATGAGACCCCCAATCTGATCGCCACGATCGCATTTCTCGCCCGGCACGGCATCCGCATGCCGAAACAAGTCTCGCTGGTTTCCACCGATTTCGATGCCACCCTGGACTGGTGCCATCCGCCCATCGCCCATCTGCGCTGGAACAACGCGCTCATCGTGCGCCGCGTGGTGCGCTGGGTGAACGCCGTACGCAAAGGCCGCCCCGACCGCCTGGTGATCAACTTCCCGGCGGAATTCATCCCCGGCGGCAGCATCGGCCCGGCATGTACCCGGGCGGGCGCCGGTCATGCCCGGGACGCGCGTCTAACAGACATGCCGCCCGCACGCGGCATTGGAAAATGAGGTGGCGTGATGGGGAACTGTTACCGTGCGAGCAGTTCCTTCAGCTTCGGCTCGGTGGCGTTGGCCCAGATTTTATAGCCGGCCTCATTGGGGTGCAGCGCGTCGGGCATGATGGCCGGGGAAATGGAGCCGTCGTTCTCAATCAATCGGGATCCCAGATCCAAATGGAAAATGTGCTGGCCATCGTCCAGCCGGGCGAGCGCCTGGTTGACTTGCAGGATTTTGCCGCGTTGGGCATTGAATTCACGGCCGGACGGGAAGATCCCGAGCAGGAGGATTTTCGTGTCGGGCTGGCGGGTGCGGATCTGCTTCAGGATGGCCGTGACGCCCTCCAGAATTTCCGCCTCGGTGTTGATGCCGTTGGGGGAATTGTTGGTGCCAATCATGACGACCGCGACCTTGGCCTTGATGCCGTCCAACTGACCTTGCTGGAAACGCCAGAGGACGTGCTGGGTGCGGTCGCCGCCCACGCCCATGTTGATGACTTTGCGCTGGCCGTAAAATTCATTCCAGACATTCTTGCCGGCCCCTTCCCAGCCCTCGGTGATGGAGTCGCCGATGAATTCGATGTCATAGTTGCCGGGTGCTTTCCTGGCGCGTTCCAGCACCAATTTCTGCCGTTCCACCGCCCAGTCGTCGCGGGGCACCGGAATGATGGCGGAATTCCGGTGGACTTCCGGCCCGGTCGCGACGGCGGGAGCCTGCGTCTGCGCAGTGGCTGGCAGTTGCAAGCTGGAAATAATGGCGGCGGCGGCCAGGATGGCGGGAATGAATTTCATGTTCGGAGAATGCCCGCAATGAAAGCCGGCGTCAACCGGATAGTTGTGTTTGGGTTATGGTTCAAGTGTGAATGTTCTTTTCGCTTTAGGAGGAAGTTGCACTGCGGGCAGCACGGCCCAGCCCTGTTCTATCCGGAACCCCTCGTCCGGCAAACGCAGGCGGGTCGTGCCTGGCGGCAGCCGCACACGCAGATTTCTTTTGCACTCCCGGTCCGATCGGTTGTCCAGCGTCACACGGACTTGCTTGGGCTTGAACTCCCCCGAGACCAGGATGCATCCCGTGGCGGCCAGATGATTGAAGGCAACGCCCTGCTCCTCCCATGCGGCGGGGATCGCGGGGAATGCCGTGATCGTGTGCTCGTCATCCGGGTCCAACAGCATCCGGTCAAGGTTGCAGATCAACGCGCCGTGGGCCGCCACCTCGGGGGTTTTCTTGAAGTCCTCGAAGTCACTGATGATCTCGCCAAAGCAGGTGTCGTCGAACAGGGTGACGCCGGGTCGGATCATTTGCCTGGCCCAGCGGCATGCCTCGTCGCCATCGTGCAGTTTCGCGGCGATGACCCCCATCCAGCCGTTGTTGAATATATAATCTCCGGTTCTTGAATCACGGAACAACGCATAACTGTTTCTGACAAGCGGATCCTCGTCCGATAGATTCCGGTACCACCACGACGGGACCAGCCAGGTGGCGTCGCCGGAACCCGCAACCGGCGTGGCGCCGGCTCCTCCTGTCAGGACTTTCGTTCCCTGGCAATCGGCCGTGGGCAGCAGGATTTTGTCAGCCATTTCCTCCCACGCTTTTTCCGCGCCACCGCGGCGGACCGACTCGCGCAGGCCGAACCGGGTTCCAGCCTGCTGGACCGTATTGGGCATGTGCTTGTTCAGGTAGGCATGGAGGTCGGCCCGCCATAGCAGATCCTCAACCGACACCCGGGTGGTCTCCTTGAGGATGCGTTTCGCCAATTCTCCATGCAGCGCATCACCGCTCCAATCCACAAAATTCAACGCCATGAGCGCGGCGTTGTTTCCTGCGAAATCCTCATGCGCCCATACCCCCTCGCCTTCCGTTGGAGGCGCAAGGATCGTGCCGTCGTAGCCAATCAGGGGGCCGAACTTCGCTCCGCCGCTGTATGTGACCGACGTTTTGTGCAGCGTGAGCCCCTCCTTGGCATAGCGTTCCGCTCGGGGAAGTGCCCGCCCCAACCAGTCCACCACCCGCCGCGCCTCATCGAAGTGGTTTCCGTAGAGCAGCGCCATCTGATCCAGCACCAGGTCATACTCGGGACAGACCGCGCCGGCAAAACTCTCGACACTGGTGCCGTTGCATCCCGGCGGGACATCCGTGTTGCCAAAGAACACTCCAAGATAATACATGGACCGGGCGTACCAGACAGCCAGCTCACGGTCCGGCACGCTCACCGCGGACCTGGCATAATATGCCTTCCACCAGAGCGCCGTCTCATGACGCAGAGCCTCATAACCACGAGCCTTTGCCGTGGCGGCTTTTTTCCAGGCCGCGGCGGCCGGGTCGGGACCTTCATAGGACGAACCGGGCGCAAGATAGAACGTGAGCGTTCCACCGGGTTGGGTGGATCCCAACAGGAGGTGCGGTGCATCCACGAACGAACCATCTCCTTCGCAGATGATCGCCAGCGTGGCCGTGCAGGATTTCGGGCGACTGGCCACGACTACCAAGCCCTCGGTCTTTGATACGCCTGCACCGACCCAGGGATCATGCGCTTTTGCATAGACCCCACCGTTCAGATAGATCCTGACTTGATCGTTCACCCCCACGCTCATCTGAAACGGCGCCGCGGCGTCGGGCGCGTCAATGATTCGGATCACCAGAACTCCTTCAGGCGTGATCAACAACTCCCGATGGCTCTTGAACGCAGCCGCGGCCAGCCCGGCCTTGAGGCTCAAGTCCATGTCGAGAAACCCGCTGGCGATATCCAGCTTGTGCCGAAAGGCCACGATTTGTCCGGGCTCATGGTTCAGGCCGTAACCTCCTGACAAATCAAAAGGATTGTGCCGATGGGCCTCCTCGTCCCACCAGTACTGGTACGAGAGATAAGGCAGGTGCGTTAGATACCCGGCCATGCTGGCGTCGGGCGCCCCCGGCCGGGTCATGCCATGCGGACCGACCCGCATGACCGTGCCCCCAAGCCCCAAACACTCGTATTGATACCGGGGGTTGCGCAAGCGCTCCATCCCATCCTTCACAAATGCCGCATGCTGAACGGTTTTCGCCCACGCTTCAGCAACCGCATCGGCTGGCAGCCACTTCACCGGCAAATTCCCAACCGGCGCCGGGTCGGCATCCCCTGCGATGAGCGGAGGGGGTTGCGCCGTCACAATCGCCATGAAGATCCCAAGGCCCCATGTGCCCAGGATTCGTTGATAGGATTTTCTCTCCATCATGCGGTTATGCTTTCTTCCCATTTCATCGTCTCACCTTACTCCTTCACCGTAAAACGATAAGTCCCCGAACCCGCGCCAAAAACGACCCACTGCCCGTCCGCCTCCGCGCTCGTAATTCCCGCTGGAAATTTCCCGGGCGCGTTCTGCTCCCACACGATCGTTTCGCCTTCAAGAATTCTAACCGTTGCACGTCCTGCGGCCGGCACGCCGATTTTCGCTGTGGTATTGATGGGAACGACGACCTGCATCTCAAACGTCCCGTCCGGTTTCTTCTCCCACCGAACCGCGATCTCGCCGTTGATACTGTGATAGGTCGCCTTGGCATACGTCAGCCCCTGGCCGACATAGGGTTTGATGACGATGTTCCTGAAGCCCGCGCCTTCCTGGCCGATGCCCCCGACATAGGCGAAAAGCCACTCCGCGACGGAGGCCATCAGATCGGGCATGTGGAACGAATTCATGGCGGGATTCTGAAAACCCTTTTCCGGCGTCCAGCTATCCCAGCGCTCCCAGAGGGAAGTCGCGCCGAGTTTGACCGGATAGAGCCACGAGGGGTAGCTGTCCACCAGGAGCAGTTCGTAGGCTGTGTCGTTGCGTCCGTACTGGCTCAACACGGGCAACAAGGCCCGTGAGCCATGAAACCCGGTGGTCAAGTGCCCAGGCGGCACCATCGGGTTCTTGCCCAGTGCGTCGCCCCAGGCCGTGACCTGGTGCTCTTTCGTCTGAATATCATCAACCAGGTGCTTGATGGCCGCGGGTATCTTATCCTCATTCAGGAATCCGCAATACAAGGCCAGGGCGTATTCCGTTTGCGTCTTGTCGCGAATCTCTCCCTGTTCCGAAACGTAGGCGCGGTTGAAGGCGGCCTTCATGCGTTCAAACAACTCCCGGTAATTCCTGGCGTCGTCCGTCCTGCCGACGGCAGCGGCCATCTCCGCCATCATTTTCACGGAATGTCCGTTCAGGATCGTGTTGATGATGTCGTTGTGCCTGGCCGCGTCATAATTGATGCTGAGCCAATCACCATAACCCGGAAACCTGGGGTCGCCGGCTTGGCCCAGTTGCGCCGGACGCAGGTCATCGACCAGTTTGCCGCGGATATAATCGATGTAGCGCGCCATGGCGTCGTAGTGTTTCGCGATGATTCCGGTGTCGCCGTAGGCCCGGTACAAGCCATAGGGCACCCAGATGCCGTCGTCCGACCAACCGGGCGACTCGACATCACCCCAGAAAGGGGCAACCTGCATGAAGGCATTCTTGCCGGCGCTGAGCGACTGCGAGTCAGTTAGATCAACCATCCACTTGGTCAGAAAGGCGCCCATGTCCAGCGTGTACATCCAGGTCTGGACCAGCGGGCCCTTGGCGCACCACCCCAGTCGTTCGGCGCGGTCGGCGTCGCCGGTGGGAATGTCCACAAGATTCCCGCGCATGGTTGCCAGAATGTTCGCGTAGAGTTTGTTGATCCTCGGATCAGAACATTCGAACGTGCCGACAGTCGCCACCTCCGAATTGCAGGCGACGCCGGTAACGCTCTGCAAATCGGGCACTCCGGGATAACCCGTGAGTTCCACATACTGGAACCCGTGGTACGTGAATCGAGGTTCCCACGTTTCTTCCGTGGCGCTGCCTTTCAGGATATAGGCGTCGGTTGCGCGGGCGTCCCGGAGATAATCGGTGTACAAAGCGCCCTCGGGATTGAGCATGCCCGCGACTCGCACCGTCACCTTGCTCCCCGCGGGACCTTTCACCTTCAATCTCACCCATCCCGCGATGTTCTGGCCCAGGTTGAATATGTAGGTTCCTTTGCGCGGTTCCGTCATCTTGATGGGCCGCCACTCCTGCTGCCGCCGCACCGCCACGTTCGGCGTCGCCTCGATCTGCACAGGAAATCCCTCCGCTGCGATCACCGCATCCGGCGCCTGCCACTTGGATTCGTCGTACGCCGGCTCGTCCCAACCGGGCATCTCCAGCCGGGCGTCGTACGTCTCGCCCTGCTGGATGTCGCCTTCGAGCAGTGGGCCATAGGACCATTTCCAGGTCTCATCCGTGCCGACGGTTTGTTTTGTGCCATCGGCGTATTCAATGAGCAATTGCGCCAGCAGCCGCGGCTCCTGGCCGTAGTTGTTGCGTCCCGCCCAGATGTATCCCGAGTACCAACCGTCCGCCAGGATGGCACCCAGGACGTTGGCGTTCGGCCGCAGCAGGGCGGTCACGTCGTAGGCGTGGTAGTAAACCCGCTTGCGAAACTCCGACCAACCGGGATTGAAATAGTCCTCGCCCACCCGCTGGCCGTTGAGGTGAAGCTCGTAGGAACCCAAGGCCGTGGCATATATCATGGCCCTCGCAACCGGCTTGTCCACCGTGAACGACTTGCGAAAGAATGGCGGCGGCGGCAGATCATAACTCCTGGAACCCGCCGCGGGAGCGGGTTTTGTGGCCGGGCGTTTCACCCCGATCCAGCGCGCGGACCAATCGCTCGCATTCAAAAGTCCCATCGACCAGCGGCCAGGACGGCTCCACGCGGAAACACGTCCCTCTTCGTCCCAAACCCGCACTTTCCACCAGCAATCCATTCCCGAGGTCAAGGTCTTGCCGGCATAGACGACATGCGCATTCTGCTGGGAATCCACTTTCCCGCCATCCCACAAGTCGCCCGTGTCCCTGGCCAACCGTTCCGGCGTCGAGGCCACCAGCACCTGATACGCCGTCTGCTTCCGTCCTCTAACCAGCGACTTCCGGTCTCCGACCTCCATCTTCCAGCTCAGTCGCGGCCGCACCACGTCAACCCCCAACGGATTCGCCCGGTACTCGCATCCGAGCAGGACGGGCGCAACCTCCGACGTCGCTGCCAGCACCCTCATTCCCAGCAGTAGTCCGAGGGTGAGTGATGTGAGTCTAGTCATGGGTGTATGCCTTTGTTTTCATAAGGTGATCGTCCGGGTGTAGTTGTGTGTTCTCTGGTGTGAAGGGGAAATTCTACTGATAAAAATTGCATTTTCAAGCGCCTCCATTTACGGGACGTGGCGCGGGTAAAGCGCCGGGGCTTTCCATCGGGTCAAAGTCCAAAACTGCACATGAACCGCCGCTCATACAACCAAGGAAGACAAGGATGGAAAAAATCATATCTCTTGGCTGCGCCGCCCTGCTCCTGGCGCCGCTGGCCGCGCTCCATGCCGCCGAACCCCGCTGCGAGGCTCCCGGACTACCCGGATTCGACGATGCCCTGGCGTCAATCGTCACGACCCTGGAAGCGGAAGCCGGTCACAATGCCGTCCGGCACTGGACTCCCACAGCCAAGGGAAGCGTCCGTTTGGTCGGGCACATCAGGAAAACATCAGCGAACGCGGACGTGGTGTTCGACGTCGTTGTCGGAGACAAGCCCGTCTGGAGCCGGGTGCTGAACTCGTCGGATACGATCCGTCATGGATTCGATGTTGCGGTTTGCGATCTGGATGCGCGGTCGCAGGTCGGGTTTCGCGTGACCGCGGGATCCGGACGGGCGGTGGTGGACATGGCGGTCGATATCCTGCCGGAACCCCATCTTTCCCGTTGGTCGCCTGAACTCGCCACCGGATATCCGCAATGGAGCGAAGCCGAGAAAATCGACCTTCGCGCGAAGGGGCAGAAAATCCTGCAGCTAATCCGTGATACTTCGGAAAACCAACGCGGCAAGGTCGTGATCCCGCCGGGCGACTATCTCTTTCACGCCAACTGGAGTCAGGCGTCCACGCTGGGCGGCCTGAAGAATCTGGAGATCGTCGCAGAAGGCGTGACCTTCTGGTTTGAGCCTCCAATGGTGCACGCGCTGCTATTTGATCAATGCCATAACGTGACCGTGCGCGGGCTGACAATCGATTTCACCATCCCCTGCTGGTTCCAGGCGCGCGTTATCGAAGTTGACCGCGTCGCAAAGACGATCGGCGCGACGATCATGACGGGTTACGAACCTCGCAACGCGAACGGCGAGGCGGAGAGTGGGGGTAGCCGCCCGTTCATGTTTTATGATGCGGACGGACGATTCATCAACCACCGCCACAGCCCAGGTGCGTGGCAACACGGCGCTGATGGTAAAAGCCTCGTGTGCCGCGACATCGGGGTGTCAGGGATTCCGGCCACACTCAAGGCAGGCGACTATGTGGTGGGCACCATCCGCACCGGCGTTGCGCTCCGTTCCACCAACTGCGTCGGCATGCGCTTTGAGGACATCAACATCTGGTCGAGTCCGGGCGTCGCGGTGTACGAAGGCGGCGGCATGGGCGGGAACGCCTACCGGCAGGTACGGGCCACGCGGCGTCCGCACTCCAACCGTCTGCATGCCTTTGGCGCCGACATCTTCCACCTTGCCGACACCGATCGCGGCCCGACCCTCGACCGCTGTGAACTGGCCTACGGTGGCGATGACAACCTCAACATCCACGGCAGTTTCGGGCGGGTTGTCCAGCGAGTCGATGCGCGCCATTACTACTTGCAGGGAGCGTATGCGGCCGGTGACCATATCGAATTCCGCGATCCACATTCGGTCGCTTTGTTGGGCAGCGCCAAGGTAGTGTCCGCCCGGGGAACCCCCGAAGGACCATCGCTGCCGGTCAACGAACAAATCCAAGCGAAGGGCGAGGTGTTGGTTGAATTGGACCAGCCACTCGAACTGCCGCCACTCTCCCTCGTGGTGTTAGACGGCAAACGGTCGGCCGCGGGGTTTGTCGTACGCAATTGCTGGGTGCACGACAATTTCCAACGCACCTTGATCAACGGCGCGCCGGGCGGCCTCATTGAAAACAATACCCTGCAGAATGTCGGTCAGGGGCTTACGATTCAATTCGAGTCCTGGGGAGGATGGATGGAAGGCCCATTCGCCCGCGACTTGACCGTCCGCGGCAATCGCTTCCTTGATTCGCCGCCTGATGGAGCGGCGATCAGCGTCTCCATGCAACCGCCGGGCGGCGGCAGCGACTCGCGCCGTTTCGACGCCCGACCGGTGACGAACATGACGATCACCGGCAACGATTTCGCACGCACCTCAACCACTCCGCTCATCATCCACAATGTCGATGGCCTGAAAATACATGGCAACAGCATCGATTATCCTGCCGTCGTGCCGGATCACCCAAGCCTTGGCAACATGTCGGGCGTCAACTGGCTTTACCTGCAGGATTGTGAGCATGCATCCATCGGTGATAATCAGACGCCGCTTACTCCTGAGACTCGCAAGTGATCCGCCCACAGGAGTTCGACGGTTTTCCGCGCTTCATTTGACGGTTTCTGACATTGCGGATTGGAATTGGTAATGTCCCGAACCTACTTCATACACCGCCTCACGCTTGTCCATGCGCAGGAACTTTACGCCTTCGGCCTTATCGGCTTGCTTGCCGGATTCGGTCACTCCGGCGGAATCCTTGGCCGTGACATACACGGTGGCGGTCGTGTTGGCGGGAATGGTTACCTCCATTGTCAGCATGTCGCCCCCACGTGTCCAGTTGCTGACGATGCGGCCGTACGACGAATCGTAATGCGCCTTGACCCACATCAGATCGCCTGGCGGCCGCGGCCGGATGATGATGTGCTTGAAGCCAGGCATTTCACGGTCATAATTGATTCCCGCGAGCGTCTGATAGAACCAGGCATCGAGATTGCCTGCCTGTATCAGCAGGGCCTCGCTGTTCATCCCGGGATCGCGCGTGTCACAGTCCCAGCGTTCCCAGATGGTGGTGGCGCCCTTGCCGATCATGTAGCCCCAGCTCGGGCGCGTGGTCTGCGTGACGATCGTCCACGCCACATCGGGCCGGCCGATATCGGTTAGCACCTGCATCAGCCACTGCATGCCGATCAGCCCCACCGACAGATGGCCCTTGTGCGTGACGAGGATATCGTTCACCAGGTTGTCGATCACCTTCTGGCGGCACTCGTCCGGCACCAGGCCGAACGCCAGGGGCAGGACATACGCGCACTGGGTTCCGCCGAAATACACGCCGGTAGCCGTATCCAGAAACTTCTTGTTGAAGGCCAGCTTGAGTTGATCCGCCCATTCGCCGAAGAGTTTCTCATCCTCAGGCATCTTCAGCCGCTTCGCGGCCCGCGCCATGATCCGGCAGTTGTTATAATGATAGGCGGTGGCAATCAGGTTCTGGGGTGTTTTGCCGTTATCGGTGCTCTTCCCGTCCATGGTGTAGGTATCGCACCAATCGCCGTAAGGACCGGCCTTCAACGTGCCATCCGCCTCCAGATTGTTCTGTTTCATGGCCTGAACCCAGCGCTTCATCGCCTCATACTGCGACTCCACAACCCTTTGATCCGCGTAAAAATCCAGGAACCAGTCAGGAATAATGGCAAACACGCTCGGCCACTCCACATTGCTGTTCCATTCCCAGTTCATCGAGACATCGGGAATCGTACCGTCCCCTCTCTGCGACCGGCGGATATCATCCATCCACTTGGCGTAAAACGGCGCCACGTGGAAGTTAAACGCTTCGCTCTCGGCGTCCTTGGCCGGATCGCCGAGCCAGGCTTGCCGTTCATCCCGGTCCGGGTCCAGGGGCGCACTGCGCAAATACATGCGGAACCCCCACCACATCGCGCGGTGGATACGGTTCACCAATTCATTTGAACATTCAAAATCACCGGCGGGTCGGGCATCGGTATGGATCACCAGCCCCTCAAAATTTTCTGCCGCAGGCGTTCCGGGAAACCCGGTGACCTGAACACGGCGGAATCCCTGACCTTTGAATTGCGGCGTCCAGACTTCTTCGCCATCACCCTTGAACACATAGACATCTGTGGCTTTCGCGCCCCGGTTGTCCGCAGTCTTGAGCATTCCATCCGGCAACAGACTGTAGGCACTCACCATCCGCACTTCCGTCCCGGCGGGCGCCTTCGCCTTCAATCGCACCGCGCCGTAAAAATTCTGTCCCATATCGACCATGTATGTTCCAGGCTTGGGATTGGTGACGCCGGTGGGTTTGATGACTTGTGTCACCCGCATCGGCTCGATCATCTGCGCCAACAACACGCCGCCGGGTGCCGACACCAGCCGGGCTTTCTCCCATTTCGTATCATCAAATCCCGCCTGGCACCAGCCCGGCATCTCCTTGCGCGCATCGTATTCCTCACCATCATACTCATTGTTGGCGCGTATCGGCCCCTCGGTGGTCAGTGTCCAGTTTTCATCACTGACGATCCGCCGGGTGCTGCCGTCGTTGTATTGGATTTCTGTTTGAACCAGCAGCTTGGGATATCCGTAATCCACCGTTGGCGCCGGTGACACCAACCGCGGCGCAAAGAATCGCCCATTCCCCAGTACAACCCCAAGTGCATTCCTGCCGTCCTTCAACTGCTCGGTGATGTCAAATGTGACGTAGTAGTCGGCCTTGCGGTAATCCGAAAGCGCTGGATTCATGATCTGGTCGGACACCTTCCTGCCGTTGACATAAAAATCGAAGAAGCCCAGACCGCAGACATACGCGGTCGCACGCATAACCTTTTTCTCAACCGCGAACTCCCGGCGCAGATAACGCGCAGGCAGCGGGCGGGCATCCACCGCCTCGATGGTTCCCCACGGCGCCATCCCATTCGTCCCCAAAGATTTTGCCGGAACCCACAAGGCATCATCAAAACCGGCCTGCTCCCAACCTTCCGCCTTCACTGGATTCGCCTTCCACTGCGCATCAGAGCAAACCAGCAATGGCGCTCCATCGGCAAAATCCACTTTGAGCGCGGCAATCAGGCCTGCGGGATTTGGCGACTCACCGGCATTGGTAGCAGCAACCGCCAGCGTGTTGGAGCCTGCCTGTAACATCCCGGTGATATCGATCGTAACCGGCATTTTGAAGTTATCCCCATGACCGGCGCTCTTGCCATTCACATAGAGTTCGCAGGCATTGTCGGCGGCCAGCTGAACGGTCGCCTTGACCATCCTGCGATCCGCAGGCAAGGCCATGGCGCGACGGAAGTACCGCGTACCCACTGGCGCGCTGACCGCAGGTTCACCCTCCGGAAACCAAATCCACTGCGCCGAGCCCAACAGGTTGGTTGAGGTGGGATTCGCCTTGTCAATCCCGATCCACTTGGCCTGCCAGTCTTCCGGCTTGAGTAATCCCATGGTCCAGGATGCGGGCTTGCTCCAATCCGATGCCTTGCCTCCCTGATCCCAAATGCGGGCTTTCCAATAACACCGCATCCGGGATTCCAGCGGCTTGCCTGCATACTCCACCTGAACGCTCTGATCCGACTCCAGCTTTCCGCTGTCCCACAGATCACCCTTGTCCATATTCAGCAGTTCTTCCGAGCTGGCCACCAGCACCTGATAGGCCGTCTGCTGTCCGCCACGTTGCTTGGATTCGATTACCCAGCCGAGTCGTGGTTGGAGCTCGCCAATGCCAAGCGGGTTGGCTCGGTATTCGCACCGCAGACGGGTCACCCCGACGGCACAAGCTGCCGGGATGTGGAACAGTGCCGCAATACCGACAATACCATAGATTGCAAAGTGGCGTTTTGTATAGGTTGTCATTGGAGAGCTTCCTGATTAATTTCTGAACTTGTGAGGAGTTTATGATTCGTCCGGGTCGGGAGCTACTTGGGCATTTCCACGTCGGCCCGGCGTGATGTCGGTTGCACGACCAGCTTGACGACCTTGCCATTGAGGAATTCGCACTCGACCGTTGTTTGTTTGGGCGCGTGCAATTTGAAAGTCACGTTCCAGTCCTTCGGCCAGGCCGGGAGCAGCGCGATCTTGTCGCCCTCGCACTGCATCAGCATGCGTTGCACGGCAATCACCATGCTGGACGGATGGTCCTGATCGGGAGTCCAGTCGTAGTTCGGACCGAAGAATG